>Ga0137409_10000247_pt1 | contig 57214 bp, 57 predicted proteins | sample CZODoug1_16funga_FD_122059 | JGI IMG/M metagenome (GOLD analysis project Ga0137409, IMG submission 122059) | Vadose zone soil fungal communities from Angelo Coast Range Reserve, California, USA - CZODoug1_16fungal (Hybrid Assembly) | ecosystem: Environmental > Terrestrial > Soil > Vadose zone... | reverse complement strand
AGGGAAATGGGCGATAGAAAACTGCTAGAAGACGCGATCTTTCGGAACTGTCAATTCTTACAGGTGGGGCGTGCGGAGACGGTGAGCCGGATAATCGGGCCGCGCAAGCCGAATTGCTCGGTCCTTCCAGACTGAAACATCTCCACTTCGCTGTCGTGTTCAAGGCATGCCGGCACTATCACTTTTAACAGTGTCATCGTGCAGAGCGGTCCGACAGATTGGAGGCTGCCCAGCGCTGTTGTTAGAAGACCTGCGCGATTCAGTTTAGGGGCCTTCGATGTCCAGTGGCATCCTCATCGTTGACGACAATGTGCGCATTCGCGAGCTGTTGCGTATGCTTGTCGAGACCAACACTCCCTTCAAAGTTTGCGGCGAAGCCGAGAACGGCGCCGAGGCCATCAAAATGGCTAAGGAATTGCGGCCCGACCTAGTTTTGCTGGACTTGACCATGCCCGGCATGAGCGGCACAGACACCGCATTGCTTCTGCAGGTGGTGCAACCCCGCCCTAAAATAATTCTGTTCACTGTACACGCGGACGGCCTAAATCAGGAACTCGGCTCGATCTACGGCATCGATGTTGTGCTCTCGAAGGCCGACAGCATCGGCACGATCGCAGGCCACATAACCACACTGCTGTCGCCAAAAGCCCGCAAGCGGAATGCATCGCGTACAAAGCCCGCCGCTAGAAAAGGGCTTCCCATCCATTCGCAACGGCCATCTGGGAAATAAAACCGGAGGCTGTATGAATCAACCTACTTGCCCGAAGTGTGGTTACAACTTACACGGCCATTGGGCACTGCCAAGTACTTGAAAATACGCAGCAACCGAATGGATGTCGGGTTGGCGTTCGGGTTGAAGGTAGTGAATGATCGTCCCTGTAAATAGGGCCGCAGCTTGGAATAGCTCAGAGATTTGGCGCATAGTAGCCTGTCTTGGCAAACACGCTGAGGGGCGGCAGCCCTTTGGGGACGCGTAATTTGACCTTGATCTTCCGCCAGCGAACGTCATGGGTCTTATTGCTTGGGTGGTATCCCAGAATATATTGGTTGCGCAACTCCTCACCGATTTTCGTTGCGATGTCCGCCAACTCGTTTGGGTCGCCTGCAGAGAAGGCCCGTCCACCTGTGAGTTCCGTGACTTCAGTGAGCAGTGAAGGTCCGTTGAGCTCCTCGATCGTCTTAGCGCCGTAGCGTATCGGATCAAAAATACCGATGGAGTACAATTGGGTGTCTGCCTCTCGAACCAGACGCTTGATGTCGCCCTCGGAATACCGACTATGATTGTCGCCACCGTCGGAGATGATTAGCAGAGCGCGTCTAGCGTGATGTGCGTCTTTCATTTGATTGAGCCCCAAATAGATCGCATCGAGCAGAGCGGTGGCGCCTTTCGCAGACATGGTGAGCATGCCGGCCCGAAGGTCTTCGACATTGTCCGTGAACCGACTGAGGAGCTGGACGCGATTGTTGAAACCGACGACAAAGAACTCGTCCTGTGGATTAGCAGTCCTGAGGAATTGAAGCGCAGCCTCCTTTGCTCTGCCGAGCTTGTCGGCCATACTTCCGCTCAGATCAAGAATGACGCCGATGGATGCGGGAACATCTTCTGAAGAGAAGTTCACAACCTCCTGCTCGATCTTGTCTTCAAAGACGCGAAAGTTATCGGCCTCAAGGCCGGTCACAACGCGATTGTAGGGATCAGTAACCGTGACATTGACGAGCGCTAGATCGACGTTCATGTGGATTGATTGGCCCCGGCCGATGATCCGGCCGGGTGAGTCGTGATTCACGCTGCCGGTGACGGGTGATTGATCGTCGACGCGCGAGGATATGTCCGGCGCGATAGCGCAAACGAACGGCAGAAAAGCGAACGTAGCAATTAGACCCCGGAATGTGATCGCGTTTTTTCTCATAACTTAACTCCAATGTTTCAGCCGATTTAATATTTACGCGCACGGCACCGGTCTGAATTTCCCCGTCCTAGGGACGCACTCTCCGCGGCCCAGCGACGTCTTGGTTCCACGACGCGTAGCGGCGTTAGTAGCTACTCGCCAATACCAGTGAATCGCCGGTCGCCTTGTGCTGTTGGTGGTGTGTGCATTGCGCTGCTGCTCGAAGCGATTTGCGCAACCGCTTGCGAGCTCTGTGCAACTGCGCCTTGGAATTTCCGACCGAACACCCAAGAATTCCTGCAATCTCCTTGTGCTCGTAGCCTTCGACATCATGTAGAAGGAAAGTCGTCTTGCAGCCAGCCGGCAAGAGGTCGATCGCCGCCTGGAGGTTGATGCGGTCGAACAAGCCGGAGAGGTACGGGTCGGGCCTGCCGATCTCACTACGCGTTTCGCCGCTTTCCACATGAGCACTGATCTCGTCGAGCGACGTGGACTGAAGAACTTTCTTGCGGAAGCGCATCAGAACAAGGTTAGTAGTTAACTTATATAGCCAAGATGAAAATGCCGATTCGCCGCGAAAAGTGTGAATCTTACGCAGCAGCAGGACGAAGGTCTCTTGGGTCAAGTCTTCGGCTTCAAAGGGGTCTCGCAACATGCGCAAACAGATGCTGTAGACAAGCCGCGAGTGCAGCCGATAGATGAACTCGAAAGCCGCGGAATCGCCATGGTGGGCCAACCGAATGGCTTTTCCCAAGGGTGAGTTGTTTGGCGCATGTCGTCTTGGTTCGCGCAAAGCTCTACTCCCTTCTGGGCCACATACACTTGCCTTTCCGGCGTATGGGCCCTTAACCGCTGGCAGCAAATGACCGAATGCTGTTACTGGTTTTGCTCAACCAACTGCACTTCAGGCCTTGCTCTTTGCCACAAGAGATCTGAATCAGGTGCATTGTTCGGATAGAAGCGCAGCGATTCCCGGTTTGTTGGAATAAGGACGACGTCGACCCGGCGATTGTAGGCGAGCCATGTCGCACGGAAGTTCTTCACCCGAGTCTCTGGAGGCTGATTTGGATTCTGGGTCTGCAGCTCTATAACTGTGCTCTTTTCAAGCTGCTTCTCTTGACCGTAGGCTGACGTCTCGATCTTGGCTTCAACGATTCCCTTGGATACCAGAAACTCCTTGACTCGCTGTACGCGGAGCTCAGATAAATTCCGGTTATATTTGTCTGGACCACGTTCGTCGGCATACGCAGCCAGTGAGAGCTTGGCGTCCGGATCATATTCCAGATATTTTGTGAACCCGGTCCCGAGAGCCTCCAGAGCTTCTTGCTGACTGCGAACTAGTCCGAGCGACGGATTCTCCTTGGTAGGGTAGTCAGTTGGGAAGAAGACGCTGTGCAGTAGTACGTCCGGAATCGGCTCAATGGAGCCTGTGATGTGGACAGCCGCGGTTTTTGTGTCTGAACCACCACATGCGTTTGTCGCAGCTAGAGTGTATTTAACTGTTTCATTGACTGGTCCATTTGTGGTCTGAGTCGGCTTCATGACCACAGACTTGTTTCCGCTGGTCCCGACAGAACCGAAGGGTTCGAGAGAAGCGGCATCAGCATTCGAACTTGACCAATTCAGGGTGGCGTCGCCTCCATGGATCGTTTTATCGCCAATTTGCCGATACTGCACTTCTGCAGGCGATGCCGTCAGAGACGACTGCACCACGGGGTTGACTTCAATAGTAGCGCTGGATTTTGTGACTCCGCCGGGACCGGTCGCGGTGAAATCGTAGGCAGTAGTTTGCTTTGGTGATACGGTTCGGTCTCCAGTCACCGGGACGGGGCTCATGCCGCTGATATCGGCGTCGATCGTTTCCGCGGAGGTCCATTTCAATTGACTCGGTTGACCGCAGTCGATCTTTGGTGGAGTCGAGGTGATCTCGCTACTCACGGGAGCGATCACAATCCTCGAACTCGCAGTCCCTGCCCTAAATCGGTGTAGGGCCCCAGGTTGAGCCCCAGCCTGCCAATCTTTGGTTTTCTGCTTTCCGTTGGAGATGGTTACGATCACACGCTGGTTAGGAGCAACAGCCACCGTTCCGGCCCAGACTTCTTGGCCTCTTCGCGTAACGGTAACTTGGTGGTTCCCAGGCGGAACGATCAGTTCCTGCCGCCAGCCGATATCGTTGTTGAACTCATCGATGTGCCCGACAAAATAATTGGCTGTTTTTCCGTTCAGCAGAACGGCATGGTCTCCGGCGTCACCGAGAGCGAGAGGCCCTAGCTCGAGCTGGATGCGCCCACGCGGACCTGATACTTCATCCCCTGAGGGATCGAGCGTCACTTTCAGAATGGTGGGCTTCCCCGAATCCATAGTGACGTCCTTCTGGAAAAACTTGAAACCATAATTAGCCACCAACACGTTGTGCGTTCCAAGAGGCAGCTTGATCGTGCGATTTCCGGGGCCAATGGCCGTTCCGTCGACGAATGTGTAGGCTTCATCGGGATAGACAGACATTTTCAATTTGGATGTTTCCTGTGCGTAGGCAGTCGATCCAACGGCGATGGCTGCAACCGAAAGGGCGCAAAACATCCTGAAGGCAAGGTTCTTCATGAGACACTCCTCGTTCTGTGACTACTGGTGTGAGCCACTGCCTCGAACGATATACATGAGCCACCTTGGAAAAAACTGGCAAAAGTTACAGGCAAAAGTTACAGGCAAAAGTTACAGGCAAGAGAGAGTTGGACCGACGCAGTCGCAATTGGTGAATGATCTCCAGCATGGACTTGTAGTCTTTGATGTAAACGTCGGCCTTGGCTCGAGGGGCTGACCCCGCGGTATCTCTCCTGAGGACGCCATTGAATAAAGTGCGGAGGGCTGCCAGGGCCGTCTGAGAGTAATCCGATTCGCGAACTGGGGTGACGTGCGTCGCATCAGAGCCGGAGGGGGAATCCGGATGAGACTGGGGGATCAATGAAGGAACATGTGCCTCTCCTCGTGAGAGGAGATCTCATCCGGATCCGCGTTGGGTCATGGCTGAGACGAGCGTACGATTTGACTGAACTAGAATGAACATGCACTGCGTGTCGCGCGTGACGAAAGAAATCGATTGGTTCAGTAGAATTCATTCACCCGGAAGGTAGCCTGCCTGTAACGTAGAAAAGAAGATAGGAGACTGCGACTTCGGTGATCCGGCAGTCATTACGTCAACAGTCTCCTAGTTTTTTGCAAGGAACACTGTGTCCGAGACTAAAATCTGAACACGGCGCCTGCAGTGTAGCGGAAGTTGTTCTGATTGTTCGTGTTCGTAAATGGGTTCGTATAGCGAGTCAGCACGTAGTCAAGTTCTATTGGACGGACGGAGAAGTTCTTGCTGATATGAAAATCAAGCCCTCCGCCAAGAGCCATAGTAAACGGGTGCTGCGTTCCAGTTGCTGAGATGGTTCCGCCACCTGCAACAATCGACTTGCTGAGGTTCGCATAACCGTTGCTGTTTGATCCCCCGAAGAGCAATTCGGCAAACGGGGTAAACCTTTTCGTGGGAATCTTTACTACTGGTCCGAACAGATAGGTGAACATGTTTCCTTGGGAGTTGAAGGTGCCCACCGGAATCGTTCCTTTAGGGGTCACGATTGGAGCGGTCGTAGTTACGTTGAAGCTAGTGCTCCCATACCCCATCAACTCACCCTTAATTCCAAAATGCTGAGTGATATTGAAGGTCACTCCTCCTCCCCCGCCATTGAAGCTACGATTCTTCAGTTGCGGAATTGTCGGATTGAAGCGCAAGTAGGAGTATTCGCCGAAGACTTCAATCCTTGGTGCACTCTCTTGCGCGAAGGCATTCGTTCCAGAGAGCAGAAGAATGCCCAACAGAGTTGCATTCCTGATTTTCATCTCTTTTTCCTCATTTCTGTATTTGTACTAACAATTTTGACGTGATCTCCAATTATCATGACGGTCCAAATTCTCTTGAGCGGTGCCCGTCACCGGCTTTGCAGTCGCTTGGTGCCCAAATCACCTCCCTCTGTTCCTCGAGCGGCGGCGGTCAGCGCTGGCTGAGCACACCAACTTTTGTCTTTAAGATTGCGTGACACCGGACATTTGAGACCCGGACGGAGGGGCTTTCGAGAGGCGCTTCTTCTTTCCTCTGTGGAGTGTGCCTCGACCCGAGTCCTTTCCCCTTTTCCCAGCGGGCCGCAGGATAAGTGGACACGAGGTGAGGTTGAAACTGTCAGAAGTAACAGACGTTTGACCGGGATTGGCAAACCGCTAGCAGCTTAAAATTGCGGGCAGTTTAGCGGCGACGCGAGGAGGCAACGATCGAGCGCACGAGAGCCAAACCGCATAGGGCTATTACTGCGCACGTCAATACAAGGACCATCACGAATCCTCCTGAAGCGAATGCTGTTCAGCACTCACGGCTGCCGAGTCGCATCGACCGAGGCTTCATCAGACTTCGCCCGCCGAGGAACATACGTGTGACAAAGGATTATCTGAACTGTCAAAAGTGCTAGCAGAGATAGCTACGTCGCGCAGGTGTGACGCAATTCGCGCTGCTATTTTGCTAACGCGAAGATGCGGTTGGAACGGACGGAGAAATGAAGATTCGATCTGCAAGGGCTTCGCGAATTGCGTGCACAAGGTCGGATGCAAGTCGAGGCTTAACGACATATCCGAATGCACCAGTAGCCAACGATGCGCGCACGAAATCGGGGTCATCATGAACCGTGAGGAAGACGATTCGAGCTGTGTCGCCGCGCTCCTTCAGCCTTTGTGCGGCCTCGATACCCGTGAGCACCGGCATCGAAATATCCATTACCAAAACGTCAGGTTGAAGATACGCAGCGGCATTTAGCAAGGACTCCCCATCTCCGACAGCGCCGACGACATCAAACATGGAGTTCAGGAGGTCGGAGACGATCAGCAGGAGGTCCGGGTGATCATCTGCCAAAAGTATTCGCACGCGAGACAATTGCCTCACCTCATGGCGAGCCAACTGTGTGACTAGCCAACTAATGAAGTTGGTAGGTAGGCTGGAGGTTCGGTCGATGAGAGACTACTGCCAAAACTAACAGCCGAACGAAGGCATGCGTTTGGTCAAGACACCACGATGTGGTTCTTCATGGCGAACTGGATGAGATCGGCGGTTGTTTTCAACTTCAAATCTTCCATGATTCGGTATTTGTGAAACGCTATAGTGCGAGTGGCGATGCTCAACACATCGGCAGCTTCCTTCATGGACTTGCCCTCGGCCAGCAGCTGCACGACCTGTCGCTGGCGCGGCGTCAGTGTTTGATAGTGTTTGTTACCTTCAGGATCTCGAATGAATGAGGTCTCAATTCCCCTGGCGATCTGTGGGGTCACATACGATTGTCCCTTAATGGCCGCCTGTATTGCCTTGAACAATTCCGATGCGGCTGATTTCTTCAGCAAATACCCAGATGCTCCCATCCGGATCGCCTCGACCGCCAAGTCAGGATCTTCGTTCATCGTTAGGAAGATTAGTTTGACTCCAGGAACGATCTCCTTTACTTGCCGGCCCGCATCAAGGCCATTCAAGAGGGGCATGGCTATGTCAAGGACAATGACGTCTGGCCTGAGCTTAGGCGCAACTTCAAGCAACGCATGCCCATCGGCAACGGTGGCGACCACTTCGCAGGTGGGCTCGAGAAGCTTGCGGAAGGCTTCGACAAGAATAGTATGGTCATCGGCAAGAATCACACGTGGAAGCTTCGAAGTAGTACCCATTCGTTTCCTCTCGATCTCTAGGCGCTTACTGCATGCGCAGCAGAATTGTTTGTACCTTTAATTGCGTTCTTAGAGAGCGGAACTCGAGCGCAGATTTGCGTGCCGCGGGACGGCCGCGATTCAACCGAAAGCTGTCCACCCACGGCCCTCAGCCGTTCTCTCATACTAATCAAACCGAGTCCAGGTTTTTCCTTCGCAAGCTCGGGATCAAAACCCGTACCCGCGTCCGAAACGCAAAGAGCAATTTGGTCAGCATGACCCGACAGTTCCAAGTGTCCTTCGCGTGCCGAACTATGCTTTACGACATTCCACAACGCTTCTTGTGAAATTCGATACAGACATAGGCTGACATCATTTGGCATCATCCTAGGAATATTGTAATAGGTGAAGTGAACTTTCAGATTGTTCTGTTCGGATAGCTCCTTGCAAAGGCCATGAAGTGTCGCCACCAGGCCTAGATTGTGCAGCTTGGATGGATGAAGGCGATGCGACAAGTGGTGGATGTATGATGAAACTTCATTCGCTATGTGATTTATGTCTGCCACCTGTTTTTTGACCGCTGGCGACGATGCAGCTAGCCTCTGTTTCAATTGGTCCAGGCCAATCTCAAGCATCGCCATACGCTGACTCAAATCGTCGTGTAATTCCCTGGCAATACGTGCGCGCTCTTCCTCTTGTGCCGCAATCAGGCGCCCGCTCACTTCCAAGAATGCCTCTTCGGTCGCCCTTCGCTCGTTTATGTCAGTGCAGCAGCCGATGTATCCTAGGAACTTCTTGCCAGTGTCATAGCGTGGCATACCTGCATCGAGGATCCAGCGGTACTGCCCGTCGAAGCGCCGGAGCCGGTATTCTATTCTGAATTCGCGGCGCGCCGCAAACTCGTCGGAGTAGGTTTGAATAACCTTTGTCACGTCTTGAGGATGAATTCCTTCTGCCCACCCATTCCCCAGTTCACGTTCGAGGGGACGTCCTGTGAATTCCAACCACCTCCTGCTGAAATACGTGTACAGCCTGTCGGGGTTGCATATCCATATCATTATCGGAGCGGAGTCGGCGACGTCTCGAAACCGTGAACCATAATCACGTGCTTCCAGACCATCTTGTTTGGGAGCGATGTCATCTTGGCGCATGATGAACGCTCCGTTTCTCTTAGTGGCGTCACAGGCCTGGTCGATCTCGGGCAGAGCACCGCCGGTACGTATGCGCGCCAGGGCTCTTACGAAGCGTTCCCCCAGAGAGTGCAAGCCACCGATCGCATTCATTGTCCCACTCTTTTCCGGAGGTTGATTGGCGCGGCCAAAGAAATGTCCCCCGATTGGCCATATCGGAAAGAAGTTCTCAAGAAGCGCGACACGCGGGCTCTGGCCGGCTGGTGGACAGCTCCAATTGGCAACTCTCAAGTTCAGCCAAGTGAAAAGCGTTTCGACCTTACTGGGAGAACTAACACCGAGCGCCTAAAATAGTAAGTATCAATTCAATACGTCACTGTCAGTTTTGACAGTTCTCGCGGAAGTATCAGCCTACTAGTGTTTCTTGGAGCCGAATGGTTGGGTGCTCGCAGCATGGCGAGTCTGTTGAAAGCGTCTTTCAGAAGGCCGCGTTCGGGTTATTGGCGTCTTTTCACCGCGGGCTGTCTGCTACTCATTAGCGTCGGAAGTGCATTGGCGCAAGCTTCAGAGCAAGCGGCCTGGGAAGTTCTTCTCTCGGCACAAAGAAGTCACAGCACACTAAAGCGCGTTACGTCCGTTCGTGCGCTCGGATTTCTAACGGACGATCACCGTGCCGTCATGCTCGCCGAAGAGGCTCTCTCGGACAAGAATCCGGACGTGCGAGCCGCTGCAGCCACTGCCTTGGGACAGATTGGATCCGCAACTTCAGTCCCCGCATTAAAAACTGCACTAGGGGACAAGGTCGTTGCGGTCGTTCTTGCTGCGTCGAATGCCCTTCTTTTGCTTGGGGACGCTAGCGGTTACGACGCTTACTACGAAATATTGATCGGTGAGCGCAAGAGCGGCGCGAGTGTCATCGAGGAACATAAGCAGTTGTTGAAAAATTCCAAGAAGATGGCCGAGCTGGCGTTTGAGTCAGGAATTGGGTTCGTACCCTACGGCGGTGTCGGATGGGGAATCGTGAAGGCCGTCTCCAAAGACTATTCATCACCCGTGCGAGCAGAGGCGGCGACTAAGCTGTCGAGCGGTATGGATCTTCGCATTGGTGAAGCTCTTGTAAAGGCTTCCTCAGACAAGCGGGCAAAGGTCCGAGTAGCCGCGTTGAATGCAATAGCCCTGCGCGGCGACCCCCGCTTGATGCCTGCGATCCTCGGGCAGCTGGCGGATAAGAACCACGCCGTAAGGTGCAGTGCAGCAGCCGCCATTATCAGGCTTTCGACGGTTGGTGAACTCTCGAAGCTGCAACCGGCTTTGCTGCAGGCACCCCAGCAGGAGCAGTAGGAATTGAAACTGGTTTTAGAGGCTAACGGATTCGTCGGCCGAATCCTGTTTAGGTTTGATTTGGTCGAAGGTCTTGGTGCGTACCTATTTCTAAAAGTTCGGGAGGGTCGATGAGTCTCTTGTCATTTCAACGATTTCCGCAAATGCGTAGAGGGGCGGTCCTTCTGCTTCTTGGTTTAGTTCCGTTGATCTCTCCAACCTCGGCACGGTCACGGCAGTCGGGTATGCCGGATATGCCCGAAATGCAGGCGACCGAACATGATCATGTGACCTCTCTCGAGGATGGCCGGGCCGCGGAAGCGAGACTCCTGGCGGACCGGCGCGAGAGCGAATTTAACCACCATCTGGCGGGTCTTTTGATTGTTTTGGCAGGCATTCTCATCCTGACGCAAAAATTCCTTACCGCGTACTGGCCGCTTGCCCGCTACGCTTGGCCGTTCTGTTTTCTTCTAACAGGATTCTTTGTTCTCATTTTCAGCGACACGGAAATATGGCCGTGGGGCGATCAGAGTGCGTTCTACGCGCTAAGCCACAACCTGGAAGACCTTCAGCATAAAGTCTTTGCCATTATTCTCCTGGCCCTGGGTCTCGTCGAGACCCAGCGAGTTCGCGGCCGCCTAAAAGCCGCTTGGAGCGCCTGGGTCTTTCCCGTGCTTAGCTTGGCGGGTGTCGTCCTGTTGCTCTTTCATTCCCACGAGGCCGGCATGCATGGACCTGACCCAATGGCATTGATGGAGCGTATTCAATTGCAACACAGATGGTATGCGTCAGTCGGATTTGGAATTGTCATTACGAAAGGACTGTCAGAGGCACCTACCAAATGGCGTCGAACGCTGAACAACGCCTGGCCGATATTGCTGATTATCTTGGGAGCTTCGCTGACGCTTTATTCCGAGTAACGTCAAAGGAGCAATCGAATGTTGAGTTTCTTGAGAGTACCGCGCAGCCGCATCGCTGCGATTCTTTCTTTCGTGAACCGCGTTGCAGGCATGGGCGACGCGGACACCATGCTAATTGAGATTCTGGCAAATCTGAAGACCACATTGCGGAGGTTGGGCTCTGTCTCCGAGCATGCCCTGACTCCAGAGCACGTGTCAATCGAACCGGAATTCTCCCTTTTGGCACCCGCGAGCGGCTATTTGCAGCGCATTGACTATGCGGTTCTGACGCAAGCCGCTGTTGACAGCCGTGCTGTGATCACATTCTTGCGCTGGCCAGGAGACTTTGTGCTAGAGGGTTCTGTGCTCGCAGTTGGCAGTTCAGACGGTAGCCAACTTCCTCTCGTTGCATCCATCGAGCTGCTACATCGTGCTTTCACAAAGGGAGTGGTGGTGGGACGGAAGCGATCGCTACACCAAGATCCCGAGTATGCCATCGCACAAATTCTGGAGATCGGACTGCTCGCAATGTCCCCGGCGATTGACGACCCCCTCACAACGCTACATTGCGTTGACGCGCTGGCCGCGGGCTTGCGCGATATTTTGCAAGCACAGGTGTATAACCGAGTGCATCGCGACGGTCACGGGCAAGTGCGCGTGTTCGAGAAGAATACGCCACCTGAACGAATCCTGTCCTTAGGGTTCGATCCGCTGCGTCAGGCAACGAAGAACTCGGTGGAATTGACTGTGCGGGTTCTGGACGCTATCGGTTCTCTGGCGCCATTTCTCAACACTCCCAATCAGTCCTTGGAGTTGAGAGCACAAGCCGAACTAATGGTCGGGGGCGCTTGCACAGACGCCGTGCTTCGGGACCGCTCTGCCATTGAGGCCGCGTATTTGCGCGCGCGTCAGGCTCTGGCCGCTCCGTCATGCCGAACCAAAATTGATCTGTCCTCTGCGACTTGGCAACAAGCAGGACTTTCCGAGATACCCTATTGAACTCTGCAAATTAGGCTAATCGATCGCGACATATTACATCCGAAAATTCACTCCAAGGCGCATCAATTCCTCTTGTGAACGGATCCAAGTCCGAACACTACGGTCGCGCCCACTTCTAAGTTTTCATCGGGGCAGGGAATTGCCTGGGGAGCTCATTTGCTCTTTGCCGGATATGGATATTTCTTGAACATTTTCACAACAGCCTTGTCTACCTTTTCTAGGTTCTTCTGAGAATTGCTCTGATCCAGCGTGTCTTGAGCCGTGCCGCGCCAAGCCAGCTCCTTTGCCTTCGGGTCATACAGATCTACAATCAACGTGCCAATGACGCTTTGTTCTGGCGTGATAGTGCCCATCCCTCCGCCCCATCGCAACCCGCCCGTACCCCAGGCATTGTAGGAGGTCTGCGTCTTCATCCCACCGTTTGCTACTACGATCAAGTCGGGATTCTGAGACTCTTGAACCAATTGCAGCCCACGGCTCTGCAGTTGCGCATTGATCTGAGTTTGCGCCTGTTGCGCCAAGAACGGGCTAGTGATCTGGTTGGGGTTTTTCTGTTGACCCCAAGCGTAAGTATGATATTCGGAAAAGTCATGGCCTGGACTGAAACTCACATATACGTTCTGTGCAAAGGCTAGTGAACTTGTAAAACATGCAAGCACCACACCGACGAGAATTCTAACTTTCATAAGTATTCCTTTCTGAAGCGAAGCGAACGGCAAAAGCACACGCTCATTGATTCTTCCTCACGACCAGCGCTGCAAACAGAAAGCTAACGAACAACCAGTGCGAACGGAACTGGCACTTTTGCCAGTTCTCGCTCGGACCGGATGGGGTAAGGATGAGTTCTCGGAAGGAGCCTACGGAAGCTTCTAATTCGCGGCCGATTCCTCAGCCGCTCGAAAAGATCTAAGAAAGCATTCTTCGAAAGTCGGCCGCCTGGCATGCACGAGCTTAATTGCGCTGCCGGGCGCAAGAATCAAGGAGTAGTCAATGACCATTCAGATGAAGTCATTACTAATGACTCTTGCGTGCGTCCTGTTTTGTAGCGCTTTGCCTTTATTAGCTCAACAGAAGGGGCAATATGTGCCGGGTCAATATGGCCTGAATGCTGGCGTGGTGCCCGACCCTGGATTCACCTACGCGAACATCACGATTAATTACTCCGCAAGTCAACTCAACAATTCAAGTGCGAAGGCCGTCCCGGGAATTACGGGAGATTACGGATTCTGGGCGACAGAGAACATCCTTTTTTACGTGCCGAAGGCCAAATTCCTTGGCGCTCATTTCGCGCCTTACGTGGTGCTGCCATTCGCCAACGGTTCCCTCACGGCGAGCGGCCCTCTGGGCGTGGCGCCGTTCGGTATAAACGCAGGGGGTACAGGTTTTGCTGATATGTGGGTCGAGCCTGTGAACTTAGCTTGGCATTTCAGCCGCGCGGACTTCAACGTCGGATATGGCTTCGTCGCTCCCACTGGCCGATATAGTTCGGCTCCGGGAACCACGAACAACGTGGGTTCCGGATACTGGGGCAACAACGTGACCAGCGGGACGACCGTGTATCTGACAAAGAACAAAGGAACGACCGCGAACCTTTTCACCGACTGGGAAGTCCATGGCCAGAAGCAGGGGACGAACCTTACACCGGGCCAAGCTTTTACCATGGAGTGGGGGTTTGGGCAGGTGATTCCGCTGGACAGGCAGTTCCATACGCTATTCCAATTCGGGGTAGTTGGCTACGACCAATGGCAGGTCAGCTACAATCGCGGCACCACGCCTCTTGGTTTGCCTGCAAGGCTCGTGCCCTTTTATTCAGTTCACGCCGTTGGTCTGCAAGCCAATCTCATCGTCCCGGCAAAAGGCCTGACTTTCACGTTCAAATATGAGCCCGAGTATTCGGCAAAGGCGCGTCCGCAAGGGCGCACCCTGGTTTTTTCTGGCGTGTGGAATTTGCGCTTTCCGAAGGAGCAGGCCCCAAAGCCCTAGCCATCGGCGCCAGTACGTGCACTCGGCCTCGAGGCAAGCAAGTGTCGCGAATGGTGAACTGCAATGAAAGAACCGGCGCAGTGGGAAATGCTCTGCAGGACCAAGCCTCCCAGTCGTGGAGTCTTGCTGTTGATCGCCGCAGCCGTGGTTTCTCCGACGCGCTCCTATTTCCTCGAGGAAATCCGTTTCTGGCTCGTGGTCGTCGCCGCTCTTGTAGGTCTAGGCGTCCTTCTCCTGGTAACTTTCATTTTGCTCCGGGAAGGCAGCCATCGCGGACTCTGCTGGATGAAGGTGCATGTCGGAAAGACTGCAGGCGCACGACATGCGTGGCTCATCGTACGAAGCGTGATGCCCCGTCACCTTCCGCATCACTGACAATCCATTCGACACCGCCCTTCCTGATGCCTACCACTGGCTAACCGCGAGAACTGTCACTTATGACAGTCTTAAGAATTCTCGCTCGCGTCCACCAATGTTTCCAAGGTTTTCCCGTCCCCTAGCATCAAATCGCAACAAATTGGACTGAAGTACTGTCTGTACCACGGAGTGTCTATGAAATTTGAGCATCGCGCGTACTTGGCCGTTTCCGTCTTGCTGCTGTTGGCCACGGTTAGCCACGCACAACAGCAAAAGCCAGATGCGGAGGAGTCGCAAAGCTTGGTAAAAGCCATCCAAAACCCCGTGGCTAGCCTGGTCAGCGTCCCTATTCAGGAAAACGTGAATCCGAATATTGGCCCCTTCGACCGCACTCAGACCGTTTTGAATATTCAGCCCGTCATCCCGATTCGAATTGCGGAGAACTGGAATATGATCGCTCGCGTGATCATCCCACTAGTCCAGCAGCCCGACGTCACCCAGAAAAGTACCGGCGCTTATGGGCTGGGCGACATGAACCCGAGCTTTTTTTTCTCGCCCGTCAAGGTTAACAAGGTGATTTGGGGTATTGGCCCCGCCATAGTTTTGCCGACGGCGACAAATCAGACTTTGGGTCAGGGCAAATGGAGCCTTGGCCCAACGGTTGTGGCGCTGGTGCAGCCCAAGCATTGGACCGTTGGTGCGCTGGTGAACAATGTTTGGTCAGTGAGTGGACAATCCGCTCGACCGGATGTGAACCAAATGCTGTTTCAGTACTTCATCAACTACAACCTCGAAAAGGGCTGGTATTTGACCTCTTCACCGATCATCACTGCCAATTGGAATGCCCCAAGCGGGAATCAGTGGGTTGTGCCCGTAGGCGGTGGCGTTGGACGAGTGTTTCGTTTGGGATTTCAACCGGTCAACGTCTCACTGGCTTTTTTCGGGAACGCCGTGCGGCCTAGCACGCCGCCCTCCTCACCGTGGGGCGTACGATTCCAGGTGGCTTTCCTCTATCCAAAGAAACAGAAGTAGCGCGAACACTCCCATGAAAGAAAAGAGGGCGCGCGCGTCAAGAGCAGCAGGCGGCCACTGTGAGCTGCTTGCTGTGTGCCGGCCACTCAACCGAGAAATGTCCCTCAGTTCCTGACTTGCGGCACTGGCAGTTTTGACAGTGCATGTGTCATTCAGGCCGCGATAGTGTGCCGAAGAGCCACACGAATCGTGTTGTTGCTAACCCCGAGCGCATTCGATTTCGGGATACGAATGAGCAGCACTAGAAAACAGGCGCAAACATGTCCAGAGCGCTGCGTAGTTGCTTTGCGTTCACACTGGTTCTTGCTTTCCTATTCTTGTGGATTGCTGTTCGCGTCACAGCCCAGATCACCGGTCCGGTCGGCCAGGATCCTTCGGCGGCTGGCGTAGCCGCCCTCCGCGACATCATCGATTCCGCGCGGCACTCTGATCTGCGCTGGCCCGATTTTTCGCCTTATCGTTCGGAGGTTGCCAGATTCTACGCTTCCGACGGCTACTCACTGGCTTGGATTCATCGCGGCCGGCCCAGAGCTCAAGCATTTGCCCTTATTCAAATTTTGCGAGATGCAGATAGGAAAGGTCTGAACGCTGAAGACTACGATGGTCCAAGGTGGCCAGGTCGGCTTGCGAACCTCCGTGAGTCTGTTTCGGAGTTGGAATTGGTTCGCTTCGATGTGGCCTTGACCGTCTCTGCCATGCGCTACATCCGCGCGGTCCACTTCGGTCGCGCCAATCCCAAAGGTTTCAAATTCGAACTTGATGTGGGAAACACAAAATATGACTTGGCGGACTTTTTGCGAGCGCTGACGGTTTCTTCGAGCAACCCCGCCACTCTGTTGCGAAGACTTGAGCCGAGCTTTCCGGAATACGTTCACCTGCTCGCCTGTTTACTGCAATACTCGAAACTCGCAAGGCGAGACGACGGCGAGAGACTTCGTCCCATTAGCAACCCGCTCGTTCCGGGACAAGTCTACGCAAGCCTGCCGCGCCTCGCGCACCTGCTGCGCTTATTGGGCGACCTACCCGTAGCGGAGGAGGTCTCCTCCGACTCGAACATGTTCGAGGCCCCCTTAGTCGACGCGGTCAAACACTACCAGGCGAGGCATGGCGACCCACCTGACGGGCGGCTGGATGCCAGGACAATCGCTGAGCTGAACATATCCTTGGGTAAGCGGGTTCGCCAGATTCGGCTAGCCCTCGAGCGTTGGCGTTGGGTGTCGCACACATTCACGCAGCCACCCATCGTAATCAACCTTCCGGAGTTCCGGCTGCGCGGGACTGATGAAAGCGGCAAAGTTACAGCCATGACCGTTACGGTGGAGACGGAATATGATCTTAAATCGCCCCTATTCGAAGGGGAATTGACGCAGGTAGTCTTTCGTCCGTATTGGCAGGTCGCACCCAGTATCGAGCGACAGGAAATCATCCCGCACATCGAGAAAGACCAGCGCTTTCTTCCCAGGAACCACTTCGAAATCGTGGCGTCGGACGGCACGGTCATTACCGATGGGCGTGTGAGTGACGCTGTTCTAGGCCAACTGAAGGCGGGAAGACTGCACGTACGGCAAAAACCGGGACCCAAGAACTCCATCGGGTTAGTTAAACTTAGCTTTTCCAACTCGGAAAATGTTTATCTACACGGTGCGGACGAACGGCGGTCAACCTCTCGTGCACCGCACCCTTTGAGTCATGGATGCATCCGCGTACAAGAAGCGGCGGGTCTCGCCGCTTGGGTCCTGCGTAACAATCCAGGGTGGGATCTAGATCGCGTTCGGGCTTTCATGAATGGGACGCGAGGGAATGTACAAGTCAATCCAACTACCACGATACCGGTGCTGATCATCTATGGGACTGCGGCTGTCGATGAAGATGGGGAAATACACTTTGCTGAAGACATTTACGGATATGACGCCAAACTGGAGCAAGCACTGGCGAGGGAAGAACACGTCATATCAGTGGTGACTCAGCGTCAGGTCCGAGGCGAATCATCTAGGTAAACCTTGTCCTCGTTGGAAACGATTTTTTCGGCTTGAACCTCAGCGATGAAATGACGATGCCGAACTGCTCGAGCCGTTCGAAAATGATGCCCGGGGATCATTGCCTTCACGCGCGTACCATTCCCGCTAGTCTCTATCTCCAGGCGACCGCCAAGTTGCTTCACTCTTTCTCTCATTCCCAATATTCCGACGCCAAGCCCTTTTGTTTGTGAGGACCGGTCTAGCACAGCGTCAGGTATTCCGTGGCCAGTGTCGCTTACAATGACCGTGCAACCCTCACCATCTTGCTTGATCCTGACGGTCGCCTTGTCGCTTCCTGAATGCAGGTGAATGTTTGTAAGGCTGGCTTGGACAATGCGGAAAACAGCAAGTTCTGCTTCCTTTGAGAGTCGCTGCAATTTGCGTGGCATTTGCATTTCCACGTGGAGAGCATTGCGCTGGTTAATACCCCGTACGTACCACGCGATGGCCGAGTCCAAACCACATTCATCAAGCATGGGCGGGTGTAACAGATAGGAAAGAGTGCGAATTTCATCCGCAATATTACTTATGAGCGATGAGCACTGTGTCAGAGTTTCGTTGAGGGTTTGTCCTTGCGCTGCTGCTTGCTTTTCCGCCATGGCCAGGTTCATCGCCAGAACACTAAGTTTTTGGCCCGTGCTATCGTGCAGCTCGCGCGCAATGCGCCGCCGCTCCTCGTCCTGAGATTGATTAAGCCGTCTGGAAAATTCACGCAGCTCTTCTTCATTTCGGTGGCACTCGATCGCGATGGATGCGAGATGGATCGCTCGCTCCATGATTTGTAAGCTTTGTTCCGATGGGCGTTGAGTCTGTGGACAGAACAAGACTAAGGCTCCTAGCATTTGCCTTTCTCTTGAAAATACCGGCATCGACCGCGCCACGTGCAGACCTTGACGGCGCGCCGCCTCGCGGTGCGCCACGAACAGGGGATCACTGTCAATGTCGCCGTCCGGACCGCAGAAAGGTGCACATCGTTCGACCTTTAGGTGGTCGATAGCGTCGTTCCATCTCTTCGCAGCTTTTCCTCCCGCGACCGAGCCGAACCGCCTTCCGTTGCTATCCAGCAAGAAAAAAGTCGAAATCGCTCCTGGCGACTGGGTATCAATAAAGTTGCAAAGCTCATTCAAGATTTCCAACATCGGAGCGCCCTGGCCCAGCATCTCGAGCAGGTGCGTTTCTGATGTCAGTAGCTGCTGCTGGGATTCTTCAGCCATTGTCGTGCTCCTTAAGTCTTGATATGCATCAGGGCCCAAAAACGCTTTACGAAATTGAGTACGCCACCTCACACGTCCACGCAGGTGTTAGGCACAACCTACGCGTTGTTCTCCTGGCTAGATCACTGTAGTAACCCCCACAGAGCTGAGCAACTGTCAGTTTTGACAGCCGAAGAGAATCTGGAAATACGTCCAAAAATGGAGAGTTGCGTCGACCCGGCGGCGCGCCGTCGTTTATATCGGGTTCTATAGCCAGGATGCTTGCGCTTCGCTGACAAATAGAGACGCTTTCCCTTGCGTGATGGCGGTGGTCTCCGTGTAGGACGCGCCCAAGTCCAACTTGGAACTCCCTAACGGAATGCGCACTCGTGGTTGGGAGCTGGTCGATCTGACAGTTGCCAGCCGTCCTGCGAGCAATGAAACTCTTGCAGCCGGCTGAAGAGCTATAGGGAGTTTATGGGTACCGCTCCGCGAGCAGATGGTCGACCGTTCGCAGTAAGGACTGCACTTGTGGTTGACCCCGAGCCAGAGGTCAACGCCATCCTTCGCAAAGCTCTCAAGCCGGGCGAATGGGACATTGTCTGTGTGCCGGACAACCAAACAGTGCTCTATTTGGCAGAGGCTAGGTCCTACGACCTCATCGTCACCGCCGCAAAGACGACGGCCAAAGAGGACGTCGATTTGCTGCGTAAGATCCGCCGCGTCCGGTCGCACACTCGTCTGATTATTCTCACCGACGAAAGCACTCCGGCAGACGTCGTCGAATCGATGCGGGAGCGCGCATTCAGCTACTTCTCAAAACCGTTCTCCGCCGCGTCACTTACGGAAATGTTGCGCATCGCCGCCTTGGGACCCTGCTGGGACGACGGGATCGAAGTGGTCTCCGCGACAGCGGAATGGATCAGCGTTATCGCACGCTGTGACCGGAAAACTGCCGACAGGTTGGTGCACTTTTTCCGTGAGATTTCCGAGTTACCGGAACCCGAAGCGGATCAGGTCGCAACCGCCTTCCGCGAAATGTTGTTGAACGCGATCGAGCACGGAGGCACCTTTGATCCCAGCCAGTACGTCGAAATCTCCTACATCCGCACACGCAAAATGGTTATGTGTAGGATCAAAGATCCGGGTGAGGGTTTTTCGTTGGAAGAACTGCACCATGCGGCGGTCGATAATCCATCGTACGACCCCATTCGTCATGCTCTCTTTCGAGAGGCGCAGGGAATGCGCCCCGGTGGCTATGGGCTCCTGATGGCACGACACCTCGTCGATGAGCTTGTCTATAGCGAAAAGGGCAACGAGGTCCTTCTGGTTAAATATCTGCAACCCGCTCAGGCCTAGTTTTCTAGATCACCTCTGCGTCGTTCCGTTTCTTCAACTGTTCGCTGCACTAGCAGTTCTGACAGTTTCTACAAATATTCCTGCTCGTAGAATTTCGATAGTCGAGGGTATGGTGATGAAATATCTGTATTTGCTTGTACTGCTATCGATTTTTTTGCTGGCTACTACCGGTTCTGCCCAGGTCGCTTCCTGGGAAAACGAAAATGTGGCTGGACTGCGAGCTTATCAACAACAGAATTATGTGGACGCTGAAAAATTCTTCAACAGCGCATTTCAGCAGGCCAAAGACTTCGGAGAGCGTGATCCTCGCTTAGCTACGTCACTCAATAATCTCGCCTCGCTGGAGCATGTACGACGAAAGGACGCTAACGCCGAGTCCCTCTACCGTCGCTCCTTGAACCTCTCCGAGAAAATTTACGGACCGGACCACACCCAGTTGGCCGGTGTGCTCAACAATCTAGCAAACCTTCTTCAAGAACAAGCCCGGTATCCGGAAGCTGAAATTCTTCTTCAGCGCGCCTTGGATATTCGCGAAAAGGCGCTTGGACCTGAGCACCCGGACATTGCTGTCGTTCTCAGCAGCCTCGGTGTGCTTCGTCGCGAGGAAGGCAAGTACTCGGAAGCCGAACCACTTCTCCAGCGTGCGCTGGCGATCCGCCAAAAAACTCTCGGAGCCGAACAACCGGAGGTGGCGGGGGTCCTCAATAACTTAGCCGCAGTCTACCAATCGCAAGGCAGGTACAAAGACGCCGAGTTCCTCTACAAGCGCACATTGGCTATCTGGGAAAAAACCCTGCCGCCCACACACCCAGACATCGCTACTGTCCTCGATAACATTGCTGCGGTTCAGCAGCTCGAAGGCAACTACACAGAGGGTGAATCTCTCCTGTTGCGCGCGCTGGATATCCGCGAAAAGGCTTTTGGACCGCAACACCCGGGAGTTGCTACCATCCTCAACAACTTGGCCATGTTTTACAAAGAGCGAGGCAGATACTCAGAGGCTGACCCGCTCATGCAGCGCGCGCGGGGGATCTGGGAAGACGGTCTTGGGTCGAATCCGCAGCTAGCTACGGCGCTTGCGAACCTGGCCGCGCTTCGCAAAGAGCAAGGCAGGTACTCGGAAAGCGAGCCTCTTTTGCAGCGCGCCTTAGCCATTCGAGAGAAGGCGCTTGGACCACAGCACCCGGACGTTGCTAGCACACTCAACAATTTAGGCATGCTTTTACAAAAGCAGGGCAATTACGCAGCGGCCGAACCCCTATTTCAGCGGGCGCTCGCCATTTGGGAAACGGGGCTCGGGCTAGAGCACCCCAATGTGGCATCCGCGCTCAACAACCTAGGCACTCTTCTCGAGGCGCAAGAGAAGTACGTAGAAGCCCAGCCGCTTTTGCAGCGCGCACTGTCCATTCGCATAAAAGCTCTCGGGCCAGAGCATCCCGACGTCGCCACAGTTCTTAATAATATGGCCGCTTCTTTAAATTCACAGGGCAAGTATGCGGAGGCGGAAATTCTTTTCAAGCGTGCGCTTGCTATTTGGGAGAGGGCACTTGGACCGGAAAACCGGGACGTAGCCACCGTCCTAGTCAATTTGGGGACGCTTCAGGAATTGAAAGGCAACCATGTTGCCGCGGAGCCGCTACTGCGGCGTGCGTTGACCATTCGGGAAGCTATTTTCGGCCCACAGCACCCGGAGTTGGCGCCTGTCTTGGCCAATCTCGCCACACTCCACCAGGTTCAACACGATTTTGCCCGGTCCGAATTGCTTTACAAACGCGCCGTAGACATTTGGGAGAAAGCCACTCCAGTCCGATCGCGGGATTTCGCGCAGACGCTGGAAAACTTAGGCGTGCTCTACCTAATTCAACACAAGAACGACGAGGCCGGCGCACTCTTCGAAAGAGCAGTGACAATCAAGATCGACCTCTTGGGTCCGCAGCATCCGGCGGTGGCCACTGGTCTCAACAAAGTGGCCACCGCTGATTTGGCTCGTGGCTACTACACTGAGGCTGAATCGCCGTGCCAACGGGCTCTTAATATTCTCGAAAAGTCTTCACCGCTTGACTACCCGGCAGTGATCGACGCTCTCGAGAACTACGCATTGGTGCTGAAAAAAACTAAGCGGAAGGCCCAAGCCGAACTCCTCGAGACACGAGCAATGGTGTACCGCGCCAAGCTAAAAGAGCACAGGAGGAAAACTGAAATTCAATCATCGCTTCAGTAACGTCACCCATCAGCGCTTTCAGATGGCCATCCTCCACTCATGAGCCCGCGGTGGCGGCCCGAGGCTTGGCAGAATCCTGTTGCATCGGCACCTGAGCCGAAATCTCCGTTCCTTGGGAGGAACGAGACCGCACCACTAAGGAGCCTCCTACAAGCCGGAGCCGCTCTTTCATGCTCAGCAGCCCGAGACCCCGTCCTGCTTCCGAAGGTTCAAAACCCCGCCCTGCATCAGCCACGCGCAGCAGCAAATCACCTGATTCTCCGGCAAGCTCCAACTGGGCTTCCTTGACTTCACTGTGCTTCACAACATTGCTCAGCGCTTCCTGCGCAACGCGATATACACAGAGTGAGACATCACTTGGGATCGCGTCTGGAACGTCCCTGCAACTCACAACCACTCGGATGCCATGCTGGCGCTCAATTCCGCCGCACAGGCTCCTGAGCGCAGCTCCCAAACCTAGACCAAGTGTTGAAGGATGGAGCCGGCGCGACAACTGATGGACGTCTGAGGAAATCTCACCAACCCTGTACCACAAGTTGTGTAGTGCTGCCGTGATCTGCGATTTGCTCTTGGGAAGGTTTTGCCCCAGACTCTCCAGCGTAACCGCTACCAACGCGAGCCTCTGACTCAGATCATCATGTAATTCCCTGGCAATTCGAGTCCGCTCTTCCTCCTGTGCCGTGACGAAACGGGCACTTAAGTCCGAAAGTTCCTTTTCGGCACACTTGCGCGCGCTTACGTCCGATACCATGCCCACCATACGCACCATAGTCCCTTGCTTATCAAAAAAGGCTCGCGCACTCTCTTCTAACCACACCACACTTTCGTCGGGACACACAACGCGGTAGCTGATTTGGCCGGCCGCCTTCTCTGGATTGAGGCTTGCCACAGTAGCGACAAAGGCTTCGCGATCTTCGGCATGCACGCTCCCTAACATTCGTTCGTAACTATCCTTCTCTGGCTCATCCATCCAATACAGAATGTCCGCACACTCCGCCGACCGGACGATTAAATCCGTTGTGGCGTCCCACTCATAGGCGTACATCCTTCCTGCCTGGGCCGCCAGACGCAACCGCTCTTCGCTCTCTCGCAGGGCTTCTTCGTCACGCTTACGTTCAGTTATGTCTTGAACGGTTCCGCGGAGCTGCGCTATATGGCCTGTAGCATCGCGTTGCGTTTCGCCCCGAGCAACGAGCCATTTTGTCGTCCGATCAGCACGGATCATCTCAAGATCAAGTTGAAATGATTTCCCGCTACGCAACGCTTCCTCGACCGCAAACCGCAACCGTTCGCAACTTTCCGTCGTAAATAGTGACGAGTGTTCCTTGTAACTAACAGCGGGCAAATTCGGATCGCGACCGACGATCCGATAGAGTTCTTTTGACCATTGGACCATGTCGGTCCTCGGATCCCATTGCCAGCTACCCACCCTTGCCAAACGCTGCGCCTCTGCGAGTTCTGCATCTCGCCTTCGCAGGGCTTCTTCTGTCTGTTTGCGCCGGTGTATGTCAAAGAATAGCGAAAAGGCCAAAATGCCTACAGAAAACAGCATAACCAGCAGGCGAAATCTCTCCGGAAAGCTCGATTGAAAACGTGCTCCGAGCCACATATCCGCTGTCCACAACAGAATGCCGGCTGAGAGGAACGCCCAAAATAAAAGGCTGCTCTTCGGGGTTTGAACTGAGTTGACAACCGCAACAGCCGTAGCCAGCACCAGCAAAGGGAAGTATTCGAGAGTGTAACTAGCTAAACGCGAGTCCGTCTCTGTAGCGACTATTAGTAATACCTGACCCAAGAGGAGCGCCACGGCAGCGCTTGGCCAGGCATACGACCGCACATTGAGCCGAACATTCATCCTTTCGTCCCTAGTCTCCTGAGCATAGCTTATAGCTTATAAGTATAGTCTCGAATCAGACCCCGATTGACATCCCGCTCCAAGAACGGCACCATTAACACCTTGGGCGCCCCCAGATGTCACTTAGATGCCAGATTTGGTGACCTTAGTCCCCGCGCTGACGGCTCTCCGAATAAAGAGTAATTTTCTCGCGATCAGTGTTTCATTAGTTTGATCGGGCCGGACATTCGCGTGTACAAAATCCGTGTTTTGGTAGCCGACGACCACCAGCAAATGCTTGAGTATGTGTGTGGACTCCTCTCTGCCGATTGTTGTGAAGTTGTGGGTGCCGTGACTAATGGCCAAGCCGCGCTGGACGCTGCCCTCAAACTTCGTCCCGACGTGGTGGTGCTGGATATTTCCATGCCTGTAATGAATGGGATCCAAGCAGCAAAGCGCCTTCGGGAGGCCAATCCAGACGCCAGAATTGTCTTTCTGACGGTAGATAAAGATCCAGACACCTGCCACGCCGCCCTTCAAACCGGTGCCTTGGGCTATGTGTTAAAACCACGCTTGGGCACCGACTTAATTCCAGCCATCAACTTGGCTCACTCGGGTCAACGCTTTGTGTCCCAAGGCTGCGAGTAGTTGTTTTTGCCCGCAGATATTCCATCTGCCGCTTAAGCCTATCGAAGCTGGTAGTTCTGCCAGTGCTCAGTGCTCGCGAGCCGGGCTAACCTGTAGTTGCTTGCCCTAAGGAGTCTTTATGGCTCTGTCGGCTGTCGCGCCGATTACCGGCTTGAGTTCGCCGCTCTTGGACGGATTGCTGCCACGGGATCTGAATTCCATACTTGCCGCTGCAACCCAGCGGCGCCTCCTCAGCGACTCTATCGCCATAAATCAGGGGGATCCTGCTAACAATCTTTTTCTTCTGACCAGAGGTCGCGCCCGATATTTCTTTGTTACTCCAGAGGGTCGCAGAATTCTCCTTCGTTGGCTTGTACCCGGAGACGTGTTCGGTGGCATGGCTATCTTGTCCCGGCCTTCCGTTTATCTCGTCAGCACGGAATTGCTAAAGGACAGTCACGCCCTTGTTTGGGGTCGCGCCACGATCCGAAGTCTTGCCGCGGAGTATCCACGGTTGATGGACAATGCCTTGTCTCTCGCCGCGGACTATATAGCCTGGGATCTCGATCTCCACGCAAATCTGAACCGCGGTTCCGCTCGCGAAAGACTTGCGGCGATCCTCCTCAATCTCGCCCAAGGTATTGGCCAAAAGACGCCTGGCGGCCTTGAAGTAGAAGTTACCAATGAGGACTTGGCTGCTGCCACGAACCTCACACTGTTCACTGTCAGCCGCTTGTTGAGTGGGTGGCAACGCAATGGCGCAATCGCAAAAACCCGTGGCAAGGTTCTGCTCCGCTTTTCACAAGACTCATGCCTGCCAAAGGCCAGTGGACTTCTGCTTTGATCGGTTCTCGTCCTTCCATAATTTCCATCTTTCTTTTTCGCTCATAAGGTTGCGCTTGCGCAACGACGTTGCAGAAATCATCTGTAATCCTTCTTTTTGAAATCAGGCTGCGGGCTTTTTTGTGAGTCTCCAATTTTGCTCACAACCTGATTTCAATCTTTGCCCTGCGGGTTTGAAGTTTGACGTGCGAGGTGGTTTGCTAACCCGTGCTTTCGTGACTAGGTCTAGGACTCACCGCAAACTCGCCGTGCATCGAGCCATCGATCACAGCTCTTGGAGTGGTTCTTTTTCGCATGAAACTTCGCATTGTGATAGCTGACGACAATCTGGCATTTTTGCAGCAGTTTGCCTCCCTTTTACAAAATGAATTCGACATCGTGGCGGCCCTGACCGATGGGGGTTTGGCACTCGAGGCCATCCGCTCTCTCCGTCCAGATGTGGCCGTACTAGACCTAAAAATGCCAGCCCTTGATGGCATTCAACTCACTAAGAGACTGAAGCGAGAGTCCCATCGTCCTGCTATCGTGATTTGCTCTGTCGAAAATGACCAGGAATTTGTCGAGGCTGCGCAACACGCTGGAGCGGTGGGCTATGTCTTCAAGGCATTCATCATGAGAGACTTACTCGACGCCGTGAGATTGGCTGCTCAGGGCCGGTCCTTCGTGTCCCTTCGCTGAAGCCAGGGCCAACCTGGTATTCTGGGCCGTTCCCGATAATCGCAACGCAAGATATAACTTTCGACAGCAGAGAAGCGGCCGCCCGGGCTGATGACGTACAGAGTTCCTATCCTCGTCTTTTTCGGACTTGCTCTTGGAGTCTCGATCGCCAATCGCCCTTGCCCGAGTTGACGGTAGTACTATGGCTTCCAACCGCCAAACCCGATAAATTGATGCGATTCTGATAACTTTGTGATATCAACAGGAGCTGTCTTATGCCGGTGATTTGCTTGGTTTAAGCCCCCGTTGTCGGACAGTGCCGAGCATAAGCATCACAGGATTGTTGGTTCGCAGCATTTGTGCCTGAATCTTCAGAGTGCTGCGTAGCGTAGTCTTCAAGGTCGCGGAGTTGTAGGCTATGTCGGGGTTCGCGACTGTGCTAGCGGACTTCATGACCCGACTTGGGAGAAGGCAATGGTAACCCGCGCGCCAGTCTTTACCTTCACGCGGCTTTGGAGCGCCTCCAATCGAACGGTTGAAGGTCTTGGGCATTCCACCCTGTCCCTCAACCCTTTTCTCCACACCTCTCTCGTCGCTCTGTTGGTCGCCGTCAGCTACTATCTGGGTTCGCAGATCGGCTTTCTCTTTACTCCCTCGGAAACACCCATCGGCACGTTCTGGCCGCCGAATGCAATTTTGCTGGCGGCGTTTCTGTTGGCTCCGTCTCGCATGTGGTGGGCCCTTCTGTTGGGGGTGCTTCCAGCTCACCTGCTGATTCAACTACGAGTAGGGATCCCTCTTCTCTCCTCCCTCGGATGGTTTGTTGGGAATACCGGCGAAGCCTTGATAGGCGCGGCTTGTATCCGCCATTTCAGCAAAGGAAAGCCTCTGTTCGACAACGTAAGGGGCGTCACCATTTTCTTGGTGTTCGGCGTCCTTCTCTCAACTCTGTTGACATCGTTTCTGGATGCGGCCAACACGGTCCTAACTGGACTGGGCCACAACTACTGGATGCTGTGGACGACGCGACTCACCTCCGACGTGATCGCCAACATGACCATCGTGCCCACCATTGTGGTATTCGGAACGAAGGGTGTTTCCTGGATCCGGAAAGCAAATTTCGCGCAGATTGTCGAGCTAGGCCTGCTCACGCTCACAGTTGTGTTCGCCACCGCGCTGGCATTTGGCAGACAAGACGCTAGCAGCAGTCCGGCATTGACCTACGCTCCCCTGCTGCTCTTGATTTGGTCAGCGGTGCGTTTTGGTGTCGGCGGGCTGAGTTCGTCGATGTTGGTCATCGCACTAATCTCCATCTGGAAGGCCATGTATGGCCGAGTACTAGTAACAGGTTCGATGACAGCAGATGTCCTGGCCCTCCACACCTTGCTCGCCATATTTGCCTTACCTCTTCTGCTGATGGCGGCAGTCATCGCGGAACGCCGGCGGGCCGAGGAGTCTTCCCGAGCTATTCGCAACGACCTGATCCGCGCACAAGAGCAGGACCGTCACCGGATAGCGAGAGAATTGCGTGATGGCATCATTCAACAACTTACCCTCGTTGGCCTCAACATTGAGCAACTCCGAGACCAGTCCGAACCCTCTTCTAAGTCGCGTTTCGACCCGCTCTGCGGTCAATTTGCGGGTGTCTATGAAGCTACCAGCGGCTTGTCACGCGAACTGTATCCATTCGCGCTCGAATACCTAGGGCTCTCGCCCGCATTACGAAAGCTATGCCGTGAGACTGGTGCCCAAAATCACATTACGATTAATCTAAAGGAAGAAAGCACGCCCGCTGATGCTGATATGCCACCGGAAGTTTCTCGGCGCTTGTACTCCGTTGTGCACGAGGCCTTGCGCAACATAGTGAAGCACAGCCATGCGAAGGAGGCCGCGGTTGAGTTGAAGGCGGCCGGCGGACACATTTTTCTGCGGATCGCCGACGATGGCATTGGCATGAGTCCGGAGTCCAGCGACGGCGCAGGGCTGACCAACATGCGCGAGCAACTGCTCTCTCTGGGCGGAACGTTCACGATTGTGTCGGTGCGGTCGAAGGGCACAACAATCGAAGGTTCGGTGCCGATCAAACGATCGCCTTGAAAGAGCGAATCTGGGTTCCGTGACGAATCCATCCTAGCCTAAGCAGACTGAAAGTCCTGGTTCCAATCGCGGAAATAGGGCGATAACTTCCCCGAGAACTGTTGTGCGTCGGCGTTTCCGCTGGCCAGCGTGCCGGGTGCGTTGCGCGTCTTGGATCCCGCGGCGCAAGAAGTGTGCGTATTGCGTATATAAAGGATGCGGCGGAGAAGGGGACACCCGTCTCCGAGCAGGCGGGTTCCCCTCCCGGTGTTCCCCGTCCGGGATACCCATACCCCGGGTATTTTGCTGAAAGAGTTTGGACTTGCTTGATTGCAAAGGAGTTGGGTTTTCTGCCGACGACAAAGAGTCCGCAAGAGTATGCGAATAATGGAGTTGAGAGACTTAAACGCTTGCATAGAGAGTTCGGAAGGAAACTCATACCCCCACACCCCCGGGCAACGCAGATGATTATCAAAGGAAAGGATTTGCGGGAAAAGCAATTCGTAACTATCTGAAAGCACAGGACATGCAAATCGATCGTCCGGGAGGGGCAACTCACAAGTACATGAAAACAAAGGGGGCGCGAAAGTGAGCAGCGTACTGTGGCAGTTAGTAGACGTGAACTCTCCGAAAACAGACTGGGTCGCGGGGAAAAGGAGGGAGGAAACGGGGACACTGTTAGCAGAACCTTGGGCTAGAGATTACCGCATCCGTTACTATTTGTCAAGTGAGAAATTAAGGCCTGTGGATTGAATGGCTTGCGGCGCTTTGCAAAGATAGGACAAATACCAGATGTAAGATCTACGTCGGGGGGCGTTGGCTCGAATCTGGCAACTCTACTGATCGGGAGCCAGGCCCAGGAGCGCCCAAAATCGCCTCGTTCTCCCTCCAAGTCCATCTGTTAGGTCTACCAGTAGTCGAGAAGTTCCGACTTCACGATAATCACTACCTTTGACGCGAATCGCTCTGGCGATCTTCTGCTCTGAGTAATGAACTAGCGCAGCTTAGAGTCATGAACGAAGCGGTGGCGCAGTGCCAGCATCGGCGAACGCCCAAGGTTCTCTTCCGAAGACCTCGCCCGTCGCACCGTGCATCGCCGAGCCGTCATGGCCGCTGTTTGGAGAAAGGCACGGCAAGTATTTGCTCCTGCCGCCCGACTACGAGTTGTTGGCAGAGGACGAAGAGACCGCTGTGAAAGTACTCGCTGCGGCTAACGGCTTGGCGTTCCGCGCTTAGCGAAGGAGATGACAGGATGAGCCAAAACCACTTTACGATCAGGTTTCCTTTGAAGTCACCGGCCGACACGAAAGCGCTGGCAGAGCAGGTTCCTTCTCTAATGCCGGGGCTGTTCCAAGTGGCGGAGATGATCGGCACGATTCACTACTCGCGCTTCACAATTTTGAGCGAAAAGACTCTGCTATTTCTTGGAGACTTCGATGGCGAATTCAGCCAACTGGTGGCCGAGTTCGCCAAGCATGCAGGGCCAGTGTTCGATGCGATCTTCCCCCATGTGGACAATCCGCCGCCCACTCCCGTCGCCGATCACGCCGACGATTTCGTCGATTGGACGGCGGATCATCTTGTCCATCCGTTAAATTTGTATACAGCCTATCCAGAAGTGACCGCTAAGGAGATTAAGGCTCTGGCGTCCGCCGCAGAAGTCACTGGCGCGGCCGAACAACGGCCCTTCCTGGTGATCTTGCCCATGAAATCAAAACTTGCCTTCATCGAGGTGCAACTGCTCTTGCGCGCCAGAGGGCGCGGGACAACAAAAGACCTCGACAAAGTCGGCACGCCGCACTTCGCACAGTTCGTGCCGCTGGAGGACAACCAAATTGGTTTCTTTACTGTCTATGACGGCTCATTCGACACGTACATTGCCGATTTCACCAAAAACATCGGGGAAGTCTTTGACCTTATATTCAAATTCACGAAGAACCCACCGCCATCGCCGTGCAGAAAACACCTCCAGGAGTTCATCGACTTTGCAGCGGGCGCGAACCGCACGCCGATCGGGTTCTACCAGGCATATCCAGGCCTCACGGTTCAGGACATCCATGCCCTGATCGCCGATAGCAAGTCGATGTCCGCAACGGCTTGATAGCCAGGCCTCCACGGCGTCTGCCGATCTGCTGCGGGGCAGCGGTCGCGAGCGAGGATCATGCAGGAAAGAGCAATGAGCCAGGAACGCAAGATACTGGAGCCACCGACACAAGAGAGCGGAGGATTCCTCCGCCGCGTGTTCGGCCGAGGCGGACATGACATCTCCGCGCCTAATACTGACTCGCGAACAACCACGAAAACCGTACTCGATCTCGCCGATATTCAGGGATTCATCCTTCGCGGTTACAGGATGCCGATAGTGCGGCATTTCTTACTAACGGTGGGCGACCCCGCCGAGGCGCGCAAAGTGCTTGGACGGTTCGTCAACGGCGACGAGTCTGACGCGCCGCAGATCACCACTGCCGAAGACTGGCACGTTGGGTTTGAGCCGGGACCGGGAGACAATCTCGCCGATCCTCCACGCCACAAGCCTGACTATTGCCTCAACTTGGGCATCACTTGGTCGGGACTACTTGCATTGGAGATCAAAAATCGCGTCCCAACGCTTTCATTCAAGTCGTTTGGCGCATTCACCGCCGGCGCCGCCGAACGAGCGGAATTGGTGGGCGATACCGGAGCCAGCGCACCGCAAAACTGGATCGGTGGCTTTGGCAGGGGCTGCGATCACGTCCTGGTGACGCTGCACGCCATCAGCTCGAAGGCGATGACGACCTATAGTGCCCGGCTATCTGCTCTCTTTGCCGAAGCCGACGCCTTTCGTGAGATTTGGCGCGGCGACGGGATGGCATTGATGGAGGTGAGAGATGGCAAGCCGGTCCTAACTACTAAGGTTCATTTCGGCTACACCGACGGCATCAGCACCACCACCGTTCGCGGCGGGCCGGAACGATATCCGCCGGATCACCAGCAGCCTTGTGAACCTTGGCTATTCGTTTTGCTAGACGAGGCTGAGAATTACTTTGTCCCGGAACCTCGGGAACTCGGCCGGAACGGCAGCTTTGCTGTCTTCAAAATGATTGAGACCGACGTTGTTGGATTCGAGAATTTCCTGCACTCGAACAAGGACAAAATAGATCCCGAGCTTCTTGCCGCCAAGATTTGCGGACGGTGGCGCAACGGAGTTCCTCTCGCGTTGTCGCCGAACACCGCCAGCCCTTCGGGAGGGATTTCGCCTGAGCAACTCAACAACTTCGAATACGTGAACGAGGATGGGTCAGGCGATCCGAAGGGACTGCGCTGCCCCGTCGGCGCGCACATGCGCCGCATAAATCCGCGGGGCCAGCCCGTCACCGGCCAGGGCCAACCCGGCGGGAGCAACAATACTCACCGGCTGATCCGTCGCGGCATGCCATACGGACCAGCCTACGATCCGACAAAACCCCACGACGGCATCGAGCGTGGGCTTCTCGGCTACTTCATCAACTCAAGTATCGAGAATCAGTATGAGTTCGTGCTGAGCCACTGGGCCAACGACAGCGAATTTGCCGGGGCGGTCAGGCTGCCTCCTAAATCGAAGGATCCAATGATTGGCACCCAGGACTCAGCGGAAAGTATTTTCGCGATTCCGCAGCCGGATGGCGCGCCCCCGATAAAGATCACACGGTTCTCAAGCTTCATTGCAACGAAGGCCGCCGCCTACTGCTTTCTGCCAAGCATCACGGCGATCAAATTCATGGCGCAATTGAGTTGAGAGGTTTTGCATGTTGTTTCTGATGAGATGGTTCGGAGTAACGGGCAGCGATGCCGAGCGGAACCTTGCCAGGGAGAAATCTGAGATCGAAGAGATCGTCGAGATGACTCTCCTGCTGCAGAGGAATGCTGCCGCGCAGCAGCACCGGTCGCTCTGCCGTGGTACCCATGCGAAGGGCGTTTGCGCCCGAGCCGAGTTCGAAGTATTGGATGTCGCAGCCGGTCGGCACCCTCTACTAGCGGCGCGGCTCGCGAAGGGGATTTTCAAGAAACCCGGCGTATATCCCGCTACTGTACGATTTGGGAATGCAGACCCGAAAGTAAACTCTGACTTTAGGCCTGACGTCCGATCGCTGTCTTTCTCGGTCGACCTTACTCGGGATGGCACGGCTGCTCTCGGCGCGACCGTTGGCAGACAAGATTTCTCACTGCAAAACACGAAGACTCTGCCCATTAACGACGCAACTGCATTTCTCGCGACTATGAAGCTGCTTACTGCCCCGAACCCGGCCCTCGGCTTGTGGTCTCTGCCGTTCAGGGACAAGTTGAGAGTGCTGAGGACCCTCGCTTTAGTGCAAGTACAGGTACACCAGAAAATCAAAGCGTATCAGCAACTGAGATATGAGAGCAACGTACCATTTCGTCACGGATCGATGGACGTTGTGAAGTACTCAGCAACACCGTTCTCGAGCAACCCGGCGCGACGTCTGCAAAGGAGTAACCCGAAAGGTCTGCAGGATGAACTGATTCGGCACCTCAAGGAGGACGGCAAGATGAGCGCCTTCGACTTCGGAGTCCAGTTTCTCGACGTCAACAAGATGACCTATTGGGGCAAGCGTCGGGATGCCAGCTTCTGGATTGAAAACGCGAGCGTCGAATGGAATGAAGCAGACGCGCCGTTTCACACCGTTGCACAGCTTACCCTCCTATCGAATTCGCATCTTCCGGCGGATGCTTCCGAAACCACATATTTCGATGTCACAGCGAACTCGACACCTGACAGCACGCCCCTTGGGAGCATTAATCGCGCTCGCTGGCCTGCGGAGGTTGCCAGCAGAAAAGCACGTATGCGGGCGGAGAACCATAATTATCAGCGCGCTGCTCACGCTGATTGAAGCCAACAAAAGGGCTATGAGACTGCGTTGTAGGTGGCAAACTCGGTAGGGAAGCAAAAATTCTCAGTGTCCGGTAACCCGACAGTTTTAGCGCTGGAATTGCCGATGGCGTGCGGAGAGCATCGATTCCATGAAGCTAGGCAAACACAAAAGCGGAGCAAGCTAGTCCTCAACTAGGCTCCAATCGGTATCGGGATCGAACTCGCTCATTGCAGCTGCTGTTTCTGTTGTGGTCTTCCCCAAGTCCTTTTGGAGCAGCACGCCATCCTGGTTGATAATGAATGTCATCACCCCCGAATTGCCGTATTCCGCCGGGTAGGCGACGAAAGCGAACCCACCGACCATTTTTCCGTTTACCACATAATCCCTCGCACCGCCGGGTGAGTGACTCCCTTGCCGGGTCAGCATATGAAAGTAGTAGCCATGAAGGGGCGTAGATGCGTTCTGCTTTGCGTCGTATCCTTCGTTAGTTGCGAATGCCACCAACGGCCCGAGAGGGCTTTTGGGCTGACCTTCTGAAGACTCCCAGTACAAGCCATTCTGCTGGCCAGCGTCGCTGATGAACTTCAAAGCGAATTGCTTCGTGGCTCGGGCGTCGTGAGGCCGGGAAAAGTACTCAAGCTGGGCGTCAGCCACTGCTTGACAAACTTCGATCACTGCCAGTTCATTCCGACCAATGCGGCGCGACAGAATCTCATCCTTTCCCGCAGCCGTATCGAAGAACCATTGACTGGTGGCGTTCTTCTTCAGAGGAATCGGGAAGGCAAAATTGTCAGCTCCGATCAGCAAAACTTGTACTTCATCCGCCATCTTGCGCCAGCGGTGCATTACTCCATAAGCCGTCACGAATTTGTCGATCACACCCTTGTCCTGCACGGCGTCGCCGGAAAAGATTATCTCCTTCGAATCCGCGCCGAATATTGGCAATAGCGCGTTTTGGTCTCCTGATTTTGCAGCTTTCAACAACGCGGCGCCCGCGTCATCGGGCGAAGCAAATCCTCTGGGCGACGTTTGATCGGACTTGCTACAGGCGACAAGCAGAATGACTAGTGGCAGAAGCCAGAACCAGTTTGTAACAACAATACTTTTAGATTTGAGTGGCATAATCATGCTCCAAACACTGACTGCAAACACTTGAACAACAGCGCTGAACCGACTTGACCTTATTCGCGGTTGCGCGGTTAAGGTTCACCTGCGGCGACCACCACTTGCCGAGCCACGAGCACTCGCTGACCTCGATTGCCAACCTCCGCCTCCGCTGTTGAAGGCCGACGATCTGCTGCTCGCTTCCTGCTGTCCCCAGCCGCGGGAAGCAGCGGAGTAGTTTGAGCTTCCGCCGCGAGTTTGTTGCCAACCGCCACCAGTGTTCTTGTAGACGTTCCCGTTCGCCGCGGCGTACTTGTTGCCGTTTGCGGTCTGGGCAGCAGCGCCACTACCGTGCACCCCCGACGCGGCAACACCCTTGCCGCCCGCCGAAGTTTGTACCGTTCCTACGGACCCTTGTGCAGTCGTCTGATGTTGCGTGTACGCAGTTTGCCCATTCTTTGAAACTACCGAGCTTCCATAGCTCCCGTAAGCGTTGGAGGCTTGATGCGTGGCTGCGTATGCTCCGGTATTTGGGTTGTACGCTTGACCAACCTTTTGAGAGCCGTAGGGAGTTACGGTAGATGCGCCACGGGCATAGGTCCCGGTGGACGGATTGTAGGCACTGCCAACCCGCGCGGCCCCGTTCGGTCCATAAGCAGTGGCACTGGAGCCGTAATAGCCGCCGCGCCAGGCAGTATTTCCATAGTAGGCGTTGCTTCTGTATACGACCGCGCCGCCGTGCCAGTTGCAGTTCCAGTAGCTGTAGCCCCATCCGCAACAATTGTTATTGCTTATAGCCGCGCCCACGGCGATGCCAACTCCGAACGCGAGCAGGCCGGTCGCAGCAACCGTTGCAGCGCTGTACCCGGGCGTGACATAAGAAGTGCCGTAAACTATCGTGGGATTGTACTGGGGAACATAAACGACTTGCGGATTCGTAGGCTGGATCACGATCACCTGCGGCGACTGTTGCACGACTGTAATCTGTGAACCTGACTTCAGATTGCCAGCTGCTTTTGCCTTCGCACGCAATACCTGCACAGCCGTCATAGCATCGGCTGCCTGCGTGTGATACGCCTCTCCTAACGCCGAAGTCCAGCTGAGATTTTTCGCCAAGTTGTCGAGCACGGAGGGAAACTGTGTGAGTGCCTTCACACTGGGATCCCACGTCTGCGTGTCCACCGCCTGCGTTAATGCCGTGCCGGTGAGATTCTTGTTCTGCTGAAGCCAGCCGCTGGCCGAAGCCACCTGGTCTGGAAAGGTGGCAGCTCCAAGGATTTGGGCCACCAGGGCATCCGGGTACAGCGCTATGGGCGCAACCAGCTGTTGTAACTCGTCCGCCGACAGCGGTGCCCCTTGCCCCGAAGATCCCGCCGGTTCCTGTTGGCCCGATTGCTGAGCTCCAGCTTCAAATGGCGTTGTGGCAATGAGTAGCAGGAGCGATAGTGTCGTTGACAAGAACTGTTTCGTGAAAGTCTCGATCATTTTCTTCTCTCCACAGCAGGAAATCGCGTCACGCTATCTTACTTACGCTGGTCATGATGAGTTTCTTTCTCGATCGATCCACATCATCCCTTTAATGCAACCCGCAACACGCGCTCCAGCGGAGTACCTGTAAGCCTTCGTTTTTTGCCATGGGCCGAGACCGGCGGGAGAACCACCGGTGACGTCTTGTTCCATGCTTGGTTACTTCTCGCTACCCGAAAGCGAGTGGTTAAGGAAACACGGTAGGTCTCAGGTATTCAACCCGCCACTGTCAGGAATGACAGGGGACACGACAATGCCCGAACCGCTCCGCAGTCGGCCCCGTTGTTCCACGCTGCTGGCCGTTCCTTTTCGATTTATCGGGCGGCGACATCTAACCTGCGCCGTCTCCGTCCCTGAAGTGTTCCAACGATGATCAGAATGAAGCTGCTAACAATTGCGACGTAGGACAAAACGACATACCTGAGACCCGCTCTGGCGCTGATTGTTTCGTCCGCGTAAACGTGATTGAGTGTCATCATCTGCGTCCCACCGGCAAACGCCACGAACAGCAAAGCCAATACGATCATGGTTGGCCGCCTCCGGCACACCCACATTCCGATGAGACCGACTGCTAGAAACGCCAAAAACACTAGCCAGAAAAGCCAGTCCTTATTCATCACTTCGCGAGCAAGAGCCACACAAACGGTCACGGTTCGCCTCCCATGTCAGCACGTTACGAGCGGGGCGCGGGCCGCGGTACTGGCAAAACTTGCAGCGTAGACCGTTCGGAGGCGTTTTCGGGCGTTGCAGGGTGACAAGGAATATAAGAGCGACGCAAAGGCAGAACATGAAACGCGCTTACGGGACAAGCGGAATTGGCTCAGCATCATATGTCCGGCCGACGTAGCAGGACTAACGAACGAAGTACGCCTCGTTGCACGCATTCCCGTCTTCAAACTTAGGCACAGCTCGAACGCCGCACCTGCTATTTCTGACAGTCGCGCCTTCTATTGTCGATGCGCATCATTTAGCGTTGAGTTCGGAAAATCCAGGCCATTCCGGCGTCAGCAGAACCTTATGCAACCTATGGTGGGCGCGTTAGGAGCGGTCATTGAGTGACACCTCAGGTGAACCAATGGCCTCACGATGTTCAATGTTCAGGGAGGGATTCCATGAAAGTAGCTGTGCTCTGCGTCTTAGCGTCCGCGCTGTTTCTGCCGGTAAGTCGGGCTCAGGTTCCTGTTTTCGACCTCACTCAAGCTGATAGCTCGATTAAGTTCAATGTGAAGGCATCCGTTTCGATAGCCGGTACTTTCGACAAGTGGGACTCCAACCTAACGTTCACGTCTCCCGAACTAACGTCAGCCGTCTTGAACATCAAGATTCAAGCAGACAGTGTGAATACCGGAAGCGGCATGAAGAACGGAAAGTTGAAGGGAGACAAATTCTTCGACGCCAAAGAGAATCCGCTCATCACCTTTCACTCCACGAAGGTTGTACAGACCGGTCCGGACACGGTCGAGTTCGACGGCGACTTCACGATTCGCGGCGTGACCAAGCCCGAAAAATTAACTTTTACAGTTACCGGCAGGGGGACCGGCACCGGCTCGATCATAGGCACAATGGCCTTTGACCGTAAGGAGTACGGCATGAATAGCGGCATTCCTTTCATCAAGATCGCGGACCGCGTTGAGGTAGCCGTCGACCTCAAAGGGAAACGAGTCAGCGGGCCTCCGGTGGTTTTTAAGGAGTAATCGAGAGTTGCAAACGGCCGCTGAGTCCAACGAAGCTGTGCCTCAAGGAGGCAAGCTATCAGAACTTCGGAAGGTATATTTGAGACCGCGAGAAAGAACGGCCACGAACGCCACGCACATCGCTCTCGTTTCTCTCTACCTCGGTCTCGTTCCAAAACGCTCTTACGCCTTATCGTGAATGTAGCGATTCTGCAAGACTTTCTAGGTTTTGCGGCTGCACGCGAATGACGCCGCGAACCGGGCTATCAATGTCCGCTATGAGAAAAAGCGATATGGAAAGGGCGATGGGTAAAACCAGAAAAAGGAAGCTGCTTCTTTGCAATACCCCGTAACCCAGCAATAGATTGCAGAAGATGGACATGATTATAAGGAGGGCCCACGCTTCAATTGGAATGCGGTTCCGCCGGGCAGCCAGAGCATCTCCCTGCCTATCCAATACTTCGTTCATGCCGGAGACGGCGAGAGACGTGAGCGGTGATGGTTGCGCAGCAGCGGACGTTCTAACTGCTGACCACATCTCAGTCTGCAGCCGAGCAGTCTGGGCAAGGATCTGCCCTGGCCGTTGCTCGTTTCGCGACGTGTAACTGGATATGCGCTGATCGAGATAGCTCTTCAGCAACGCCCGAACTTTCGCCGTATCGGCGGGAGGCAACAAGTCTGCTCGGTCGTACTCAGTCCCGATTGCGTTTGCTTCCTGTTGTTCGAGGTTTTTGCGCTGGTCGTACCTGTTCACAGCCATTGAAAAGGTGAAGCCAATGATAAGACCTAACAGCGTCAGAGTGCCGCCGAGAATGAATTTGAAATCATCACGGTCGTCTGCTTCCACGTTTCGCGTCCTATTGCGGAGCCAGGCGCCGATTGACGACGAGACGGAAAACGTGAGAAGCGACACCACAAGAAAGAGAAGCGGGTAGTCCAAAGGATTGAACATCGTTGTACGCCCCTTTTGCAATCAGGTTGAGCCTGCTCACCGACATGCTATTTCAGATGTACGGTACATCAGGACTGATCAAGAGCCACAGGGACGGACGTTCGAGAAGCTGGAGAGTCGGCCTAATTGGGGCGTCCTATCAATTGACCTGGACGACCGCCGGTGCCTGCCGCTCCCCGTACCCAGCAGGAAGAATGGATGGCGGAGTCTCCTTGAGCCAGTACAGGGCGCATCACCAAATAGATTGTCTTGTTGGGCATTTCATATATCAGTTCCTCGAAAAAACCCAGCGCCAGCGAGTTTACGGGATCCACAGGACTCCAACCACTGTTCAAATTGACAGGTGAAAAGCTCGGAATAGTGAGATTAAGTGCGGTTCGTCTTCAGAAGGCCGGATTGGTGACAGTCGAGCGAACGGCAGGCCAAGTCTTTCGCCCATCACGGGGTGTCATGAAGATACCGAAATCTGACATGCAAGGCAGCGGTTTGCGTTCAGCGACGCAATGTTGGTTGGCAGCCTTGCTGTGGCATCCCTCACTCTTACCGAATGAGCTATACACGGACTTCCGCGGAGCGTTAAGGCCTGCGGGAAGTGTGCAAAGTCTGGGGATCAAGCTGTAACTATTAACAGGTTCGGAAGTTCGAATCGATGGGCAGCATGTGCACAGAGGGTTTCTGCCTAAGGCTAAACATCGCAACGTTGGATTGAACGAGCAGGCTATTTGCAGACAAGAAGGACGTGAAGAAAGCAATGAACAAAGCAATGAACAAAGCCTTATACCTCTCCACAGCGTGCCTCGCGCTGCTTTCACTGCTTTTCGTGGGAGTTTACTCAAGGAAAGCGCACGCGCAGGCACCATCGCAGTACCCGATTTTGGACGCTGTGGCCGGGAAACTCGTCCAGAAGTACCAGACTTCCACCTGCGAACAGTTGTGGGAAAAGAAGAGCCAAAAAGCTCCACCGAAACCGGAGGAACAGCGGGTGATTCAGTTCCTTCACAATGATCCTCAGATGCGCGCGGAATTCATCAACAGAGTAGCGGCGCCCATTGCCAATAAGATGTTCGAATGCGGAATGATTCCCTGATCGACTCAGGGCCCGCTTGGCTGTTCTAGGAGAGCCATGATGAACCGATGCAAAATTCTTGGTGTAGCGTCGTTGGTATCGTTGCTGGCTCTTTCCATGGTTGCCGGAACCGCGCGCGCCCAGAGTACGATGGCGGTTGCCAAAAAGAAAACTACACCGAGCAAGAAGCAGCCGGCCACGCCGCCAGTACCCGATCTGGAGCCAAAGGCGCTTCAGCTGCTAAAAGCATCGAGCGACCACCTTGCTGCTGCGCACATTGTGTCATTCACGGCAGTGGAAATATTCGAGCATCCGAGCCGCCACGGCCATCCGCTGGCCTATTCGACAAGGTCTGACGTCACGCTACAACGGCCCGACAAGCTGCGGGTGCTCATATCCGGCGATGGCCCAGCGTCGGAGTTCTATTACGACGGCAAAATAATGATGGCCTACGCACCGGCGGAAAACCTGCTTGCCGTCGCCAATGCGCCGCGCACGATTGACGCCACGCTGGAGGAGGCTTACCACTCTGCCGGGATCTACTTCCCCTTCACCGACTTGATGGTTGCTGATCCTTATAAGGACATGGCCCAAGGGCTGAAACTCGCCTACTACGTCGGCCAATCGCATGTGGTCGGTGGAACAACGACGGACATGGTGGCGTACATCGACAACGGTGTGTTCGTGCAGATGTGGATTGGAACGGAGGACAGACTGCCGCTGATGTTGCATGCGGTATTCCTCGATGACCCGGAGCATCTCCGCCACGAATTGCAACTCTCCAATTGGCAACTCGAGGTTGCCGTCCCGCCAGAATCCTTCGCGTTCGCGAACGCCGGCAGCGCGAAACGCATTCAGTTCGCGCACCCGCACCCGCAACCTCGCCCGGGGGCAAAGGCTCGGGCGGAAGCCAAGGCGCCTAACGCGCAGCAATGAAAATGAAAGAGGAACGACAGATGATGAAAAAGATTGCCGGTGCATTTGGAAGTCTTGTGATTACTCTGTTCTTGTGTGGGAAAGCCTCAGCTTATTGCCACGCTAACGCTTTTGGAGGCGGCACCGCGCACACTTATGGGCATACATATCACAGCAACGCGTACGGCGGGAGCACGTCGCACGCCTACGGCGAGGGCACGAGCCACACTAACGCTTACGGGGGTAGCACCTCGCACTCGTATTATGGGGGTACGAGCCACACCAACGCTTACGGCGGAACCACGACGGGGGCTTACGGGGCAGGCGCGGTACATACAACTCCATACGGAACAACAAGCTATGCCTCGGCGTATCACCCATCCACAGCGTATTACGGATACCACCCACCCACTACTGTGGGTTACTACCAATCGGGGTGCTACAACTGCGGCTACGGATCATCGGCTGGGGCTGCCGCCGTGGGTGCTGTGGCGGGCATGGCTGTCGGCGCAGCTGTGGCTTCGGCTAACACCAGTGCTGCTGCCGCTAACGCCAACGCCGCTGCTGCTAATGCCAACGCGGCGGCCGCGAACGCCAATGCCGTCGCCGCAGGCGGGTACACCCGCACCAGTTATGCGATGGGTGCAGTTTATGGCGCGTTACCCACGGGTTGTGCCTCACCCAGCATGCTGGGCACAACCTACTATGTCTGCGGCAATACGTGGTTCCTCCCATCTTACGGCGCGAACGGAGTGTACTACCGCGTGGTGCCGGCTCCATAAGGAGAACGCATCATCTGTATACGCAAGATCTTCCACGCAAAATTTTGCCTCAGACCAGGGAGAGTTCAAATGAATTGGAGCACTGCAATCAGGTACCGGGCGCGTTCTGTGATCGGCAAGACCGTTTCGATCGGAAAACGCCTGATGATCGTCGGTGTGGCAGCCCTCGTAGCCACTGTCCCGATGCTTGCGCAGAGCAGTGATTTGCAGCAAAGGCTGGCGGCCGTGAAGCAATCAGCCGCGGAGAATCAGCAGAGACTGCACGAGTATCAATGGATCGAGACAACACAGCTCACGCTCAAGGGTGAGGCCAAGCCACTCAAACAGTCCCTGTGCCAGTACGGCCCCGACGGGGCGGTACAGAAGACTCCGATGGGGCCCCCTCCGGAACCTCCCAGCGGCCGCAGAGTGAAGCAGCGGATCATTGAGAAGAAGACGGAAGAGATGCAGCAGTACATGGGACAGGTGAAGAGCCTCCTCGGCATGTACGTGCCACCTGACCCGCAGAAAATCGGACAGGCGTATCAGGCTGGCAAAGTCTCATTGAATCCCGCCGGTGGCGGCGTGACTTTGGTATTCACGGACTATGCCCAGCCTGGCGATCAGATGACTCTCTTCTTTGACACGGCAGCAAGAAAGATCAGCTCGGTTAACGTAAACACCTACATGGACGATCCGAAAGACAAAGTCACCTTGACGGTTCAGATGGCCAGCCTGCCCGATGGTACCAACTATGCGCAGCAGACGGTTCTTGACGCGACCGCGAAAAAGCTTCAGGCAACGACGACGAATTCCAATTACCAGAAACGTGGTGCGTACTAACGTAAGGCGAGAAGCGATTCAATTGGGGAAGGCTCGACCATATATCGTCGGGAGCCCTGAAGGGTGGAGCATGAACTCGATCGCAATAAGCCTGATCGTGTTTGCTTGTGTGTTCGGGGGCGCGGTAGCTGGTATGCTGCTTCGCGCTCTTTTGCCCAAGGATCATCTGAGTGCCGAGTCGAAAGAAGTTGTAAAGGTAGGGATGGGCTTGGTCGCGACCATGTCAGCGCTGGTTCTTGGCCTATTAGTCGCGTCCGCGAAGTCATCATACGACGCGCAGAGTACCGAGCTGACAGAGATGTCGAGCAAGATCGTTGTTCTTGACCGCGTCCTCGCCCACTACGGACCAGAGACTAAGGAAGTGCGCGACGTCCTGCGCGGTACTGTTGCCCGCGTTCTCGATGAAATGTGGTCGAAGGACCGTAGCGGGGCTTCCCGATTGGAGCCGTCCAGCAACGCCGAAGTTCTGTACGACGAAATCCAGGGACTTTCGCCGAAGGACGATAAGCAACGCGCTAGCCACGCCCAGGCGTTGGGTTTTGCCATAGGTTTGGCTCAGACGCGTTGGTTAATGTATGAGCAAAGGGTCAGTTCGGTCTCTTTACCGATGCTGATCATCCTTATTCTATGGCTTAGTATCATTTTCATTAGCTTCGGCCTCTTTGCTCCTACCAACGCGACCGTGGTCGTCAGCCTCTTGGCCGCCGCGCTATCGGTTTCTGGCGCAATCTTCTTGATCATAGAGATGTACAGTCCTTACGCGGGCCTCATTCAAATCTCTCCCGCCCCACTGCGTTCCGCTCTCGCACATCTCGGTCAGTAGAGTCCTCGAAAATATTTGCGGCTCCAGTGAGACGGCGTTGGTGTGGGGGAACGAGTTAGGCCGTCTTGCCCTTGCTGGGACTTGACTGCGAATTGAGTGCTGAAGCCAAGCGCGCGGCAGTTGCGGATTCTTGAAAGCGGCGGCAACAGGGGGCTATCAGCGGGGCTAAAACAGCTACCACATAGCGGGCTACGATTTAACGATCACGGAAGCTAACGTGGAGTTGCCTTGGCTGTTCTGTGCGGCGTTCGCGAGTTGGGCCAATTCTGCTGTTGGGACCATAAAGGGCGAGAAGCCGCAATTCAGGCACACTAACAGTTCCGGGAACACCCAAACACTTGGTCTGTTCAGATTTGTGAGGCCCGTCAAATGGATATTCATCTCCGCAATATATTTCGTCAGGTTGTCCGAACCGCATACCTTGCAAGACATGAGAACCCCCGTCTAAGGACCCAGGTGAGGCATACGCGAATTTCCTTCGTGTGCTAAGGTCCACAGAAAGTGTGCAATACCCCAGTGTTAAATAGAATGAATTTGGTGTGAATAAGTCCACCACAACATATCTGTATGGCTTTCGGTTACAACATTTTTGATAAAGATCCAAATCTCTGTGGGACGAAAAGAGGAGAGAGTCCTCGCACGTCTCCCCTCCTGTCCTGATAGCTGCGGCTGTATTGGCACAAGCCCGAGACGCTCGGCGCAGCGCGAAGCTGCCCTCAGCGGGCAGTGAGGGGAATAGAACAGGTCAGCGCAGCGGGAAGAATCCCTTAGAGCTGGCACTCCTGACAGTTGCTCGCTCCTCCCGCCTAGGCGACCATCAGTAGCCAATGAGCCGCAACAAGAGTTCGTGGGCCTTTGAGGCGCTGGTGATTCTCCCAGCGCTGGCATTGGTCGTTGCGGCGCAGCAGAGTAGCTCGCTGAGCGTCGCGGGGCAGGCGGGGTCCGCCAAAGTCATCCAGGTTGATGGACGCAATTACGTTGAGGTGGAAGGATTCGCGCGCCTGACCAACGGTTCCATCAGCTTCAACGGTGGTGAAATTGTCTTAACCTTGCCGGACGCAACTGCAAACGCTAGTTCACCCGATTCTCCTGTTGCGGGATTTTCCAAGGATTTTGTGAGGGGGGGTATCGAGGCGATGGCGCAAGTACGGGAGTGGCATGCTGCCTTGAAAAACGCCATCGAGCACAGCTATCCACTTAACGAAACTTGGCTCGCGGCCTACCGCGGTCAAGCTCAGCAAGCTCTGCGCCTCGCCGGGGTTGCCGTAAACACAGCGGCCGACAAGAATGCTCTTCCGTTCCTCACCAACGAGTTCAACAACATGCGTCAGTTGAGCAACAACTATCTTCAGATGGCGCAGTCCTTGACGTACATCACACCCAACGCCCTGGACAGCGATCCGCTCGATCAGAAAATCAGCACCTGCGCCCATTCGCTGGCTTCCATGGCTACGGCCAACGAGTTTGTGGACGACGGCTCCTGCCAATAGTCCGGAAATCGATTAGTTTCCTCGCGTTGACGTGTGCCTGCGAGGTAGTCGGGCGACGATATGCGTACTGAAGCAGCCATGTCTTAGTAGTGCGTCTAGCGAAGCTGCAGCCCGCTGCGCCATCAAGTCGCCGTTCTTCAGATTGTTGAATGCAGAAGAAGGGTCGAGCCTATACCCACCCATCAACGGCATTCGCCTTGTCGAGGTGTCGGGTTGGCGCAAAGATTGCTCATGCAACTGACCGAGGGCCCGGCACAATGCGAGGGTGAGACTAATGGTATTGGACGCGGTCGACGACCCGGCTGGTAGAACTGACAGGTGACAAGAGGGCGGTCAAATAGTAAGAAATGAGAGTAAGGGCGAATGAAGGGCGAAAACAAAAGGTTATGCTCTGGATTGGACGCTTCGGACCGACGCATGAGAGAAGAATCGAAGCATAGCGCCAAGATTCTGCTCGCAGATGACTTCGAGCCGTGGCGCCGTTTTGTGGTCTCCCTACTTCAAAAGAGACCGGAATGGCAGGTTCTATGCGAAGTATCGGACGGAATGCAAGCGCTCCAGAGAGTGAAAGAACTCCGGCCGGATTTGGTTCTGCTGGACGTTGGCCTTCCTACGTTGAATGGGATTGAAGCGGCGCGATTAATTCGTGCCTGCGCTCCAGAGTCGAAGATCCTCTTTGTGAGCGTATACGATACGTTTGACATCGCAGAAGCGGCTCTACGCGCGGGCGGGCAAGGCTACGTGATCAAGTCCCGGAGCGCAAGTGACCTTCTGGTTGCGATAGAAGCCGTTCTTCAGCAGCGACTGTTCGCCAGCAGTACGTTAAAGGGCGACGATTTCACGCAAGCTTCCGGAGCCAATTCCGTGAGGCAGCGCGATACACCGATGCTCCGTTGTAAAGTGGGGCATCCTGTGCTCCCAGATTCAGAGACTCCTTCCGCCAGCTGACGTACCTTGGCTTCTGGAATCGTGAATTCTGTAAAGCCGCATCCATGTAGACCGGTAGGTGTGGGAACACTCAAACCGCAGGCCTTGTCCACGTTTTTCAGTCCACCGCGTTTACCGTTGCCGTTTGTCAACGTCATCCTCGATATCGAGTACGCGCGGGCCGGCTCCATTCGGCTCGGAACCCACGATCAGGTGCTGGTCAATCTTCGCGACAGCATGCGGTGAGGCCTGGTCTGTCAGCTTCGCGAGGCCCAAAAGCGGAATTTGCGAGTCGTCGCCCCGAATGAGTTTCACCTGTCAGTTTTGCCAATTGAAAGTGCCCAACGCCTGCAGCTAGCCTCGCAATCGGAGTGCGAGTTCCCAAACCGTGTGAGAGGTAGACATGAAGCAAAACAAGATGACAGCCGCAATCAGTGTAGTTCTGGTCTTTGAGGCATTTCTGTTGCTTTGTTGCATTGCCGTCGCACAGAGCAACAAAGTGAAAGGCGTGATCAATGGACGGAGTGGCGCCACGATGACGGTTCAGACGCAGGATTCAGGGAATGTGATCGTGGTCCTCACGCCCGCAACACAGGTGGAGGAACCGGAAGGAGTTTTTCGCAAGAAGCACTTGAGCATGACCTCCCTGGTTCCGGGGCTCGCGGTTGAAGTGAAGGGAGCCTTCAACGCCCAAAACCAACTGGTCGCCGACAACGTCACGTTCCATGGCTCCGACCTGCAGACGGCTCAAGATATCCAAGCTGGCTTAACTCCGACCGAACAGCAAGTTCAGCAAAGCCAGAAGCAAATTCAGGCGCAACAACAAGAAATTCGGCAGCAGCAGCAGCAGCTTCAGGCGCAGAAGCAGGAGAGTGCTGAGCACGCAGCCGCAATCGCGGCTAATAAGGCGGCGATCGCAGCGGCAATTGCGGAGGCGAACAAACGCTTCGGCGAACTGGCTGACTACAATATCTTGGGGGAGACGACGGTGTTATTCGGGAACGATAAGGTTGCGTTTGAGGATCAGTATAAGCCACAACTGTTGCAATTGGCCCGGCAGGCCAAGGGCATCACTGCCTACATAATTCAGGTGAAAGGGTATGCATCGAAGGTCGGCAGTGCGGCGCTCAACCAGAGGCTGAGCACTGAGCGCGCAGAGAACGTGACGGATTTCCTCGAACAGCAGGGCCAGATTCCGCTGACAAATATGCTGGCCCCTGGGGCAATGGGCACCAGTAGACAGGTGGCTGCGGATAGCACAGCAGAGGGGCAGGCTGACAACCGCCGGGTTGTAGTCAGAATCCTTCAGAATAAGGGTATTGCAGGCACGTAAAGCAAAACACGTCTATTGTTTGAATAGGGGCGTGAACGACGGCGGTGAACGCTAACGATGAACTGCTCTGTCAATTCTGACAGTTTTGGTGACAGCAAAGAACTTCTAGCATGCAATGCGCTTACTTTCGTGCCGGGAGGTTCAAGCGATAACTAGGAATTCCTGCGGAAGGACAGCCCTCAGCAAATGAACCCTTTGTTGGCTTACACCTATGAAGCTGCGAGGCACTGCCGGCAGACTTCGTCGGGACGTACTTGCTCCTTCGGGAGCACTGAGCTCGGTATTGCTAAGCAGGGTTCTTCAAGGCGACGGTTTATGCAAATGACCACGAGCGGTGTTATGGCCAGTGTGATCGCAGCAGCAGGGAGGCGCTTCGGCGCTCCGCTAACGGTTCTGGCGCAGAGCAAGCTCAGCCCTGATACGGCGATGCAGGAACTTGTGAAGGGTAACGAGCGCTTTGTTGCAAACCGTACGACGGCTCACGAGCACGATCTTGCAATTTTGAAACAAAACACCGTCGAGAGCCAGGAACCGTTTGCAGCGGTGCTTTCGTGTGCGGATTCCCGCGTACCTGTTGAGTTGGTCTTTGACCAAAGTATCGGCCATGTCTTTGTTACTCGCATCGCAGGCAATGTAGTGACCTCGGAGATCATTGCGAGCCTCGAATATGGAGCAGCGGTCTTGGGTACAAAAGTGATCCTGGTCATGGGACACAGCAATTGCGGAGCGGTGAAGGCCACGATACAGGCGAAGGGCGTTCCCGGGCAGATCAGTGCGCTCTATCCGCACATTCAGCCTGCGGTGGACCAGGCAGGAACAGACCTCGAGGCCGCGACCAAGACTAATGCCAAGATCCAGGCGGCTCTTTTGAGGCAAGCGTCCACTGTCATTGCCGACCTTGTGAAGGAACACAAGCTCAAGGTCGTGGCAGCGTTCTACGATATCGGCAGCGGTAAGGCGATACTGCTGGACTGAATTCGTCTACGACTGACTTCTAAGGTGAACGACGTGCGGTTGGCCTTCATTGCTCGTCGCGTGGCTGTTATTTCTGACAGTGTACGGCGTTCGAGACAGTGCTTAGCGTATGGGGAGGCGGTGAGGGTTCCGCTGCAACTGTGGGCGTTCATGCTCGGCGCGATTTCCTAACGAAGCTTACAAGCCTTATTGTCTGGGGATTCTATGGCGGCGCAGTGGCCGACGCTAACGAGATTTGCCAGTCGCTGGGCCCGCGTTGGTCCCGCTGCACCGTCGGCATTCCAGCAGAACGACTCTTTGCCGGCACACGGCAGGAATCGCGGGAATGGTGCTGGGCCGCGTGCATCGAAATGGTCTTCGCATACTACGGGCACCGTGTTTCGCAATCGCGAATCGTGCGGGAAACATGGGGCGGCTTGGTCGATAAACCTGTGCACAAGCGCCAGCTTCTCGATGATCTTAATCGCGACTGGACGGATAACCGCGGCCGGCGATTCCGCTCGAATGCTGACGTGTTCGATAGGCCAGCGGCCGGCGTTCCGGATCTTCGTCGGAATCGGCCGCTGATTCTCGGCACGTTAGGGCACACGGTTGTCCTCACCGCGTTAACTCTAGAGATCGACGATTTCACTGGGCGGTGGAACATCGCCGGAGCTGTGGTTCACGATCCGTGGCCCGGGCATGGCGCCCGCATTCTATCCGGCGAAGAGTGGCGCAATGTCCGCTTCGCCGTTCGCGTTGAGCTTCATGACATCTAAGATGTTATTTTGGGTGACGGGTGTTCTACTCGGTCTTTCGAGCGTCGCCGCTGAGATTGACAGAAATTCGCGGCGCATTCTTGCGGGTAAAAGACAGTACGTGCAGCACTAATAGCGGAATCCCACGGTGACTGCCACCAATTGCGTGTTGATGTTCTTGGTGGGCGCATAGTGATAGCGCGACTCTACGTAAAACCGGTATGGCGCCTCGCCCACCCTGATCGTGAAACCCACGCCGCCATTGACACCGAAGGCGGTCGAGCTCGAGCTTGCGATGGTCGCGTTACTAGTTATCACGTCAGATGTACATGTGAATCCCCACCAAAGCCACGTTGGATTACACGTGGTAGTGGTGCCCGTCGGGACCGGCTTCGAGAGGCTTGCGTTGCGGTAATACCACCCTCCGCCGCCGATGAAATACGTTCCAAAAGTCCTGCCGCGCAACTCGTAGCGATAATTCCCCGTAAAAGCAAAGAGATTGCCGTGCCCGCTAACCTTGGAGGATTGCAAAGCCGCTCGAACTTGTTGGAGAGCTTCGTTTGAGGCATAAAGTGAATTCCACATGAATTCGCCTATGACTGCGTGACGCCTGGTGAAGTTATACCCGGCGCCATAGTCCACACCCCAACCCCCACTCATAAAGCGCGCCGTTGGGTTCAGGGGCACGCTTAAAGGCATACCGAGATTGGAAGTAAAACTGGGATCATCATTTCCGGACTCAGTCTGGGCGTGTGTGCTGGAGGTGATGAGCAGCAAGCTCATCCACAAGAGAACTCTAATAGCAGTTTTCATGTCCCTTCTCTCGTACCTCTCATTGCCAAAATCTGCTTGGACGGCCGGGTGGGGGGACACGACCGATGCTCTACGTTAGAGAGAGGCTTCGGCCGGGCACACTGTCAAAAATGACAGACTGAGCTGGCCCGAGAATTCCGACGGATGCGAATGAAGTGTGGCGTAGTTGTCCCGCGGCAACGACAGTGCAGTGCCTTCGTAGTTTCATGTTGAAGGTAGCGAGGGCTGCTGTAAGGGAGACATTACTATGCACAAATTGCGAATCTTAGTTGCCGACGATCACGGAGACGTGCGATGGGCCATAATCCGCTTTTTGTCGGAAGAATTTGACGTGGTGGGGTCAGCGGCAGACGGCAGAAGCCTCGTCGATGCCGCAATCACTTTGGTGCCGGATGTTATCGTTAGCGACGTTTCTATGCCGTTGTTGAATGGACCAGAAGCAATGGATGAGTTGCGAGCAACTGGATTAGATATTCCTTTCGTTTTTGTGAGTGCAGACGCGACTAGGGTCGAAGAGTGCATAGAGGCGGGCGGTATGGGATTCGTGCAGAAAACAGATATAGGGCATGAGCTAACGCGTGCCGTGGGCGCCGCGAATCAACGCGAGGTTTATTTGTCTCGAGGCGCACTTGGCGCCGGGTGCGGCAATTATGCGCCTACCTGGTATCCGGGTTTTCGTAAAGCCATTTCCGCTGTCTAACTTGGAGTGGCAATCGTTCAGCGAAGACCAATTAGTGGATCGCCCGGCAAAGTGATCAGGCTTATCCGGCGAGTCTGTGAAGCCGGTTGATCTGGACGACGTCGCAAAAGCAAGCGCATCGGGCGGGCATGGGTTGGAACCGACTGTAAGTTCTGCCAGTCGGCACTGTTTCGTCCCAGTTCGACAATTAAGGCACGCCACTACCCGCGAAACGGCAGGGGCAATTTTCGTGCTGGAGCTGAACAATGAGCACCGCGGTTGCGGCAGTCACAAGTCGAACTCACGGCTGGTCCGCTGTTTGGGGGGTTTTGTTGATCTTGTTTGGGCTGCTGGCGGTTGCATTGCCGCTGGCCACTTCGTTCGGCGTTGTTCTGGTAGTCGGCTGGATGCTGGTCTTCAGTAGCGCGGCCCAGATATTGCATGCATTTCAGTCAAAGGGTGTTGGTCACATTGCATGGAAGGTTCTCGTCGGAGTTTTGTACTTAGGTGTTGGAATTTATTTCCTGAATAATCCGATGTTAGGGGTTGCCGCCTTGACGCTCGCGGTAGGGTTTTTCTTTCTCACGGAAGGGGTAATGGATATTACCGCGTATTTCAAAGAGCGGAAAGTCAGCGGATCGGGCTGGATACTGCTAGATGGAATGGTGACACTGATTCTAGGGCTCATGATATGGCAGCACTGGCCCGCCAGTTCGATATGGGCGATAGGAACGCTGGTTGGCATCAGCATGGTGATGACGGGTGTCACTAGGTTGATGATCTCCGTCGCGGTGCGCCGACTGGCTGGATAATCCCGAAATGGCATCAGTCGTCTGAGGTTAATTCCTACTAAAGCTAGATACGCGGGAGAGTGGAGAGGTTCCACAGGAGTGCGCCCATTAGAAGGAACGCCAGGGCGAGAAGGCCTATGCGGACCGACGTAATTCGGAATCGCTGGCTGATGACGGTCAGCAGCAGCACCGTGGCGAGCAAAACGGTAACGCGCACGTACTGATCTCCGGCAATTCCGGCGGAACTCCCTTGTTCCAAACTCTCCGAGGCCCCCTTTTTCAATGTGGCGGCTTCCTCACTCTTGGTATTGCGGTACTCAGGCATGAATATTGGACCGGGCGGAGCATCTGCATTTTCAAACGGGCCGGCCATCATCCAGACAGTGAAGGCCGTTTGGTACTCGGGCCGAAAGCGTTGCTCGAACAGGCGCATCAGCTTTTGATCTCCTCGCGATTTCGCAGCGAGCCAGGCGTTGAAAGTCGTAGTGTCGTAAATACGCTCCTGGCCTCCAATTACGGCGAGTTCTTCCGCCGAAATTAGTAGCTGGCTAGCTTCTGCGTAGAATCTCGCTCGGTGATTATCCCAGCGAGCTGCCTGGTAACCACTCCACGCCGTCGCAACGGCAACGAGCGCCAACATCGTTGCCTCTATGATCTCTACGACGTGCTCGAATCGAGAGTCAGGCCGCGGCACACCCGGAGCCTCCTCAGCTAGCCGATGAACTATTTCGACATTGTGTTGCGCTGCTTCGAGCATGATCCGCAAACCCCGGCGCATCGCGAAGAGTCCATGGTGCGTGCAATTGGGAAAGCCGAGCACTGGCAGAAATGTCAGTCAAGGTCTCGGAGTCCGATTTCGTTGGGAGACGCAGGAAGGTTCTCCGCGAAGTGGCTGTTAGTTCTGACAGTCTGAACCATTTGCGCAGTGCGGTAACAGTGGAGCGCTGCTTCGCAGGCAGAGGTGACAGATGAAATTCGACGAAGAACGGGTCGCGTGCTCTGTCTTGACCGTGATGCTTGGCATGGCGATTCCCTTCACCAACGGATCACCAGTGCCACGGCACTCACAACAAGCGCAGCAGTCACAATCTCAAGACGTCCAGGATATTGAGGAGCGGTCGGTCGGATTGGTGATTCCAACTCCGGAAGCTTCCGTTAAATTCCGACTGGCCGGTGGCGGATTTGTCGAGCGCACGACGGATGGAGGCGCTACCTGGGATGGGCAAATGGTTAGTCCGAACGCCAAACTCAATGCAGGAGCTGCTCCGGGTGCGAAAATCTGCTGGCTGGTCGGCAGGGAAGGCAGGATTTTCCTTACCAGGGATGGAACTAATTGGGAAAAGATTCGAGCGCCGGCGCAACTGAATTTTATCGGGGTTACAGCGCTGGATGGGTCGTCGGCGACGGTGACGGCGGTAGACAAAAGAAGATTCGCAACGGTGAACCGCGGCAAGGGTTGGCGGCCCGCATCGTAATGGCGGCGTCGAGCCACTTCACGCAGCTGACGCCTACTGAATGAGTTCACTTCAGACCATGAGATTGCGCGGGAGCGAGAAAACATGATTTATTGTAAAAATGAGCATCGAGCCGCTAGGCAACGCCGATCCTGTCAGCCGAGCTGACGCATCGGACTCCGAGCGCAACAAGGCGAATCGCCGGCTGCGCGTGGTCTTGCTGCTTAGCTTTGGCAGTCTTCTTCTTTTTCTGCTCTACGCAGGAACGAGCGCGCTGCAAACCCTTCGCAAACTGCACGAAGTGGAGGAATCCGCACGCCACGAGGCCCTCGAACGGGAGCGAGTTCTCGCTACTGTCATCATATCTACGAACATTTACAGCGACCACGTCGAGGAATTTCTGCTTAGTCCGCAGCAGCCCGAGGAGGATCTTGCTGGAGAGATCTCCAGACGTGCGGATGCAGCGCGCACGGCACTGCAGTCTTATCCAGAAGATCGAAATCCCGAAGAGCAATCAATGATCGAGCAATTACAAAAATATCTGGCCGAACAAGACGGTGTTATTCAGAGGAGCAAAGATTGGAAGCCAGAAGAGCGCCAGAGCCGTGCTCAACAGGTAATCCATGAGCGCATCATTCCCCGACGGCAGCAATTCGTGGCGATCGCGCAGAGGGTCGAGGTGCTAAACGACAGCCAAATAGTGGCTGCCGAGCAGGGAGGCTTTTTACAGTTCGATCGCCTGCAGAACCGTTTGGTGAGGATGCTGCTCCTCGCGTTGACCTCCGGCCTCCTGCTCGCGATTGCGAGCGCAATCTATATTTTGCGTCTGGAGCGTCAAGCAGCGTTTCGCTACGCGGAGTTGGCGCATAGTCGCCGCGAATTGCAAGAGCTATCCACGAGGTTGGTGGATGCGCAGGAGACAGAGCGTCGCTCAATTTCGCACGAACTTCACGACCAAGTGGGGCAAGGGCTTGGGTTGCTGCTCCTGGACGCGGGCCGGTTATCGAAACAATTGGCGGGCGGTGACGATAAGAGCCTGGAGATCGTGCAGAGAATTAAGACCTTGGGGGAGAGGACGCTCCACGAAGTGCGCAATATAGCGTTGCTTCTGCGCCCTTCCATGCTGGATGACTTAGGACTGGTTGCTGCAGTGGAATGGTATGCGCGCGAAATGTCGCGACGCGGCGAGGTTGAAGTCGAAGTACGATCGGAAAGTGTTACAGAGGACCTGGCGGACGAGCTGAAGGTCTGCGTCTATCGTATAGTTCAGGAAGCGCTGAACAATGCGCAGCGTCACGCTCGCGCGAAGAACGTTGAAGTGAAACTGGTACAGTCGGAAAGTTCCATCCGCGTCAGGATTACAGATGATGGCGGCGGTTTTGACACGAAGCGCACACGCGGGATGGGCCTGCTCGGCATGGAGGAGCGCGTCAAGAGGCTGGGCGGCAGGATTACGGTCGATTCGCAGCCGGGTGCGGGTACCAAAATAGAGGCCGAGCTACCACTCACAGGGAAGAGCGCTCCGGGGGCTAATGAAAAAAATCAGAATCCTGCTCGCGGATGATCACACACTGATTCGCGGTGGTCTGCGGCTCCTCGTCGAGCAACAGCCAGATCTTGTTGTGGTGGGAGAAGCCGAAGATGGAAGGGCGGCGGTGAAGTTAACGGCCTCACTCAAGCCAGATGTGGCTGTACTCGACGTTGGCATGCCGAACCTTAACGGCATTGAGGCCGCCAAACAAATAACCGACGGAGAGGCACGCACGGCCGTAGTCATATTAAGTATGCATCGAGATGAGACCTATATTCTTCGGGCGCTTAAAGCCGGCGCACGTGGGTACCTGCTCAAGGATTCCGCGGAATCGGATCTAGTGCGAGCGATACGAGCGGTTGCTGAAGGGAAGTCTTTCTTTAGTCCCGCCGTGAGCAAGGTGCTACTGGAAGACTACATGCGGAAATTACGGCGCACTGGCGGCGAAGACTCCTACGACCTGCTGACTCCTCGTGAGCGCGAAGTATTGCAACTGATTGCTGAGGGCAAGTCGAATAAGGACGTCGCCAACATGCTGCATCTAAGCGTCTACACGGTGGAAACACATCGCGCGAATATCATGGAGAAACTGAAATTGAAGAGCATTCCCGAGCTGATTCTTTACGCGGTACGGAAGGGAATCATCTCCTGACCCTTCGCTCCTTCCCGAATTCCTCCAGCGCCTGGTTTGTTCTTTGGCGTGCTCGCTGCGTTTTAGCCGCTTGCTTTTAGCCATACCCCATCGCAGGTATGCAAAATACCAGCCTGCCGGGATACGCGTGATAGCGCGTGCGAACGTCCAATGTGTGAGGACAAAAGCCAGTCTTGTAGGCGGCGGAAAGTTGAATCGGAGGAAAAATGAGTGGAATTCAGTTTTTGCGCAAGTCCCGGGCATTAGCCCTCGGGATTGCGTTGGCGGCAGCCGCAGGTGGTTACGCGATAGCTCGCGCTACACCGAGTGTAGCCGCCGGAGGACACATTCGTGCGTCGATCAGGATCGCCGATCCGAGTGAGGGACCCAGCAAATTGGGTTTCGCACCGATCGTGAAGCAGGTTCTGCCCAACGTGGTAAACATCTCTTCGTCCAAGGTTGTTCGGACGCCCAATCAACTCGAAGGAATGCCGTCGGATCCATTCTTTCAGCAGTTTTTTGGCAAGCATTTCGGATCTGGATCGGAGGTCCCCAAGCAACGCCGCGAGCAGAGTCTCGGCTCAGGTGTGATTGTTAGCCCGGAGGGTTACGTGCTAACGAACAACCACGTGGTGGATGGGGCGACGGACGTGAAAGTGACGCTTTCCGACAAGAGAGAGTTGAAGGCCCAAGTCATTGGGACAGATCCGAAGACAGACGTCGCAGTTTTGAAGCTGGAAGGGTCAAATTTTCCGGCGATCACGCTGGGAGACTCTTCGAACGTGCAAGTTGGCGACTATGCGCTCGCAATCGGCAATCCATTCGGAGTCGGTCAAACGGTCACAATGGGCATTGTGAGTGCCAAAGGTCGCGGCAACCTTGGGATCGAAGACTACGAAGACTTCATTCAGACCGATGCTCCAATCAATCCGGGAAACTCGGGTGGAGCGCTAGTCAACGACCGCGGCGAACTTGTAGGCATCAACACGGCGATCTTGTCGCACGGCTCCGGAGGAAACGAAGGGATTGGATTCGCAATTCCGGCAAACCTGGCACGCGATGTGATGAAGCAAATTCTGGATCACGGCAAGGTGACGCGGGGTTACCTAGGCGTTGTGATACAGCCGATCACTCCAGCCATGGCAAAGGCACTTGGACAAAGTGAACTCAAGGGCGTTTTGGTGGGAGACGTTAGCCCCAAGGGGCCTGCACAAACCAGCGGTGTGGAGCGCGGCGACGTCATTCTCGATCTCAATGGCAAGGCTATCAATGATAGCAATGAGCTGCGGAACACGATCGCTATGATGCAACCGGGACAGACAGTAACGCTAAAGGTCTCCCGCAATGGGAACATGCGTGACCTCAACGTAAAGCTCGGGGAACTTCCGAGCGCGAAAGAGGAAGTACGAAATGAGCGCAGCGATAACTCGAAGAACACGCTGGAAGGCGTAAGTGTTGAAAACCTGGATGCAGAGACCGCAAAAGAGCTCGGACTCCCGGCTTCGACCAAGGGAGTGATAGTGACGGACATCGACCCGTCCAGTCCAAAGGGGGATTCTGGCCTTCGCAAAGGCGACGTGATTCAGGAGGTGAATCATCAGCCAGTACACAACGTCGCTGAGTTCGAGCAGGCGCTGCACAAAGCGGGGAAAGAAAATGCACTGTTGCTGGTGAACCGCGGCGGTACAACACTCTTTATCGCGTAGCAATCAACACAGAATAGATAAGCCAAAACCGGTTGCGTCGAAAGACGCAGCCGGTTTTATTTCGTGAGGTTCTGCGCGCCGTTGCATCAGGCGTATTGAGAGATATAGCTGTCATTTTTGCCAGTTTCCTTGACCTGCTTGTCTGGCGGACATTTGGATGGGGACCGTGAGAGACAGTGGCGACACTGCGGTGACACCGCTACAAGAGGGCTTAACAACATGTGGCAGATGAAGAGCAGGGCCCGGATCGTTGTGGAATACGTGATCAGCGGATTATTAGTCACCAGCTTCTTGATAGCCGGAAGCGTCACAGGTTTTTCCAACGACAGGACAAAACCGGAAACAATTGATGCTAGTGCGATGGGCACAAGCACGCAACTCGGTCAAGTCGTCGGTATCACCGTAATTATTTACGAATACTCGACTCCTTCCGACCGTCAGATGTTGGTCCAGGCGTTTGACAAGGGTCAAAATCAGGGGCTGGTTAACGCGCTGACGAAGATGAAGGCAGTTGGCCGCATCTCGATCACAGGGACGCTTGGCTATGATTTGAGCTACATCAGGCTGATCCCCACCCCTACGGGGCGAAAAATTCGGTTCATTACCAATCGACAGCTCACGTTCGGCGAAGTGTGGGCCGACTCTCAATCCACGGCGTTCAAGTTGACCGCCGGCGAACTCGATTTAAATGAGAGCGATAAGAGTAAGAGCACCGGCGTGCTGTATCCAGCGGCCCAACTAGTGATCGACAAGGAAGGGCAATTGCAGATTGATCTAAACCAAAATCCCTGGAAGTTGGTGGACCTGATCGACTGGAAGGGAACGCAAGGCGTTAACTAGGTGGGTAGGCGCAAAGCATTGGAACATCAACGATCGCAGGGCGCGCATCAGCCCAAGCTGATCGGCCAATTTCGGTGGTAGCGAAAAGACCAGGTTGCTTCAAATATTCCACCGGAGCGTGCACATCGGGAACGATCTATGGCATGTGCGGATCTGGGTACAACGAGATAGTTGTAACGGGCGGCGGCAACTGAGAGTCTACTATGGCTTACGGTCGGAGCTTTCATCTCAACATGGCCTTGTTGATGGCTTGCGCTGTGATTCCTAGTCGCGTTAATGCTCAGGCACAGGATGTAACGCAGCAAAATCAATCCGTTGCGGACGCTGCCCGGCGTAACCGCGAACAAAAGAAGAACCTCGTGAGGCGTGCCAGAGTGATTAGCGACGATGACTTGGACAGGGAGTACTTCAGGTCCGGTCAAGAGGGCCTCAACGTGGGCAGCGCTCCCGCGCTTCAGACAGCAGCTCCCGGCGCGAGCGCCGTCGCCGCCGCGGAATCCGCTGACGCGGCAGCGATCGCGTCGACGGAGGCGCCAGTTCCGAACAATAAAGAAACGAAGGAAGATGTTGAAATCGACGTGGTGAAGGCACGAATCGCCGGAGAAGAAATAGATCTGGACCTGCAGAAGCGCGTGCTTGCG
>Ga0137409_10000246_pt1 | contig 57371 bp, 42 predicted proteins | sample CZODoug1_16funga_FD_122059 | JGI IMG/M metagenome (GOLD analysis project Ga0137409, IMG submission 122059) | Vadose zone soil fungal communities from Angelo Coast Range Reserve, California, USA - CZODoug1_16fungal (Hybrid Assembly) | ecosystem: Environmental > Terrestrial > Soil > Vadose zone... | reverse complement strand
GAAGACCATCCCTGGGGCTCCGCGCGGCACATCCCTGTGCCGCGAGGGTCTCGGGAAGACCCTTCGAGGTACGTCCGCCGCCATCACGCGCATCGTGCGGCCAAAGCGAGACACGACCCGCGGCGCAGTCAGTCTCGCGCTGCCGCGGGATCGGGTGGAAGGTGCCACGACACGAGGAATGTCGCTACGAGCACGAGCGCGCCGACCACCACGATCGATGCGACCGGCTTGCCGCCGAAAACGGCCGACGACATCGTGTACGCGCCCACTGCTGCGAGCATCGCGAGGTTCTCGAAGAAGCTCTGCAGCGCGACCGCGCCGCCGCTGCCGACGCTCTTGTGACCGATCTCTTGCAATGCCGCGTTCATCGGCACCATGAACAGCCCGCCGCAGACGCCGATCGCCACGAGCACCGCGCGCGCGGGCCAAATCGTGTCCACCAGACCGAACGAGAGAATCGCGAGCCCCATCGCATACGCCGCCAGGCGCGCGCGCCTCAGCTTCTCGATGGGGATGAGCTGCGGCACGACGAGCGCGCCGATAACGATACCGAGCGCAAGGGGCAACGTGAGGTCGGCGACGTCGGAAGCGGTGCGCGTCGCAAGCACCGCGGGCGCCCATGCAACGAGCAACAGCCGCAGCACGGCGGCCGATGCCCAGAACAGCGAATTGCCTAGCATCGCGAACCGCGCGCGGGCCGTCGCGAACATTGCCCGCATCCTGCGGCCGAAGTTGCGCAGGCCCGCCGCATGGCCGCCGCCGGCCGGCGCGAGCTTCGGCAGCAGCAGCGTGACCGCCGCCGAGGCGACGTAGCACGCGACGATCGCACCGAGCGCGAGCGGCACGGACCGGTCCGCGAGTCGGCCGCCGAGCACCGTGCCGACGATGATCGCGACGATCGTCGATCCCTCGATGAGTCCGTTCGCGCGCACCAGCGACGCGTGCGGCACCATCTCGGGCAGCACACCGTACTTCGCCGGTCCGTAGACGGCCGCGCCGACGCCCACGAGCGCGTACGCCGCGATCGGCTCGACGCCGGCCAGCATCGCGGCGGCTCCCGCGGCCTTGAGCGCGTTGCCGACCAGGAGCACGTGCGGTTTCGGGCGCCGGTCGGCGAACGCTCCGACCCACGGCGCGAGGGCCACGAATGCGACGAGAAACGCGCTCTGGAGCGCCGGCACGTACCACGCGCCCCGCGGCGCGTCGATGAGCATCGCGATCGCGGCGAACAGGAGCGCGTTGTCCGCGAGCGCGGACAAGAATTGCGCGCCGAGCAGGACGAATACCGCGCGGCTCATGTCGCCGCCCGCTCGCCGTTGGACGGCGGCGTTTGCACGAGCGCCTGCACCGCCGGATAGTCGGCCTTGCCCGTGCCGAGCAGCGGCATCTTGTCCACTACGAGGATCTTCTTCGGCACGCTGAGCTCGCTCATGCCGTCCTGGCGGGCGCGCGCCGAGAGCTCCGCGCGCGCCGCGTCGGGCTGGGTCGTCACGAGCACGAGCTGCTCACCCTTCTGCGCGTCGGGCAGCGTGACGACCGCGTGCTGGCGGTCGGGCCAGGCCCGCGAGGCGAGATCTTCCACGGCCGCGAGCGACACCATCTCGCCGCCGATCTTCGCGAACCGCTTGGCGCGGCCGCGGATCGTGACGAAGCCGTCGTCGTCGACGGTGACGATGTCGCCCGTGTCGTACCAACCCGGCCCGCGGGCGGTCGACGGCGGTTGAACCACACCCGGCTGCTCGTGCTTGAGGTAACCGAGCATCACGTTCGGCCCGCGGACCGAGAGCCGCCCGCCGTCCACGCCGGGCACCGGGTCGAGCGCGTATTCGATTCCAGGCAGCAAGCGACCGACGGTGCCGGGCCGCGAATCGATGGGCGTGTTGATCGCGATTCCGGGGCTCGTTTCGGTGGCGCCGTAGCCCTCGAAGATCTGCACGCCGAACTTGTCGGTCCAGACGCGCCGTGTCTCGTCCTTGAGCTTCTCGGCGCCCGCGAACACATAGCGGACGCTGTAGAAATCGTAGGGATGCGCGAAGCGCGCGTAGCCCGCGAGGAACGTGTTCGTGCCGAACATGATGGTCGCGTTCACGTCGTAGGCCATCTCCGGAACGATCCGGTAGTGCAGCGGCGACGGATAGAAGAAGGTGCGCATGCCGGACAGCACCGGCAGCAGCGTGCCGCCCGTGAGCCCGAACGAATGGAACATCGGCAGCGCGTTCAAGATGATGTCCTGCGCGCCGAAGTCGATGCGCGCCGCGACCTGCTCGCGGTTCGCGAGCACGTTGGCGTTCGAGAGCACCACGCCCTTCGGCACGCCTTCGGAACCCGACGTGAACAACACGACGGCGGGCTCGTCGGGGCGCACGCGCAGGCGGCCGTAGCGCCAGCGGGCGAACGGCCTCTTGAGCGCCGCGCCGATGCGCAACGCGGCCGTGGCGCGCGCCCGCAGATCTTCGAGAAACACAATGGTAGTGGATTCGCGCAACGCGTCCACACTGCGCTCGAGCTTCGCCATCTGCACAAACCGCCGCGACGTGTACACGCGGCGAATCACCGCCGTCTCGCACGCGGTCTTCAAGCTCAGCGCGCCGAGCGAATAGTTCAGCATTGCCGGCACGCGGCCGCGCGCGAGCACGCCGAAGAAGGTCGCGACGTTCGCGAGCGCGTTCGGCAGCAGGAGGCCGACGATCTCGCCGCGCCGCGTGTCGCGCGCGATGAGGTCGCCGAGCACCGAGGCCCGCAGCAGCAGCTGGTTGTAGGTGATCGGCTTGCGCTCGACGTCCTCGGCGATGACGTGGCTTCCGCCGTGCACTCGGCATGCGTCGAGCAGCGCCTCGTAGAGCGTGCGCCGGTAGTTCGACGTGGCGAACATCATCTCCGTCATCAGGTCCGCGAGCTGCTTGCCCGCGATCCTGCGGCGCTCGCGGCCGCGGATCTCGGCGGGAATCGAGAGCCTGCGGGGCGGCAGAATCGTGAGGCTGATCCGCGGGAAGAGACGCATCCGCACGCGGCCGCGAAGGCGCGAGAACGGCGTGTACTGTGCTCCCTCGATGCGCACGGGTAGCAGCGTCGCGCCCGACTTGTCGGCCACTAGCCCGGGCCCCGGGTAGATCTTCATGAGCGAGCCGGTGACCGTGATCCTGCCCTCGGGGAAGATCGCGGCACGCTTGTCCTGCGAGATGTAGCGGATCAGCGTCTTCAGTGAATAGGGGTTGGTCGGATCGAGCGGCAGCGTGTCGACGATCGTGAGGAACGGCCGAATCCACCAGCGCTTCGAGATCTCGGTGTTGATGGCGAACGTGAGTCGATCGGGCATGAACGCCGCGAGCAGCACCGCGTCCAGAAACGACGTGTGATTCGCGATGACCAGAACGCGCTCGCCCGCGCGCGCGTAGTTCTCGACGCCCGTGACCTGCACGCGATAGAGCACGCGCAGCGCACAGCGCAACAGCCATCGACCGAGTTCGATCATCCCGCTCGCTCGCTTTCGATCGCGAGCCGCGGCTCGCCCCGGGGGAGGATTGTCGCGGCGAGCGGCCCACATATCCAGACGGCAATCACAAGACCGCTACCGCGTCCGCCGCCCGCCGGAGTTGCGACGGAAGTCGTGGTGCGGAGCCGACCTCTCCCTTTAGTCTCGGCTCCGCTATTATTGCGCCCAAATCGGGGAGGGGTCTCATGAGCGAAATGGCGTTCTGCCGCGCGTGCGGCAAGGAGCTTCACCGTACCGCCGCAGCCTGTCCGCAATGCGGCGCGGCGCGACGAACCAAGCGCTACAAGAACAAGATGGTGGCCGCCATCCTTGCATTCTTCCTGGGCGGGCTGGGCGTCCATCGCTTCTACTTGGGGCAATGGTGGGGTGTCTTCTACCTGCTCTTCGTCTGGACCTGGATCCCGGGGCTCGTCGCGCTCGTCGAGTTCTTCGTGTTCTTGCTGGCCGACCAGCAGAAGTGGGACGACAAGTACAACGAGGGAATCCCGAACGAAGAGGGCGGCAGCGGCGCCGTCCTCGCCGTGGTCGTCGGCGTGGCCGCGCTGTTCTTCTTGGTTGCGATCGTTGGGATCTTGGCCGCGATCGCCATTCCCGCTTACCAGGACTATACGATCCGAGCGCAGAGCAGCGAGGCGTTCGCGGGAACCTCCGGCGTCCTGCAAGCCGTCGCGGCTGCACGGGCGAACAATGACGACTTGCAGTCCGTCGAGGCGCTGTCCTCCGCAGCCGCGCGCGGGTCGCGCTACCTCGACTACGTTCGGGTGGCGCCGAGCGGTGTCGTGACGGTCGGATTCAACGCCGCGGCCGCGGCGCAAATTCGGGACAAGACGGTAGTCTTCGAGCCGCGGGTCTCCCAAGGGGAGGTGACCTGGGATTGCACCGGAGGAACTCTCGCGAGCAAGTTTCGGCCGTCGTCGTGCAGGCGCTGACAGCCGCGCACCGCTAGGTCGCCGACGATTGCGCGGGGATCAGTGGACGGCTTGCAGAGGCCGCGGGCGGTCGACGATGTAGCCTTGCACGAAGTCCACGCCGAGCAAGCGCAGCGCCTCGAACGACTCCTGATCCTCGACCTGCTCGGCGACGACCTGAAAGTCGAGTGTCTGCGCGAGCTTGACCATCGCGGCCACCATCTCCCGATTCACGCCGTCGCTCTCGAGGTCGCGCGTGTACATGCCGTCGATCTTGAGGTAGTCGAGCGACAGGTGCTTCAGGTTCGCGAACGAGCCCAAGCCGCTGCCGAAATTGTCGAGAGCGAAGCGGCAACCGATGCCGTGCAACACGTCGATGAAGCGCTGCGCGTGATCGAGCTGGCTCACGACGGCCGCTTCGCGCACCTCGAAGCAAATCTTCTGCGGGTCCACGCCCGTGTGGTCGAGCACGTCGACCACGAACTCGAGGAAATCCTCGTCGTTCAGCGTCTGCCCGGAGAGGTTGATGCTGCAGGTCCTGCCGTTCGGCAGATGGGGCGCGCCGCCGGCGATGGCCGTGAGGGTGGCCTGCACCACCCAGCGGTCGATGTGCGACATCAAGTGATAGCGCTCCGCCGAGCCCAAGAAGCTCGCCGGCAGGATGCTCTTGCCGGAGTCGTCGCGCATCCGCAGCAGCACCTCGGCCGCGGGGCCGTTGTGATTGCGTCCGCCGACCGCGATGATCGGCTGCACGTAGAGCTCGAACTCGTTCTCCTTGAGCGCGCGCTGCAGGCGCTGCAGCCACTGGATCTCGCCGCGCTCGCGCGCGAGGACTTCGTCGCGCGTGGAGTAGACGTGGACGCGGCCGCGACCTTGCTGCTTCGCCACGTAGCAGGCGGAGTCCGCGGCGGAGAGCACGCTCTCGGCCGAGCCGCTGTCCTTGCCGACCTCGACTAGCCCCAAGCTCACGCCGACGTTGAACGTGCGGTCCTGCCAGGCGAACTGATGGCCCGCGACCGCGGTAACGACGTCGTCGGCGATCTGCCGCGCCTTGTCGAGCGGGCAGCCCGCGAGCAGCATCGCGAATTCGTCGCCGCCGACGCGCGCGACCGTATCGGAGTCGCGAACTCGTTGCTTCAGCAGCGAGGCGATCTCGCGCAACAGGTTGTCGCCGGCGATATGACCGCAGCTGTCGTTCACGAGCTTGAAGCGGTCGAGATCCAAGTAGCTCACGACGTGCCCCACACCTTCGCCGCGTGCCGAGTCGAGCGCTGCGTCGAGGCGCCGTCCGAACTCCGCGCGATTGACGAGACCAGTGAGCGCGTCGTGGCTCGCCTGATAGGACATCTCGCGCGCGAGGCCGCGCATCTCGGTTACGTCGTGGAAGATGATCACGCAGCCCGCGATCTGGCCGTCGGGGCCGCGGATCGGAGACGCCGTGAGCTCCGTCGAGAACTCCCGTTCGGCCTGCTTGCCGAGCAGCAGCGCGCGGCGTCCGAGGTTGATGCGCCGGCGTTCGTTCAAGCACTTCGCGACAGGGTCGCCGAGCGTGCTGCGGTCGACCTCGTCGACGAGCGCGATCAAATCGAGCAGCTTCTTGCCCACGCCCGCGCTGCGGGCGATCCCGATCAGCTGCTCGCCCGCTTCGTTCATGTAGTCGATCGTGCCGTTGCGGTCGGTGGTGATCACGCCTTCGCCGATCGACTCGAGCGTGATCCGCGCCTGTAGCTTGCCCCGGCCGAGCGACGCCTCGAGGCTCTTGCGATGCGTGATGTCGCGCGCGACGGTGAGGAACGCGTCCTCGCAGTTGTAGGCGAGCCGCCGCCCGTGCAGCTCGACCCAGAGCCCGCGGTCGTCGGCGCTGATGAGCTGCACCTCGAACGGCTGCAGCGGCTCGTCCTGGCCCAAGCTCGCGCTCAAGTACTTGCGCATCTGCGCGCGATAGGCCGGCCGCAGCAGATCCGTGATCTGCTTGCCGACGAGCGTCGCAGCATCGATGCCGAACAGCTCGCCGGCCGCGCGGTTCGCGAGCAGGATCGTCTGCGTGTGGATCAGGGCGACTTCGGGCAGCGTGTCGGCGAGCGCGTCGAACAGTCCCGGATTGCCCTCGACCGGCGGCGGGGTCGGGGCCTCGGCGCCACGGTCGAGCAGCCGGTTCACGCTCGCCGAGATGTCGACGAAGGTGCTCTCGCGGCCGTTGACCGCGAGCCGTCCGTCACGCTCGGCATTCGCGAGCAGCCGGTGCAAGTCGTCCTTCAAGCGCTCGATCTCGCGCACGTACGGCCGCCGCGCGCCGGCGAACACTAGAGCGAAGAGCACGAGCAGGATCGCCAATGCCGCGATCAGCACCCCCGGCTCCATCAACAACGCGTTCATCGACGGACCTCGCGGCGCGCACGCGCACGCTTAGATCGCGCTCGCGAGCGCGCGCGGGAGAACGAGCACCGGACGGGTAGGTTGAACAGCGAGATCCCTGCTGGCACGTGAGTGCGAGGCCCTTATCGTCGGCGCTCCGCGGCGCCGTGCTTTGTTGTTATGCGGCCCCCGAATACTTGCGCGGCTATCGGTTCACCGGCGCCGCTCGCGGGGTTGCGCAAATTCCTGTTTTGGCGTGGATTTAAGATACAGCAAGGAGCCTCAAGCGTCGCTCGGAATTGACCATAATTCTTTTGACAACGCCTTGTCTCACCTAGCTAAACTCCGTACCCTAGCGCGTTCCAAACCGCACCCGCGTCCGCACAACAACGATGAATTTCGAAGCCGCAAGGGCCCAAATGCTCGGGCAGCAAATCAGAGCATGGGAGGTCCTCGACGACAGGGTGCTGCGTTCCATTGCCGAGACGCCGCGCGAGCGGTTCGTGCCGGCCGACTATCGCGACCTCGCGTTCGCCGATACGGAGGTTCCCATCGGTCACGGCCAGTCCATGCTCGCGCCGAAGATCGAAGGCCGGATCCTGCAGGCGTTGGAGATCGAGCAGGTCGACGAGGTTCTCGAAATCGGGACGGGCACCGGCTACCTCACGGCCTGCCTCGCCCGGCTCGCCCAACAGGTCGCGAGCGTCGACATCGTGCCCGAGCTCGTCGCGCCCGCCCGCGCGCGGCTCGCCGAGCTCGAGCTACGTAACGTCGAGATCGAAGCTGCGGACGCGCTGGCGATGGACGTACCCGCGGGGCGGTTCGACGCGATCGCAGTGACGGGCTCCGTGCCCGAGCTCGACGAGCACTTCATCCGAATGCTGCGCCCGGGCGGAAGGTTGTTCGTGGTGGTCGGCCGCGCGCCAGCGATGGAAGCGCGCTTGGTCACGATGCATGCCGGCGGCACCTGGACGACGGCGAGCTTATTCGAGACCGTGCTGATCCCGCTGATCAACGCAGAACGGCCAGAACCTTTCGTTCTGTAGCGGCATCTAGCAGAGCATCATGCCCGCAGTCCCGGAGCTGACCCCGACCGAATTCTGCGAGCGCTGGCCGGAGGCCGCGCGCGCCTCGCAGGTCATGCTGCTCGACGTCCGCGAGCACGCGGAGCTCGAGCTCGCCGCCGTGGCGGGAGCCACGCACATTCCGATGCGCGAGGTACCGGCGCGTCTCGCGGAGCTCGAGCGCGACGCGCCGCTCGTCGTCATGTGTCACAGCGGCGGACGCAGCCGGCGCGTCGCTGAATATTTGTCGAGCAACGGTTTTCAGCAGGTCTTCAATCTCAGAGGCGGAATCGACGCTTGGTCAACGGAGATAGATCCGCAGGTCCCACGCTACTAGGAACTCAACAGCACGTATTTATAAAGATAGGGATTAGCGCAATGAAAATTTCGAAACTCCTGACCCTTGCGTTGGTCTGCGCGTTCTGCGCGCCGGCCATGGCGCAAGAGAGCTTATTGGACATCTATCAGCGGGCGTTGATGGCCGATCCGGCGATTCGCGAGGCCGAGTCTACCTATCACGCGCAAGCCGAGGTGAAGCCGCAGGTCCGCGCCGGGCTGCTGCCGACGGTGAGCTTGAGCGCCACGCGGTCGGCTCGCCACACGGATACGGCCGGCGGCTCGATCGAGCCGATCTCGGGCGCCTCCGTCGGCAACCAGAACATCTCCGATTCGGACAACCGCGGCTTCAACGTCGGCCTGACCCAGACGCTGTTCAACTGGTCGCTCTATGCCCAGCTCCGCCAGGCGGACAAGCGCGTCGTGCGCGCCGAAACGGACTACGAAGCGGCGAAGCAGCAGCTCCTGATCCGCGTGTCGACCGCGTACTTCAACGTGCTCGCGGCCGAGGACAACCTCGCATCTGCGACGGCGGCGCGCGAAGCGATCAACCGCCAGCTCGAGCAGGCCCAGCGGCGGTTCGAGGTGGGCCTCATCGCGATCACCGACGTCCAGCAATCACAAGCCGCCTTCGACTCCGCCCAGGCCGACGAGATCGACACGCAGCGGGCGCTCGCGACCAGTCAAGAGTTGCTGCGCGAGATCATCGGCGAGCTCGTGACGGACCTCGCCGGACCCACGGACGAGCTACCGTTGCTGGCGCCCGAGCCCGCCAACGCGGAGGAGTGGGTGCGGACGGCCCTGATGCAAAACCTCGCTCTCGTCTCGCAGCGTCTCGCCACCGACATCGCGAACGATCAGATCGACATCGATCGCGGCAGCCGCCTGCCGACGCTGAGCCTGTCGGCCGGGTACAACGACTCGACCACCGACTCGACGACCACGTTTTTCTCCGACCTCCTCCCGCCGAGGACGAGCCCTGCCAATACGAACCCGGTAGGGCGGAACTGGTCGCTCGACCTTCGATTCCCGATCTTCACCGGCGGGCTGAACAAGTCGCGGATCCAGCAATCGGTGTACCTGCACCGCGCCGCTACGGAGACGCTCGAGCGCATCGCACGGCAGACCGAGCGCCAGACGCGCGACTTCTACTTGGGCGTGCTCTCCGGGATCTCGCGCGTGCGCGCGCTGCGCCAAGCGGTCGAGTCGAACCGCACCGCGCTACGCGCGACCGAGGCGGGCTTCGAGGTCGGCACGCAGACGACCGTCGAGGTGCTGCTGGCGCAGAACAACCTGCGCCGCGCCGAGACGACCTACTCCCGCAGCCGCTACGACTACATGCTCGACGTGCTGTCGCTCAAGCAGGCCGCCGGCAGCCTCACGGTCGCCGACCTCGAACAGATCGACGGCTGGCTGAAATGATCTGACGGAACGCGCGCCGCCGATCCCGGCGGCGCGCGTTGCGCCGGCCGGTGCGACTATTCGTCCGCGCCGCGGATCGCGTCGATGAGGGCGGTCGTCGACCGGCCTGGCTTGAACCCGAGCACGCGCACCTCACCGCCGTTGCGCAATACCGTGTCGCCGCCTGCGATCTGCTCGACGCGATAATCGCCGCCCTTCACCAGCACGTCCGGCAGCACCTTGGCAATGACCTCCGCCGGCGTGTCCTCGGCGAACGGCACCACCCAGTCCACGGCCGCGAGGCCGGCGAGCACGGCCATGCGATCGGCGAGCGGCGTGATCGGCCGCGACGCGCCCTTGAGCCGCCGCACGGACGCGTCGTCGTTGACCGCGACGATCAAGCGGTCGCCGCACGACTTCGCTTCCTCGAGATAGCTCACGTGGCCGGCGTGCAGGATGTCGAACACGCCGTTGGTGAGCACCACGCGCTCGCCGCGCGCTTTCGCCTCGGCGACGAGCGCGACGAGCTCCGGCAGCTGCACCAGGCCGCGTCCGCCGCTGCCTTGCATGTGCAGCGCGTGCGTGAGCTCCGAGCGGCTCACGGCCGCGGCGCCGATCTTGCCCACGACGATGCCGGCGCCGAGATTCGCCAGCGCTGCGGCTTCGGGCAGACCGAGACCGGCCGCGACGCCGGCTGCGAGGAGCGCGATCACCGTGTCGCCCGCGCCGGTCACGTCGAAGACCTCCCGCGCCTCCGCCGGCAACGTGAGCGGCGCGCCTCCGGCGAACAGCGTCATGCCCTCTCCTCCGCGCGTCACGAGCAGGGCCGTGAGCTCGAGGTCCTTGCGCAGGGCTTCGCCTTTGCGCAGCAGCTCCGCTTCGTCGGCGCTTGCCCCCACGATCACCTCGAACTCGCCGCGGTTCGGCGTGAGCGCGTAGGCGCCGCGATAGCGCGCAAAGTCGGAGCCCTTGGGATCCACGAGCACCGGCACTTGGGCGTCGCGGCACGCCGCGATGAGCTCCGAAGCACGGCTCAGCGTGCCCTTTGCGTAGTCGGACAGCACGACGGCGTCGGCCGAGCCGACGAGCCGCGCGAACACCTGGCCGAGCTCCGCGGCGCAAGGCGCGAGCGATTGCTCCGCGTCGATCCGAAGCAACTGCTGGCTGCGCGCGAACACACGCAGCTTGTGGATCGTCGGCACGGCCGCGGAGCGCACGAGGCTGCAGCGCACGCCGCGCTCCTCCAGTAGACGGGTGAGCACCGTTGCGCGCTCGTCGTCGCCCACGACCGCCGCGAGCGTGGCGCGCGCGCCGAGCGCCGCGCAGTTGAGCGCCACGTTGGCCGCGCCGCCCGCGCGCTGCTCGGCGGAGCGGGTGCGGACCACCGGTACGGGGGCTTCGGGAGAGATCCGCGCGGTATCGCCGAACCAATACTCGTCGAGCATCGCATCGCCGGCGACGAGCACGCGCAGGTTGGAGAAATCGGGAATGGCGAGCGTCACCGGCGGCCGCCTGAGTATCGTTACGGTGACGACATTCTAATCGGTTTGCCCGCTAAAAAAGCGGAGGGAAAAAAGGGTCCGCCCCGTTTCGTTCGGGGCGGACCAACGGCGGACCGATACACCCCTGTCGGCGCGAACCACGCGCGCGCCCTCGCGAATCATCGGGAACCGTCACTAAGTACGGCAAAGTCAGCGAATCGAAACCGATTGCGCTTCCTCCGTCAGCCGCACTTCGAGTAACCGCAGTTCAAGCACGTCATGCAGCCGTCGAGCATCACTGCCGCGGCGGTGTTGCACTTGCCGCAAAGTTGCGCGCCCTCCGGAAACCGGTCGTTCGCGAACGCGTCCTTCTGGGCCGTGCGCGCCTCGAGGTCCGCGCGCTTCTGCGCGATCATCTTGCGTTGGTCGTCGCTGAGCTCGCGTGCCTTGAGGAGGCCGATCTCGGTGAGATGCCGTTCGACGATGTAGCCGAGCTCCGCGATGATCGACGGCATGAACTTGCCGCCCGGCTGCCAGTAGCCGCCGCGCGGATCGAACACGGCCTTGAGCTCGTCGACGAGGAACGTGACGTCGCCGCCCTTGCGGAACACCGCGGACATGATCCGCGTGAGCGCGACGATCCACTGATAGTGGTCGAGGTTCTTCGAGTTGATGAAGATCTCGAACGGCCGCCGCTGCTCGTGCGGCGTGCCCTCGTTGAGCACGATATCGTTGATGGTGACGTACATCGCGTGATCGGACACCGGCGTCTTCACCTTATAGGTGGAACCGACCAGCATCTCCGGACGCTCGAGCTTCTCGTGCATCCGGATGACTTTTTGCTCGGCGCGATCCTCCGCCGGCGGCGCCTTCTTCTCGGCGTCGTCCTTGGCGACCGCGTACTTCACGATTTTCTTGTCGATCTTGAGTTTCGTCATTTGTCGTCCGTTGCTTTGTTGTCCGCCTTGGGTTGTCCGCATTGGGGGCGACGGTGGCGGCCGTCAGAGCTTGCCGTAGTAGCCTTCCTTGAGCGCGTCGAAGAGATTGGCGGCCGTGTGCACCTCGCCGTCGTACTCGATCTCCTCGTCGCCCTTAGCCTCCACAACCGTGCCGTCGTTCAGCGTGAACCGGTACGTCGTGCTCTTGAGGTCCTTCTCCTTGACGAGCACGCCCTGGAACGCCTCGGGATTGAACCGGAACGTGGTGCAACCCTTGAGCCCCTGCTCGTACGCGTAGATGTAGATGTCCTTGAACTTGTCGTACGGGTAATCCGTCGGCACGTTCGCCGTCTTCGATATCGACGAGTCGATCCACTTCTGCGAAGCCGCCTGAATGTCGACGTGCTCGCGCGGCGTGATGTCCTCCGAGCTCACGAAGTAGTCGGGCAGCTTCTCGCCCGCCTTGGTGGACCCGGGCAGCGCGCGCGGATTGACCAGCGCGCGGTAGGCGAGCAGCTCGAAGGAAAAGACGTCGACCTTCTCTTTGCTCTTCTTACCCTGCCGGATGACGTTCCTGAAGTAGTGATGCGCGAAGGAGGGTTCGATGCCGTTGCTCGCATTGTTCGCGAGCGACAACGAGATCGTGCCCGTGGGCGCGATCGAGCTGTGATGCGTGAACCGGGCACCGTGCTTCTCGAGCTCGTCGACGAGCGCCGGGGCGACCTCGCGGACTCGCTGCATGTAGCGGCTGTAGCGCGAGTGCAGGATTCGGCCCGGAATGCGATCGCCGACCTTCCAGCCGTCGGCGCGCATCTCCGGCCGCTTGCGCAGCATCGTCTCCGTCACCTCGAACTCCTCGAGGAGGATCGGCGCGGCGCCCTTCTCCTTCGCGAGGTCGAGCCCGGTCTGCCAACCGGCGATCGCGAGCTCGCGCGACACTTCCTCGGTGAACTTGATCGAGTCCGCCGAGCCGTAGCGCATGCCGAGCAGTGTGATGGCCGACCCGAGACCTAAGAAGCCCATGCCGTGACGGCGCTTGCGCACGATCTCCTGCCGCTGCCGCTCGAGCGGCAAGCCGTTGACGTCGACGACGTTGTCGAGCATCCGCGTGAATACCTTCACGACCTCGCGGAACTCTTCCCAATCGAAATACGCATGATCGCTGAACGGCGCGGCGACGAACTTAGTGAGATTGATCGAGCCGAGCAGGCACGCGCCGTAGGCCGGCAGCGGCTGCTCGCCGCACGGGTTGGTGGCGCGGATGTCCTCGCACCACCAGTTGTTGTTCATCTCGTTGACGCGGTCGATGAGCACGAACCCGGGCTCGGCGAAGTCGTACGTCGACGACATGATGACGTCCCACACCCGTCGCGCCGGCAGCGCGCGATAGACCCGGCAACCCACGAGGCCGCGGTCGTTGACGACGTAGTTCTTCGTGGTGGGCCACTCCCGCCAAATCACCTTCTGCGGATCGCCGAGATCGAGCCCGTCCTCCTCGGCTTCCTGCTTCGAGACCGGAAACGCGAGCTGCCACGGCAGATCGTTCTTGACCGCGTGCATGAACTCGTCGGTGATCAGCAGCGAGAGGTTGAACTGCCGGAGCCGGCCGTCCTCGCGCTTGGCGCGAACGAAGTCGAGCGCGTCGGGGTGACCGACGTCGAACGTACCCATCTGCGCGCCGCGCCGGCCGCCCGCCGACGACACCGTGAAGCACATCTTGTCGTAGATATCCATGAACGACAGCGGCCCGGAGGTGTAGGCGCCCGCGCCGCTCACGTACGCGCCGCGCGGCCGCAGCGTCGAGAACTCGTAGCCGATGCCGCAGCCCGCCTTCAGAGTGAGACCGGCTTCGTGCACCTTGCTCAGGATGTCGTGCATCGAATCCTCGATGGTGCCCGACACCGTGCAGTTGATCGTCGACGTCGCGGGCTTGTGGTACTCGGCTCCGGCGTTCGAGGTGATGCGGCCCGCTGGGATCGCGCCGCGCTGCAGCGCCCAAACGAATCGCTCGTACCACTCGGCTCGTTTGCCGGGCTCCTCGACGGCCGCGAGCGCCTTGGCGACGCGCTCGTAGGTGCCATCGATGTCGCGGTCCACCGGCTCGCCCGATTTCGTCTTCAGGCGATACTTCGTGTCCCAGATGTTGAGTGAGGCTTCTTGCAGCGCGATGTCCGCGAGTCGTTGCGCTTTGAGCTCTAAGGCCATATTCATAGTCGCTCGTACCCCCTGTGTAGACCTGCGGCCGCCCCGTTCGGCTTGCTCCCTAGGAACGTCTCGACGAATCTGCTGGCTCCTCCCGGAGCTTCGTGACAGCAAATGGGTCGCAGAAACGGGCGCGAAAAAGATCCCCTAGCTGTTCCGCGCAGCCGTCAAAACCGTCCTTGAGACTTTGAAAAACGACGACACAAGATCTTGTGTCGTTGGAACGTAGAGTAGGCCCGCGGCAAATTGCTGTCAAGGTTTTATGACAAAAGTATGGCTACTATCTTTCTTATTAAAAACATACGGTTGAGAAACCAATCTCAAAATAACCTAGCCGCGTCGCGCGCGTCCGTGCGCGTTAACGAAACCACAATATCTTGTGCTCCGGTTGGTCCCAACCTATCCCCGTTCGCGGCACAGGAAATCCACAGGTTTGTGCACGCGCGCGCCGACATTCGCCGGTTGCAGCAATGCGCGCGCGTGCCAGACAATGCTCGCAGCCTGCGCCGCGTGTTTGCGGCAGCTCGTCTTTACAAGGTGTAGCCATGACCCACGACGGACCGTCCACCAGGCCTCTCAGCCTCATGCCGGCGCTTGCCCTCCTCGGGCTCGCCGTGTCCGCCGGAACGTACGCGCAGCCGCCGAGTCAGCCGAGCCTCGCGCCGATGATCGAGCGCATCTCACCGGCCGTCGTCAACATCTCGGTCAGCGGCAGCGTCGCCGTCGACAGTCCGGCTCAGGACGAGTTCTTCAAGAAATTTTTCGACTTCGAAACGCCGCCGGACGGCCGCCGCGAGGTCGAAGCCGCGGGCTCCGGAGTCATCGTCGACGCGACTAAGGGCTACATCCTCACCAATCACCACGTGATCGAGAACGCCGACAAGATCACCGTGACGTTGTCCGACAACCGCAGCCTGACAGCGAAGGTCATCGGCTCCGACAAGGGCACCGACGTCGCCGTGCTCCAGGTGTCGAGCGCCGACCTGAAGTCGATGCCGCTCGGCGACTCGAGCAAGCTGCGCGTCGGCGACTACGTCGTCGCGATCGGCAACCCGTTCGGCTTCTCGAACACCGTGACGTCGGGCATCGTGAGCGCGCTCGGCCGCAGCGGCATCAACAGTCAGGCGTACGAGGACTTCATCCAAACCGACGCGTCGATCAATCCGGGCAACTCCGGCGGCGCGCTCGTCAACTTGAGCGGCGAGCTCGTGGGCATCAACTCCGCAATTCTGTCGCGCAGCGGCGGCAACATCGGCATCGGCTTCGCGATTCCGGTGAACATGGTGCGATCGATCATGGACCAGCTCGTCACGAAGGGCTCCGTACAGCGCGGCTTGCTCGGCGTGAGACTCGACGACTTGACGCCCGACCTCGCAGCCAGGTACGGGCTCCACGACAACTCAGGCGCGTTGGTCAACACCGTGACGGCGAACTCCGCGGCCGAGAAGGCCGGCATTCAGATCGACGACGTCATCGTCAGCGTCAACGGCACGCACATTCGCGACTCGGGCTCGCTCAAGGCGATGATCGGCTTGCTGCGTCCCGGCGAGCAGGTGCGCGTCGGCCTGATCCGCGACGGCCGCGAGCAGACGGTCACCGCGGTGCTCGGCGAGCTGACGGCGGCGGCGGCCGCAGCTGCAGCCGCCGAGGAGCCGGACCAGCGCGAGGGTTTCGCGCAGCTCGATCCAACCTTCGAGGGCGCCGAGATCCTCGAGAACGAGCAGGGCAAGGGCGTTCCCGGCCTGATCGTCGCGCGCGTCGTCGCCGGTAGTCCCGCGTTCCAGCAGGGCCTGCGCCAAGGCGACGTGATCACGACCATCAACCGCGTCCCCGTCCGCACGCTCGCGGACGCCGCCGGCGCCATCAAGGGCGCGGGCTCGATCGTGCTCCGAGTGCGGCGCGGCAATCGCGACCAGCTCATCTTGATGCGCTAGCGGCACCGATAGCGCGCGCGAATGGCGTTGAGACATCGCGAGCGCCGAATCCTGCTGCTTGGCGGCTCGGGATTCGTCGGGCGCCGGCTCGCGGCGGCGTTGCGCGCGCAGGGCTGCGACGTCCGCGTACCGACCCGCAACCGCGCGCGCAGCCGCAGGCTGCTCGTCCTACCGGAAGTGGAGCTCGTCGAAGCGGACGTGCACGACGAGGCCACGCTCGCGCGACTGCTGCACGGCTGCGAGGCCGCGATCAATCTCGTCGGCATCTTGAACGAGCGGGGCCGCGACGGCTCCGGATTCGAGCGCGCTCACGCCGCGCTCGCGGCCAAGCTCGTGCGCGCGTGCCGAGCCGCCGGCGTCGCGCGGCTGCTCCAGATGAGCGCGCTCAAAGCCGACGCCGAGCACGGGCCGAGCCACTACCTGCGAAGCAAGGGCATGGCGGAGCGAGTCGTCGCTGCGGAAAGCGCGGGGCACCTCGCGTACACGATTTTCCGGCCGTCCGTGATCTTCGGCCCGGAGGACTCGTTCACGAACCGATTCGCATGCTTGCTGCGGCGGCTGCCCGTGTTGCCGCTGCCGCGCCCCGAGGCCCGCTTCGCGCCCGTGTTCGTCGACGACGTGGTGGCCGCGTTCGCGGCCGCGCTCGACGACGCGCAGACCTACTCCGCGACCTACGAGCTCTGTGGCCCCGACCTCTACTCACTTGTGGAGCTCGTGCGGTTCTTGCGCGACCTCCTCGGCTTGCGACGCGCCATCGTGCCCCTTCCGGACGGCCTCGGCCGCCTGCAGGCTTGGGTCGGCGAGCATCTGCCGGGCAAGCCGCTCTCGCTCGACAACTTCGCGTCGCTCGGCGTCGCAAGCGTCTGCGCGGGCGGCAGGGCGCCGCCGTTCGGCAATCCACGCCGCCGCGTAGTGGACCTCGTGCCCACGTATCTCGGCGCTCCCGCGCCGGGTCGACTAACCCGCCTGAGGCAAAGCGCTCGGCGGTGACAACGCGTCGAGCCACGGCTGCAGGCGCGCGGCCCGGTCGGCGACGCTCAACTTCGACAGCGCCGTCATCTCCTCGTAGAACGCCGCGAGACCGACCTCGTCGAGGCGCGCGCGCAACGCCGGGACCCAGCGCCGGTAGGTCGCGACGGCCGCGAGTGTCGCGTTGTTCAACGGGGCCGCGAACCACGCGTCGTAGTCCGTGGTGCCGCCCCACCGCGCTTTCAGCACCGCGTAGTCGGAGTGCATCGCGTCGTACGCGCGCACCTTCGCGGCGCGTCGCTCCTCCACAGTGCCGCTCGCCGCGAATACCGCGCGCAGCCGCGTCTGCTGCGCCACGATGAGGTCAGCGAAGTCGCTGCGATACGTAAGCCGGCGCCGATAGAGCTCTAGCGCATCGGCCGTCCCGTGTGAACCGAGCCAGCGCTCCGTGCCGTACTCCTCGATCACGGTCGCCAACGCCTCGCTGAACTCGCTGTCGTCCTTAACGTAGAGCTTCTGATGCGTGAGCTCGTGGAACAGCAAGCTCGCAACGTACTGCTCGCCGCCGCCGATCATCGTGCTCAACACGGGGTCGGCGAAGTAGCCGAGCGTGGAGTACGCCGTCGAGCCGCCGGAGTACGTGTCGAGCCCGTCGCGCGCGAGGCCCGCGGCAAATTTCTCGGCGGCCTCGCGCTCGAAGAAGCCCCGATACCCGACGCAGCCCACGAACGGGAAGCACCAGCGTTTCGGCTCCACCGCGAACTCCGGTGTCGCGACCACGTTCCACACGACGTACGGCCGGCCGAGGTCGACGTAGCTCGTATAGCTGTCGTTGTCGGGTAGCAGCAGCTCCCCGCTCGCGAAACGGCGGATCTCCGCGACCGAGGCGAGCGTCGTCTTGAGCTTGGGATCGACGTCCGGATCCGCGAGCAGCTTCTCGATCGGCGTGCGCTTGCGCAGCAGCTCGAGCTGGCCGCCGATCGCCTGCCAGTAGAAGCACCCGGCGAGCAGCGCCGCAAGCAGGCCGAGCGTGACGATCCGAACGAAACGCGTCATGGCAAAAACCTTAGCACGCGCGGCCTTCCGAGATGATGCGGGGTATGATGCCGCGATGAAGGTCTACGAGGTCGGCGGTGCAGTCCGGGACGCACTGCTCGGCCTGCCGGTCAAGGAACACGACTGGGTCGTCGTCGGCGCGTCGGCCGAGGAGCTCGAAGCCCTTGGGTTTCGGCGCGTCGGCAAGGACTTCCCCGTGTTCCTGCATCCGCGCACCAACGACCAATACGCGCTCGCACGCACGGAGCGCAAGATCGGGCCCGGCTACACCGGCTTCGCGTTCGACACATCGGCCGCCGTCACGCTCGAGCAGGATCTCGCGCGCCGCGACCTCACGATCAACGCGATCGCGCGCGACGAGTCGGGCGAGCTCATCGACCCGTGGCGCGGCCGGGACGACCTCGCGAACCGAGTGCTGCGCCACGTTTCCGACGCGTTCCGCGAGGACCCGTTGCGTGTGCTGCGCGTCGCCCGCTTCGCCGCGCGCTTCAGCGAATTGGGCTTCACGGTCGCGGCCGACACGCAGGCGCTGATGGCTGAGATCGTCGCGAGCGGCGAGATCGACACGCTCAGGCCGGAACGCGCGTGGCAAGAGACCGTGAAGGCGCTCGGCGAGAACCGCCCCGACGTCTATTTCGACGTGCTGCGCGCGTGCGGCGCGCTGCGGCACGTGTTCCCCGAGATCGACGCGCTGTTCGGCGTGCCGCAGCCCGCGCAATGGCACCCCGAGATCGACACCGGCGTGCACGTGCTGATGGCGCTGCGCTGCGCAGCACGATTGTCGCGGAGCGAGGTCGTGCGGTTCGCCGTGCTGACACACGACCTCGGCAAAGCCACCACGCCGAAGCTCCTGCTGCCGAGCCATCACGGCCACGAGCGGCGCTCGGAAGAGCTGCTCGCGCAATTCTGCGCGCGGCTGCCGGTGCCGAATCGCTTCCGCGAGCTCGCGGAGCACGTGGCACGGCTGCATGGCAAGGTGCATCGCGCCACCGAGCTCAAGCCATCGACGGTTCTCGAGCTCATCATGGAAGTGGACGGCCTGCGCCAACCGGAGCGGTTCGAGGAATTCCTGCTCGCGTGCGAAGCCGACGCGCGTGGCCGCAAGGGACTCGAGAACCGGCCGTACGGCCAAGGCGATCTGCTGCGCGCGGCCCTGCGCGCGGCCCGCGGCGTCGACGCGGCGCGCGTGCGCGACGAGCGCAAGGTGGAGGGCGAGGCGCTCGGGCAAGCGCTGCGCGAGGCGCGGCTCGCCGCGGTGAAGGCCGCGCTTCGCGAGCAACCCGCGGCTCCGGGCCCGTAGGCCCCGGGTTCAGTGGCGCCCAGCCCGCGGCTCAGCGTCCCCCGCCCAGCGGCTAGCGTCCATAGACCAACAGCAACACCCCGCCGTACAGCCCCGACCCGAAGAAGTCGGAGCGGCCGTTGCCCACATTGACCTCAACATCGACGCGCGCTCCAACCGGAAACAGCACGGCCGCGTCGAGCGTCTCGAATCGCGAACCGTCGACCGCCGACTCGTCCTCTGTGTAGCTCACGTTGACGAGGGCGCGGCCGACCTCGCGCTCGGCGGCGAACATCCGCACGTGATCGACGAAGCTGTTCGCGAGCGTCAAGGTCGACGTGCTGAGCGCGTTGAGCCGATCTATCCGCGGCAGCACCGAGAGATCTCGCTCGTAGTCGTTTTCCGTCGCGCCGAAGTAGAGCTGCCAGCGTTCCGCCGGCCTGACGCGTACGTCGACGGCCACGCCATCCGCGCCTACGCCCACGTGGCGGCTGATCGTTCGGCCGAGCGGGCCGGTCAGCGTGAACGGCACGTCGATGTCGCGGCGCTCGTACGAGAAGCCGATCCGGAACCGGTCGCTCGCGACGTAGAACGTGCCGCGCAGGTCTTTGCTCTCGAGCGCGTCGGGGTCGCCCCAGTGCTCGACTTCGAACGCGATTCCGACGCGGTCGAAACGCCGGTCGACGGCGGCGACCAGCGTGTCGGCGGTGACGTTTGCTTGATCCGAAGAGCTGCGGCCCGCGGCAAAGGACAGCCAGGTCTTCGGCGTCACGCCCCAATTGAAGGTCACGAGCCGGCTGTCGTTCGACTCCTCGTCAACCTGCGTCGCGAGGCCGAGCGCCCACGACCCGGACGCATCCGGTTCCGGCTCCTGCCCGAAAGCCGCCGAAGCGCCGAGCGCGGCGAGCGCCGCGCAGAGCATTCCGACCGACCGCATGACGCCTCCTCCCACTCGCCCCGCCGCAACAATCGTAGCAACGGCGGTGGCCGCAAACTGTGAATCGTTCGTGGCACCGCCGACCGCCAGGGACGGCGGAAGTGCCGGAATCCGCCGGGAGCGGATTCCGGCCGACCGCCACGGACGGCCGCCCCCATCAAAGCCGGTGGCGCATATCCCGGCCGGGTAACGGCCCGCGCGCCCCGTTCTTGCGCAGCAGCAGAACCTTGAAGCGCTCGCCCATCTCACCGGGCAGAAGCAACGTCTTGAGCGCGGCGAGCTCCCGAAATGACGCGGCGTCCTCCGCCGCGAGCGGCGGCTCGGCCGCGAGACCCGCGAGGAGGAACTGGGCCTGCGTCGTGAAGCCCGCCACGGCGACACCCGCCGCGCTCGCCGCGCCCGCGCACGCGCTGAAATCGACCCACGCCGAGATGTCCTGGAGGCCGGGAAAGATGAACGGGTCGTCGTGTGCGCGATGCCGATAGTGGCAGACGAGAGTGCCCGTGCGGCGCTGCGGGTGGTAGTACTCGCGGCGCGTGAGCCCGTAGTCGACGAGCAGCATCGCGCCCCGGTCGAGCGCCGCCGCGAGCGACCAGATCCACGCCGGCAGCAACCGGCAGACCTCCGATCGATAGCCCTCGGCGAGCGGCGCGTCGAGCTCGAGCTCGATCGACTCCACGGCCGCGGCGAGCTCCGGATCGTCGGGGCCTTCGGCCCAGGCGAATCGTGCGGCGCGCAGCTCGACGCCGAGCGGGCGCGCCCTGCCCGCGCGCTTCACGAAACACGCGACGGGCAGAGCGTCGGCGACCTCGTTTGCGACGATCGCACCCTCGAACGGCGTTTCCGGCAACCGCTCGAGCCACGCGACGCGCTCCCCGAAGCGTTGCAAGGTTTGCCGCTGACGATCCCGCAAATCGGCGCTCGGCTCGAGGATCCGGTAGACGGCGCGCGTGTCGCCGCGCGCGGCGAGCGCGTCCAAGATCTGCCCCGCGAGCGCGCCGCTGCCCGCGCCGAGCTCGAGAATCGCCGGGGCCGCGATGCCGCCGAGCTCGTGCTCCAGCGTGCGCGCGAGCGCGCGGCCGAGCGCGCCCGACAGCTCGGGCGCCGTGACGAAATCACCCGTCGCGCCGAATTTCGTGCTGCCGCCGCTGTAGTAACCCGAGCCGGGCGCGTAGAGCGCAAGCTGCATGTAGCGCGCGAAGTCGAGCCAGCCGCCGGCGCGCTCGATCTCGGCGCGAATCTCGGCCGCAAGCGCGTCGCTCGCCCGCTGGGCGTCGGCGGCGGGCGCGGGAAAATCGTTGGCGGAACTCATTGGGCGTCGGGCAAGCACCGTCAGCGATAGTGTAACCTTTGGAACTCGGTCGAACGGTGCAACGTTGGCGCAACCCAAACGACAAACGAATCTCGAACGCGGCGGCCTCGAGGGACAGTGGGCCCTCGTGACGGGCGCGGCGAAGCGCATCGGAGCGGTCATCGCCCGCACGCTGCACGCGTCCGGCGCCAACGTCGCCATTCATTATTTCAGCTCCTCCGAGGCCGCGGACGAGCTCGCCGCCGAGCTCGACGCCGCGCGCCGGGGCTCAGCGTTCACGGTGGGAGCGGACATACGCGACGTCCAGGCGCTCGAGCAGATGGCGAAGCACGTGCTCGAGCGCACCGGCGGACGGCTCGACGTGCTAGTCAACAACGCGTCGACGTTCTATCCGACCAAGCTCGGCACGATCACCGACGAGCAGTGGCACGACCTCGTCGACAGCAACCTCAAGGCGCCGCTGTTCCTGTCGCAGGCGATGTTGCCGGCTCTGCGCGCCGCGCGCGGCGTGATCGTCAACATCGTCGACGTACACGCGCAGCGGCCGCTGCGCGATCATCCGGTCTACGGGGCCGCGAAAGCCGGCGTCGCGATGCTCACCCGCTCGCTCGCGAAGGACTTGGGGCCCGACATTCGCGTCAACGGCGTGGCGCCGGGCGCGATCTTGTGGCCCGACGAGGGCATGTCCGACGCGCTCCGTGCCGCGATCATCAAGCAGACGGCGTTGAAGCGCAGCGGCCAGCCCGAGGACGTCGCGGCGGCCGTGCTGTTCCTCGTCCGCGATGCGCCGTACGTGACCGGGCAGATCATCGCCGTCGACGGCGGCCGCAGCGTCGGCTGGTGAGGCCGGGCGGCCGCCATCCCTGGCGGGCGCCGCGCATCACGGGCCGCCGAGGGGTCCGACCTTCGTGAGCTCCACGCCGTGCCCCCGCGCGGCCCACGCGTGCTCGATCCGCTCGCCGGTGAGCGGGTGCACGAGATCGGGGGCAATGTCGGCGAGCGGCGCGAGCACATGCGCGCGGCTGAGCACGTCCGCGTGCGGCAGGCGTTGCTGCGCGTTTACGCGCCGGCCGTAGAGCAGCAGGTCGAGGTCGAGCGGGCACATGGGATGAGGCGGTTGCGAGCGGCTGCGGCGGGCCACGTCCTCGAGCGCGACGAGGCGCGTTTTGACTTCCTCCGGCGGGAGCGTCGTGGCAAACGCGACCGCCGCGTTCAAGTAATCCGGCGCCGGCCACCCGACCGCCGGCGAGCGGTACACCGCGGAGCGGCGCAGCGGCCCGAACTCCGCCTCGAGCGCCTCCGCAGCCGCCCGCAGGCGGCGGTCGGCGTCGAGGTTGCTGCCGAGGCCGACGTATACGTCGATATGGTGGGCGTCGATACGGTGGGCGTCAGGCATAGTCGGCGGGACGGCGCTCGATGACGATGCCCACGTCGCGGGCGCTCGGGATCGCGCCCGGCTTCGCGATCGACACCTTGACCCATGCGGCGCCGAACTCGTGCACGGCGATGCGTGCGACGGCCTCCGCCAGCGTCTCCACGAGCTTGAACTGCGCCGCGCTGACCACCTCGATCACACGCTGCGACAGCCGCTCGTAGTTCAACGCGGCGTCGATCGAGTCGACCCGGGCGGCCACCCGCGCGTCGGTCGCGATCTCGAGGTCGACGCTCACGGTCTGCTTGACGCGCCGCTCCCATTCCCAGAAGCCGATGATCGTGTCGACCTTGAGCTCGCGCACGAAAAGCTTGTCGACGGCGCGGCTGTCTACGTTCGGGGTATCCACGTGGATCCTTTAGCTATTCAGGGGGCGATTCAGGGGAGCGAGTCGGGGGGCGTGAGCTCGTCGAGAGGCCAGCGCGGGCGCGCGACAATCGTCGCGGATCTCGCGGCCGCCGCCCCGACACGGCACGAGCCCGCGTAGGCGATCATTGCGCCGTTGTCGGTGCACAGCGCCGGCTTCGGATAGTACACGCGCGCCCCGGCCGAGGAAGCGAGCGCCGCGAGGCTCGCGCGGAGCGCGCGGTTCGCGCCGACGCCGCCCGCGACGATCAGCCGGCGCAGTCCGGTCGACTCGAGCCCGCGGCGGCACTTCGCCGTCAGCGTGTCGACAACCGCCGCCTGGAACGAGGCGGCGAGATCGGCGCGCACGACGTCGGTCAACCGGTTCTCCGGACGCCGGCTCGCCTCGATCGCGAGCCGCGCGGCGGTCTTGAGCCCGCTGAAGCTGAAGTCGAGGCCTTGGTCCTTGAGCGGGCGCGGGAGAGCGAACCGGCCGGGGTCACCGCTCGCCGCAAGAGCCGCGAGCTGCGGGCCGCCGGGATATGGCAGGCCGAGCAGGCGCGCGACTTTGTCGAAGGCCTCCCCCGCCGCGTCGTCGAGCGTCTCGCCGATGATCCGATAGCGGCCAACCCCCGCCACATCGATCAGCTGCGTATGGCCGCCCGAGACGAGTAGCGCCAGGAAGGGGAAGTCGGGCGTCTCGGCCTCCAGCATGCAGGCCAACAGGTGGCCTTCCAGGTGATGCACGGGCACCGCCGGGATCTTCAGCGCATAGGCGAGCGACGCCGCGAACGAGCCGCCGACGAGCAGCGCGCCCATGAGACCCGGGCCCGCCGTATAGGCGATGGCGTCGAGACCGTCGAAACCGAGTCCCGCCTCGCGGAGCACCTCGCCGACCAGCGGCTCGAGCTTGGCGATGTGGTCCCGCGAGGCCAGCTCCGGCACCACCCCCCCGAAGGCCGCATGGATCTCCACTTGGCTCGACAGGCGCTCTGCGAGGATGCCGCGGCCCGCCTCGTATAGGGCGACACCGGTCTCGTCGCAGCTCGTTTCTATTCCGAGGACACGCATTCGGAGGCTTTACAGGCTCTGGCGGCCGCGGCTAATATGCCGCTCTTCTGCCGGCCCAGCCGGCCTATTTTTGTTTACACAAGCCATTCGTGGGTATTCGATGCCTGGCGTCCGAATAAGAGAGAGCGAGCACTTCGACGCAGCTTTGCGCCGCTTCAAACGCGCTTGCGAGAAGGCCGGTGTTCTGACCGAGCTGCGAAGACGTGAGTTCTACGAGAAACCGACCCAGGAACGCAAGCGCAAGAAAGCGGCGGCCGTCAAACGCCACATGAAGCGCAACTTGCGAGCCCCCACCACAAGGCGTCGAAGACTCTACTAGCCCTCTTCTACTAGCGCTCTTCTATTGACCCGGTTGCTTCGGCCATGTCGCTCAAGGACCGACTCACGCAAGACATGCAAGCCGCCCTCAAGGCCGGCGATAAGCCGCGCCTGAGCGTCGTGCGCATGGCGCTCGCCGGCGTGAAACAACGCGAGGTCGACACCCGCCGTCCGCTCGACGACGCCGGCGTCCAGACCGTCATCGAGCGCATGATCAAGCAAGGCCGCGATGCTCTGACCCAGTTCCGCGAAGGCGGCAGGCAGGACCTCGTTGCGAAGGAAGAAGCCGAGCTCGCGGTGCTGCAGACCTACCTGCCGAAGCCGCTCGACGACAGCGAGCTCGACACGCTGATCGCCGAAGCGATCGAGGCGGCCAAAGCTTCGAGCACGAAGGACCTCGGCAAAGTCATGGCCGTCATCAAGCAACGGGCCGCGGGCCGCGTCGACATGGGCTCGCTCAGCGCGCGCGTCCGTTCGATGCTCACACCCGAATAAAGACCACTTGCCGTCCCGGCGGCGCGTCGGATAATCCCCGCCCATGGCCGGCCGGATACCACAGCCGTTCATCGACGACCTGATCGCGAAGGCCGACATCGTCGAGATCGTCGGCGCGCGCGTCGCACTCAAGAAGGCCGGCAGCATCTACAAGGGGCTCTGCCCGTTCCACGGCGAGAAGACGCCGTCGTTCACGGTGAGCCCGACGCGCGGCACCTATCACTGCTTCGGTTGCGGCGAGCACGGCACCGCGATCGGGTTTCTCATGAACTACGACAACCTGCCCTTCCCCGACGCCGTCGAGGCGCTCGCCGAAGTGCTCGGCCTGGAAGTGCCGCGCACGGGCGCCGCCGAAGCCGACGAGCGGCGCGGCGAGAACGACGATCTGTACGAGCTGCTGCGCGAAGCGGATCAAATTTTTCGCGCCGCGCTGCGCGACCACCCGCAGGCCGTCGCGTACCTCAAAAAACGCGGGATCGACGGCCCCACGGCGGGCCGGTTCGGTATGGGTTACGCCCCGCCGGCGTGGGACACGGTGATGCGCGCGCTCGGCTCGTCCGAGGCGCGGATCGCGCGCATGCTCGAGGCGGGTCTACTCAGCGCGAACGACAGCGGCCGGCGCTACGACAAGTTCCGCGACCGGATCATGTTCCCGATCCGCAACGTGCGCGGGCAAATCATCGGCTTCGGCGGCCGCGTGCTCGACGCCGGCGAGCCGAAGTACCTGAACTCGCCCGAGACGCCGATCTTCCGCAAGGGTCAGGAGCTCTACGGCCTGTTCGAGGCGAAGAAGAACCCGGGCAAGCCGAAGGAGATCATCGTCGTCGAGGGCTATCTCGACGTCGCGAGCCTGGTGCAATTCGGCGTCGAGAACGCCGTCGCGACGCTCGGCACCGCGATGACCGCCGAGAACATCAAGCGTCTCACGCGCCTCACCGACCGCGTGATCTTCTGCTTCGACGGCGACCGCGCCGGCCGCACGGCCGCGTGGCGTGCGATGGAGGCCGCGCTTCCGTACGGCGGCGGGACCGTGGAGCTCAAGTTCCTGCTCCTGCCCGACGGCGACGATCCCGACACCTTCGTCCGCAGCCGCGGCGCCGACGCGTTCCGCGCGCTCGCGACGGGGGCGCTGCCGCTGCCGGACTTTTTCGTTAAAGAGTTGCAGGCGAAGGTCGACTTTACGAATGTCGGCGGCAGGGGCCGCTTCGAAGCGTTCGCGAAACCGCTGTTGAAGAAGCTGCCACCGGGAACCTACCGCACCGCGATCATGAACGCCTTCGGCGCAGCGCTGAACCTGAACGCGGCCGTCTTGGACGAGCTGATGTCCGCTCCGCCGCCGATCCAGGTCGCGAATCCGACCCCCATCCCGTCCGCGCTCGGGACGGCGGTCCAGAAGGTGCTGAACGTCGCCCTCCACTACCCACAGGCCGCGGCCAAGGCGGCGGGGGTCTCCGACCTAGCGGCCTTGAATCAGCCCGGCGCCGACGTCATCCGGAGGGTGTTCGGCATCGCCGCCCGTCTCACAGAGGCGAACTCCGCACGATTGCTGGAAAACATGCACGACGACCCCGATATCGAGGCTCTCCGCCGGGTAGGCGCCCGGCCATTGATCGCGATCGAGGACGAAGAGACGGCCTTTGCAGTGCTCCTGGACTCCCTGGAGAACATGGCGAAGGACGCCCGCCAAAACGCCGAGAGCGAGCGGATCCGGACCCATACCGTCGGCGGCACGACCGACTAGCGAGGCGGAATCGAGAACTGAGACCCAGCGCACATAGGAACTAGTATCTACCCCAGCCGATCTTAGATCAGGTATAGTGCGCCGTTTTAGTTGCGCCCTCCCCCTCCCCACCCGAGGACACCTAAAATATCCATGGAAACCCCAGCGCAGCCGCAGGAAGACGAACGTCAATCGCAGCTCAAGCTGCTGATCGCGAAAGGTAAGGAGCAAGGCTACCTTACCTACAGCGAGGTAAACGATCACCTGCCGAGCGATATCGTCGATCCGGAGCAGATCGAAGACATCGTCAACATGATCAACGATATGGGCATCACGGTGTACGAGAAGGCACCGGACGCCGAGTCGTTGCTCCTGTCCGACTCCGCCGTCTCGAACGACGAAGACGCCGCGGACGAGGCCGCCGCTGCGCTCGCCACCGTGGATGCCGAATTCGGCCGCACCACCGATCCCGTGCGCATGTACATGCGCGAGATGGGCACGGTCGAGTTGCTCACACGCGAAGGCGAGATCCGGATCGCGAAGCGCATCGAGGAAGGCCTCGATCAAGTGCGCAGCGCGCTCGTGCAGTATCCGCCGACGTGCCAGCTGATCTTCGATACGTACGATCTGATTCTGAAGGGCGAGTCGCGACTCCAAGATTTGATCACGGGCTTCATCGACCCGAACGAGCAGATCGCGGATCCGAACGCGCGCGCGGCGGAACAAGCCGCGGAGCGCGAGGAAGGCGATCCCGACGACGAGGAAGCCGCGGTCGACACCGGCCCGGATCCCGAAGAGGTCGCGGCGCGCTTCAAGAGACTGCGCCGGCTCCACAAGAAATACGCCGAGACGCTGCTCGCGAACGGGGTCAAGCACGCGGCCACCAAGAAGTCCGTGAAGTCGCTGACCGGCGAGTTCATGGAGCTCAAGCTCGCGCCGAAGGTGTTCGACCTGATGGTCGGGCAGCTGCGCGACATGGTGAACCAGATCCGCGGCCAGGAACGCCTCGTGATGGCGCTCTGCGTGCGCGACGCCGGCATGCAGCGCAAAGATTTCATCGCGAGCTTCCCGAAGAACGAAACGAACCTGGCGTGGATCGACAAGCACATCCGCTCGAAGCGCAAGTACTCTTCCGCTCTCAACAAGCTCAAGGAAGAAGTGCAGCGCGCGCAGAAGCGCCTGCAGAAAATGGAGCAGGGCATCAACCTCTCGATCGGCGACATCAAAGAGATCAACCGCGAGATCTCGCTCGGCGAGGCGCAAGCGCGCCGCGCGAAGAAGGAGATGGTCGAGGCGAACCTGCGGCTCGTGATCTCGATCGCCAAGAAATACACGAACCGCGGCTTGCAGTTCTTGGACCTGATCCAGGAAGGCAACATCGGCCTGATGAAGGCGGTCGACAAGTTCGAATACCGCCGCGGCTACAAGTTCTCGACATACGCCACCTGGTGGATCCGCCAGGCGATCACGCGCTCGATCGCCGACCAGGCGCGCACGATCCGCATCCCGGTGCACATGATCGAGACGATCAACAAGCTGAACCGCATCTCGCGGCAGATGCTCCAAGAGATGGGCCGCGAGCCCACGCCCGACGAGCTCGCGCAGCGCATGGAGATGCCCGAGGACAAGGTCCGCAAGGTGCTGAAGATCGCGAAGGAGCCGATCTCGATGGAGACCCCGATCGGCGACGACGAGGACTCGCATCTAGGCGACTTCATCGAGGACACCGCGGTGTCCTCGCCGATCGACTCGGCCACGGACGAAGGTTTGAAGGAGACCACGCACGCGGTTCTCGCGGGCCTCACGCCGCGCGAAGCCAAGGTGCTCCGCATGCGCTTCGGCATCGACATGAACACCGACCACACGCTCGAAGAGGTCGGCAAGCAGTTCGACGTCACGCGCGAGCGGATCCGGCAGATCGAGGCGAAGGCGTTGCGCAAGCTGCGTCACCCGTCGCGCTCGGATCAGCTGCGCAGCTTCTTGATCGACGACTGACGACCGTTCAGTAACGACGGTTCGAGCGAAGGCCCGCGCACCGTGTGCAGCGGGCCTTCTCTTTTTTGCGGGGCTGTTGACGTATCCTCTCGGGGAAGCAAATCGGGGGGATCCCAGGGCATCGCGATCTACGAGGGGTACAAGCTGTCGTTCCGGCGAATCACGCCGGACGAGGTGAAAGGCGCGGCGACCTGAGCGACGACCGTCCCCGGCGCGGCGCACGGCCCCTCTCAGTGCGCGGCGCCGGGACTCTCGCCGCGAATCAGCGCGTCGAAATGACCGATCAGGAACAACAGCTCGGCGGGATCCTCGCCGAGCTCGGCCACGCACTCCTCGGCGTAAGCATGAATCGCGCTCGCGGTCGGCAGCGCGCCGCCGTCGTCGAGGACCTGCCGCATCCGCGGGATCAGCAGCCACTGCAGCCACTGGTGAAACCGCAGCGTGTCGCACGAGAACGGCTGCGTGCTCGCGAGCCGCACGGCGTCCGGGCTTTCCTGCTCCCAGAGCCGCATGCGTCGCAGCGTGGCCTCGAGCGCGTCGACGATGACGCTGAGCGCTCGGTGCCGGTCGGTGACCGTGTGGGCCATGCTCGCGATTGTCGCCGCGCGGCGCGCGCGCGGGCAACGCCGCCGCCGCGGGGCCGGTGTTACCATAGCCGCGAGTGGGCCTGTAGCTCAGTTGGTTAGAGCAGGGGACTCATCGGAGAGGTGCCTTCGCGGCGACGAGCCGCGAAGTGGACGGGATGAATTCAGGGAAACCGGCGTCGGCGCGCCGGCGTCGATCGCGGCGCAACCGCAGATCGCCGCTTGCGAGCGGATCGGCAATCCTGAGCCAAGCCGGCGGTACACCGCCGGAAGGTGCAGAGACTACCTGAGAGCTTCAGTGCTCTTGATAACAGGCGCGAGCGTCCCGCACCCAACCCAAGGCGACTTGGGGGGTGAAGAGATAGTCCGCTTCCGCCGGAAACGGCGGGTAGAGCGAATCCCTTGGTCGTAGGTTCAAGTCCTACCGGGCCCACCATTCTGCTTTGCTCAGTTCGCAAACTCTGTCGATGAGATATGGAGCACCGGCGGCGGCGCCTCAAACCACCGACGCCAACCCAGCGTCCCGCATTAGTTCACACACCCGCGCGGCGATCCGCCGCGCGAATCTTCGTGAGTTCCGCGCGCTTCTTCTTTCTCTCAGCGCGTTCCTGGCTTCGATGCCCTCGTCGATCTTCTCGTCTGAACGCCTTCGCTTTCGCTTTGGACGCAAAGATCTGCGACCACTTACCGCCCTTGAAAATGATTTGGTAGCCGCCTGCCAGGATCTGGAAGGGCCGTCGCACCTTCCCCATCGCGTCGAATTTCACTGAATCGGCCTTGCGAAAGCCCTCGAAATACGACGGATACACGAAGTCGGTCATCGGAATGCCGCGCACCCGGAAGTCCAGCGCCTCTACGGGATCGGCACTCTCATACGCGTACATTGCCTTCGCGTCAGGGCCGGTCGTCATCATGTTAATCGCCGGGTCGACAAGCATCTCGACAAGCTCGTGCGAAGCCGAGACGCTCACGAGGTCATGGTTCGCGATCGTCGTCTTTACGAAGACTTTCGAAATTGGAAAACCGTCCGGCGTCAATTCGTGATACGCAAGCGCTCCAGGCTGATCCGCATCATCCAGGAAGACCATCGCCCAGGCTCCCTTCTTGAGCCCACTCGTCTTGACGAGCTTTGCCGGTGTTCCCCAGACCGGGGCGACGCGTTGGTCGACGAACTCTTGCATAGCTGCGATAAGGGCATCGAAATCGACGCCCAACGGAACAGTAGCCCGGTTGAAACAAGCGATTGTCGGAACTCCTCCCTGGTTGAACGCGCCAAGTACAAGTTTTTTGTTCGCCATTTGAGTGTCCTCCCGGAATCATTGTTATGCCGCGAGCGTGTCACGGGCGAATTCCTCCGGCTCGTCATCTGAAATCTGAGCCGGACGACCCGTGCCAGCGCAAGAATAGTCGTACAAATGGAGGGGCGTGTAAGTCACTTAGTTGACAGTTCTCTCGGCTTCTACGCGGCGCCGTCACGTCCGCTACGCTGAACCCTCCACGCGCGGCCAGCCTTTCCCGTGTCCGCGGCTGTGCATTGCCGGCCACACGTATAGACTTCGTCTCCGGTGCACGTTTCGACGAGGAGCGCTTCGATCACCTACCAGAGCAAGGTCCTGTTGTGCGTCGCGGCGCTGTCGCTGCTGATCGCGACCATCGCCGGCGCCGTCGGCAGCCACGTGCTCGCGGTCGACGATCGCGCGATGCACAGCTTCGAGACAGCCGTGCAGTTTCAGTTCTTCCACGGCCTCGGGCTCATCGCGATCACGTTGGTGGGCTTGCGCGCCGCCGGCGGACGCCTGCTCTGGTCGGCCGCATGGCTCATGGTCGCGGGCACGGTGCTGTTCTGCGGCAGTATCTACGCGCGCACGTTCGGCGCGCCGAGCGGCATCGTGTCCGCCGCGCCTTACGGCGGCGTCGCGTTCATGGTCGCATGGCTGCTGTTCGCGGTGAGCGTCTGGCAGTCGCCGCCGGCCCGCTGACGCGGCCGGCCACGGATCAGCGCCGCGGCTTCGCGAGCGCGCCGCGGCAGATCCGCTCGCAAAGCTCGGGGAAGCCGATGCCCACGGCGCCCGCCGCGCGCGGCAGCAGGCTCGCGGCCGTGAGCCCCGGCAACGTGTTGACCTCGAGACACCAGATGCCGCCGTCCGGATCCATCCTGAAGTCGACACGGCTGTAGCTCTCGAGCTTGAGCGCGCGATGCACGCGGAGCGCGAGGTCTTGCGCGCGCGCGGTCTGCTCGGGCGTCAGGTCCGCAGGGAAGATCTCGCGCGCGCCGTTCGGTTGATACTTGGCCGCGTAGTCGAAGATCGGGCCGGTCGCGGGGATGATCTCGCCGACCGCGAGCGCTTCGTCGTCGAGAATGCCGACGGTGAGCTCGCGGCCCGGGACGTAGCGCTCGAGCATGACCGCACTGTCGAACGACGCCGCGAGCTCGACGGCGGCCGCGACGTCCTCGGCTCGTTCGACGAGAGTGAGGCCAACGGTCGAACCCTGGCCGTTCGGTTTGACGATGAGCGGGAAGCGGAGGCGCTCGTTGACGTCGTCAAGCGCCGCGGGCGCCATCAGCCACTCGGGCGTCGGCACGCCGGCCGCGAGGAACAGCCGCTTCGCGACGTCCTTGTCCCAACCGAGCGCGCTCGCGAGCAAGCCGCTGCCCGTGTACGGAATCCCGGCGAGGTCGAGCAGCGCCTGCACCGTGCCGTTCTCGCCGCTGCCGCCGTGCAGCGCGAGAAACACGACGTCGACGTTAGCGAGGTCGGGGGCGGAGACGATCGTGGGCAGGCCGGTGACCGCCGCCTTGTCCGGCGGCAGCTTGTCGATGCGTCCGGTGAAAAGCCGCTTCTCGTCGGCGGCCGTGAGCTTGCCGCGCCCCGAGTCCACCGAGATGACGTCGTGCCCGAGCCCGCGCAGCGCACCAACCACTTGCGACGCGCTCGCGATCGAAACGTCGCGCTCCATGCTGTCGCCACCGAACAAAACGGCGATCTTCACGCGGTCCTCCGCAAAAACGAAAGCCCGCGCATTGTACTCGGCGCGGCGCGCGGCCAGCGCGAACGCGGTCGCGGAATCGAAGGGGCGCGCGGCGTCAGCCGCGCGCGTCGTCCTGGCGCCGCGGCAACCAGGCGCCGCTCGTCAGGCTCCGAGTGTCGCGCGTCGGCTCGGGAGCGACCGGGGCGTGCGTGCTTTGCGCGGCCCACGCGCTCGGCCTGCGCGGCCGCCAGGCGAGAAAACCCAGCGCCGTCGTCTTGCTTCTATGGAGGCACTCTGCGAAACGCTTCGTGGAGGACATGGTTCGACATCCCTGTAGCGACGCGCGGTCCATGCGCGTCGGCAACTACCGAGCAAACTTCGTGCCACTACGCTCTGCGCGGGGTCCAGAGGCACGCGGGCCGTGGGTTGTAAAGCGGATCGGCATTCTCACCGACGGATTCGCAGCGCGCCACCTGTCTGCAAACGCAGACGCGTACGCGCGCGCGTCCGGCGAATTCGATGATCCGTCGCGGTGTGACGCGGTCGCCGATTCGCGACGCGCGGCGACGGAGTAGACCGTCAGTCGTAGTACTCGGGCGCCTTCTTGAGCTTGCGGTGCGCGACGAGGTCGTGCTGGATCCAGAGCTTTGCGCCGGTGCGCTCGAGAAACTTGTCGACGTCGGCGCGCGCCGCGCGGGTCTGCTCCGCATCGACCTCGAAGTTCGGCAGCTTGCCGAGCGCGCGCTCCTCGGGATAGTGGTAGAGGTCTCCCGAGAGCAGCACGCCGCCCGTGTTCGCGAGCTTGACGTAGAGCACCGAGTGGCCCGGCGTGTGACCCGGCGCCAGCTTCATGATCACGGTGCCGTCGCCGAACACGTCGTACTCGTCGGCGGTGAGGATCTGCGTGCGCGCGTTGCGCAGCGCTTCGTAGGTCGCCGGGCGAATCGGCCCCGTGGACTTGGCGTCGAACATGAAGTCGCGCTCGACCTTGCGCGCGAGCCACGTCGCGCCCGTGAACTCGTTCGCGTTCGCCGTGTGATCCCAGTGGTAGTGCGACAACGCGAGATAGGTAACGTCGGACGGCTTGTACCCGGCCGCCGCGATCTGTGACAGGAGCGGCGCGGCGAGTGCGACGTTGCGCTCTTGGCCGTCGGCAAGCACGAGATGGTGGTTCGCGCCCAGTGCGGCGCCCGCGCGCTCCTTGTCGGGCACCGCGCCCGCGTCCCAGAGCAGCACGCCGCGCGGATGCACGACCAGGAAGGCGGCAACCGAGAGCGGCACCGATTGAACCTGCTCCGGAGTGAGCCCGTAGCGGGAGACGTCCGACCCGAGCACGCCGCCGTCGAGCACGTAGATGCGCGGCGAGCGAACCGCCGCCGGCGCCGCGTTCTGCGCGTGCGCGGCGAACCCCGCGGAGACCGCGAGCGCGCCGAGCGCGGCACGCCAGAGATTACCGAAGCGCATACCAAGTCCCCCGCCGCGCGGCCGTCTCGGCCGCCCGCCACACACTACCGAAAAAGAGCTCGGCCGTCGTGAGACGGCCGAGCTCGTGGCTAACGATTCGAGATTGGACGCGGATCAACGAGCCGGAGGCGGACCGCCGCCACCGCCCGGGGGACCGCCACCGCCCGGGGGGCCACCGCCGCCGCCGCGCGGCCGATTGTCGAACTCGGCCTTGGACACCGAGCCGTTCTTGTCGGCGTCCCAGCGGCCCAAGATCTGCGCCGGATCGGGCGCTCCGTTCGGCCCAGCCGGACGACCCTTGGCCCACTCGGTGACTTCCGCCAGCGACAGCGAGCCGTTCTTGTCCTTGTCGATCGCGTCGAACGTGGGCGGCGTGCCGCCTCCGCCGCCCTGGGCCGCGGCGACGCCCGCCGCCAGCGCCAACACGGGCGCCAGCATCAAAGCATATGGTTTCATTGTGGTATTTCCCCTAGAGAAGTGTGAAAAACGCCACAGAAGTATATGCCTGCGACCGAGACGCGGAAACTCGGCTCAGCGCCGCGACCAGCCGTACTGATGACGGCGCGGATCGCCGCGCTCCTCGGGCGCGAGCAGTGCCGCGGCCTGGCGCTGCGCCGGCGGATCGAGCTGCGCGAGCCACGCCACGCCCGTGGGCGTCTGCGCGGCGACAGCCTCGCCGTTGCGGAACACGAGGCGCCGATTGCCCGCTGTCGCCGGACGCTGACCTTCGTCGAGCACGTTCGCGAGATTGAGCGGGTCGGCCGCGGCGAGCGCGACCCATTCGTCCGTCTCCTTGTGGCGACGCAGGCGCCGCAGCTCCTCCACGGCCTCGATCAGCGCGAACTGCTCGCCGCCCAGCGGCTCGACGAACCGGCCGCCGCGAATCTCGCCGCGCGCCTCCGCGCTGCGATAGATCGACAGCAGCTCACGCCACGTCGGCGCGAGCGCCTCGCGCGGCAACAGCTTGCGGCAGATCACGCCGTAGCGGCGCAACAAGACCTTCGCGGCCTGCTCGAGCGCCTCGGCGCGAACGGCCGGCGTGGTGTCGGCCGGCTCGATCAGCGCCCAACGTCCGGCCGAATCGAACGTGGTGCCGCCGCGCAGCGCGCCGCGGCCGCGGAAACCGCGGCGCCGGCTCTGCGGCGTGAGCAGCGCGCGCAAGCCGTGGAACGAGTCGGAAGTCACGAGCCCGCGCGCGACGAGCTCGCCCAAGGCTTCCTCGACTTGCACGCGCAGCAAACCACTGCGCTGCACGAGCTCGAGGAAGAACAGCGCGCCGCGCTCGTGCAGCGCCTGCAGCACGCGCTCGGCGGCGCCGGACAAGCCCTCGCTCGCGGGCGCGACGACGAGCGCGCGCCAGAGCGGCGACGCGGCGCGCGGCACGATCGCGATCGGCGACGTGGCCACGGTGCTCGCGCGGCCCGGCGCCGCGGCGCCGCTCGGCCGCGGCCGCCACCAGACGAATTCACCCGCGCTGCAGAGCTGATCGAGCAGCGACGGACCGTAGTCCGCGAGCCGCGCCGGCAACACCTCGCGCTCCCAGACCGCGGCCGGCAGCGCGAGGCCCTGGAGCTCGCCGAGCACGGCGGACAGCGCCTCGCGGCCTTGGCGCCGCTCCTTGCCGAGGCCCTGCCAATGGAAGAGGAATCGCTGGTAGTCGGCGAGCGTGGCGGGCTCGATCTCGCTGCGCAGGCGCTTCAACGTGTAGCGGTGGATGCGCGCGAGCAGCCGCCGCTCGCACCATTCCTCGACGGGCGCGCCGCTCGCGTCGGCGGCGACCGCCGCGCTCGAACCGGCGTGCGCGCTGCTCGAACCGGCGTTTGCCATGCTGGACCGCGCGCCCGCGCTGCTGGAAAAATACCCGCGCATCGCCGTGCCCTGCTGCTCGAGCGCCGCGAGCGCCGGCAGCACGTCGAGCGCCTTCAGGCCGAACGGCCGCGCAAGTGTCTCCGCCGTAACCGGGCCGAGCGCCTCGAGCCGGCTCCGCACGAGCTCGCGCAGCGCCGCGTCGGGATCCTTGGTGTCGCCGTCGAGCGCAACGAGCTGCCGGGCGACGGCCGCCCGCGGCAGCGCGAGCGTGACCTCGGTGAGCCGCTCCGCGCCGACCCAAGTCTCGCCGACGCCCGGCACGTGGGCGCGCGTCGCGCGCCCGTCGGCCTCGAGCTCGGCGATCAGCGGCGTCCACTCGCGTGCGGCCTCCGCCGCCGTCACGAAGCCAACCGTGACGAGCGCGTCGTACAGCTCGTCCGCGTTGCGTGCCTGCGGCCACGCCTCGTAGCGCACGCGCTCGATCGCCTCGGGATCGAGCTTGCCGAGGTCCGCCGCCTGCTCCGGAGTCATGAACCGGCGCGTCTGCACGGCGAGCGTGCGGCGCTCCTCGGCGGGCGCGTCGTCCAGGAACGCGTAGGGTTTCGCGCCGAGGATCTCCTGCGCGAGCGGCGACGGGGTCGTGAGCTCGCGGCACAGAACCTCCACCTCGCCCCTCTCGATCCGCGCGAGCAGCGCGGCGCAGCCGTCGACGTCCATCGCGCTCGTGATGCAGTCGGCGAGCGTCTGCGTGACGAGCGGATGGTCCGGGATCTCGCGGTCGCCGCCCGCCAAGTTCTCGGCGCACGCCAGCTGATCGGGGAACACGGTTGAGAGCAGGTCCTCGGCGTCGTTGCGCTGGAACTGCGCGGGCGCCTTCTTGCCGTTGCGGAAGCGGCGCACCGCGAGCGCGACGGTGGCGTTCCACCGCCAGTACGCGCCGAAGATCGGCGCGTCGAGCACGGCTTGGGTGAGCACGTCGCGAATGGTGCCGCTCGTGAGATAGCGCGCGACCTCGTCGAGCGCGAAGCTGTGCACCGCGCCTAGCGAGATCACGATCGAGTCCTCGAGCGCGGCCGCCTGCAGCTCGAAGTTGAAGCGGCGGCAGAAGCGCTTGCGGAGCGCGAGGCCCCACGCGCGGTTCACGCGCGAGCCGAACGGCGAGTGGATCACGAGATGCGTGTCGCCGGTCTCGTCGAAGAACCGCTCGAAGATCACGCGTTTGCCGCTCGGCAGCGCGCCGAGCGCGGCCTTTGCGGCGCCGAGATACTCGACGATCTGCTCCGCGGCCGACAGCGCGAGGCCGAGCTCGGCCGTGAGCCAGTCGACGGCCGCCCGGGGCCCGCCGCCGTCGAGGAGGTCGGCGAGCGTGTCGTTGAGCCGGCCGACGGAAGCGGAGAGCTCGTCGGTTCGGCCGAGCCCCTCGCCGAGCCAGAACGGGATCGTCGGCGGCGCGCCCTGCGCGTCTGCCACGTAGACCTTGCCCGACTCGACCTTCTGGATCCGGTACTGCGTGTTGCCGAGCTGGAACACGTCGCCCGGCATGCTCTCGAAGGCGAAGTCCTCGTTGAGAGTTCCGACCTTTTGCTCGCTCGGCGTGAGCACGACGTCGTAGTCGAACTGGTCCGGGATCGCGCCGCCGTTCGTGATCGCCGTGAGCCGCGCGCCGCGCCGGCCGCGCAGCACGTCGTTGACGCGGTCGAAGTGCAGATGAGCGCTGCGGCGGCCGCGGTGCGTGGTGAAACCGTCCGCGACCATCTTCGCCACCGCGACGAAGGTCTCGCGCGTCAGGTCGCGATACATCGCCGCACGCGTGAAGCGCGCGTACAGGTCGTCGACCTTCCACTCCTGCATGCCGACTTCCGCCACGATCTGCTGGGCCAGCACGTCGAGGGGCTGCGGCCGCGGCTTGATCGCGTCGAGCTCGCCGCGGCGAATGCTGTCGAGCAGCGCCGCGCACTCGACCAAGTCGTCGCGCGACAGCGGAAAGAGCCGCCCTTTCGGCATCCGGCCGAGCCCGTGGCCCGAGCGGCCGACGCGCTGCAGCAGCGCGGCGATGACGCGCGGCGAGCCGATCTGGCACACGAGATCGACCTCGCCGATGTCGATGCCGAGCTCGAGCGACGACGTGGCGACGAGCGCTTTGAGCTCGCCCGCTTTGAGCCGCGCCTCGGCTTTGAGCCGGTGCTCCTTCGCGAGGCTGCCGTGGTGCGACGTGACGGCGTCCTCGCCGAGCCGGTCCGCGAGATGCCGCGCCGCGCGCTCGGCGAGCCGGCGGGTGTTGACGAACACGAGCGTGGTGCGGTGCGCCCGGATCAGCTCCGCGAGCCGGTCGTACTCCTCGACCCAGATCTCGTTCGCCATGATCGCCTCGAGCGGCGACGACGGCAGCACGAGCTCGAGGTCGCGCTTGCGCACGTGGCCTTCGTCGACGACGGTGCAATCGCGGTTGGCGGTGCCCGTGAGGAACGCGGTGAGCAGGTCCACGGGCTTGGTCGTGGCCGAGATACCGACGCGCGTGGGCGGTGTCTCGCAGAGCGCCTCGAGCCGCTCGAGCGACAGCGCGAGATGCGCGCCGCGCTTGTTGCCCGCGACCGCGTGGATTTCGTCGACGATCACCGTGCGGACCGTCTTCAGCATGTCGCGGCCGGCGCCGCTGGTGAGCAAGATATAGAGAGACTCGGGCGTGGTGACCAGGATGTGTGGCGGCTGCCGCCTCATCCGCGCGCGCTCGCTCTGCGGCGTGTCGCCGGTACGCACGGCCGCGCGGATCGGGCCGCCGGCGAGCAGCTGCGCCGCGAGCTCGCGGTCGATACCCTCGAGCGGCGCGCGCAGGTTCTTCTCGATGTCGTTCGACAGCGCCTTCAGCGGCGAGATGTAGAGGATCTGCGTCTCGTCCGCGAGCGTGCCCTCCGCCGCCTGATGCGCGAGCCGGTCGATAACCCCGAGGAACGCCGCGAGTGTCTTACCCGAGCCCGTGGGCGCGCTGATCAGCGTGTTGGTGCCCGCGCGGATCGCGTCCCAGGCCTTGAGCTGCACGCTCGTGGGCGCGGGGAAAGCGCTGCGGAACCAGCCGGCGACGGCGGGATGGAAGGACGCGGGGAGCATGCGGCCAAGCTTCCTTCACTAGTGGGTTTTTGTCCAGTGGAGTGCCGCCGTGCTGCAGCACCGGACCGGACGACACGACGCTAGCACGACGCACTAGGCAACGATATATCACGCGATTCCTGACACCACTGGTCAGGAATCGGTCACACGTAGCCTGGGCGCCGGCCTCAGCGCCAACGCTTCCCGATGATCCACGCCACGAGGCTCCAGCGCGTGCCGCGGGTCACCGGAGTCACGCGGTGCAGCATGAAGCTCGGAAAAATGATGAACGCGCCCCGGGTTCTGTCGAGCTGCTGCGGCGCATTGCCGTACAGCAGCTCGAGGTCTCCGCCGTCATAGTCCTCGGAGCTCGTGAGCTGGATCGAGATCGACAGCTTCCGCAACGGCCTGCTCGGCCCGAAGTCGTAGTGCCAATCGTAGAAGCCGCTGTCGGCGCTGTCGTAACGCGCGACCTGAACGCTCGGTTCCACGCTGGCGACGTCGACATCGAAGCACTGGGGATTGCACACCTCCACGGCGGCCCACAACCGCTGATAGAGCCACGCGTTCTTTTGTCCCTGACCGAGAAACGCGACTCGAGAGCGCCGGAGGGTGGCGTCCGTGTTGCCGACGCTGACCTTCCCCTCGGCGAGCAGCGGAGCGTGCTCGGCGATCAGCCAATCCATCTCCTGCGCGCTCAGAAAGCTCTGCGCCGTCGCGTACGGCTGGAAGAGAGCCAGCTCTTGTTCTTTCGTCGTGGCCATCGGCACCCAAGAGCGTACCCGAGCGCGCGCCTCGCCGCACGCACGCTCCTGCTCGCGATCGAGACCCGGTTACGAGCTGCCTCGGCGGTGCGCTAACCGGCGCCGCGCGCCGGCCGGCCATTGGAGTCGACGCTCGTGCGGCGCGCGAGGTTGCGCACCGCCGGCGAGAGCACGGTGAGCAGGCAGATCCCGACGTAGCCGGCTCCCGCCGCCGCCATCACCCAGGTGTAGCCGAACGCGGCACCGAGCGGTCCCGCCGCGAGTTGTCCAATCGGCATCGCCACGAACGACCCCAGCGCGTCGTACGAATACGTGCGCGACAGCATCTTCTCCTCCACGTTCTCCTGCAGCGCGAGGTTCCAGCCCATCGCGAACAGCTCGATGCCCGCGCCGGCGACGAGCATGGCCGCCGCCACGAGCCAGACGTGCGGATACGTGCCGAGCAACACCATCGGCAGCCCCGCGAACGCGATGCCGAGGATGCCGACGAGCAGCGGGCGCTCGAGACGAAACCGCAGCATCACCATGGTCGTCAGCAGCATCCCGGCGGACTGTGCCGACAGCACGAGCCCCCAGCCTTGCTCGCCGATCGTCGCTTTCGCGACCACGGGACCGAGCGTGCTCATTGCGCCGCTCTGGATCGCGTTCAGCGCGCAGAACGCGAGCACCACGATCCAAAGCCAGGTCGTGCGCCGGAAGTACTCCCAGCCTTCGCTGAGCTCCGCGAGCGTGCCAGGCCGGTCCTTCGGGGTCTGCTCGCGCCGCGGCACGCGCACGCGCAGGAGCAGCGCCGACGCCGCGAACCACGTGAGCGCGTCGACAAATAGTGCCCAACCGGCGCCCACCGTAACCACGAGCAGGGCGCTCGCGCTGGGGCCGAGCACCGTCAACCCGCCTCGCACCAGCGACATCAGCGCATTCGCCTTTTGCAGCTCGTCGCGCGGCACGAGCTGCGGCATCAGGCCGCCCATCGCCGGAAACGACAGCGCCGAAAGCGTGCCGTGCACCGCGCTGAGCGCGATCACCGCGGGTAGGCTCGCAGTGCCGGCGATCACCAGCAGCGCGATCGCGGCTTGCGTCGCGCCGGAGACGAGATTGGACACCTGGATGATCGGTACGCGCGGGAAGCGGTCGGCGATTACTCCGCCGAACAGGAGGAAGGCCACCATCGGGATCGTGTGAGCGGCGAGCACTTGGCCGAGTGCCGTGGCCGAGTCCGTGATGTCGAGCACGGCGAACGCGAGCGCGACGCCGGCCATCATGTTGCCGAGCGTATTGACGAAGCGCGACAGGAAGTACCAACGGAAGTTGGCTTCGCGTAGCGGAGCCAACCCGTCGCGCCAAGTCATGGTGGGCCCTCGCGCCGCGCCAGCCGGCCATTCTATGCCGGGATGTGCCGGAGCGAATTGCTCGGGCGGTCAGCCGGCGCGTCACGAGTGACGCACACCGGCACGCCCGCCCGGAGCGTCATTCCTTGCCGAACGAGAACCCTTCGGCCGCGGCTACCTCGCGGATGCCTTCGAGGATCGCGGTGTCGAGACCGCGCGCGGGGCCGGCCTTCTCACTCTCGGCCGCGATGTAGCGGCTGCGCTCGCCTGCGAGCTCGCCGATCTGGCGCTCGAGCTCCACGCGACGCTCGGCCTTCTCCCGGATGTACGCCGCGCGCTCCGCGGGCTCGAGCGCCTGCATCTCGGCCGGCAGATCGGCCGGCGCAATTTCAGCGACCAACTTGCCGGACTGCACGGCGTCGACGAGATCCCAGTCGGTGCGATAGAGCGCCCCGGCCTTCGCCACCGTGCGGCTCGCCGTGGTGGCCGGGCTCATGGCTGCCGCGTTGCGGTCTTGCTCGAGCTGGTTCGCCCGGCCGCGCTTACCCTCGCTGCCGAACGCGACGAAGGTGGCGTTGAGCTCGTCGTTCAAAGCCGCGAGCTTCGCGTCGAATGGCGTGGCGACGTTCGCGACGGCAGCCGCGTTCTGGTCGATGCTCGCGTAGAAGCCGTTGGTGCTCCGCGCTACTCGGCGCCAGCCCGCCGCGTCCGCATCGCCGTCGGCGCCGCAGTACAGCGCGTTCACTACGATCCGGCGGTGGGCGGCGGCGCCGGTGGCCTGCGCGAGCGTCAGCCGTGGATCTTGCTCCGCCGACTCATTACCGGCGACGAACACGATCTTCATCGCATCCGCGCTCTGGCTCCATTGGAGCTTGTCCAGCGACGTCTGGATCGCGCGCGAGACATACTCGTCGCCGCCGTCCGTCTCGAACGCGAACAACGTTGCGTTGACGGCGTCGAGATCGGCGGTGAACGGCAGATCGACGCGCACGTAGCCCGACTGCTCGCCGTAGCTCGGCCGGCCGTAGCTCAAGATCGCAACGCGCAATTTAGGCGTCGGACGTGCTTGCGCGAGCTCGTTCGTGACGTCCCACAGCCGTTGCTTGGCCGAGTCGATGAGACCCTCCATCGACCCGCTCACGTCGAGCGCGATGACGAGATCGACGTCACGCCGAGCCCCGTCGGGCGCTGCGCTCGCGCCGACGCTGATCAAGCCCGCGCAACAAGCGGCGAGCAGCGCAAGACGATATGGACGGATAGCTGGACTCATGGCGGTCTCCCGTAGTTGTGAGCTTCGGGTGCCATGCTCAGGGGGCCGCTGGGATGCCTTCCAGACATGGGCGCGTAAAACCGCGCGCGCGGAGTTTACGCAGGCTTTACAGGCCGAAAGGACGGCGCCCGCGCGGCAGTTGTTTCGCCGGCTGTCCGCCGGGGACCTTGAGCCGAAACCCTTCGTACGCGAACGCGCCGCGGATCGTCTCGCAGTCCTTCTCGGAGACGCCTTCGCGCCGCGCGATTTCGTACCAACGGTTTTTCACGGTTTGCTCCATCGTATCGATACTCGCTTTGGCTTCGTCGCTATCGACGAAGAAGCGCGCGCTTTGGGAGCGCAGGTTATCGGCATGGGCGTAACGGCCCATGTCGCCGCAGGCGAGCGCCAGGTCGCGGCGCTCGATGCTGATCTGCGGGTTCGGTAGCAAATCGTAGGCGGGCGAGAGGCGCCAGTCGTTTTCCATCGCAATCACCGCATGGTTGCGCGGGTGATCGTCACTATTGCTGATGAGCGCGTTGAAGCACATCCGCTTGAATAGTTCGGGCGCGTCGTCTTTGGGCCTCGCCGAGATGCGGCGCAGCTCTTCCGCGAGCAGCACGTACGACCACTTTGAGCGATCGGTGTGCGTGTCTTCGGCGCGCAGCAACGTGAGCGCGCTCAGCATGCGTGCGCGGCGATAACCTTTCTTCGCGCTTTCGCGGTCGAAACGTTGGACAAGCAGCGCGTCGCGATCCCCGATCGTCGCGAGTCTTGTGTCCGCCGTGTGGACGCCGCAGGCGCGGGCGAGCTCGAGCATCGCACGCTCGACGCGTGCATGGTTCCACTTGTCGTCCGGCCGGTTGAATTTGGCAAGCCACAGCACGCCGTCGTCCTCTACGACTGACTTGGGACGTGCGCCGCCCATCGATGTACCTTCGAGCAACAGTTCCTGCGCCTGGTGGGCGTCGGCATCTTGCGGCAGTTCGTCGTCAGCGACGATCCTGTCCGCGAAATCCTGGAGTCTTTGCAGGTCGATGGCGCGATTGAATTCGCGCCGCGGAGCAGGGGGCTCGGTTCCAAGGCCGAAGCCGAGCGCTCCCGCGCGATCGTCCGGCGAGTAGAGCATGTAGTCGATCTCGCCGAGCTGCGCGGTGCCCGCGTGCTTCTCGATCACGCGGCGACCCCAATAGTCGGGGCTCGCGTCGCGCAGCGCACCGAAGGTGCCTTTGAGCAATCTCGTCTCGTACGTGCCGGCGGCGAGTTTGAGGTCGATCGGATCGATCGGCACTGCGTCGTCGCGGGCGAGGTAGCTCTTTCCGTAGACAAAGCGGCCCGTCGCGATGCCGTGGCGATCGGTATCGATGCGGAATCGCCCTGCCGTGACGAACTCGGTTTCGCCGGGCAAGGCGATGTAGACGAAGCACTCAGAAGTCACTGTCGAGCTCCTGCGAGCCATCGGTGCGGGCGCGCTGGCGCTGCGCCGAGTGCGCGCTCCCCTCCCTGTCCAGGGCCGGATCGGCGATCGCTTCCATCGGCGTCAGAAGGTCGTAGGTCCAGAGCAGCGCTATGTAGACGGCGGCGCTCGTCGACGCTTTGCCCTTCTCGGCGTCGATCACGGCACGGCGGCCTGTGCCAATTTTCTCTGCCACATGCTCGATCGAGAAATTCCGACGCAGCCTTGCGGTGCGCAGGTTGGCGCCGAGTCGGCGGATTGCCTGTTCGACTGGATAAGGCGGGCTGGACGTCAGCAGGTTCTTCCTTGCCATCGCTCTACTGCCTCGTGCGGTTTAAAGCATCCTAACGGGGTTAAGGTGCTATAAAAAGCATAGCGACGAAGGACGGGGTTGGCAAGTCAAAGTTCGATTTAAAGCACCTTAAGCGACTTAACGTACTTTAAATAGCACGAAACCACACCGCGCCACCCTTGAGATCTGCCGGCGCTGTAGCGGGAGCTTCGTACATCGCGAGCCGCCAACGGGCGGGCAGCCGTCGACGCCCGAGCAGCTTTGATTAAATAGAATTGACGAAAATCGCGTTATAGATAAACTCTTTGTTGTGCCAAAGACCCCCCAAGCCCTTTCGACCATGCCCCCGGCCGCCACCCGGGCCTTGCGCTCGCTAGGCGAAAACCTCGCGATCGCGCGCGCGCGGCGCCGCGAATCGCAGCGCGCTTGGGCCAAGCGGCTCGGCGTCTCCGTCCCGACTCTGATCCGCATGGAGCGCGGCGACCCCGGTGTCGGCGCCGGTATCTACGTGACGGCGCTGTGGATGATCGGCCGAGCCGACGGCTTGCCCGAGCTCGCGGCGGCCGCCGCGGACTTGGGTGCAATCGAGAGCGACGTCCGCGACGCGCTGCAGCGCCGCGCCACCCGATCCGCAGCTTCCGCACGAGCGCGCGCCGGTGCTCGGAAGCCACCGGCGTGACCTACACGCCGGTCGATCGTCTCTACCTCTGGCTGCTCACGCAACCGCAGCGCCCGCGGCCGGTCGGCGAGCTCAATCTCGTCCGCACCACGCGGGGCGTATCGCTGCGCTACACGGACTCGTGGCTCCGCGACGGCTTCGCGCTCAGCGAGGATCTGCCGCTCACCGGCCAGGAATTCTTGCCGGCCGAAAAAGGCACCGCCGCCGGCGCCGTCGACGACGCTCGGCCCGATCGCTGGGGCGAGCAGGTGATCCGCGTCGTCGACAAGCCGGCGCGGTTGTCGCTGCTCGAATACCTGTACTTCGCGGGCGACGATCGGTTCGGCGCGCTCGGGGTGTCGACCTCCGCCGACGAATACCTGCCGCGACGCTTCGGACCGTTGCCCGCGCTCGGCGACGCCGAGCGGATTCAGGAGCTCATTCGCAAGGTGCAGGCGAACGAGCCCGTCGCGGAGCCGCAGCGGCGGCTGATCTCGCCCGGCGCGACGATGGGCGGCGCGAAGCCGAAGGGATTGATTGCGATCGACGGCGAGCAGTGGGTCGTGAAGTTCGCCGACGGGGAGCCCGCCGACACGCCGTTGATCGAGCACGCGGCGATGACGCTCGCCGCGGCGGCCGAAATCCGCGTTGCGCCGACGAAGGCGCTACGCCTCGTCGACGGCCACGCCGTCGCGATCAAGCGCTTCGACCGCAGCTCGCACGGCCGCGTGCACGCGCTATCGGCCCACGTCGCGCTGCGCGCGGCGGCGGAGCCGTTCGGCTACCCCGAGCTCGCGCAGCTGCTGCGCCGGCGGGGCGTGACCGACGGCGACGCGTACGTCGCCGACATGCGCGAGCTGTTCCGCAGAATGGTTTTCAACATCCTGATCGACAACACGGACGACCACGAGAAGAATCACGCGCTGCTCGTCACCGAAGCGCAACGCTACGCGCTCGCTCCGGCCTTCGACGTGCTGCCCTCCGGCCAGGCGCTAGGCTTCCAACAGATGCGCGTCGGCGAGGCCGAGGCGGATTCGACGCTGAGCAACGCGCTGTCGATGTCCAGGCTGTTCGCGCTCGAGCGCGACGACGCCGCGGCCGAGGTGCGCAAGGTCGCGGTCGTCGTCGAGCGCTGGAAGGAGCATTTCGCGAGCGTCGGCGTGAGCCGCGGCGACATCGAGCTTTACGCCGAGCAGATCGACCGCTCGTTTCTGCGCGATCAGCGCACGGAGTTCGTGCGATCGGCGCCGGGACGCGGCGGACCGTAGTCCGTGTCACTTTCGAGCGGACACGCGCGAGGCGCGCCGTCGCACCGCGAATCGCTCGATCTTGGTGCAGGATGAGTAAGACTCAAGCACGAAAATCGCCCACTCTGGTAATGTCACCAAAGGGGGGCGGATTTGTTCCGCCATGGTTTGTCGAGGGCGATGTTGGAGACGCGCATGACGTACCGCGGACGGATTGGTTTGGCCTATGGATTCGCGAGCCTTTTGCTGGCTCTGACCTCCTTCTCGGCGCTCGCGGAGACGCGCGCCGTGGGCGAGGCGGACATCTGGAGCATGATCATTCGTGACTCCATCGTGTCGTATCCGCGCAGTTGCCCGTGCCCCTACAGCGCGGACCGCTCGGGGCGGCGCTGCGGCGACCGCTCGGCCTACACGCGCTCGGGCGCGACCGCGCTGATGTGCTATCCGCGCGACATCCCTGACGAGGAAATCGCGCGCTATCGCGAACGCTATCAATAGCGGCCGCGTCCATACCTAGGACGGACGCGCGGTCCCGGACCCTACCCGGCCACCGCTAGGACACCACGGCGCCACCCGACGCCGCGCTCGGCTCGGCGGCGACGCGCGGCACGCGCGCCCGGCCGTGCAGCAGCACGTACATCGCCGGGATCACGAACAACGTGAGCGCGCTGCCGGTGGTGAGGCCGCCAATCACTGCGATGCCCATCGATGCACGGCTCTCCGCGCCCGCGCCGATCGCAAGTGCGATCGGCAGCACGCCGAGCACCGTCGCGAGCGTCGTCATCAGGATCGGGCGGAGCCGCGCGGCCGCGGCTTCTTGCACGGCGATCGCGGCCGTCGGCGCGCCGGCCAACCGCCGCTGCTTGGCGAACTCGACGATCAGGATACCGTTCTTCGCGACGAGTCCCACGAGCATGATCAAACCGATCTGCGAGAAGATGTTGAGCGACTGATCGAAGTACCAGAGCGACGCGAGCGCGCCCGCGAGGGCGAGCGGCACGGTGAGCAGAATCACCAGCGGATCGAGAAAGCTCTCGAACTGAGCCGCGAGCACGAGATAGATCAACACGAGCGCCAAGCCGAGCACCCAGCCGAGCGACGACGAGCTCTCCACGAAGTCGCGCGCGGCGCCCGATAGCGCCGTCGTGAACCGCTCGTCGAGCGTCGCTTTCGCCACCGCCTCGAACGCGGCAATGCCCTCGGCGATGGTCTTGCCGGCCGCGAGCGTGCCGGACACCGTCGCGGAGGCGTAGCGGTTGTTGCGCTGGAGCTCCGGCGGTGAGCTCGACTCGCGGAACGTGATGAGATTGTCGAGCCGCACGAGACGCCGCCCGTCCGTGGTGCGCACCGTGAGATTGCCGAGATCGTCGGGCCGCGACCGCAGGTCGCGGGTGAGCTGGCCGATCACGTCGTACTGCCGCCCGTCGTGCACGAAGTAGCCGAACCGCTGGCCGCTCAAGCCGGCCTGGAGAGTCTCGGCGATGTCGTGCGCGCTCACGCCGAGCGATTGCGCCTTCTCGCGGTCGATGCTCACGCGGAGCTCGGGGCTCGAGAACTTCAAATCGCTGTCGACGAAGCTGAATGTGGCGTCCTCGCGCGCGGCCGCGAGAAACGCCGGCAGTTTCTCCCGGATCGTCTCGAGCTCCGGCGCCTGGAGCACGAACTCGACACCGATCGAGTTCGCGCGCCGTTCGCCGATGCTCTGCTCCTGAGTGATATTCACGCGCGCGCCCGTGTACTCACGCGCGAGTGAGCGCAAGTCCGCCGCGATCTCCTGCTGCGTGCGCGAGCGACGGTCCGGATCGTCCAGGAACAGCCGCACGAACCCGTTGTTCACTGCGCCCTGGGCGCCGTTGCCGCCGTTCGCCGGCACCTGCGTCATCATGATGTGCGCTTCCGGCACGCGGCGGGCGGTTTCTGCCGCGATCTCGTCCATGAAACTCTGCATGTATTCGTAGCTCACGCCGTCGGGCGCCGATGCGCGAACCCATACCCGGCCGCGGTCCTCGAGCGGCGAAAGCTCGCGCGGCAGCGCCGTTTGGATCCACCAGATCGCGCCGCCCGCCGCTGCGAGCACGAGCAGCGCCACCCACGGCCGCCGCAAGCTCGCGGCGAGGCCGGCCGAGTACCGGCGCTCGAGCGCGGCGAAGAACGGCTCGGTGGCAACGAACAGCCGGCCGCGCTTGTGCGCGCCGAGAAGGCGCGAGCTCAGCATCGGCGTAAGCGTGAGCGCCACGGCCGCCGAGATCAGCACCGCGCCGGAAATCGTCAACCCGAACTCGCGGAACAGCCGGCCGGACAGGCCGGCCATGAACAGCAACGGCAGGAACACGACCACGAGCGCGATCGTGGTCGCGATCACGGCCGTGAACACCTCGTTGGTGCCGGAGACTGCGGCCTCGAACGGCTTGCTGCCGGACTCGATCTTCGCGTAGACGTTCTCGAGCACCACGATCGCGTCGTCGACCACGAGGCCGATCGACAGCACGATGCCGAGCAGCGTGAGCGTGTTGATGGAAAAGCCCGCGGCCTGCATCAGCGCGAGAGCGCCCACGATCGATACCGGGATCGCAACCACGGGGATCAGCGTGGTGCGCCACTCGCGCAAGAAGGCGAACACCACGAGCACCACGAGCACGAACGCGACGACGATCGTCTCCTCCACCTCGAGCAGCGAGTGGCGCACGTACTCCGTGTTGTCGTACGCCACGGCGACCGTCACGTCCTCGGGCAGCTCGCGCTCGACCTGCGTCAACCGGCGCCGCAGCTCGTCGACGATCTCGATTTGGTTCGCGCCCGCCTGCGGCTTGAAGTAGAGACCGGCGATCGGCTTCGCGCCGAACTTGAGCGAGCCGCGATCGTTCTGCGCGCCGAGCTCGGCGCGGCCGACGTCGCCGAAGCGCACGACGCGGTCGCCGTTGCGCTTGATCACGAGGCTCTCGAACTCCTCCGGCGTGCCGAGCCGCGACAGGGTCTTCACGGGCAGCTCCACGGACAGACCTTCGATGCGGCCCGACGGCAGCTCCACGTTCTCCCGGTTCGCCGCCTGACGCACGTCGAGCGGGGTGAGACCGTAGGCCCGCAGCTTCTCCGCGTCTATCCAAAGCCGCATCGCGTACCGCTTCTCCGCGGGGGCCTGGACCTCGGCGATTCCCGGGATCGTCTGCAGCCGCTCCTTCAAGTTGTTGGCGAGCTCGCCGAGCTCGAGCTGCGAGCGCCGGTCGCTCGAGAGCGCCAGACCCAGGATCGGCGACGAGTCGGCGTCGGCCTTGTTGACGAGCGGCGGGTCGACGTCGGCGGGCAGCTTGCGTGCCGTGCGCGCGATCTGGTCGCGCACGTCGCTCGCGGCGGCTTCGAGATTCGTTTCGAGCGAGAACTCCACCGAGATCTGACTCGCGCCCTCGCGGCTCGTGGAGCGCAGCGACGTGATGCCGCCCACGGTGTTGATCGCGGCCTCGAGCGGCTCGGTGATCTGCGCCTCGATGACCTCGGCGGCGGCGCCCGAATAGTTGGTCGACACCGACAGCGTCGGCGGGTCGATCGCCGGGTACTCGCGCACGGGCAAGCGCGTGAGCGCGACCAGGCCCGCGAGCGTCACCAGCAGCGACCCCGCGAGCGTCAGCACGGGGCGGCGGATGCTGAGCTCGGGCAGCGTCATCGGTACGCCTGCGCGGTGGGGGGCGCCTCCGCGGTGCGGGCTGCCTCCGCGAGGGGCGGATGCGCGGGCGCGGCGACCTCGGCGTGGATGGGCGAGCCGGGGCGGAGCTGCTGGAGCCCCGAGGTCACGACCACGTCGCCGGCGGTGAGCCCCTCGAGCACGTGCACGCTCGTGTCGGTGCGCGTGCCCGTGACGACGATGCGCCGCTCGGCCTTACCGTCCTTCGCGACGAACACGTACGTGGCCTCGAAGTCGGGGATCAGCGCCTCGGCCGGGATCAGCAGCGCGTCGGGGACCTCGGTGAGCACGAGCTTCACGTTCGCGAACGCGCCGGGCAGCAGCACGCCGCCGGGATTCGGACAGAGCGCGCGGAGCAGCAGGGTCCGCGTCTCGGGATCGATCCGGGGATCGTATGCGTAGACCTCGCCGCCGAACCGCTGGGCGCGGCCGTCGACCATGAACGCGATCGAGCTGCCGATCCTGACCTTCGACGCGTAGCGCTCGGGCACGGCGAAGTCGACCTTGAGGGTATCGACACGCTGCAGCGTGGCGATCTTGGTGGTCGCGCCGACGAACGCGCCCTCGCTGACGTACCGCAGACCGGCTGTGCCGTCGAACGGCGCGCGGATCTCGGTCTTAGCGATCTCGGCCTCGATGAGCGCGAGGTCGGCGCGGCGCACCTGGGCCGTCGCCACCGCGCCGTCGTGCGCGTCCTGGATCACGAAGCCCTGCGTCAAGAGGTCGGACGCGCGCTGCTCGCGCGTCTCGGCGAGCTCGAGCTGGTGCACGGCGCCGGCGCGGCGCGCTTGCAGATCCGCGTCGTTGAGCTTCACGAGAAGATCGCCGCGCGCGACGTGCGCGCCTTCGTGGAACGTGATCGCCGTGATCTTGCCGCTGACCTCGGCTTGAAGGTCGACCGCTTCGACCGCGAGCAGCGTGCCGGTGGAGCTCACGGTCTCGGCGAGCAACGTGGGCTCGACCACCACCGCGCTCACCTTGAGCGCCGCTGCCGCGGCCGACGAGCGCGGCGCCGCGCCGCCGGCCGGCCGGGTCGCGGGCGCGCCGGCGGCCGACCCGCCCGTGAGCTCGGAGCGGATCTTCGGCACCGCCGCGGCCAGGACCACCGCCGCGATCAAGAGCACGCGAATGAACGGCCTCGATCGCCGCTTGATCGACGGCGCGTCGCGTTGGGATTCGTGGGGATGGTCGGGCACGTAACGGCGCTGCTGCTCGCGGTGGCCTCGTTTGATGAGACGGAGCGCCGTGCGGCTCACCCCACCCCGCGATTCGACAGAACGCGTCGGTAGGGAGTGGCGCGCCGTTTTACGTCTATCGAGTACCGCAGCGTCACCAGCCGCCCCAAGGGCGCCCACTTCTTGCTGCGGCAACATTCACCCAGGAGGTTCCCATGTCGGTGCGATCGACTTTCCGAGCCGGCCTCGCGATCACGGCCGCGCTCTGGGCTTGCACCACGCAAGCGCAGCAACCGTTCGCCCTCGAAGAGGCTTCCATCGAGGGTATTCACGCCGCGATCAAGTCAGGGCAAACCACGTGCGCCCAGGTGGTCGAGGGCTACGTCGCGCGCGCCCGCGCCTACAACGGCGTCTGTACTGCGCTGGTGACGGAGGACGGTAAGCCCGTCGCTTCGGCCAAGGGCACGACGCGCGCCGGCGCGGCGCTCGCGTTCCCGACGAGCACCGTCTCGATCGCGTCGATCCTGCCCGACTTCGACAAGTACAAGGGCAAGACGCCGGACTGGGGTCGCATGGAGAGCACGGCGTCGGATCCGACCGTCATGCAGCAGTACGGCATGGTGTCGGGTATCCCGAACGCCGGCCAAGTGAACGCGCTCGAGTCGCTGAACATCCGCGGCGAGCGCTCGGTCACGTGCAAAGGCGCGTTCGACGCGCCGCCCGGCACGGCGCTGCCGCCGGGCGCGCCGGCCGCGTGCGAGGAGTTCCGCAAGCAGCCCGACGCGCTCGAGACGGCGAAGGCGCTCGACGCGAAATACGGCAAGAATCCGGATCTCAAGGCGATGCCGCTGTACTGCGTCGCGATGTCGTTCAAGGCCGTCTACGACGCGAAGGACATCCGCTCCACGGGCGGCGGCGACGTGAGCTACGCCACCGACTTCGCGCCCGACGACTCGACGCTGGTCGCGCGGCTGCGCGGCGCCGGCGCGATCATCTACGCGCACGCACACAACGCCGAGTACAACGGCGGCAGCGGCGATCCCAAGGGCATGGCCAAGGTCGAGCGCCCGAGCGTCGTGACCGGCGGCGCCCGCGAAACCTGGGGCGGCACAACGTGCAACCCGTACGACACCACGCGCCAGACCGGCGGCTCGAGCGGCGGCTCGGGCGCGTCCGTCGCGGCCAACCTCGTCGTCTGCTCGATCTGCGAGTCGACGGGCGGCTCGTGCCGCAATCCCGGCACGCACAACGGCGTGGTCACCTTGGTCCCGACCAAGGGCATGATCTCGTTCGACGGCAGCATCGGCTCGAACCCGTATCGCGACCGGCCGGGCATCACCTGCCGCTCGCTGGCCGACGCGACGACCGTGCTCGACGCGTTCCGCGACAAGAAGACCGGCGGCTACTTCGACGCGGCCGACACCGCCACGGCGCTACCGCGCTCGTTCGAGTCGAAGACGCCGTACATGGCCGCGCTGTCCGACCCGAAGGCCGCGAAGCCGCTCGCCGGCAAGCGGATCGGCGTGCTCCGCGAGCTCATGGTCAAGGCCAACCCGGCCGACGCCGCGATCATCGACACGATCGACAAGGAGCTCGCGGTTCTGAAGTCGCTCGGCGCAGAGCTGGTCGAGTCCACCGGCCCCGGGTACTACGACGATCCCGCAATCCCCAACATGGCGTTCAACTTCGAGCAGGGGATCGCGGAAGCGGTGCCGTACTACCTGCCCGAGGTCTTCTCCTGGCAGAAGGAAGGCAAACCCGAGTTCTCGGTTCCCGGCTACGACGTGACGAGCCGCGACTACCTCGTCGCGGCCGCGTCGCACAAGGCACCGTGGCCCGCGAACCTCGACTTCCGCCGCATCATGGGCGCCGCGCCGAACGACGATGACACAGTGACCGGCTACACCTTCTCGTTCCAGTTCGCGCAGTATTTGCAGGACCGCGGCGACAAGAAGGTGGTTGACTGGGCGTCGCTCAACGCGAACGCCAAGTACATGACCGAGGTCCGGACCGTCGCAATGAAGAATTGGGAGAACAAGAAGATCGACATCGCGACGCCGACACTGTCGTGGGACCTGCGCCGTCAAACCGTGATGCGCACCGTCGTGCTCAAGGTGCTCGCGCAGAACAAGATCGACGTGTTCGTGAATCCGCCGCTGCTCGCGCTGCCCGGCAAGATCGGCGCGGCGGGCAACGGCGGTGGTGGCGGCGGAGCCGCCGCGGGCCACGGCTATGGTGCGTCGCTCGGCCTACCCGAGGCGTTCGTGCCGGCCGGCTTCTCCAACACGATCTACGACACGGTCGCGAAGCTCTCCGACGACGGCACCGAATACCGGTCGTCGCCGGGCACCACGCCGACCAAGCTCGAGAGCCCGCTGCCGTTCAACATGGCGTTCTGGGCGGGCCCGGGCGACGAGACGATCATCTTGAAGGTCGCGTCGGCGTACGAGGCGGCCACGCACCATCGCAAGGCGCCGCCGGGCTTCGGGCCGGTGACCGACACGCGGCTCTCCGCGCGCTGACGCAACGTAGGATCGTTCCTGAGAAACGCCGGCCGCTCACTCGAGCGGCCGGTTTCGTTTTGGGCGCTCCCACCGATCCCTCCATGGAGGGATTTCGCACCAATCCGGGGCGAGCGTTTCCGCGGAAACATCCGCGACGTTGCGGCTGAGCCCCACCCGGTAGGGACACTCCGTTCGCTTCGCGTCTATCAAGTAGCGCAGTCCCCGCGACAAGGGGACGCGCGTCGTTCCTCGTCGCAACCCAAGCTCGGAGGAATCCCATGCCGATTCACAGGAAGTCGATAGTGCTCACCGTCTCCGCGTGCGTTCTCTCCGCGGCCGCGCTCTGGGGCACCGCGGCCAGCGCGCAGCAACCGTTCGCTCTCGAAGAAGCGTCCATCGCGGGCATTCACGCGGCAATCAGGTCGGGTAAAACGACCTGCGCCCAGGTCGTGCAGGGCTACATGGACCGCGCGCGCGCCTACAACGGCGTCTGCACCGCGCTCGTCACCGAGGACGGCAAGCCCGTAGCGGCCGCTACCGGCGCCGTGCGCGCGGGCGCCGCGCTGCAGTTTCCGACAAAGACGGTGAAGATCACCGATCTCTTCCCGGACTACGCCAATTACACTGGTGACAAGCCCGACTTCGGCCGCGTGGAGGCCACGGCGTCGGATCCGACGGTCATGCAGCAGTACGGCATGGTGTCCGGCATCCCGAACGCGGGCCAAGTCAACGCGCTCGAGTCGATCAACATTCGCGGCGAGCGCTCGGTGACCTGCAAAGGGGCGTTCGACGCGCCGCCCGGCACGCCCCTGCCCGCCGGCGCGCCGGCCGAGTGCGACAAATTCCGCCAGCAACCCGACGCGCTCGAGACGGCGAAGGCCCTCGACGCGAAGTACGGCCGCAGTCCCGATCTCAAGGCGATGCCGCTGTACTGCGTCGCGATGTCGTTCAAGGCGGTCTACGACGCGAAAGACATCCGCTCCACCGGCGGCGGCGACGTGAGCTACGCCACGGACTTCGCGCCGCAGGACTCGACGCTCGTAGCGCGCTTGCGCGACTCCGGCGCGATCATCTACGCGCACGCGCACAACGCCGAATACAACGGCGGCAGCGGCGACCCCAAAGGAATGGCCGCGGTCACCCACCCGATGCTCGGCACTGGCGGCGCGCGCGAGACGTGGGGCGGCACGACCTGCAACCCATACGACACGTCGCGCGAAACCGGCGGCTCGAGCGGCGGCTCGGGCGCCTCGGTGGCTGCCAACCTCGTCGTCTGCTCGATCTGCGAGTCGACGGGCGGCTCGTGCCGCAGCCCCGGCACCCACAACGGCGTCGTCACGTTCGTGCCGACCAAGGGCATGATCTCCTACGGCGGCGGCATCGGCGCCGACCCGTATCGCGACCGTCCCGGCATCTCGTGCCGTTCGGTGAGCGACGCGGCCACGGTGCTCGACGCCTTCCGCGACAAGAAGACCGGCAAGTACTTCGACGCGCGCGACATCTATACGGCGCTGCCGCGCTCGTTCGCGTCAAAGACGCCGTACGTCGCGGCGCTCGCCGACCCGAAGACCGCGAAACCGCTCGCCGGCATGAAGATCGGCGTGCTCCGCGAGCTCATGGTCAAGTCGAGCCCGGCGAACGAGGCCATCATCGACACCATCGACAAAGAGCTCAAAGTGCTCCAGTCGCTCGGCGCCGAGCTCGTCGAGTCGACCGGCCCGGGCTATACCGACGATCCCGCAATCCCGAACATGCCGTACACGTTCGAGAACGCGATCGCCGAGGTCGTGCCGTACCACCTGCCCGAGATCCTGTCATGGCAGAAGGACGGCAAGCCCGAGTTCTCGGTGCCGGGCTTCGACGTGACGAGCCGCGACTATCTCGTCGCTGCCGCGTCGCTCAAGGCGCCGTGGCCGGCGAATCTCGACTTCAACAGGATCATGGGCAACGCGCCCGAGACCGAGGACGCCGTCAGCGCGTACACCTTCAGCTTCCAGTTCGCGCAGTACCTCTTGAACCGCGGCGACAAGCGCGTGCACGACTGGGCCACTCTCAACGCCAACGCAAAGTACTACAGCAACGCGCGCGACGTCGCGATGGACAACTGGGAGCACAAGGCGATCGACATCCGCACCGACGAGGTGAGCTTCGTGATGCGCCGCAAGGACGCGATGCGGATGGCGATCGTGAAGGTGCTCGAGCAGAACGCCATCGACGTGTTCGTCAATCCGCCACTGATCGCGTTGCCGAATCGGATCGGCGCGCCGAACATGCGCAACGCCGGCGGAGCGGGCCACGGCTACGGCGCGCGGCTCGGCCTTCCGGAGGTCTTCGTGCCGGCGGGGTTCGCCGACACGGTCTACGAGCCGGTCGCGAAGCTCAGCGCCGACGGCAAGGAGTACTCGGCGACGCCCGGCACGACACCGATCAAGCTCGCGAGCCCGCTGCCGTTCAACATCGCGTTCTGGGCGGGCCCGGGCGACGAGTCGATCGTGCTGAAGGTCGCATCGGCGTACGAGGCGGCGACGCACCATCGCAAGGCGCCGCCGGGCTTCGGGCCGGTGCCCGACACGCGGCTCTCCGCGCGCTGAAGCGAGCCATCGAATGCGCCGGCCTCGCGAGGGGCCGGCGCTTTTTTTTCACGCCGCGAAACGGCCCGCGCCGATTCGGTAGACGGCAGCCGTCTCTCGCACCTCCGCGGAGGGCGGCGCCGCCTCGGCGAAGTCGTCTTCCATGTCCTCCCGCCGATAACCGCAATTGGGAACGACGCGGCCATCCGGCCGCACGAAGTAGAGGTCGTGGTCGCGGTCTCGCCGAATCCGGAAGCCGCCCTCGTGCACGAGCCGGTGATGGTGCGAGCACAGTAGGGTGAGGTTGTCGACGCTCGTGTCGCCGCCGTCCGTCCAATGGCGGATGTGATGCGCGTCGATGTAGCGCCGGTTGCCGCAACCGGGGAAGGTGCAACCGCGATCGCGCGACCACAGCGCGCGCCTCAAGGGCGTCGACACCGTGCGCTGCTTGCGGCCCGCGTCAAGCGGCCTGCCGCGCTCGTCCTCGACGATCGTGACGACGCTGCAGTCGCAAGTGAGACGCTTCACGGTGTCGACGGGCGAATCCGACCGCCCCCGCCCTCCGCGGAGGGCGGACTCGTCGACGTGCACCACAACCTGATAGTGATCCGCGGCCGACGCCGGCGCCTCGTCGCCGACCGTACCGGCGAACGACGCCTTCGCGATCGCGAGCAGCGCATCGGCCTGCTGCGCGCACCAGCCGTTCGTCGATGCATCAGCCGAATCGCGAATGCCGGCGGCATTGAACGCGGCCGCGAACTCGAGACCGGTCACGGCATCTCCCGCGTTCGCGACGCGCTCGATGGCGTTGGCGATCACTTCGCCGTCCTCGATCGGCACTTCGACCGTGATCTTCATCATCCCGCGTGCAGCGTTCCGCGCGATGGTGAGCGAGCGATGTTCCCACGCGCGCCACGCCGTGCTCGTCGATTCCGGCGCCGAGTTGCGGATCTCGCGGCAGCGTTCCTCGAGCCGCGCGGCGTCAACGCGCAGCGCGTACTCGAGCAGCGCTGCCTCATCGTAGTACTCGACGACGCGCGTGAGCGCGCGCACCTTCGAGTAGGAGAGGCGCCCCTGCTCGAACGCGGCGGAGATCAGCGGCATCTCCCGCAACGCGTGCGCGGCGCGAACCTTCTCGTGCGCCGTGGACAGCGAGAGGTCGCACCGCCACGCAAGCCATTCGGCGCAGCTGCGGAGTCCCCACGCCCGCCATCCGAACCTGTCGTCGAACTCACGCACGAGCATCAGCATTCGATAAGTCTCGGCATTCATTTGGCGGGCGAGCGAGCGGATCGCGTCGTCGAGCTCGTCGATCGACCGGTGATGTTCCTCCGCGAGGACGGACGCGGGGGTGCCCGCGTAGTTCGGATTGGCGCTCATCGATTGGGTCTCCGGGGGCTGATTCTAGGTACTGGTATTTTACATGGGGTATCCACTTAGCTCCACCTGCGTCAATATATAGGGGTGAGCCGTTCCGCGGAATCCCTAGCTGCTGGTCGA
>Ga0137409_10000245_pt1 | contig 57414 bp, 56 predicted proteins | sample CZODoug1_16funga_FD_122059 | JGI IMG/M metagenome (GOLD analysis project Ga0137409, IMG submission 122059) | Vadose zone soil fungal communities from Angelo Coast Range Reserve, California, USA - CZODoug1_16fungal (Hybrid Assembly) | ecosystem: Environmental > Terrestrial > Soil > Vadose zone... | reverse complement strand
CTAAGCGGGTCGCGGGTAAGCGGAAAGATTGCGATTGCGTTTTCGATTTCGCGCAACGCGTCATCGCGCCGGCCCTGACCGGCCAGAGTCAAGGGCAGCCTGCCAAGCGCTGCCGCTTCCTCCGGGTAACGACGGAGCCATCCCCGAAACCCTTCTTCCGACGCGGTAAAGGCTGCCAACGCTTTCTCTTTCTCTCCTAGTGCGCGCCGGGCAATCCCAATTCGGAGGTTGTAGGCGCCGGTGCCGTAAGGATTGAAGTTCTTTATCGTTCGCGGATTCTTGACGGTTTTCGAGGCCTTGTCTCGAAAAGTCTCTAATATCTCCGCCGCCTCAGCGTAATTGTGCTGCATCAAGGCTACCTCAGCCTTGTAAAGGTAAATATTGGCATAACCTCTCCTGATCATGTCACTCTTCTCATTCGCCAGAGCCGCCGCGGCGGTATCGCCTCGGGCCAACGCGATGTTTCGTTTCAGAGACCAGAACTCCGGCGGATTGGCCTCGAGCGGATTCGGCATGAGCTGCGTGAGCACGCGCAGCAGCTGGCGGAGCCCCGCGCCACTTTTGGCCGACACGAAGCACACCGGCACCAAGTGACCGCCGCGGAGCGCCCTCTCGAACGGCTCGTGCAGCTGCTCCGGCGTCATAGCCTCACCCTGCTCGAGGTAGACACCCAAGAGCTGGTCGTCGAGCTCGACCACGCGGTCCGTGATCTCCGTGTGCGCTGCGGCCACCGACGAGAAGTCCGGAGTCTCCTCCGCGGCCGCAAAGAAGCAGTCGGCGACCGCTTGGCCGCGGCGAGCCGGCAAGTTCAGCGGCAGGCACTGCTGCCCGAACGCCTGACGCACCTCGCGGAGCACGCCCTCGAGGTCCGCGCGTTCTGCGTCGATCTTGTTGACGATGACGAGCCTCGCGAGCCGGCGCTCCGCCGCGAAGGCCATCATGCGCTGCGCCACGAGCTCGGGGCCGTGCTCGGCGTTGATGACGACGGCGGCCGTCTCGACGGCGGGCAGCACGGCAAGCGCGCGGCCCATGAAGTCGGGATAGCCGGGCGTGTCGAGAATGTTCACGCAGCGGCCGTCGTGCTGCAGGTGGCAGATGGCGACTTCGAGCGAGTGGTGGAGCCGCTTCTCTTGGTCGGTGTAGTCGCACACCGTGGAGCCCCGTTCCACACTGCCGGCCGCGCGAATCTCACCGGCTTTGGCGAGCAGCGCTTCGATCAAAGTTGTTTTACCGGCCCCGGCGTGGCCGAGCATCGCGACGTTGCGAATGCGCTCGGTGTGCGACCTCAAGGAGTGAGTCATGAAACACCTCCGGTGGTCTGGGTCTGACCCCGAAGGGGTCAGACCCTAATTTGTGCCGGCGGCGTCTGACCCTAGGGTCAGACCCTGGGGCCACACGCGGCCTCCGGCCGATCAAACAGTAGCGTAACTCTTGCCCCTCGGCGAGGCGGCGTCAGGCCTCCGATTCACGCGCGATCGGCCGCGCGGCGAGCTTGGCGGAGGCTGCGTCGGATTCGTATCTACGCCCGAGCCACCAGCCGACACCCGCCCAAGCGGCGGCCGTCGCCGCGCCGACCATCATCATGCCGGCCGGCGTGATGCCGAGGCTGACGAGAAGGGCGTTGAACTGCGCGACCAGGTAGTCGGCGCCCCGGTACACAGGCACGTCGATGGTGCTCTTCGCCTTGTACTTGGTCTCCTTGTCGAGCGGGGCCCAGAGCATCTCGCGCCCCGGCCGCACCAGTGCGTATTCGCCGGCGCGCCGCAAAATGAATACCGCGCCGAACAGCATGAAGGTGCTGTATCCGGCGAGCATCGTGAACGCGGCGATCATGAGGATCGGCACGAGCGTCAACAGCGTCGTGATTCCGAAGCGTTTGGCGATACGTCCCGTCAGAAAGATCTGGGTGACGACCGTGAGGCTTTGGACGATCCAGTCCATCCTCGCGAACATCCGGGTTCTGTCGGCAGTTACCGTGAACGTCGCGGCGACCACGCGGAGCTGCTCGAAGTACAACACGGTGCTCACGGCTGAGATGCCGAGGATGAACAACGCGATGCCGAGCAGGTACGGCGATTTGAAGATGAGGATGACTCCGGCCATCCAGTTGCCGCCGATCGGCCGATCGTCGGCTGCCGTCGACGCGCCCGGCCGGTCCCCCCAAATCCGCAGTAGCACGCGCTGACACACGATCGCGAGAACGAAGCTCGCGGCACTGGCGAACAGGATGCCGTTTTCGCCGACCACTTTGACCGTGAGGTCGGAAAGCAGCGGACCCGCGAGCGCGCCGGCGCTGCCTCCCGCCGCGATCACGCCGAACAACCGCTTGGTCTGGTCGCGATCGAACAGCTCGAGCAGGAAGCTCCAGAACATCGACAGCAAGAACAGGTTCACCACGCTGATGAACACGTAGAACATCTTGCCGAGCAGCGGGTTGAATTCCGCCGTATTCAGCGCCACGCCGACCGCCGCGAGCAGCGCGGCCACGATGCCGTAGATCCAAGGCAAGAACGTGCTGCGGCGCAGGCGCGCGACCACGGAGCCGTAGACCGGAACGATCAAGATCGAGAACGCCGCCGTGTAGAGCCACAGATTCGCGACCGCGTTCGGGCCCTCCGCGTCGTTCAGCAACGTTGCGACCGTGTCGCGCACCGGTCGAATCGAGAAATACCCCGCCCACATGAAGAAGAACAGGCAGAACGCCGCGACGACCGCACGCGTTTCGCGTGGCTCGATAGGAGCGAGAGTGGTGAGGAGTCTTCCTAGCGGCGAGGTTGTTCTTGTATTCATCGACGCAGGATACACCGCCCTTTCCGAACGGCGCACCGATGCGGTGCGATTTCACAAATCTTTGCCGATGGATGGAGCGCGGCCCGCCGACCGATGCTCCTCGTAGCGAAGCGATTTCTCTGCTCCGCTGCGGGCACGATTCCTGCAAGGCCGACTGATCCGTTACGGAATTCGGAGCACGAGCCATGGACGACGCAAAGATCCCGCTGCCGAGTCGCAAGCATCGCGCCGCCAAGCGCTACATCTACTCGTGGAGCGCCGGCCGAGCCGAAGGCAGCGGTGCGATGCGCGACCTACTTGGCGGCAAGGGCGCGGGCCTCGCCGAGATGACCCGCGCGGGTCTCCCCGTTCCTGCGGGCTTCACCGTCACCACCGAGGCTTGCAACGACTTCTTCGCGGCAGGCGAGCGGCTGCCGGACGGTCTCTGGGAGGACGTGCTCACGGCTCTCGCGGCCCTCGAGCAGGACACGGGCAAGCGCTTCGGTCGCGCACGGGCGCCGCTGCTCGTGAGTGTGCGGTCCGGTGCGAAGGTGTCGATGCCCGGAATGATGGACACCGTGCTCAATCTCGGGCTGAACGGCACGACGCTCGCGGGGTTGGCCGCGCTGACGCGCGACGACCGTTTTGCCTGCGACGCGTATCGACGATTCGTTCAGATGTTCGGCCGGATCGTTCTCGAGATCCCGGGCGCGCTGTTCGAGCACGCGCTCGAGGCGAAGAAGGCCGCGCGCGGCGCGAAGATCGACGCGGACCTCGACGCCGCGGCGCTGCGCGAGCTCATCGCGGAGTACGAGGAGATCGTGATCGCGCGCACCGGGCGCCCGTTCCCGAGCGACCCTCTCGAGCAGCTCGAGCTCGCGATGAAGGCCGTGTTCCGCAGCTGGTTCGGCCAGCGCGCGCGTGACTACCGTAAGTTCAACGGGATCCCGGACTCCTTGGGCACGGCCGTCAACGTTGTCGCGATGGTGTTCGGCAACATGGGCGAGACGTCGGGCACCGGCGTCGCATTCACGCGCGATCCCAACACCGGCGAGCGCGTGCTGTTCGGCGAGTATTTGACGAACGCGCAGGGTGAGGACGTCGTCGCGGGCATCCGCACGGCGCCGAAGATCGCGTCGCTCGCGTCCGAGATGCCTGCGGTCTATGCGGAGCTCCGGCGGATAGCGCGCGCGCTCGAACGGCACTATCGCGACGCGCAGGACCTCGAGTTCACGATCGAGCGTGGCCGGCTGTTCATGCTGCAAACGCGCTCCGCGAAGCGGACGGCGGCCGCGGCCGTGCGGATCGCGGTCGACATGGTCCACGAGGGATTGATCACGAAGCAGGAAGCGCTCATGCGCGTCGAGCCGGCCCAAGTGGAGCAGCTGCTGCGCGACCAGCTCGATCCCGCTGCGCGGGCCACGGCGACCAGAATCGCCCGCGGGCTCAATGCGTCGCCGGGCGCCGCCGTCGGCCGCGCGGTGTTCGACGCGGACGACGCTGCGGCTTGGGCCGCGCGCGGCGAGCGCGTGATCCTCGTGCGGCTCGAGACGTCGCCCGACGACTTTCACGGGATGGCCGTCGCGCAGGGGATCCTCACCGCGCGCGGCGGCGCCACGTCGCACGCGGCGGTGGTCGCGCGGCAGATCGGCAAGCCGTGCGTCGCGGGTTGCGCCGCGCTCGCGATCGACGCGGACGCGCGGCGCGCGCGGGCGGTCGAAACGGGGCTCGAATTCGTCGAGGGCGACTGGCTCAGCATCGACGGTGCGACGGGCGAGGTGCTGCTCGGCGAGCTGCCGACGATCGCCGGCAGCTTCGACGAGCAGCCAGCGCTCGAGACGCTGCTCGGTTGGGCCGACGAGGTGCGGCGCCTCGAAGTCTGGACGAACGCCGACGAGCCGGCCGAGGCGGCGCAGGCGCGGCGCTACGGCGCTCAAGGCATCGGCCTCTGCCGCACCGAGCACATGTTCCGCGCCGGCGAGCGGCTCGAGATCGTGCGCCGCGCGATCCTCGTGGCGCATCGGGCGACGCGGGCCGCGGAGCGTCGCGCCGCGGGCGCCGAGCTCAACGCGGACGAACAGGCGTGTCTCGCGCGCTTCGAGCGCGCGCTCGGCGAGCTCGAGCGGCTCCAGCAGGGCGACTTCGAGGGCCTGTTCCGCGAGATGGACGGGCTGCCCGTCGTCATTCGGCTCATCGATCCGCCGCTGCACGAGTTCCTGCCGAAGCACGGCGAGCAGCTCGTCAAGGTCGCGACCGCGCGGCTCGACGGCGGCGCGGCGCGCGACGACGAGGAGTTGCTCGCCGCGATCGAGGCCATGTGCGAGCCGAACCCGATGCTCGGTCTGCGCGGCTGCCGCCTGGGCCTCATGGTGCCCGAGATCGTGAAGATGCAGACGCGCGCGATCTTGAACGCGCAGATCGCGATCAAGAAGGCCGGCGGCCGGCCGATCGCGAAGATCATGATCCCGCTGGTGGGGCACGCGAACGAGCTCGCTCGCACGCGCGAGCTGCTCGAGACCGAGGCGCGCGCGATCGAGCGCGCGGCCGGGGTCCACGTCGACTACGAGTTCGGCACGATGATCGAGGTGCCGCGCGCAGCGTTGACGGCGGACGAGCTTGCGCGCGAGGCCGACTTTTTCAGCTTCGGCACCAACGACCTCACGCAGATGACGTTCGGCTACTGCCGCGATGCGGCCGAGAGCGGCTTTCTGCGGGACTACGTGGAGCGCGGCATCCTGCCCGCGAATCCGTTCCAGACGCTCGACGATGCGGTCGCGGGGCTCATCGAGCTCGCGGCGCGGAAGGGCCGTGCCACGAAGCCGCGGCTCAGTCTCGGCATTTGCGGCGAGCACGGCGGCGAGCCCGCATCGATCGCAAAGTGCGAGCAGATCGGGCTCGACTACGTGTCGTGCTCGCCGTTTCGGGTGCCCGTTGCGCGGCTCGCCGCCGCGCGCGCCGCACTGGCCGAGCGGGAGGCGCGCAATCGCACGGCGCTAGACGGCGGGCAGGCGACAAGGTCGGCACGGCGCCCGCGCCTGCGCGCGCCCGTCCAGGTCGAGCCGGCGATCGCCTTCGCGGACTTGCCGGTTTCGGAACTGGGTCACGCGCCGGCCGGCCGGCCGCAGTGCTAGCATCGGGCCGTTCTCGGCGCCAGTCGCCGAAGGAGGCTCGATGAAGCCCGTGCTGGTGCTCGCTGTGGGTTTGACTCTTTCCGGCTGCGGCGGCTCGCCGGAGCCGCAGCAGCGCGCGGCCGCGCCCGAGGCGCAGCAGAGCGCAGCCGCGCCGAGGCGCGAGACCGTGTTCGAGCCGCTCGTCGGCACGATCGATCGCGCGAACGGCGTCCAACAGACCATCGACGACCAAGCCGCCGAGCGCCGCCGCCAAATCGAAGAAGCCGAGCGCTAGCCGCGGTACCCGAGCAGGCCGCGCAGGCCGCGGAACGCCGGCAGCGGCTCCGTGATCACGTGCGTGGGGATCGCCTGCATGTAGGCGCGATAGCTGCCCTTCGCCTCGAACCGCTCGCGGAATTCCGATTTCGCGAGCGCGTCGAGCAGCTGCGGCACGATGCCGCCCGCGATGAACACCCCGCCGCGGGCCCCGACCGTCATCGCCACGTTGCCCGCCACCGTGCCGAGCATCGCGAAGAACATCGCCTGCGCCTTGCGCGCCAGGGGCTCGCTCCCCTTCGCGAGCGACGTCACGTCCTGCGGCGTGACCGTCGGTCGCCCGCGGCCCGCGAGCTCCGCGAGCGTCACGTAGAGGCGCACGAGGCCGGGTCCGGACAGAAAGCTCTCGGCCGAGCAGTGTCCCTCCTGCTTGCGCACGAGCTCGATGACGCGCTGCTCCTCCTCGGTCGTCGCGGGCAGCGTCGAGTGGCCGCCTTCGCCGCTCACCACCGCCCAGCCGTCGCTCGCGGGCACGAGTGCGGCGATGCCGAGACCGGTGCCCGGCCCCACGGCCGCGAGCGTGCCGCGCCCGCTAGGCGCGCCGCCGCCGATCTTGCGCAGATCCGCCGCTCGCAGATGGGGCAGACCCCACGCGATCGCCGCGAAGTCATTGACGACGATCAGCTCGCTCAGGTGCAGCTCCTGCTTGAGGGCCGCCTGCGAGAACCGCCAGTCGAGGTTGATCATCTGGACGTTGTCGCCCAGGATCGGAGCCGCGACCGCAAGCGCGGCGCGCTTCGGTCGATCGGTGGCGCGCCGGTGGTCGAGGTAAACGCTCAGCAACCCAGCGAGACCGGTAAAATCGGAGTTCTGGAACACCTCGGAGGCGAGCTCTTGACCTTTGTCGTCGAGCAAAGCGCAGCGAGTGTTCGTCGCGCCGATATCGGCCATCAGGTCCATCGGTGAGATCTCGTCCTATGCCTCTCGAATAGTAGCGAGCCCATGCTCGAGAGCAAGGACTTGCCCCAGCCGATTCGCGATCGCCGCCCAGAATCGGCGCGCGCGCAGCCCGGTCACGTGCGCCGTTGGCTAGGCCGAGTCGCGTTGCTGCCCGTGCGCTACGAAGCGCACGCGCCTGCGGCGCTGCCGCCGGGCCGGGTCTGCTACGTGCTCGAGACGGATCGCCTCCTAGATCGCCTGGTGCTCGAGGATTTGTGCCTGCGCGAGCGCTGGCCGTTGCCGGACGATTCCCGCGCGGCCGGATTTTTCAGCGTGCGCTCGATTCGCGGCTGGCTGCTGCGGCGGCTCGTGCCCCGCGACGTGGCCGAGCTCGAGCCCGTGGTCGCGCGCGTCACGGAACGCGGCGGCGCGCCGGTGTCGTTCGTCCCGATAGCGATCTTCTGGGGCCGCGCGCCACAGCGTGACAGCTCGTGGATCAGCGTGTTGTCGTCGGAGGACTGGGGCCTCGGCGGGCGGCTGCGCCGCGTGCTCGCCGTGCTGGTGCACGGGCGCTCCGTGCTCGTGAAGGTCGGCGAGCCGCTCGCGGTCGCCGCGCTCGCCGAGCCCGACGGCACGCGCGAGCTGCTCGCCCGCAAGATCGGGCGCCTGCTGCGCACGCTCTTCAACGACCAGCGCACGCTCACGATCGGGCCCGACTTGTCGCATCGCCGGCTGCTGCTCGACGAGATCCTCGAAAGCCCGTGGGTGGTGGCGGCGATCCAGCGCGAGGTCCGCTCGTCGGGGAAGGGCGAGCGCCGCGTACGCGCTCGGGCCCGGCACTACGCGGCCGAGATTGCCGCGGACTATTCCTATCCGGTCGTGCGCCTTCTCGATCGCGCGTTCACGTGGCTCTGGAACCGGCTGTACGAAGGCGTCGACGTACGCCATCTCGAGACGTTGACCGAGATCCCCGCCGGCACCGAGCTCGTCTACGTGCCCTGCCACCGCAGCCACATCGACTACATGCTGCTCGCCTACGTCATCTACCGGCAGGGGCTCGCGCCGCCGCACATCGCGGCGGGAGTGAACTTGAACCTGCCGATCTTGGGGCGAATTCTGCGGCGCGGCGGCGCGTTCTTCATCCGTCGCTCGTTCCACGGCAACGCGGTCTATGCGGCCGTCTTTCGCAGCTACTTCCATCTGATCCTCGTGCGCGGTTTTCCGATCAAGTATTTCATCGAGGGCGGGCGCAGCCGCACGGGTCGGCTCCTGCAGCCGAAGCTGGGTCTGCTCACCATGACGATCCAGAGCTACGTAGCGGACCGCAACCGGCCGGTGGTGTTCGTACCCGTGTACTTCGGCTACGAGAAGCTCGTGGAGGGCCAGACGTTCATCCGTGAGCTCAGCGGCAAGGCCAAGAGGAAGGAGTCGCTCGGCGGCGCGCTACGCTCGCTCGGCGCGCTGCGCGAGCGGTTCGGCGGGGTGCAGGTGAGCTTCGGAGAACCACTTGCGCTCGCTCGAGTGCTCGACGAGACGCACGCGGGTTGGCGTACCGAGCCCGTGGACGAGCAGTTTCGCCCGGAGTGGCTCAGCGCCGCGGCGGAGAAGCTCGGCACGCGGATCATGACCGCGATCAACGACGCGGCGGTGATCAATCCGGTCAACCTCGTGTCGCTGGTGCTGCTGTCGATGCCGAAGCAGGCGATCGTGGAGGTCGAGCTCAGGGCGCAGCTCACGCTCTACACCGAGCTCGCGAAGCGCGCGCCGTACGCGCCGCGCTCCGGCGGCTCCGCGCTCACCGCGGACGAAATGATCGAGCGTTGCGAGCGGATGCGCTGGCTCTCCCGTCGGCCCCACGAGCTCGGCGACGTGCTCTACATGGACGAGCGGCACGCCGTGCTCGCGAGCTACTACCGCAACAACATCGTGCATCTCTACGCGCTGCCCGCGCTCGTGGCGGCGGGTTTCGTCAACCGCTCGGAGCTCACGGCCGCGCGCCTGCGCACGCTGGTCGCCGAGCTCTACCCCTGTCTCAAGGGCGAGCTCTTCCTGCGGCTCGGACGCGCGGAGCTCGAGGAGGCTACCGACGCCGTCGTCGCTGCGATGGTCGAGCTCGGCTCGCTCGATGTGCGCGCCGGCGTGCTCGTGCGGCCCGCCGATGGCAGCCCGCGCGCGGGGCAGCTGCGTCTCTGCGCGGAGATCCTGCAGCCCTTCATCGAGCGCTATTACCTGTGCGTCTCGCTGCTGCTCGCGGCAGGCTCCGGGGTGCTGCGCGCCGCCGAACTCGTGCGCCGCTGCCGCGCGGCGTCGGAGCAGCTGGCATTGATCTATGCGCTGAACTCGCCGGATCTCTTCCAGGCCGAGCTGTTCGACACTTGGGTAGAGTACTTACGCGGAGCGGCGCTGCTCGGCGAGGATTCGGGCGGCGTCTTGTCGTTCGATGAGGGGGTGCTCGCGGAGCTCGCTGCGGCGCTGGGCTTCGTGCTGCCCGCGGGCTTGCGTCAAACGCTCGTAAGCCTCGCCGGCACGGCTGCGCCGCCGCCGTCCGGTTAGCCCGCCCGGCGCTGCGGCGCAGGCGACTCTTGCGTCAGGCGTTCAGATCCGGAATTCGGGCGCTCTCGAGCTGAGTGATCATGTCCTTCAGCATCAGCTTTCGCTTCTTCAGACGCCGGAGCATGATCTGATCCACGAGGGGATCGGACACGAGCCTCGAGATGACCTGGTCCAGGTCCTGATGCTCAACGCGCAACTGCTTCAGTCGCTCCACGTTCCTGAAAGTCTCAGTTTCTACGTTCTGGTCCACGAGTTGTCTGGAATGGCGCTAACCAGTCCCGCCGGGCGTCGCCAAAGGCCAGAAAGTGTGGATTCAGCAGGTCGTCTTTGGAGTTGTACCTCAGCGGCCGACCGGCTCGATCCATCATACGCCCGCCCGCGCTCTCTAGGATAGCCTGAGCCGCGGCCGTGTCCCACTCCGAGGTGGGCCCGAGGCGCGGATACAGGTCGGCCGCGCCTTCGGCAATGAGACATATTTTGAGCGAGCTGCCCATCGGCGTGAGCTCGTGAGGCCCGAGCGCGTCCAGATACGCGGCGAGCTCGCCGCTCGGATGGCTACGGCTGCCGACGACCTTGAGCGGCTCGCCGGCGCGCTCGCGGACGCGAATCGCCTGCGCGGGCGAGCTCGCGTCGCGGCGCCACGCGCCGGTCTCGACGGCGCCGTAGTAGCTGCGGGCGGGCACCGGGGCAAGCACGACGCCGAGCACCGCACGGCGCTCCTCGACGAGCGCGATGTTGACCGTGAACTCGCCGTTGCGCTTCAGGAACTCCTTCGTGCCGTCGAGCGGATCGACGAGCCAGTAGCGCGACCAGCTGCGCCGCGCCGCGAGCTCTTGCGGCGGCGATTCCTCGGAAAGCAGCGGCACGTTCGGTGCGAGCCGCGCGAGCCCGTCGCGAATCGCCGCGTGTGCCGCCCGGTCGGCGGCCGTGAGCGGCGAGCGGTCGTCCTTGAGCTCGACGGCGATCTCGCGGTTCGCGTAGATCGCGAGGATCGCGTCGCCGGCCTCGCGTGCGACGGCGCAAACGGCGTCGAGAGTCGCGGTTCTATCGGCGAGGTCGAGCATTCGAGTCTTGTATCATAGGGCTATGTCCGGCATAGCTTCGCACGCCGTCGATTGGACCGAGATCGACACGGTTTTCGTCGACATGGACGGCACGCTCCTCGACCTCGCGTTCGACAATTTCTTCTGGCTCGAGCTCGTGCCCGCCCGTTACGCGGAGCGCCACGGCCTCACCCCCGAGGCGGCGCGCGAGCGCCTCACGGCCCGGTTCGACGCGGCGGCCGGCACGCTCTCGTGGTACTGCCTCGACCACTGGACTCGCGACCTCGACCTCGACATCAGAACACTCAAGCGCAGCCACGGGCATTTGATTCGCTTCCTGCCGCGCGCTCGCGAGTTTCTCGCCGCCGTGCGTGCGCGGCGCAAGGGTCTGTGGCTCGTCACGAACGCCCACCGCGACACGCTCCGGGTCAAAGCCGAGCAGACCGGTGTGGATCGGCTCGTCGATTCGGTGGTCTGCTCGCACGATCTCGACGCGCCGAAGGAGAGCAACGAGTTCTGGACCGAGCTCGCGCGCCGCCGCCCGTTCGATCCGCAGCGCACGTTGCTGATCGAGGACAGCCTTGCCGTGCTCGGCGCCGCGAAAGCGTTCGGTTTGAAGCACACCCTCGCAATTCGCCGGCCCGACTCGCGGCTGCCGGCGCGCGACATCACGACGTTCCGCGCCGTCGACGGCGTCTCCGACTTGGTCTGAGGTGCGGCTTGAAGAAGCGGTTCCCGCCCCGATGTTTCCGCGCCTACGAGTGACGTCCACCGCCGCCCTGGGCGCCGCCGTGGCCACCGCTGCGCGGGCCACCGCCGCGAGGACCGCTGCCGCGAGGGCCACCGCGGGGACCGCCGCCGCGAGGACCGCCGCCACCGCCTCCCCCAGGGCGTCCGCGCCCACCGCCCCCTCGGCCTCGCCAGGGCGGGCCGCCGTCGTGCGGCGAGTGCCGATGACGACTGGGCTCGTACGCGGCGACCTGCATGAGCGAGTCGCGATCGAACGACGCGACCGGGATCTTGCGGCCGATGAACGCCTCGATGTCGGGTAGCGAGATCGCGTAAGCCTCGCAGCCGAAGCTGATGGCGTCGCCCGCGGCGCCCGCGCGCGCGGTGCGGCCGATTCGGTGCACGTAGTCCTCGGGATCTTGCGGCAAGTCGTAGTTGAAAACGTGGCTCACGCCCGGTACGTGCAGGCCGCGCGACGCGACGTCGGTGCCGATCAGCACCGCGAGCTTGCCGGCCTGGAAGTCCTTGAGCATGCGCAGCCGTTTGCGCTGCGGCACGTCCCCCGACAGCGCTTCGGCTTCGATGCCGTTGCGCTGCAGCGCGTCGCGCAGGCGCTCCGCTTCGCGCCGCGTGTTCACGAACACCATCGTGCGGCTCGCGTTGCGGTCACGCAGCAGCGTGAGCAGCAGCGGGATCTTCTCCTCGTTCGCCGGGAAGTAGATGCTCTGCGTGACGCGGTCGACGGTCATCTTGTCGGGCTCGATGCGCACGAGCTCGGGGTCGTTCATGTGCTCGTAGGCGAGCTCGAGCACGCGATGCGACAACGTCGCCGAGAACAGCATGTTCAGCCGCTGCTCGCGCTCGGGCAGCCGCCGCATCACGAAGCGGATGTCCTTGATAAAGCCGAGATCGAACATACGATCGGCCTCGTCGAGCACGAACACCTGCACGTAGTGGAAGTGGAATACGCGTTGCTTGAAGAAGTCGATGATGCGCCCGGGAGTACCGATCAAGACGTCTACGCCGGCGGCGAGCTCATCGCGCTGTTTGTCGTAATCCGTCCCGCCGAACGCGAGGCCGAGCTTGAACGGCAGGTGTTTACCTAATACCTCCGCGTCCGCGTGAATTTGCACCGCGAGCTCGCGCGTGGGCGCGATCACGAGGGCGCGAGGCGCCTTCTCCCTCGGCGCAGGCGTTTGCTCGAGACGGTTGAACAGCGCGAGCAAATACGCGGCGGTCTTGCCGGTGCCCGTCTGCGCTTGGCCCGCGACGTCCTGCCCATCGAGCGCGATCGGCAGGGTCTCGCTTTGAATCGGCGTGCAGCGGTCGAATCCGGCTTCCGCGACGCCGCGTTGCAGTCCCGGCGACAACGGCAGGTCGGAAAACTTAAGATCCGTTAAGTGCTCACTGGCTTGAGGAGGGGCGTCTATTGCGGACATCGATACTTGCAAATTGTCTTGGCGACGGTTAAAAATAGTGAACGCCCTCCCAGATAGATACCCACAGTTCCCGCAAACCTCGAACGAAGCGACCTGCTGCGACATTGTGCCTGACCTGCCAGGCGGCGTCACTTTCGGCTTTGTTCACCCCTTGGGCGTCTCGAGCTCACCTTCCACCCCGGTCGGTTCTCCGAAGAGGGGCTCACTAAAGAGGGGAATCATGCAGCGGAGGGATTCAGAGGACCTAATGACGTGAGTGAGCAGATCGTACATACGACCGATGCGGCTTTCGAAACGGACGTCGTCAAAGCCGATCAACCCGTTCTTCTCGACTTTTGGGCCGAATGGTGCGGGCCGTGCAAGATGATTGCGCCGATCCTCGACGCCATCGCCGACGAGTATCGAGACCGACTTCGCGTAGTCAAGCTCAACATCGACGAGAATCCGAGGACGCCGCCGAAGTACAACATTCGCGGCATTCCGACACTACTATTGTTTCGCAACGGCACCGTCGCGGCCCAGCAAGTGGGCGCCGTGTCGAAGGCGCAGCTCGAGTCCTTTCTCGACGCGCATCTCGGCGCCGCCAACAGCGCCGCCAACGGTTAATCCGATAAACCTAGCAAGGAAATTAGGTAAGCACTCGTGAGGGGATATTTGGGAAATTCAGCACGCGCCCGGGTGAAAGATGGCCCGCGGCAGCCCAGGGACGGAAACAACGACAAACGCTCGCGCAGAGGCGGAGGGGGTGGCGGCGGTGGCCAGGGTGGTCAAGGTGGCCAAGGTGGCCAAGGTGGCCAAGGTGGCCAAGGTGGCCAACGGCACGAAGAGTTCCCCGATGATGAGGAGTTTGACGTGATCCCGGCCGCCGAGCTCGAGCTGACGAAGAACGCGATGAACCTCTCCGAGCTCAAAACGCGGCCCGCGGCGCAGCTCGTCGAGCTCGCCGAATCGATGGGCCTCGAGAATCTCGCCCGCTCCCGCAAACAAGACATCATCTTCTCGATCCTCAAAGCCCACGCCAAGAACGGCGAGAACATCTTCGGCGAGGGCGTGCTCGAGATCCTGCAGGACGGCTTCGGCTTCCTGCGCTCGTCGGACGGCTCCTACCTCGCGGGCCCCGACGACATTTACGTGAGCCCGAGCCAGATCCGGCGGTTCAACCTGCGCACCGGCGATACCGTCTCCGGCCTGATCCGGCCGCCGAAGGACGGGGAGCGTTATTTCGCGCTGCTCAAGGTCGGCGACATCAACGGCGACGCGCCCGAGAACTCGAAGAGCAAGGTGCTGTTCGAGAACCTCACGCCGCTGTTCCCGAGGAAGCGGCTCAAGCTCGAGCAGGGCAACGGCAGCACCGAGGACCTCACCGCGCGCATCATCGACATGGTCGCGCCTATCGGCAAAGGCCAACGCGGCCTAATTGTCTCTCCGCCGAAAGCCGGCAAGACGATGTTGCTGCAGAATATCGCGGCTTCGATCGCGGCGAATCATCCGGACGTGCAGCTGATCGTGCTGCTCATCGACGAGCGGCCCGAAGAAGTCACCGAGATGGAGCGCACGGTCCGCGGCGAGGTTGTGTCGAGCACGTTCGACGAGCCCGCCACGCGCCACGTCCAAGTCGCGGAGATGGTCATCGAGAAGGCCAAGCGGCTCACCGAGCACAAACAGGACGTCGTGATCCTGCTCGACTCGATCACGCGCCTCGCACGCGCCTACAACACCGTCGTGCCGTCGTCGGGCAAGGTGCTCACGGGTGGCGTCGATGCGAACGCGCTGCAGCGGCCGAAGCGCTTCTTCGGCGCGGCGCGCAACATCGAGGAAGGCGGTAGCCTCACGATCATCGCCACGGCGCTGATCGACACCGGCTCGAAGATGGACGACGTCATCTACGAGGAATTCAAGGGCACCGGCAACATGGAAATCCACCTGGATCGGCGGATCTCCGAGAAACGCGTGTTCCCGTCGATCAACATCAACCGCTCGGGCACGCGTAAGGAAGAGCTGCTCACGGCGGCCGACGAGCTCCAGAAGATGTGGGTGCTCCGCAAAGTGCTGCATCCGATGGACGAGCTCGCTGCGGTCGAGTTCCTGCTGTCGAAGCTCCAGGACACGAAGACCAACGCCGACTTCTTCGAGTCGATGAAGCGCTAGCGCGCTACGCCAGGGTCTGACCCGCAGGGGTCTGACCCTAATTCATTCCGCTCGCGTCTTAGCCGCCCGCTTCGCGCGCTTGCGTTCTCGCTTTTCCTCCCTCGCCTTCAGCCGCTGCACCCGCGCTGCGGCGAGCTCGGGGAGCCGGGCTTCGACGGCGGGGCGCACGACGCGCTCGAAGATGGCGCCGGCAACGAAAAACGCCACGATGCCGGGCGGGCCGAGCCAATCGAAGAGATATGCCGGCCACGCCGCTGCGCGGATCGTGTTCATGATGGAGTCGACGCCGAACCCCGAGATGTACTGAATCGCTTGGGACGCGAAGAAGCTCTCGGCGCCGGCGAAGCTCGAGGCGCCTTTGGCCGCGTCCTGCTCGAGCGAAAGGGCTTCGAGGGTTACGAGCGTGACGACGTAGCCGAGGCCGTAGAAACCGCCGCCCTTCGTTGCCCATAACGCGACGAGCCAGTCGCGCACAAGCGTGCCCCCGTATTTCGGCTCGCGCGCGAGCCGCTTCACGGTGCGGGAATGCCGAACGAACCGCCCTTCCTTTGGTTTCTCTTTCACTTCCGAGGTCACGGAACGTTCCCCTAGGGGTTACGGACTGCTGCGAGCGTCGTCCTCTAGCCGCGGCCTGATTCCTCGCGCCGCAGGGCGCGATAGCCGATGTCGGTGCGCCAGAATGCGCCGTCCCAGCTGACCTCGTCCACGGCCCCGTAGGCAGCCTCGCGCGCCGCGCGCACGCTCGTGCCGCGGGCGACGGCGCAGAGCACGCGGCCACCGTCCGTGACCACCGTGTCGTTCGAAAGGCGTGTGCCCGCGTGAAAGATCTTCACGTCGTCGCCGCGCACCGTCTCGAGGCCGCTGATCGGCCGGCCCTTCTCGTAGCCGTCCGGATAGCCGCGGCTCGCCATGACCACGCCGATCGTGGCGCGTGGGTCCCAGTCGATCGGCTGCGACCCGAGCGTGTCGTCGAAGCACTGCAGGCAGAGAGCCACGAGGTCGGAGCGGAGGCGGAACAGGATCGGTTGGGTCTCGGGATCGCCGAGCCGGCAATTGAATTCGACGACTCGCGCTCGGCCGCCCGCGTCGATCATCAGGCCGGCGTACAGGAACCCGCGATAGCGCACCCCGTCCGCCGCGAGCCCGCGCGCGGTCGGCAGCATGATGTCGTCCATCACGTGCCGGTGCACCGCGTCGGTGACCACCGGCGCCGGAGAGTAGGCGCCCATGCCGCCGGTGTTCGGGCCGCGGTCGCCGTCGTCGCGCGTCTTGTGGTCCTGGGAGCTGGCGAGCGGCACGACACGGGTGCCGTCGACGAGCGCGATGAAGCTCGCTTCCTCGCCCTGCATGAAGTCCTCGACGACGACCTTGGCGCCGGCCGCGCCGAACAGCCGTTGTTTCAACATGCGCTCCACGGCGGTCTCGGCGTCTGCCGTGGTGGCGGCGATGATCACGCCCTTACCCGCGGCCAGCCCATCGGCCTTGATGACGATCGGCGCGGGCCGCGCGCGCACGTAGGCGCGCGCGGCGGCGAACTCCGTGAACGTTTGCGACGCGGCCGTCGGAATCCCGTGGCGCACCAGGAAATCCTTGGTGAACGCCTTCGAGCCTTCGAGCCGAGCGCCGTCGGCCCGCGGACCGAGACACTTGAGCCCGCGCGCCTCGAACCGGTCGACGAGACCGGCGACGAGCGGCGTCTCGGGGCCGACGATCGTGAGGCCGACGCCCTCGGTCAAGGCGACCTCGAGCAGCGCGTCCGTGTCGATGGCCGCGACGGCCACGTTACGCGTCTTCGGCTCGCGCGCCGTGCCGGCGTTGCCGGGCGCCACGAGCACCTCGTCGGCGAGCGGCGACTGCGCGACCTTCCACGCGAGCGCGTGCTCCCGTCCGCCGTTGCCGATGATCAGAACCTTCACGTCCGTGTCGCGCTCAGTGTCGGAAGTGCCGCATGCCGGTGAAGATCATCGCGATGCCGTGCTCGTTGGCGGCGCGGAGGACCTCCTCGTCCCGCTTCGAGCCGCCAGGCTGCACGACGGCCGTGATGCCATGCTCTGCGGCCGCGTCGATCCCGTCGCGGAACGGGAAGTAAGCGTCGGACGCCATCGCCGCGCCGGCGAGCGGGAGCTCGACCTCGGCCGCTTTCAGTGCCGCGATCCGCGCGCTCATCACGCGGCTCGGTTGGCCGGCTCCGATGCCGAGCGTCGCGCCGTCGCGCGTGTAGACGATGGCGTTCGACTTGACGAACTTGACCACGGTCCAGGCGAATGCCAGGTCGCGGAGCTCGGCTGCCGTGGGCGCGCGCTTACTGACGACGTTCGCGTTCGCCACGTCGACCTCGCCCGCGTCGCGCTCCTGGAGCAGCAGGCCGCCCTCGATTGTCTTCACGTCCCAGATCCGCTCGTGCTCGGTCTCGGGCCAGCCTGCCTCGAGCACGCGGATCGACGGCTTCGCCGCGAGCGTCGCGCGGGCGCCCTTGCCGACCTCGGGCGCGACGATGACCTCGGCGAACTGCTGGCCCACGATCGCCTCCGCTGTTGCCTGGTCGAGCGGACGGTTGAACGCGAGCACGCCGCCGTACGCCGACGTGGGGTCCGTGCGATAGGCGAGGCGGTACGCGGCGGCTGGCGTCGGCGCCACCGCCACGCCGCAGGGATTCGCGTGCTTGACGATCACGCATGCCGTGGCCTCGAACGCCTTCACGGCTTGGAACGCGGCGTCGGCGTCGACGAGATTGTTGAACGACAGCTCCTTGCCCTGGACCTGCGTCGCGTGCGCGACCGTGCCCGGACGGGGCTCCGTGTTGCGGTAGAGTGCGGCCTCTTGATGCGGGTTCTCGCCGTAGCGCAGGGCTTGCGCGAGCTGCCAGTTCAAGAGCAGCGTCTCGGGCCACGGCACGGGCGTCGCGCTGTGCACGCGCAGATAGCGGCTGATCGCGGAGTCGTAGCGCGCCGTATGGCTGAACGCCTTGATCGCGAGCTCGCGCCGCAACGATGCGGGGACGTTGCCCTCGCGTAGCGCCGCGAGCACGGGTCCGTAGTCCGCGCGGTCGATGATCACCGTGACGCGCTCGTGGTTCTTGGCGGCGGCTCGCAGCATCGCCGGGCCGCCCACGTCGATGTTCTCGATAGCCTCGGCGTCCGTGCAGTCGGTGCGCGCGGCCGTGGCCTCGAACGGGTAGAGATTCACCGCCACCACGTCGATCGGCATGATGCCGTGTGCCGCGAGCGCGCCGTCGTCGACGCCGCCGCCGCGCGCGAGCAAGCCGCCGTGGATCTGCGGGTGCAGCGTCTTGACCCGCCCGTCCATGATCTCCGGGAAGCCGGTTACGGCGGCGACCTCGGTGACCGGGATCCCGGCACGGCGCAGAGCTTGCGCGGTGCCGCCCGTAGAGACGATCTCGTACGACAGCTCGATCAACCCTGCCGCAAACTCGACGAGCCCCTGCTTGTCCGAGACGCTGAGTAGCGCGCGCCTCGCCGGCGCCGAGGCGCGGAGCGCAATGTGGCCTTTCTTGCGGGGCTTAGGTCTCGACTTGGCCTGTCGCGCCGGGCTCATCGGCCCTGGAGCTTATAAACTTTGAGCTTCTTCCTGAGCGTCCCCCGGTTGATGCCGAGGATTTCGGCAGCTTCGCTCTGATTGCCGCTGGTGTAGCTCAGCACGGCCCTGAACAGAGGCTTCTCGACTTCCCCGAGCACGAGCTGATACAAATCGCCCGGCTTGTGGCCGTTCAAGTTTGCGAAGTAGCTATTCAGGCATTCGTCGGTGAGGCTACTGAGCGGCTTGTGCTTGATGCCGAAGTGCGCCGTCGATGTCGCCGTTCGCTTCGTCTTCTTCTTCGTGCTTCTTTTTATACTGGTGGTCGCGATCACTACGTTCTCCCCTTAGAACGCAAAAACGTCCCAACAACTCCGAGGCGGCATCCCCCAGCTTTCAGCGTCGCGGGCATCTTCCCGAGAAAACCGGGACTTGCCCGGATTACAACCGGGTCGAGTGCTCTGTGACGCTAACCCCGTTTCTAGCAGTAAGGAATACCGACTCAGGGTGCGCAAATAATAGCACGGAAGAAAGAAAAACAAGCGTGTGAGTTCGATGCGCGCCGCGCGCGAATGCGCGTCTAGAGAAATACTTTGTCCGCACCGCAGCTTATTACATCTGTCTCGACTTCGATGCAGACATCGAGCTCAAATCCATAGGCGTCCGGTCCCGGATCGACCACTTCGATCTCCGCGCGCGCAGTTTCGCCGGGCGCCATCAGCCCTCTCGCTCGCGCGCCGTACTCGGTGGGCGCGAACACGCGGCTGCCGACCGCAGCTTCCCAACGATCCTTCAACTGCACGAGCACGGACGGATACGGCTGCGACTGCTGCGCGCGATTTTGGATTCGCGCGGTAATCTTCAAGCTGCCTTGTCCGCGTGTGTTCGGCTCCGCGGTCGCGACCCAATCGAGAATTTGGTATTGGTGCACGTCGAAGCGCGGCAGGACGCGCGTGCCGAGCATCGCGTACGCGTCCTTGACGATCGGCCCGACGACCGCGTAGCGCACGAGGTCGGCGCGAAAGTGATGGATCGCCTGCGCGCCGAGCGCGGCAGCCCCCAGCAGCGCGGCGAGCCCCCACCAGCGGCTCGACCGCCGTGGCCGCGCGCTCAGGGGCCAGGGCGCGGAGCCGGTCTCGACCGGGTCGTCGAGCACGCTGTTCACTTGCTCGGCGCTCATCGCGTCGGCGTGTGCGAGGGCGGCGCTGTCCGCCTCCATCTCGCCGGTCTCGGCGTCCTCGTCGGCGATGAGCCCCACTTGCGCGACGACGTCGGCGACCGTGAACACGACGCGCTCGCCGGTGGCGGTCGGCCGCAATTCGCTCCCGGCGATTTCGCGTTGCGGAGCTGCGGCGGGAGGAGGAGCCACGGCGGCTCGGGGCGGCGCAGCTTCCGTCGCGCGCGACGCGGGCGAGGCCGCGTCCGCGGCCTTCGACTGGTGCGGTGGCAGGCTCGGCGCCGCCGCACCGTGCTGCGGTGGGCTCTGTGCGGCGGCCTCCCGCTGCGGCGCCGACGCGGTCCCGCTTCCCGCGGCGCGCGGCTCGTCCTGCGTTGCCGCGCCGTCGCTCGGCGGCTCGCGCAGCTCCGCGTAGGCGTTGAAGACGCTCGCGCAGCGCCCGCAGCGGACTTGCCCGTGGGCCTTCTTCAAGGCGTCGTCGGTGACCCGGAACGTCGTGTCGCAGTCCGGACAGCGCGTGAACAGCATTACGGTTCGCTCCCGCCCCGGATTCTAGCGGTTCTTGCCGTCAACCCGAATTCCGGCGCACGGCATCGAGCCGCGCCCAACCGTTCTGCACGGTACTCGCGAAGCCGTCGAAGTAGGGCTCGTAGGCGGCGGCGACGCGCTCGACCTGTCGCTCGAGGATTCCGCTGAGCACGATCGTGCCGCGCGGCCTGACGTGCGCGGCGAAACGCGGCGCGAGCTCGACGAGCGGCGCGGCGAGGATGTTCGCGAGCGCCGCGTCGACGACGATGCGGGGCAGCGCGTCCGGCGCGAGCACGGCTATGCGATCGGTCACGCCGTTCAAGCGCGCGTTGTCCGCCGTGGACGCGAGCGCTTGCGCGTCGTGATCGACCGCCCACGCCGCGCTCGCGCCGAGCGCGAGCGCGGCGACCGCGAGCACGCCCGACCCGCACCCGTAGTCGAGCACCGTCGCACCGTGTTCGAGATGCCGGTCGAGCCACTCGAGGCACAGCGCGGTGGTCGGGTGCTCGCCCGTGCCGAAAGCAAGGCCCATGTGCAGCAGCACGCTCGTGAGACCGGCGGGCGCCGGCCCGGCGTGCGGCGGTGAAAGCCACAGGCGCGCGCCGAAGCGCCGCGCCGAGAACTGCTGCCGTGCCGCGTCGAGCCAAGCGGAGTCGGGGAGGGCGTCGATCTCGATGTCGCCGACCGGCGAGCAAGCAGCCCGCAGGATCGAGCACAACGCGTCGAGGTTCGCGCCGGCCGGGAACAACGCGCGCACCGTGACGGCGGGCCAGAGCGGCATCTCGTCGGGAGGCGGCTCGAACAATGGCGAGTCGGCGGCGTCGGCGAGGCTCACGACCTCGGCGCCCGCGAGCTCGAGCAGGGTTTCGGCGCGCGCCACGTCCGTCGACGCGACGCGCAGCGTGAGTTGCAGTCTGCTCACCGTCGAGTGTCCGCGCGGCGCTGCACGCTCCGAGCGGGCTACTTGAGCCCGAGGCGCCGCTCGAGATAGTGGATGTCGGTGCCGCCCGCTTTGAACGCGCCGTGCTGGAAGATCTCCTGGTGTAGCGGCACGTTCGTGCTGATGCCGTCGACGACGATTTCTTGAAGCGCGGTGGTCATGCGCGCGATCGCGGCGCGCCGGTGCTCGCCGTGCGCGATGACCTTCGCGATCAGCGAGTCGTAGTAGGGCGGCACGGCGTAGCCGCTGTACATGTGGCTGTCGACTCGGATGCCGGGGCCGCCCGGTGGATGCCAGAGGCTCACGGTGCCCGGCGACGGCACGAAGGTCTTCGGATCCTCGGCGTTGATCCGGCACTCGATCGCGTGACCGCGCCAGCGAACGTCCTCCTGCGCGAAGCTCAAGCGCTCGCCTGCGGCGATCGCGAGCTGCGCCTTGACGATGTCGATGCCGGTGACGAGCTCGGTGACCGGATGCTCCACCTGGACGCGCGTGTTCATCTCGATGAAGTAGAACTTGCCGTCCTGATAGAGGAACTCGAACGTGCCGGCGCCGCGGTAGCCGATCTCGCGGCAAGCGTCGACGACGCGCTGGCCCATGCGCGTGCGTTCCTCTTCCGAGAGGCCGGGTGCGGGCGCCTCCTCGACAACCTTCTGGTGCCGCCGCTGCATCGAGCAATCGCGCTCGCCCAAGTGCACGGCGTTGCCGTGGCTGTCGGCGAGCACCTGGAACTCGATGTGACGCGGGTGGTCGAGGAATTTCTCCATGTAGACCTGGTCGTTGCCGAACGCCGAGAGCGCCTCGGCGCGCGTGATCGACACGGCGTTGAACAGCGCGGCGTCGCTGTGCACGACGCGCATGCCGCGGCCGCCGCCGCCCGCCGACGCCTTGATGATCACCGGGTAGCCGATCTCGCGGGCGATCCGCGCGTTCGTCTCGGGCTCGTCGGTGAGCGGGCCGTCCGATCCGGGCACGGTCGGCACGCCGGCTGCCCGCATCGTCTTGATCGCCGACACCTTGTCGCCCATGAGTCGGATCGTCTCCGGCCTCGGGCCGATGAAGATGAAGCCGCTCTCCTCGACGCGCTCGGCGAAGTCGGCGTTCTCGGAAAGGAACCCGTAGCCCGGGTGGATCGCCACCGAATCGGTGACCTCGGCGGCCGCGATGATCGCCGGCATGTTCAAGTAGCTCTGCTGCGAGCGCGGCGGGCCGATGCAGACCGTCTCGTCGGCGAGCAGCACGTGCTTCAGCGTCGAGTCCGCCGTCGAATGTACGGCGACGGTCTTGATGCCGAGCTCCCGGCATGCACGGAAGATGCGTAATGCGATCTCGCCCCGGTTGGCGATCAGGACCTTGTCGAGCATGGTTGTGGATCAGTCCGTCGTTTGCCGGGCGCCGACGCGTCGGCGCCCCGCGTTCATTCTTAGATGATGAGCATTCTTACGATCACTCTTCGATTATGAAGAGACCCTGGCCGAACTCGACCGGGTTGCCGTTCTCGACCAGCACGCTGACGACTTTCCCGGCGACTTCCGACTCGATCTGGTTCATCATTTTCATCGCCTCGATCACGCAGAGCGTGTCGCCGGGCTTGACCTCGGAGCCGATCTCGACGAACGGCTTGGCGCCGGGCGCCGGCCCGCTGTAGAACGTGCCGACCATCGGGGCAGTCACCTGGTGGCCCCGCGCCGCAGGCGGCGCTGCCGCGGGGGCCTCGGCGGCGGGCGCCGCGGCCGGTGCGGCGGCTGCCGGAGCCGCGGGCGCAGACACGGTCGTCCCGCCTGGGGCGCCCGGTCTGGGGTAACGGCTGATGCGCACCGACTCCTCGCCCTCGGAGATCTCGATCTCCGAAATCCCGGACTCCTCGAGGAGCTCGATGAGCTTTTTCACTTTTCTTATGTCCATCATTTCACTCCCCGCGCGAGATGACGAATCGCGGCGGTCATGGCGAGCTCGTAGCTGCCGATGCCGAAGCCGGTGACGGTGCCGACAGCGATGTCGGCGAAGAACGAGCGTTGGCGGAAGTCCTCACGCGCCGCGACGTTCGACAGGTGTACCTCGATGAACGGGATCTGCACGGCGAGCAGCGCATCCCGTAGGGCGATGCTCGTGTGAGTGAACGCCGCCGGGTTGAACAGGATCATCGCGATCCGTTCCTCCCGCGCCGCGTGGATCCGGCGGATCAGATCCGGCTCCGACTCGCTCTGGAAGGCGTCGAGCTCGTGACTTGCGGCTTTGGCCTGCTGCTTGAGGGTCGTTTCGATCTCGGCCAGGGTCGTGCTGCCGTAGACCTCGGGCTCGCGCCGGCCGAGGAGGCCTAGGTTGGGGCCATTCAATAGGAGCAAACGGGCCATCGATACTGAAGCTCGCCGAAGGAATGTGGGCGAGTTTACCCGTTTTCGCCGCAATTGGCGGCAGGTTTATCGATTTTGGCGAAAATCGCTCCTGCGATTTTCGGCACTTCCGCCGTTCCTGGCAGTCGGCCGAAAATCGCTACATTCGGCCGGCCAAGCGCGCGCGCGCCTCGGCCAAGTCGATCTTGCGCTGCCCTAGGTCCCCGAGGATCGCGGTGAGGTTCTCGAGATGCTCGGCGTGCAGCTCGCCCGTGTGGACGCCGAGCACGCTGCCGTCGGCCGCCGTGAACACGGTGAATGGCAACGCGTAGACGCTCACGCCGAAAGCGGCGGCCGCGCTCCAGCCCTCGCTCTCGCCGATGAGAATCGGGTAGTTGAACTGCATGCGGTCCGCGAAGCCGACGACGGGATCGCGCTTGTCGACGGCGATGCCGACGACCTGCACGTCAGAGTGACCGGTCTGGAACTCCTTGAGCATCGGGATCTCGCGGAGGCACGGGCCGCACCACGTGGCCCAGAAATTGATCAGCAGCGGCTTGCTGGGCCAGCTCTTGATGGACTGCGGCCCGCCGGCCAGGCTGTCGAGCGTGAAGTCGGGAAGCGTCTCGGCGAGCTCCGGCTCGTCGGACGACTCGTCGGCGTCGCTGCCGATGATCGCGGTTGCGGGGATCTCCGCCGCCTCCGGCTCGGGGGCGCGCGGGATCAGCGCGCGGTAGCTCAAATAGCCCAACACAGCCGCCGCGCTGAGCGCGATCGTCACCAGGGCGGGACGGGCCTTAGCCACGGTCGGCCACCTCGAGGGCGGCGGCGCGACGGAGGTGTTCAGAGCGCGGCGAGTTTCGAGACGTGGGCGCTGAATTCTTCCGGAGGGACGAAACCGACCAGCTTGAAGTTCGGCCGCTCGCTGCCGGCCCGATCGAAGAATGCGATCGTCGGCGGCCCGAAGCTCTTGAAGCGGCTGAGTAACGCTTGGTCATCATCGTCGTTTTCTGTCACGTCCGCGCGCAGCAGCATGAACGGCTTCAGCGCGGCGATCACCCCGGCGTCGGGGAACGTGTCCGCCTCCATCTCTCTGCAGGAGGTACACCAGTCTGCACTGAAGTCTAGCATCACAGGTTGGTTGGCGCCGCGTGCCTCCGCGAGCGCCGCGTCGAGCGCCGCAACGGTCGCGATCTGTCGGAACGCGAGACCCGGTTTTGCAGCCACGGAGCCGTCCCGGTTGCCGGCGGTGGCCGCGAACAGACCGCGGGGAATCGGCTGCAGCGGCTTTTCGCCCCCAAGCGTGGCGCCGATCAGGAGCAACGCCCCGTACAGGCAGGCGAGCACGCCGAGCCCCTTCGCGACGCGGCGGATCGGGCCGGAGTTGGCCGGCAACGGCTCCAGCGCGCCCAAGAACACGCCGGCCATGAACACGAGCACCGACCAGAGAACGAGCGTCAGCGAGCCCGGCAGCACCCGTTCCATGAGCCAGATCGCGATGCCGAGCATGACGAACCCGAACGCGCCCTTGACCGTGTTCATCCACCCGCCCACACGCGGCAACAGGAAGCCGGCGGACGCGCCGACCACTAGCAACGGCACGCCCATGCCGATGCTCATCGAGAACAGCGCCACCGAGCCGAGGGCGACGTCGTGCGTCTGGCTGATCATGGTGAGCGCGCCGACGAGCACCGGAGCGACACAGGCGGTCACGATCAAGGAGCTCAGCGCGCCCATGACCGCGGTGCCGACGTAGGTGCCCGCTCTCTGCTTGTTGGAGAGGTTCGACAGCCGCGTCTGGATCGCGGCCGGCATCTGCAAGTTGTAGACGCCGAACATGCCGAGCGCAATCAGCACGAACATGCCGGCGAACAGCGTGACGATCCACGGCTTCTGGAACAGCGCCTGCGTCTGGCCGCCGACGAGCGCCGCGATCGCGCCCGCGACGGTGTACGTCGCCGCCATTCCGAGCACGTAGGTCAGCGACAGCACGAAGCCGCGGCGCGGCGAGACCACGCCGCCCTGACCCACGATGATGCTCGAGAGGATCGGCACCATCGGCAGCACGCATCCGGTGAACGCGACACCGAGGCCGCCGAGGAAGAACCCGCCGACCAGCGCGGCCCACGAGCCCGTGACGAGCGCCGCCCATCGGTCCTGTTCCGACACCGGCTCGGAAGAGTTGGCTGCGGGCGCGGTCGTGGCGGCGAACTCGCTCGTCGCCGGCAGCACGAGCGGCATCGTCTGCTCGCCGGGCGGGTAGCAGATGCTGTCGTCCTTGCAGCCCTGGTAAGCGGCCGTGACCTTGACGTCGAGCGCGTCGGGGCTCGCGCGCGCGAACGGAACCTTGATCTCGACGTAGTCGCGAAAGACGTGCACGTCGCCGAAGTTGTCGTCCTTGTGCGGGACGCCTTCGGGCAGCGCCGCGCGGCCTAGGTCGATCTTGCCCTCCGCGCGGATCGCGAGCTTGTCCTTGTAGAGGTAGTAGCCGGGCGCGATCTGCCACCCGACGGTGAGCTCGTTCGCCTTGTCGAACCGCGCATTCATGACGAACGCTTGGTCGGCGGGCAGCAGGTCGTCGGTGTTGGCGAGCGGCGAGCGCGGCGCCGCCAGACTGAACGGCGACGCGGCGGGCAGCGCGACGGACGCGGCCCACGTCAGCGGGACGTAGCAGATGCCGTGATCGGCGCAGCCCTGCAGCTTGAGTTGGAGCTCGAGCTTGGTCGCGCCGGCGCCGCGCCGATACGGAACCGCGATCTCGAAGCCGTGACGGTAGATTTCCTGCTCACCGAAATACTCGTCGCTGTGGATCTCGCCCTTCGGAAACTCCGCCGCGTCCACGGTCACGCCGTTCGTGCGGCTGTCGAACCCGAAGCGCTTGCGGTACAAGTAGTAGCCGTCGAGGACGTCGAACTTGATGTGCACGCGGCTCGCGTCCGCTGTGGCCGTGTACTTGAAGACCTGCTCCGGCGGCAGGACGTCGTCGTCTTGGGCGATGGCCCGAGTCGCAACCAACGCTGCGATCCAAAGTAGCGCATGGGCCAATGTGTGCCGAGTCGGCATGCTCACTCCTTGCGTTCCGCCACCGAGTCCGCCAACCAGCCGAGGTAGGCCGCGGACCCACCGTGCACCGGGATCGCGAGCACCTCGGGCACCTCGTAGCTCGAGCGTTCCCGGATGACTTTCTCGATCTCCGCGAGCCGGGCCTCGGTCGTTTTGATCACGAGCAGGCTCTCTTGCTCCCGTTCGACCCGGCCCTGCCAGCGATACGTCGACTGCACTTGCCCGAGCGCGTTCACGCAGGCCGCCAGTCGTTGCTCCACCAGAGAGGCCGCGAGGCGATCCGCGTCCTCCGCGCTCGCGCACGTCGTCAACACGAGGAGCGGTCGAGGGCTCGAAGGCACGTCGCTTTTCCAACTGTCAAATGGGCCGTCAAGCATACCGGACCGATCGCCCCCTTGGTCATGAACCCCCTCTCAAAGCCTTGCAATCGGCCGGATGATCACTATTATTGGCACTCGCTTTGATCGAGTGCTAACAAGATCGCCGATCAATAGTCGTTTTCATATCCAAATCAAGGCCTTAAGAACAGGCTCCAACAGCCTCCAAAGGGAGAACAGTCATGAAGCTGCGTCCTCTACATGATCGCGTGGTCATTCGCCGTACGGAAGAAGAGCGAAAGTCTCCAGGCGGCATCGTCATCCCCGACACCGCGACCGAGAAGCCGATCAAGGGCGAGGTACTCGCGGTCGGCAAGGGCAAGATCCTCGAGAACGGCGAAATCCGGCCGCTCGATCTCAAGAAAGGCGACAAGGTGCTGTTCGGCAAGTACTCGGGCACCGAGGTGAAAGTCGACGGCGAAGATTTGCTGGTCATGCGTGAAGACGACGTCATGGCCGTCATCGAGAAATAACCGAATCCTCTTCGGCAAACCCTCTTCGACAAACCCTTCTTCGACAAACAGATTATCCAATTAGAAATTTTCAGGAGACAGAGTCATGGCGACTCCCAAAGAAGTACGATTTTCCGATGACGCACGGCAGCGAATGATGAGGGGCGTCAACGTCCTCGCGAACGCGGTCAAGGTCACGCTCGGCCCGAAGGGCCGCAACGTAGTGCTCGAGAAGAGCTTCGGCGCGCCCACCGTCACCAAGGACGGTGTCTCGGTCGCGAAGGAAGTCGAGCTCGAGGACAAGTTCGAGAACATGGGCGTGCAGATGGTGAAAGAGGTTGCCTCGCAGACCTCCGACCTCGCCGGCGACGGCACCACCACCGCGACCGTGCTCGCACAGGCGATCCTTCGCGAAGGCCTGAAGGCGGTCGCGGCCGGCTTCAACCCGATGGACCTCAAGCGCGGTATCGACAAGGGCACGATCGCTCTGATCGAAGAGCTCAAGAAGCTCTCGCAGCCGTGTAAGAACGACACGTCGATCGCCCAGGTCGGCACGATCTCGGCCAACGCGGACGAAGAGATCGGCAAGATCATCGCCGAGGCGATGAGCAAGGTCGGCAAGGAAGGCGTGATCACGGTCGAGGAAGGTTCGGCTCTTTCGAACGAGCTCGACGTCGTCGAGGGCATGCAGTTCGACCGCGGCTATCTCTCGCCGTACTTCATCAACGACCAGGCCAGCCAGTCGGCGACTCTCGAGAACCCGGTCATCCTGATCCACGACAAGAAGGTCTCGAACATCCGCGAGCTGCTGCCGCTGCTCGAGGCCGTCGCGAAGTCGGGCCGTCCGCTGCTCCTGATCGCGGAAGACGTCGAGGGCGAGGCGCTCGCCACGCTCGTCGTCAACAACATCCGCGGCATCGTCAAGGTCGCCGCCGTCAAGGCGCCGGGCTTCGGCGATCGCCGTAAGGCCATGCTCCAGGACATCGCGATCCTGACCGGCGGCCAAGTGATCTCCGACGAAGTGGGCCTGTCGCTCGAGAAGGCGAGCTTGGACGATCTCGGCGAATGCAAGAAAGTCCAGGTCAGCAAAGAGAACACCACGATCATCGACGGCGCCGGCAAGTCGGCGGACATCAAGGGCCGCATCGAGCAGATCAATCGTGAGATCGAGGAGTCGACCTCGGACTACGACAAGGAGAAGCTCCAGGAGCGTGTCGCGAAGCTTGCGGGCGGCGTCGCCGTCATCAAGGTCGGCGCGGCCACCGAGGTCGAGATGAAGGAAAAGAAGGCGCGCGTGGAAGACGCGTTGCACGCGACTCGCGCGGCGGTCGAAGAGGGCGTGGTCCCGGGCGGCGGCGTGGCATTGCTGCGCGCGGTCAAGGGCATCGCGAACCTCCAGGGCGCCAACGAGGACCAGAACGTCGGCATCAACATCCTGCGTAAGGCCGTCGAGGAGCCGCTGCGGCAGATCGTCGGCAACGCGGGCGCGGATGCGTCGGTGGTGCTCAATGCCGTCGTCCTGGGCAAGGGCAACTACGGCTACAACGCCGCGAACGGTGAGTACGGCGACATGGTCAAGTTCGGAATCATCGACCCGACCAAGGTCACGCGTCTCGCGCTGCAGAACGCGACCTCCGTCGCGGGCCTGCTGCTCACGACCGAGGCGATGATCGCGGAGGCTCCGAAGAACGACAAGGAGTCGGCGATGCCGCACGGCGGTCACGGCGGCATGGACGGGATGATGTAATCCGGCTCTTGCGGTGTCAGACACCCACGGTGTCTGAGATCAAAAGTGTCTCGTCACGGAAGCCCCGCACTCGCGGGGCTTCTCTTTTTACGGGTCAGCGCCGCGGCGCGAGGATGTCGTCGAGCAGCGCGCGCGTGTTCGGCAGCCGCTTCAGACGCGGGTAGCGTTGCCCGCCCTCGTAGGGGACCGGCAGCGTGCGATACGTGTCGCCCTGCTTGATCAGTAGCTCGATCGGGGCGCTGCCGGCCTTCGTGGCCTTCACGATCGCGCGCACGTTGTCTGCGTCGAACGCGACGCCGTTCACCGCCACGACCTCGCTGCCTGTCGTGAGCCCGCTCCGGAACGCGGGGCTGTCCCACAGCACGCCGGTGACTTGACGTGCGCTGTCGATTACCACGCCCAGTGAGTAGGTGAGGTCGACGACCTTGCGGCGCTTCTCGCTGTCCTTGTAGAAGTTCGTGGGTGTGTCGGTGTAGACGAGCTCGTAGCCGCCGCGTTTCAACCCGTCGAGCGGGGCGCCCGCGGCATTCTCGTCGAGGCGACGGCGCAGCAGCGCGGCCCAGTCGTACGGTTCCACTCGGTTCAGCATTGCGACCACGTCGTCGAATGTGTAGGTGACCTCGCCCCAGTCGCCGTCGTCGATCCCGAAGAACGCGCGCGCGAAGTCGTCGAGCGAGCGCCGGTTGCCCGAGCGCTCGCGAATCAGAGTGTCGATCTCGAGCCAGACCAGCTGGCCTTCCGAGTAATAGTCCTCGCTGCGCTGCCAGCTGACCCACGGAATCGGGCGGCGTTGCGCGTTGATCGGGTCGTTGGTCGTGTCTTGGAGCGGCCGCCATGTGCGTCCCGCGCGCACGTCGTAAGTCGCGGCGGTCAACGCGAGGCTGTCGAGCGCCTGCTGCTTGTCGAGGAATCCGGCGCGTGCCGCGAGCACGTTACCGTAGTACTGCGTCTGGCCTTCGTAGACCCAGAGCAGGCTGTCGCGCATCGGCACGTTGTAGCTCGGCGTCCAGAGATCGGCTGGCCGGCGGAACTTGCCGTTCCACGAGTGGTTGTACTCGTGGGGTAAAAGATCGCGGCTGATGAACGACGAGTCCCACGTCGCGAAGTACTTCGCCGTGACGCCGTTGTCGCTCGAGCGATGGTGCTCGAGGCCCGCGCCCGACAGCCGGTCGCTCAGCGTCAACAAGAAGTCGTAGTGATCGTAGTGGCGCGCGCCGTAGAGCTTGTCGGCTTGGCGCACGAGCTCGCGATGGATCTTCTCGATCTGCGGTGTGGTCTCCAAGAGCTCCGGCGCGTCGGCCGCCACGTTGATCGTCACGCGTGAACGGCCGCCCGGGTCGAGGTCGAGCCTGCGGAAATGCTTGCCCGCGATCAGCGGCGAATCGACGAGCGTCTCGAACGACACGGTGCGGAACCGCGTCGTGTCCGACTCCGTGCCTGCGGTCTCGAGCGCGGTTGCGAGCTGCCAGCCGGAAGGCAGCCGCACGCTTGCGTCCACGTCGATCCGGCGCGTGAAGTGGCCGGCCGGATAGAGCGCTACCGTGAACCACTCGAGCCGCAGCATCTCCCGGGTCATCATGAACGAGCCTTGCGGCTCGTCGGTCGCGCTCAGGTACTGGCCTTCGATCTCCAGGCTCGTGGCGCCCGGCGGAACGTCGACGTGATAGGCGAACGTGTCCGCGGTGTCGCGCGTCCATTGCAGCGCGCGTCCGCCCGCGCTGATGGTGAGACCGCTGAAGTTGCGGATTTCCGCGGTCGGCGAATGGTGGCCGGGAATCCACCGCGGGTAGAGCAGCACCATCGGCCCCGGAGCGCCCACGGGGACGCTCTCGCGGAACCGGAAGATGCGCCGATCGAGATCCGTCGCGTCCACCTCGAGCTTCAGTGCTCCCGGGAAGCGCACGTCGCGTGGCGCTTCGATGGGTGGAAGCGGCGGAGTCGGTTGCGGCTCGCTGCGGATTTGAGATCGTGCGGCGCCGGCGTAGAGGAGCGCGACGCCGAGCATCAGAGTCGTTCGCATCGTCACAGGGAACCTCGATCGCAGAGCCGGCGATCGCTCGCCTGCCTTGTTTCCGACGAAGGAGCAGTTCGCGTGCGCGGCAGGATAGTCGCGAATTCCGCGTCCGGCAATGTCGCGTCAGAGCGCGCGGGCTGCTTTCGGCGCCGCCGCGTGGAGCGGTTTACCGGTGGTCGCGGCCTCGAGCACGCGCCGAACGGCGTCGAGCACGACGTCGGGTGAGTCGAGCTGAATCATGTGATTGGCGTCGGTGGCGACGATCAGCTCGCTGTCCGACGAAAGCTTGGCCAACCGCTGCTGGCCGGCGCCCCAGCTGCGCTCGACGACCGCCAGCCCGCCGGGAAACGGTTGGCCGTGCGTGATCACGATCAGCGGCAAGTCGCCGAGTGAGCCCGGCGCGCCAGGCTCGCGTTGCAAGGGGTCGAGCCGCGACAGCGCCTCGAAGTCGACCCGCATCCCATGGAAGAAGCCCGGCGACTGCGCCGCGGCCGCCATGCGCGCCTGCACGTCGGGCGGCAGCTTCGGCTCGTCGGCCGGGCTCAGCTTGCCGAACAGCCGGAACACCCCGACGTGTGCCGCGAACGTGAGCAAGCGGAGCAGCAGGCAAAACCGGGAGTAGAACTTGAGCACGTCGGGGCGGAAGAACGCGTGTTCCTCGAGAGTGTCGACGAGCACGAGTCCGGCGACATCCTCCCGGTGATCGCGCGCGAAAGTCCGCACGACGAGACCGCCATACGAATGGCCCACGAGGACGTAGGGTCCCGGAACGCCGGCGCGCGCGAGCAGTGCGTGCAGATCGTCGGCGCTCCGTTGCGGCGAGTGGGGCCTAAGCGGCGCGTCGCTCGAGCCGATTCCGGCGCGGTCGTAGGCACAGACACTGGCGAATTCGGCGATGCGGTCGACGATCGGCCACCAGAAGAGCGACGGGCAGCCGGCGCCTTGCTCGATGACGACCGTCGGCCGGCGCGACGGCCCCTTGTGCAGCAGGTGCAGCCGGCGGCCGCCCAAGTCGACGAGACGGCCGGGCGGCGGGAAACGGGCCGCGTCGGCGAGCTCGCCGCGCTTCTCGTACCACCAGCCTGCGCCGATCAGCACGGCTATGGACGCGAGGACGATCAGGGTTATCATGAGTCCAGAATATACACGTTCGCATAAAATACGCCAATGTATTTTTATCGCGAGGTCGACGATGGACGAATCGAGCCCGGCCGAAGGCCAAGAACGCGGCGGCAAGCGCGCGCGCACGCGTAAAGCGTTGATCACGGCGGCGGCCGGAGTGATCGGCGAGAAGGGTTACGACCGCACCACGCTCGAGGAGGTGGCCGCCCGGGCGCGAATGTCGCGCGGCGCGATCTACGGCAACTTCAAGGATAAGGAAGAGCTGTTCCTCGCCGTGGTCGAGCGCCTCTGGCAGCCGATCGTGCCGCAAATCGAAGAGGGCGCGAGCTTGCGGCGTCAACTCCAGCTGCTCGGCAAGGCCGTGGCCGCCGCCGCCAAGGAGCGGTTGCCTCACGCGGGCGCCGCCTGCGCGTTTCAGCTGTACGCGGTGACGCACCGTGAGATGCGCGAGCGCATGACGATCGAGAACGCCGCGATCTACAAAGCGTTTGCACGCGAGCTCAAGAAGCGGGTGCCGCCCTCCGAGCTGCCGATGCCCGCGGAGCAGCTCGTGAAGGTGCTCGACGCGCTGCAGACCGGGCTGCTGTTCACCTATTTCCAGACGCCCACGCTGTTCACGGACGCGGTGTTCGTGGCCGCGTTCGAAGCGCTCGCCTGACGAGCGTGCGCAAGCTTCGCGCTTCCGGGGTGCGGCGTTTGCGCTTACAGTCGTGCGCTTGACTTGACTCCCTTAAGCCGCCCGCGAATGCCGAATCCGCCCGACGTTCCTCGAGGACTAGAGGCGCGCGCCGCGCACGTGGCCGACCGTCTCAAGGGTCTGCCCGCGGAGGTCGCGAACCTTGTCGCGACCGCGCAGCGGGTCGGTCTTGCGAGCGACTTCGTGCTGGACGTGCTGACGCGCTTTCCGCGCGAGCTCGCAGCGCGTCTCGACGATCGCGCGTCGCTCGCGCGCTCCGCGCTCGAGGCCGCGCTCAACCTTGGGGACCGCGCGGAGGCCGCGGCGATGACGCAGCTGCGGCGCGTCCGGCAAATCGAGATGGCCCGGATCGCTTGGCGCGACCTCGCGGGGCTCGCCGACGTCGACACGACTCTCGCGGAGACCTCGCTGCTCGCGGACTGCCTCATCGAGGCCGCCGCCGCGTACGCCGCGCGGCGGCTCGAGCCGCGCTACCCGGCGCCGCGCGGCGCTGCCGGTACGCCGCTGCCGCTGCTCGTGCTCGCGATGGGCAAGCTCGGCGGCGGCGAGCTCAACTTCTCGTCGGACGTCGACCTCGTGTTCCTCCATCCCGACGTGGGCGCGCAACCCGAGGCGGTCGAGGCCGAGACGCACTACCAGCGGCTCGCCCAGCTCCTGATCAAGCTGCTCGACTCGAACACCGCGGACGGCTTCGCCTACCGCGTGGACACGCGGCTCCGGCCGTTCGGCGCGAGCGGACCACTGGTCGTGAGCTTGGCCGCCTTCGAGGCGTATCTCGCGCAGCACGGGCGCGACTGGGAGCGCTACGCCTACGTCAAGGCGCGCCTGGTCACGGGGCTCGAGCACGCCCCCGAGGTGTTCGCCGAGATCCTCACGCCGTTCGTCTATCGCCGCTATCTCGACTACGGCGTGTTCGACGAGCTGCGCCAGATGAAGCGGCGCATCAGCCGGGAGGTTGCCCGCAAGGACATGGCCGAGAACATCAAGCTCGGCCCCGGCGGCATCCGCGAGATCGAGTTTATCGTGCAGGCGTTTCAGCTCGTGCGCGGCGGCCGCAACCCGGAGCTCCGGACGCGCTCGCTGCTCACGGCGTTGCCTCTGCTCGCGAGCGATCGGCAGCTGCGCGACGCCACGGTGACGCAGCTCGCGGCGGCCTATCGTTTCTTGAGGACGCTCGAGAATCGTCTCCAGGCGATGGCCGATCGCCAAACCCACGAGTTGCCCGACGGCGCCGAGGAGAGACAAAGGCTCGCCTATGCGCTCGGCGAGCCGAGCTGGGACGCTCTCTATGCGCGGCTGCGCGAGCAGCGTGCGATCGTGGAGGCCCAGTTCGACAAGATCGCGTGGGAGGTCGAGGGACGGGACGGTCGAGAGGTCGCGCCCGCGACCGGCGCGTGGGAGGCCGGCGAGCCCGAAGCCATGCTCGCCGGCACCGCGCTCGAAGGGAACGAGGGTGTAGCCGCCCTGCTCGGCGATCTCAGGCGCGGCGGGCTCTATCAGCGCATGGACGAGGTCGCGCGGCAGCGGCTCGCGGCGGTGATGACGCGCACCGTGGCGCTGGTCGCGTCGCACGAGGCGCCGCTCGCCGCGCTCGAGCGCGTGCTCCCCGTATATCGCGCGATCTGCCGGCGCAGCGCGTATCTCGCGCTGCTCAACGAGAATCCCGCGGCCCTCGAGCGCCTGCTCAACCTCGTGGGCCAGAGCGCCTGGCTCGCGCGCCAGATCGCCGAGCATCCGATGCTGCTCGACGAGCTGCTCGACCCGCGGATCTTCGACGCGCCGCCCACGCGGGAAGAGCTCGCTGAGATCTTCGAGCGCACGCTGCGCAACGCCGATACGAACGATGCGGAGGCGACGCTCGACGCGATCCGCGTGTTCCAACGCACCGCGATCTTCAGGATCGCGCTCGCGGACCGGCTCGGCTCGCTGCCGCTGATGAAGGTGAGCGACCGGCTCACCGACACGGCGGAGCTCGTGCTCGAGTTCGCGCTGCACACCGCCTGGCGAGAGCTCGCGGCGAAGTACGGCACGCCGCAGTGCGGGCCGCCGCCGCGCGAGGCGGGATTTGCCGTTATTGGTTATGGCAAGCTCGGTGGGCTCGAGCTCGGCTACGGCTCCGATCTCGACCTCGTGTTCCTGCACGACTCGAGCGGCGCCGAGCAAGAGACCAACGGCACCCCGCCCGTCGACAACGAGCGGTTCTTCAGCCGTTTGGTGCAGCGCTTGATTCACTTCCTCACGATTCAGACCTCGTCCGGCCGGCTCTACGAGGTCGACACCCGGCTCCGCCCGAGCGGCCGCGCGGGCCTGCTCGTGACGAGCCTCGAGGGATTTCGCAGGTATCAGGTCGAGGAGGCCTGGGTCTGGGAGCATCAGGCGCTGCTCCGCAGCCGCGCGCTCGCGGGCTCGCGCCGCGTCTGCGCCGCGTTCGAGACGCTGCGGCGCGAGATCCTCACGGCCCACGTGAACCGCGCCAAGCTCAAGCCCGAGGTCGTGAAGATGCGGCGGCGGATGCGGGCCGAGCTGTCGCTCGCGAAGCGCGGCGGCTTCGACCTGAAGCAGGACTTAGGCGGCATCGCCGACATCGAGTTCCTCGTCGACTACTGGGTGCTCGCGAGCTCGGCCGAGCATCCCGAGCTCGTCGAACACCCCGACAACGTCCGCCAGCTCGAGGCCCTCGAGCGCGCCCGCTTGGTCCCGGCCGACCGCTGCCGGCGCCTCAAGGACGCCTATCTCGCCTTGCGCCAGCGGGTGCACGAGCTGGCGCTCGACGAGGCGGGCCGGGTGGTCGGCGAGGACGAGTTTCGCGACTTACGCGCGTGGGTGGTGAGCGTGTGGGACGAGGTGTTCGCGGGCGTCGAGCCCCAGGATGAGGCTACGCCGCCGCCGGCGTGAGTATAATTTCGGCCCCGAGAGCCGAGGAGAGCGAGTGGTGCGTCAACGACAGGGCGGAGTGGAGGAACACCTCGAAGCGCCGAATGCGCAGCGCGCGTACAAGGTCACGCGCACCGATCTACCGCTGCATTGCCCGTTGCCGAGCATGTACCTCTGGAACTCCCATCCGAAGGTGTACTTGCCCATCGAGGCGACCGGCGAGGCTACGTGCCCGTACTGCAGCACCACGTATCGCCTCGTGGACGACGCCGGCACGGCGCCGCCCGCGCGCTGACGACGGGCCTCCGGCGATGATCGTAGTCACGGGCGGCGCCGGTTTCATCGGCAGCAACCTGGTGCGTGGGTTGAACCGCCGCGGCGTGCGCGACGTGGTGGTCGTCGACGACCTCACCGACGGCCGCAAGTTCGCGAACCTCGTCGATTGCGACATCGCGGACTACTTCGACAAGGCCGCACTCGTCGAACGTCTGCGCAGCGGCGCGCTCGAGCGTCCCGACGCGATCTTCCATCAAGGCGCGTGCGCGGTGACCACCGAATGGGACGGCCGTTACATGATGGAGACGAACTACCGCTACTCCGTCGATCTCCTCGAGTACTGCCTCGCGCGCGGCGTGCCTCTGATCTACGCGTCCTCCGCGGCCGTCTACGGCGCGAGCACGGTCTTCAAGGAGAGTGATCGCGCGGCCGAGCGGCCGCTCAACGTTTACGGCTACTCGAAGCTGCTGTTCGACCAATACGTGCGGCGCAGGCTGAAGCACGCGGGCTCGCAAGTCGTGGGCCTGCGTTACTTCAACGTCTACGGACCCGGCGAGGCGCACAAGGGCTCGATGGCAAGCGTCGCCTGGCACTTGCACGGCCAAGTCGCGGCCGGCGGCGACGCGCGCTTGTTCGAGGGCAGCGACGGCTACGCAGCCGGCGAGCAGCGGCGCGATTTCGTCTACGTCGACGACGTGGTCGCCGTGAACCTCTGGCTCCTCGACCATCGGCGCGTCTCCGGAATCTTCAACGTGGGCGCGGGTGCGAGCTCGACGTTCAACGACGTGGCGGGCGCGATCCTCGCGTGGCACGGCCGCGGCGCGATCCGCTACATCCCCTTCCCCGAGGACCTGAAGTCGCGCTACCAGAGCTTCACCGAGGCCGATATCGGCGCGCTGCGCGCGGTGGGCTATGACCAACCGTTCCGCGACGTGCGCTCGGGTATCAAGGCGTACCTCGATGCCGTTGGCGATACCGTTGGCGACGCCGCCGGCGCTACCGTTGGAAAACCGCCCGGCTCGACCCAGTGAGCGGCGCCGATAAAGTCCTAATCGTCGGCCCCTCCTGGGTGGGCGACATGGTCATGGCGCAGGCGCTTTACCGACTGCTGAAGCAGCGCTCGCCGAGCGCCGAGATCCATGTCGTGGCGCCGTCGTGGTCGTTGCCCGTGCTCGAGCGGATGCCGGAGGTCGCGCGCGGCATCGAGCTCGGGGTGGCGCACGGCGAGCTCGCGCTCGGCCGGCGCCGGCGGCTCGGCGTCGGCCTGCGCGGCGAGTCGTACGCGCGTGCGATCGTGCTGCCGCGGTCCGCCAAGGCCGCGCTCGTTCCCTGGTTCGCGCGCGTCCCGCGGCGCACCGGGTTTCGCGGCGAGTGGCGCTACGGCCTGCTCAACGACCGCCGCGACCTCGACCCGCGACTCGATCAGACCGTCAAGCGCTTCGTCGCGCTCGGGCTCGAGCGTGGCGAGCCGTTGCCCGACACCGTGCCGCCGAGCCTGCGGCCTCGTCTCACGGTCGATCGCGGCAACCTCGAGCGGCTCGTGAAGACGCATGAGCTCGCCGGCGACGGCCCCCTGATCGCGCTCTTGCCGGGAGCGGAATACGGGCCCGCGAAGCGTTGGCCCACCGAGCGCTACGCCGCGCTCGCCGCCGAGCTCGCGCGCGCCGGCGCGGAGATCGTCGTGCTCGGCTCGGCCAAGGAGGCGGCGCTCGGCGAGGAGCTGCGCGCCGGCGCGGCGAGCGCGCGCGTGCACAACCTCTGCGGCAAGACCACGCTCGCCGATGTGGTCGACCTCACGTCGGCGTCGGCTGCCGCCGTGAGCAACGACTCGGGCTTGATGCACGTGGCCGCCGCAGCGGGCACGCACGTGGTTGCGATCTACGGCTCGTCGTCGCCCAAGTTCACCCCGCCGCTCTCCGACGCGAGCACCGTGCTGTATCTCGGCCTCACGTGCAGCCCGTGCTTCGCGCGAACGTGCCCGCTCGGCCACCTGCGCTGCCTGCGCGAGATCGACGTCGGCGCGGTGCTCGCCTCGGTCGAGGCCGTGCTGGGCGCGCGCGAGAGATCGCCCGCGCCGCTCGGCGGGAAACGCGTAGGTGGCTGACGCGAAGGTAACCGTCGTCGGCCGAGACGCGCTGCTCTGCGCGCCGACGCTCGCCGCCGCGGCGCGGCCCGAGTGGTTCGCTCCGGACTTCTGGCGGGCGAGCGGCGCCGTCGCGCTCGAGACGTCGGGCCGGGGCTCGGTGTGGATCGTGAGCCACGGCGGCGAACGGTGGCTGCTGCGGCACTATCACCGCGGCGGGTTCGTCTCGCGCTTCGTCTTCGACCATTACCTCTGGCTCGGTCTCGAACGCAGCCGGGCTTTCCGCGAGTGGCGCCTCCTGCGGCGCTTGAGCGATGCGGGTTTGCCGGTGCCGAATCCCGCCGCGGCGCGAGTGCGGCGCGCCGGGCCGGTTTACACGGCCGACATCTTGACGGTCTACATCCCCGACACGCGCAAGCTATCGGCGTTCATCGCGGAGCGCCGTGTGCCGGAGGACTGCTGGCGCCGCGTCGGCCGGCTGGTGCGCGCGGTACACGATCAGGGCGTGGACCATCCCGATCTCACGGCGCACAACCTCCTGCTCGACGCGCGCGGCCAAGTGTTCCTCGTCGACTTCGACAACGCGCACGTGCGCCCGCCCGGAGTTTGGCAGCAACGGGGACTCGAGCGGCTCGAGCGCTCGCTGCGCAAGGTCGCGCTCGAGACAAGTACAGATTTCAATGAGCGGGCGTGGGCCGAGCTCACCGCCGGCTACGGCGGCGCTCAGCGGCGCTAGGACCGCGCGGCGGCCTTGGGACCGCGCGGCGGCCTTGGGACCGCGCGGCGGCCTTGGGACCGCGCGGCGGCCTTGGGACCGCTCAGCGGCCTTGGGCTTTGAGCGCGTCGCGGATCTCGGTGAGCAGCTGGACTTCGGCCGGAGGCGGCGGAGGCGGCGCGGCTTCCTGCTTGCGCTTGAATTGGTTGATCGTTCGAATCAGCAGGAAGATCACGACGGCGACGATCAGGAAGTCCAACACGCTGTTGACGAACACTCCGTACTTCACGACCGCCGCGCCCGCTGTCTGAGCCTCGGCGAGCGACGCGTAGTGCGTGCCGCTCAAGTTCAAGAACAGGCTGCTGAAGTCCATGTTGCCGAGCAGCAGGCCGATCGGCGGCATCACCACGTCGTTGACGAGCGACGTCACGATCTTGCCGAAAGACGCGCCGATGATGATGCCTACCGCCATGTCTAGCACGTTGCCGCGCATGGCGAATTCTTTGAATTCTTTTAGCATTGCGTTCTCCCCGACCTGAGGTGTGAAGCGACCGCAGTAGTCTATCGTCGTCCCACCTTGGCCGCTCGCCCAGCGCCACGCGGCCAAGGTGAGCGTTACCGCGGCTGATAGGCGTCGGGGAGGGGCGGCGGGCGTCCTTTGAACTTCTTGTAGAGCCACAGGTATTGCTCGGGCGCCTTGCGGATGGCGGCCTCGAGCGTCGCGACGAGGCGCAGGGTGTCGGCAGCGGGATCGGCGCTCGGGAAGTCCGCGAGCGGCTCGCCGATCTCCACGCGATAGCCCGAGTCGTCGGGGAGGCGGCGAAAGAAGTACGGCAGCACCGCCGCCCCGCTCACGGCCGCCAGTCTGCTCGTCGCCGTGTTCGTCAGCGCCGGCTCGCCGAAGAAGGGCAACAGTTGACTCTGCTTGCCGAGATACGTCTGGTCGGGCATGTACATCACCGCCCAGTTGTCGCGGAGGCTGCGCAGCAGGGCGCGGACGTTGTCGCGAGGAATCTGCGTGCGCGCGAACCGGCTCCGGCCGCGGCGGATCATCACGTCCATCATCGCGTTGCGCTGCGGCCGGTACATCGTGGCGCAGTTCGGCACGAACGACTCGATCACCGCGACGCCGACCTCGAGCGTCGTGAAGTGCCCCCCGACCATGAGCACGCCCTTACCCGCGGCGAGCGCGCGCTCCACGTGCTCGGCGCCGGAGATTTCGACGTGCTCGAGCAGACGCTCGATCGGCCAGAACCAGCCCATCGCCATCTCGGCGAACGACATTCCGACCGCCTCGAAGTGCCGGTCGAGCAGGGCGGCGCGCTCGGCCGCGGTGAGCTCCGGGAAGCAGATCTCGAGGTTCCTCGCCGCGGTGCGGTCCTCGCGGCGCTTCGCACGGCGGAGCACGCGGCCGAAGCCTCTCCCGAACGCGAGTGCCCAGCGAAACGGCAGGCGCGCCGTTACGTGCATCGCGAGCAGCACCGCCCAGGTCGGCCAATAGCGCGGCGCCCAGAACCGCGCGAGCGAGAGATCGTCGGTTACCGCCGATGGCGTGGACATCGGCGGCTCACGCTGCCGGCCGGTCCGCCGCGTAGAGGTTCGGCAGCGGCGGCGGACGACTCTTGAAGCGCTTGTGGATCCACCAGTATTGATCGGGGCAGAGGCGAATGTAGTCCTCGAGCGCGCGAGTGAGCCTGCGCGTGTCTTCCTGCTCGTCGCCGCTCGGCAGACCGTCGAACGGCGCGCCGATGGTAAGCACGTAGCCGGAATCGTCGGCGAGCCGGCGGCAGAAGCAGGGCAGCACGGTCGCGCCGCTGATGCGGGCGATGCGGGGGAGCGACGTATTCGTCATCGCCGGCTCGCCGAAGAACGGCAGCAGCGCGCTGCCCTTGCCCGCGTAGCTTTGGTCGCCGAGGTAGATGAACGCGGAGTTCTCCGCGAGCTGCCGAAGCATCGCGCGCACGTTGTCGTTCGCGATCTGAACCACATAGCTGCGCGCGCGCCCCCGATACATCGCCTTGTTCATGACCGGGTTGCGCTGCCATTTGTACATACCGGTCAAGCGCGGGCACAGCGGCTTCAGCGCGGGCCACGACAGCTCCATCGTCGTGAAGTGCGCTGTCGACAAGATCACGCCCTTGCCGCGCTCGAGCGCGGCGCGCAGGTGCTCGGCGCCCTCGACGCGGAACAGCGAGCGGATCTTTCGCTCGGAGCCGAACCAGCCCATCGACATCTCGACCATCGACGCCCCCAGCGAGGCAAAATGCTCGCGCAGCAGCCGCTCGCGCTCGACGGGCGGCAACTCGGGGAAGCAGACGGCGAGATTGCGCGCGACGACCCGGCTCCGCCCGCGCGCCAGCACCCGGGCCGCGCGGCCTAAGGCCTTGCCCATCGCGAGCTGCCAGCCAAACGGCAGCAGCGCGACCGCGCGCATGCCGGCGTAGGCGAGCCACCCGAAGATGTAGCGCAGCCAGGCGAGCCGGGTATCCCAGAAGTTGTCGGCAAGCATCGTGGAGCATTGTCCGCCGCGGCGGGGGCATCTTAGCAGCTGCCGTTTGGCCGATTGCGGGCCCCCCACCCTGAGCTTGAAATAGCACGATCGGCCCGCACATCGCTCAGAAGTCTCAACAGGTTCACCGGAGCGGAGCGCAGATGAAACGCATCTTGTTGTTCGTGCTGTCCAACGTGGCGGTGCTCGTCGTCCTGTCCGTGGTGCTGCGGCTGCTCGGCGTCGACCAGATTTTGGCGCGACAGGGCACGCAGCTCGACTTCCAGGCGCTGCTGGTCTTCTCGGCGGTCGTGGGGTTCAGCGGGTCGCTGATCTCGCTCGCAATGTCGAAGTGGATCGCGAAATTCACCACCGGCGCGCACGTGATCTCGACGCCGCGCGACTCCACGGAGAGCTGGCTGCTCAACACGGTGTATAGGCACGCCGACGCTGCCGGGATCCGCCGGCCGGAAGTTGCGATCTACGACTCGCCGGAGCCGAACGCGTTCGCGACCGGGCCCACGCGCAACAATGCGCTCGTCGCGGTCAGCACCGGGTTGCTCCAGAACATGGGCCAACGCGAAGTCGATGCGGTCCTCGGGCACGAGGTCACGCACGTCGCGAACGGCGACATGGTCACGCTCACGCTGCTCCAGGGCGTGGTGAATACCTTCGTGATCTTCCTATCGCGCATCGTCGGCTTCGTCGTCGACCGCGTGGTCTTTCGCACGGAGCGCGGCTACGGGCCGGGGTTCTTCATCGCGAGCCTGATCTCGCAACTGCTCCTCGGCGTGCTCGCCACGATGATCGTGATGTGGTTCTCGCGGCAGCGCGAGTTCCGCGCAGACGCGGGCGGTGCGAAGCTCGCCGGCCGCGACTCGATGATTCTGGCGCTGCGCGGGTTGCAGCGCATGCACGCTCCGGCCGCGCTGCCGAAGGCCGTCGAGGCGTTCGCCATTTCCGGCGGCGGCCGCGGCTTGGGTGGCATCGCGCGGCTGTTCATGTCGCATCCGCCGCTCGAGGAGCGCATCGCCGCGCTGCAGCGCGGCGCCTGAGGTTTCACCGTCACCCGTCCGCGGGCCGCGTTCGACGCCCGCAGAGTCTCCGAGTCAGTCGTGACACTTTCTCTCGACCTCGCGGCCCGCCGAATGCAACGCACGCCTAGTCCTCGTCGGCGAGTCACGATCGATGCCGCCGAACGTTGCGCGGTCATCGTCGACTGCATCGCGCCGCATTGCAGCGAGGTCCGAGTCCCCGCGCCGCGCAGCGGGGAACGTGCCGACCGACGCACATTTCGCGAACCCGTTCGTTGCTATTTCGAAACCGGTTGTTCTAGAGTCTCGCCCGATGAAGTCTCGCTGGTTCTGGGGGATGCTCTGCGCTCTGGTCATGCACGTCGCCCCTGCGGCGGCGGATCCGAGCTTTTCGACGGCGCACGAGATGGCGGATTCCGTGCTCGTCGTGAAGTCGGAGCGCAAGCTCTATCTCCTGAAGGCCGGCCGGATCTTGCGCACGTTCGACGTCGCTCTCGGCCTCGTGCCCGCCGGACCGAAGCAGCACTCGGGAGATTTCCGCACGCCCGAAGGGCGCTACGTTCTAGAGAGGCGCAACGTCGACAGCGACTACTTCCTGTCGATCCAAGTGTCGTATCCGAACGACCAGGATCGCGCGCGCGCCAAGGCGCAAGGAGTCGATCCCGGCGGGCAGATCATGATCCACGGTCTGCCGAACGAGCCGCGGTACGATCTCAAGCACTATCAGGGCGCGGATTGGACAGACGGCTGTATCGCCGTCAGCAACTCGGACATGGTCGATATCTGGCTCATGACGCGCGAGTCGATTCCGATCGAGATTCGGCCGTAGGCGGGCTGGGTCTAAAAAGGGCCTCGAAGCCCCCCAAAAGGCGATGGACGCGCTGATCGCTCCCGAAGGCAGTCTCGAGATCCTGTCTCGAGTCGAGGCCAACCAGCTCCGCGACGCGGGCGAAGGCGGCCTCTACGAGCTCTGGCGGCAGTGCTCGCTCGCCGTCCTGAACTCCGGCGCCACCGACGACGACGTCCGAAAGATCCTGAGCCGTCACGAGAGTTTTCGGATCGCCGTGGTGCAATACGAGGGCGGCATCGCGCTCGAGCTCAAGAACGCGCCCGACATAGCATTTGTGGGCAAGCAGATGATTCGCGGCACCCGCGAGCACCTGTTCTCCGTGCTCCGCGACTTGCTCTACGCGCACGAGAACGTCCTCAAGAACCCGACGTTCGACTTGAAGAGCTCGGACGGCATCACCGACGCGGTCTTCCACATCCTGCGCAACGCCCGCGTGATCAGGGCCCACGAAGAGCCGAAGCTCGTGGTCTGCTGGGGCGGCCACGCGATCGATCGCGAGGAGTACGACTACACGAAGAACGTCGGCTACGCGCTCGGCCTCGACGGGCTCGACATCTGCACGGGCTGCGGGGCCGGCGCGATGAAAGGGCCGATGAAGGGCGCCACCGTCGGGCACGCGAAGCAGCGGATCCGTAACGGCCGCTACTTAGGGCTAACCGAGCCAACGATCATCGCGGCCGAGTCGCCGAATCCGATCTGCAACGAGCTCGTGATCATGCCCGACATGGAGAAGCGGCTCGAGGCGTTCGTCCGCATGGCGCACGGCATCATCGTGTTTCCGGGCGGCGTTGGCACGGCGGAGGAGATCCTCTACCTTCTTGGCATCCTGCTCTCCCCGAAGAACGGTCTCGAGCGGCTGCCGGTGGTCTTCACCGGCCCGGCCGCGAGCAGGAAATACTTCGAGCGCCTGCACGCGTTCATCGGCGACACGCTCGGGAGCGTCGCGCAGGAACGCTACAAGATCATCCTTGCCGACCCGGGCGCCGTCGCCATGGAGATCACGCGCGGCCTGCGCGAGGTGCGCGAGCACCGTGCCGCCACCGACAACGCGTACTTCTTCAATTGGGCTCTGCACATCGGGCTCGACTTCCAGGTGCCGTTCGAGGCCAACCACGCCTCGATGGCGAAGCTCGCGCTGCACCGCGATCAGCCCGTGCACGACTTGGCAGTGAACCTGCGCCGCGCTTTCTCCGGGATCGTGGCGGGCAACGTGCGTGAAGCCGGAATCCAGCTCGTGGAGCGGCACGGGCCGTTCGATCTCCGCGGCGACCGCCGCATCATCGGCGCGCTCGGACGGCTGCTCGACGACTTCGTCGCGCAGCGGCGCATGCGGCTCGCGGATCCGAGCGACTACGTCCCCTGTTATCGCATCGCCGTCTAGCGTTCCGCCCTTTTGCGTTACGCAATTACGGTAAACGACGGCTTAACCCGTTGTTTCACATCGGTAGTTCTAGAATTCGTCTGAGAAGCAGTTCCTGGGTTGTGCGCGCATTTGCGAGTAACCTGCGCAGCACTTTCGACAAGGATTGTCCGAAGACGATGAGCGACCAGAAATCCCACCAGTTCCGGCCGCCGCTATTCGCACAAGAAGGCGATGCGCCGCCGCCGCAACGCCCGGCCCCCGGCGCCAACGAGCAACATGGCTGGGACGCGTATCGCAAGTGGTTGACGCGCGTCGGCACGAAGGCGAGCGCGGAGCGGACGCCGCTGGATCACTCGATCTACAGTTGGCGCGGCTACCACACCTGGGCCGACAAAGTCAGACAGACCTGGAAGGGCGAAGGCTGAGCCGAGCGCGTCGTCAGGACGCTTCGCTGACGACGGTGTCCGTGACCGGCAGCGGACGGCTCCGGCGCCGCTCGTTGAGCCAGTCGCTCAACTTCAACCAGTGCTCCCAATCCTGCTGCACCTGCCAGCGCGGCATCTCGTAGACGCCTAGGCCCGACTCAGCGGCGCGCACGTAGTTCTGGGTGTCGCGCAGCGTCGCGACGAGCGGGATGTCGAGGCTGTCCAAGAACCTCATCAACGACTGCGACACCAGAGTGTTGGCGCGGACCCGGTTCGCGATGATGCCGATTCGACTGTCCGAGCGCCGGATCTTGGCGACGAGCAGGAGATCCGCGATGCATTTGGCGGTGGCATGGATGTCGATGTCCGAAGGCATCACCGGCACCAAGATCGCGTCCGCCGCGCGGGTGATCTCCGGGAACGTTTGCGATTCCAGCGCCGCCGGAGTGTCCACGATGACGGCCGTGCATTCCGCCGGCACGCGCAGTTGAAAGCTACGCGTCACCGCCGCCGAGCGCTCGAACCCGGCGATGCCGTGAATCGGAGGATTGTCTTCCGGGCGCTTGCGCAACCAGCGCATGCTCGATCCTTGTGGATCGAGGTCCATGAGCGCCGGACGGTGTCCGCGGACGGCGTAGCAGGCCGCGAGGTTGCTCGCGATGGTGGTCTTGCCCGATCCACCCTTCGGATTGAGAACGATGATCCTCTGCATGCGTGCTCTTGAGTCGAGCAACTCGTCTTTCTACAAAGCCAACTTACAATAAGTCAAACCTGTTGTCGCCTTGTTGCGCGTCGAGTCTGAGAATTTCTTCACAGCCCTTGCGCCCCGGTTACGGCTATAGTTTCGTCCCATCACAGCTCGAAGATCTCCAGCATGGACGCGAAGGATCGCACCGAGAACGAATTGGGCAAGAATAGCATCTGCCGTCTGGAATGGATCGCGGCGGCAATGGATGCCGCACGCCGCCACAAGGAAGCCGAGCACTTGGGCCTGCTGCGCGAAGAAGACGCGGCGCCCCCGAGCGAAGAGTAGACTTCTCAACCGTTCACCCCGGAGTTTCGCCGACATGGAAGTCGTGTTGCAGTGGCTCGACGACCTCGATGACTGTCTGTTCGCCGGAGCGTTGCTCTGGGAACGGCTGCGCAGGGGTGCGCTCACGCTCGGCCTCGCGGCCGCCTTCGCTCTCGCGGGCTGCGAGCTGTTCGCCGCCGGGGTCCGCGCCGGCTGGGTGCCCGCGCTCGCCGCGGTCGCGCTCGCGAGCGTGGGCCTATGGCTCGTGGCCGCGGTGGTCGACCTGCGAAACCGCCGTACCGGGAGGCTGGTCGTTGCGGGCGCTTGAAAAAGACTGATCCCCGCCTAAGCTAACCGTCCATCGAAAACAACAAAGGACGTACCGCCCATGGATAGCGGCGCGGATAGCGGCGCGGCGACATTCGCCTTTCAGGCCGAGATCAAGCAGCTCCTGCGCCTCATGGTCCACTCCCTGTACAGCAACAGGGAGATCTTCCTGCGCGAGCTCGTCTCCAACGCCTCGGACGCGAACGACCGGCTGCGCTTCGAGGCGCTGGCGAAGCCGGAGCTCGCGGCCGGAGGCGAGCTCGAGATCCGCGTGGGCGTGGACGCCGAGAAGCGGCTGCTATCGATCACCGACAACGGCATCGGCATGAGCCGCGACGACGTTATCGAGCACCTCGGCACGATCGCGCGCTCCGGCACCGGCCAGTTCCTCGAGCGGCTCACCGGTGATCAGCGCAAGGACGCGCAGCTGATCGGCCAGTTCGGCGTCGGTTTCTACTCCGCGTTCATCGTCGCCGAGGAGGTCACGGTGCTCTCCCGGCGCGCGGACGCGCCGCCCGAGCAGGGCGTGCGCTGGGTGTCCGACGGCCAAGGGGAGTACAGCGTCGCGAACGTTTCGCGCGCGGAGCGCGGCACCACGGTGGAGCTCAAGCTCAAGCCCGACGCGGTGGAGTTCCTGCAGCCGTACCGCTTGCGCGAGCTCATCCGCAAGTATTCCGATCACATCGCGTTCCCCGTGCGAATGCCCGCCGAGGGCGACGCGGCGACGCAGGAGACGGTGAATCGCGCGAAAGCCCTGTGGTCGCGGCCGCGCACCGAGATCAAGGACGACGAGTACGTCGAGTTCTACAAGCACATCGCGCACGACACCGAGGGTCCGCTCACGTGGAGCCACAATCGCGTCGAGGGCAAGCGCGAGTACACGAGCCTGCTATACGTGCCGTCGGCGGCGCCGTTCGACCTCTGGAATCGCGAGTCGCCGAAGGGCGTGAAGCTGTACGTGCAACGCGTATTCATCACCGACCAGGCCACGCAGTTCCTGCCGCTGTATCTGCGCTTCGTTCGCGGCGTGGTCGATTCGAGCGAGCTGTCGCTCAACGTCTCCCGCGAGCTGCTGCAGCAGGACGAGGCGATCGCTGCGATGCGCGCCGCCCTCACACGCCGCGCGCTCGACATGCTCGAGCGGCTGGCCGAGGAGAGCCCGGACAAGTACGCCACGTTCTGGAAGGAGTTCGGGGCGCTCATGAAGGAGGGCGTCGTCGAGGACGCCGCGAATCGCGACAAGCTAGCGAAGCTGCTGCGCTTCACTACCACCCGCTCCGCCGGCGCCGACCAGGACCGGAGCCTCAAGGACTACCTCGCGGACTTGAAGCCGGAGCAGAAGGCGATCTACTTCATCGTCGCCGAATCGCCGACGGCCGCGCGCTCGAGTCCCCACTTGGAGACGTTCCGCGAGCGCGGCATCGAGGTGCTGCTCCTGTCGGACCGGCTCGACGAGTGGGTCATGCAGCACTTCACCGAGCATCAGGGCAAGCCGTTCAAGGACGTGCGTCGCGGCGTGCTCGATCCGACGGAGCTCGGCGGCGACAAGCCCGCCGAGGCGGCCGGCAAGGACGACAAGGCGTTGCTGAAGCGCGTGAAGCGCGCGTTGCGCGAGCGCGTCGAGGAAGTCCGCGTGGGCGGCCGACTCAAGCAATCGGCCGCCTGTCTCGTGTTGAGCGAGCACGACTTGGGCTATCAGATGCGCGAGCTACTCGCCGCGGCCGGCCAGGCGGCGCCGCCGTCGATTCCGAGCCTCGAGCTCAACCTCGAGCATCCGCTCGTGCGCAAGCTCGACGCCGAGACGGACGCCGCGCGCTTCGATCGGCTGGCGTTGCTCCTGTTCGAGCAGGCGGTGCTCGCGGAGGGTCGCCAGCTCGAGGATCCCGCGGCGTTCGTGGCGCGGCTCAACGAGCTCCTGACCGAGCTCAGCCCTCCGCGCTAGGCAGCTCATGACGCAAGCAGTGAGGTCGCAGGGTGCGTCTTTGCCGGGTCCTGCCGGCGAGATCGAGGCGGCGGTCGACTCGGCGGGCGCCGCACCGGTAGCGATAGCGGTGCTCTGTCATCCGCATCCGCTCCAGCAGGGCACCATGCAGAACAAGGTCGTAACCACGCTTGCGCGCGCCTTCGTGCGGCTCGGCGCAACGGCCGTGCGCTTCAACTTTCGCGGCGTCGGGGGCTCGGCCGGCGTGCACGCGAACGGCGTCGGCGAGCGCGACGACGCGCTCGCGGCGGTGCGCTGGGCGAGAGAACGCTGGCCCGGGCTGCCGCTCTATCTCGGCGGATTTTCGTTCGGTGCGGCGGTTGCGCTCGGCGTGACCGCGACGGTCGAGCCGCGCGGGCTCGTCACGGTCGCGCCGCCGATCGACCGGCTGCCCTCGAGCTTTGCCGCGCCGCATTGCCCCTGGCTGCTCGTGCAGGGCGCCGCCGACGACGTCGTGCCCGCGGCGCCCGTGGTCGCGTGGGCGAAGGCGCTGCCGGCACCGCCGGAGCTCGTCGTGCTCGACGGCGTCGGCCATTTTTTTCACGGGCAATTGCGCGCGCTCGAGGACGCGGTGACGCGCTTCTTCGCCGCCGACTTCGGCGCGCCGGCGGAGGCATAGTGCTCAAGGCGTTGAACGACCTGCTGGAACGCGCGCTCGCCGGCACCGCCGCCGCGCAGCCCGAGGATCGCGAGCACGCGCTGCGGGTCGCTACCGCGGTGTTGCTGATCGAGGTCGCGCGCGCCGATTACGCCGAGGATCTCTCGGAGGATCGGGCCACGTTCGCGCTGATCAAGGAGTTCTTCACGCTCAGCGACGCGGAGGCGGCGCTGCTGATCGAGGAGGCGCGCCGGCAGGCGGACCATGCGATCTCGTTGCAGACGTTCACCCGCACGCTGCATGAGCAGCTCACGGTGGCGGAGAAGCACCGGGTCGTCGAGATGCTATGGAGGGTGGCGCTCGCCGACGAGCGTCTCGACAAGTACGAGGACTACGTCGTCCGCAAGGTTGCGGACCTGCTCTACGTCTCTCACTCGGACTTGATCCGGATTCGCAATCGCGTCCGCGGCGAGTGACGGCCGCGGGCGGGCGGCGGTCGCGGGCGTTATTGCTCGACGAAGAACTGCTTCTTGAAGCGCACCGTGAAGCGGCTCGACTCGTTGCTCGGAGTGACGTCGACCGTATAGATGAGAACTTCGCCGTCGGTGACGGCCAGCTCGCCGATGTAGTAGATCGCGTCTCCCTCGGGGATCTCGCGGAGCGTCATCGTCTTGAGCTGGCCCGTGAGATTGATGGCCGAGGCGGCGACGGCGCCCGTGACGGCCACCGTGCGGCCGGCGTCTTCCTTGCGATGGATGCTCACGTTCAAGAGCGCGCGGCTCTTGCTGCGCACGATGCTGTAGTCGCGCGCGACCTCGGGAGTGAGCTGGTCGGTTCTTAGGGCGTTGAAATAGACGATGTAATCGCCGAAGTCTTTCGAGCTCTCGGTCCCCGGCAGCACGCTCTCGAGCGTGTTGCTGACGTCCACGCCGGAGGATTGGTCGCAGCCGAACAGCCAGGCGGCCGTCGCGAGCCAAGCAAGCGTTCGTGCATGTCTGCGCATTGCTCTACTCCCTCCCCGAACAGCGCCAGTCAACCGCCAAACGACATTACGCGCGCGCACCGGAAGTGTCTAGCGAGGCTAGAGCGGCGTCGGCAGCGCTATCCATAGCGCGATCAGCATGAGCGTTACGAGCATCGGCGACAAGTCGATGCCGCTCAACGGCGGCAGCACGCGCCGCACCGGCCGGAGGATCGGGGTCACGATCTCCGACAGCACGCGCGTCGTCGGGTGGTACGTTCCCCCGGCGAGCCAGCCCACGGCTACATATAAGAGTAGCGTGAAGATGTAGAACCAGAGCGTGAGGCCTACGAGCCGCAGCAGCACCAGAACCAAGAACTGCGGCGCCGTCGGCACGTAGCGGACGATCAAGAGCAGAAGCAGCGTCGAGATGCACTCGAGCGCGACGATCAAGATCAACGTCGGCAGGTCGATGCGGCGCACGCTCGGCAACATGCGCCGCGCCGGGACGACGAGCGGATTCGTGATCTGCACGACCGCTTGCGCCAGCGGATTGTCGTAGTCCATGCGGATCAGCTGAAAGACGAAGCGCAGCACGAACGCCAGGACGTAGAGATCGGAGAGAGCTCTGACGAGAAACAGAAGCGCGGCTTGCATCGTTGGGCTCGAGGCTCCCGTCTAACGGTGCTCGGTTCGTTGGAATCGTCGAGGAGCACGATACCATGCGGCTGGCGTCCGCGCGTCGGCCGGCACGGTCTAACGCCGCGCGCCGAAGATCGCGGTGCCGATCCGGACGCAATTCGACCCGGCGGCGATCGCCGCCTCGAAGTCGGCCGACATGCCCATCGACAGGGTGTCGACCTCGATGCCGTCGGCGGCGAGCGCTCGCCGCAGGGCGGCGAGCTCCGCGAACCAATGCGCGCTCGCGCCCTCCGCCGGCGGCACCGTCATGAGGCCGCGCAACTTCAGGCGTGGGAGCGCTCGAATCGCGCGCGCCAGCGGCGCGACGTCGCGCGGCGCTACCCCGGCCTTCTGCGGCTCGTTCGCTTGATTCACCTGAATCAACACGTTCAATGGCGGCGCGTGCTGGGGACGCTGCTCGTTCAGGCGTCGCGCGATCTTGTCGCGGTCCACCGTGTGCACCCATTGGAACGCTTCCGCCACCGCGCGCGTCTTGTTCGTCTGCAGCCGGCCGATGAAGTGCCACGTGACGTCGAGCTCGGCGAGCTCCGCGATCTTGCCCGCGGCCTCCTGCAGATAGCTCTCGCCGAAATGTCTCTGACCCGCGAGAAATGCGTCGCGGATCGCGCCGGCCGGTTGGTCTTTGCTGACGGCGACGATCGTGACCTCGTCGGTCGAGCGCGCGAGTCGCGCCGCACGAGCGACGCGCTCGACGATTTGCGCCAAATGCTCCGTGATTTCAGTCACGCTTTGCCGGGGCCCCTTGGCTATACTATCAACGCCTTACGTTAAGGCCCCCGTCGCCCGTCCTCGGGCCCGCTAAAGGAACGCCATGGCCGCGGTAGACATCGCCCAGCTGCTCGCATTCGCCGTAAAGAACAACGCTTCGGACTTGCACCTGTCGTCGGGCGTTCCGCCGATCATCCGCGTCGACGGAGACGTCAAGCGTATCAACATGCCACCGCTGAAGCACAAAGAAGTGCACAGCATGGTGTACGACATCATGAACGACAAGCAGCGCAAGGACTACGAAGAGTTCTTGGAGACCGACTTCTCGTTCGAGATTCCGAAGCTCGCGCGCTTCCGCGTGAACGCGTTCAACCAGAACCGTGGCGCCGCCGCCGTGTTCCGCACGATTCCGTCGGTGATCCTGAGCCTCGACGACTTGGGCGCTCCGCGGATCTTCAAAGACGTCTCGATGCACCCGCGCGGTCTCGTGCTCGTCACCGGGCCCACGGGCTCCGGCAAGTCGACCACGCTCGCCGCGATGGTCGACTACGTGAACGACAACAAGCCCGATCACATCATCACGATCGAGGACCCGATCGAGTTCGTGCACGAGAGCAAGCGATCGCTGATCAACCAGCGCGAGGTGCACCGCGACACGCTCGGCTTCAGCGAGGCTCTCCGCTCGGCGTTGCGCGAGGACCCCGACGTGATCCTCGTCGGCGAGATGCGCGACCTCGAGACGATCCGGCTGGCGCTCACGGCGGCCGAGACGGGCCACCTCGTGTTCGGTACGCTGCATACCAGCTCGGCCGCGAAGACGATCGACCGCATCGTCGACGTGTTCCCGGCGGCGGAGAAAGAAATGGTCCGCAGCATGTTGTCGGAGTCGCTGCGCGCCGTGATCTCGCAGACGCTGCTCAAGCGCGTTGGCGGCGGCCGTATCGCGGCCCACGAGATCATGGTCGGCTCCCCTGCGATCCGTAATCTGATCCGCGAGGGCAAGATCGCGCAGATGTACTCGGCGATCCAGACCGGCCAGTCCCTAGGCATGCAGACGCTCGACCAAAACCTGCAAGAGCTGATGATGAAGGGGCTGATCACGAAGGAAGAAGCCCGCTTCAAGGCCGTGAACAAAGAGCAGTTCTAGAGCTCCGCATTCGACGAGGGCAAGCTTACCGACATGGAACGCGATCAAGCAGTACGACTGACGCAGAACCTGCTGAAGAAGATGGTCGAGAACAACGGTTCCGACCTCTTCATCACGGCGGATTTTCCCCCGGCCATCAAGATCGACGGCTCGATCAAGCCGTTCGCGGACCGTCCGCTCACGTCCGCGCAGGCTTCGCTGATCGTGCGTTCGATCATGAACGACAAGCAGGCCAAGGAGTTCGACGCGACCAAAGAGTGCAACTTCGCGATCGCGCCGCAAGGGATCGGCCGGTTCCGCGTGAGCGCGTTCGTCCAGCAGGGCCACGTCGGCGCCGTGCTCCGCACGATCGTCACGAAGATCCCAACGTTCGAAGACCTCGACCTGCCGGGGCAGCTCAAGGACGTCGCGATGACGAAGCGCGGCCTCTGCCTCGTCGTCGGTGGCACGGGCTCGGGCAAGTCGACCACGCTCGCGGCCATGATGGGCCATCGCAACGAGAACAGCCGCGGTCACATCATCACGATCGAGGACCCGGTCGAGTACGTGCATCCGCACCGCGGCTGCGTCGTCACTCACCGCGAGGTCGGCGTCGACACCGACACCTGGTTCAACGCGCTCAAGAACACGCTGCGTCAGGCGCCCGACGTGATCATGATCGGCGAGATCCGCGACCGCGAGACGATGCAGTACGGCATCCAGTTCGCGGAGACGGGGCACCTTTGCGTCGCTACGCTGCACGCGAATAGCGCGAACCAGGCGCTCGACCGCATCATCAACTTCTTCCCCGAGGAGCGGCGCCATCAGCTGCTGATGGACCTGTCGCTCAACATCACCGCGATGATTTCGCAGCGGCTGATTCCGCGCGAAAACAAGATGGGCCGCATCGCCGCGATGGAGATCATGCTCGCTTCGCCGCTGATCAGCGACCTGATCTTCCGCGGCGAGGTTGCGATGATCAAAGACATCATGGCCAAGTCGAACCGGCTCGGCATGCAGACGTTCGATCAAGCGCTGTTCCAGCTCTACGAAGATGGCGCGATCTCCTACGAAGAAGCGATGCGCAACGCCGATTCCAAGAACGAGCTCAGGCTCAGGATCAAGCTGCAAAGCAAGCGCGAGGCTACGGCGGCCGGAGAGCATGCCGAGAGCCTGCAGCTCCAAGAAGAAGAGCGTGAAGTGCGCTTCTAGCCCTTCGGCAACGTCCTCAAAGCAGGGAAGCGCGGCGTGAACGTCAAGCCCTTGTTCAAGTTGATGGTGGACAAGAAGGCGTCCGACTTGTTCTTCACGACGTATTCCCCGGTGATGATCAAGATCGACGGCAAGATCATGCCGGTCAACCAGGTGGAGCTTTCGCCGAAGATGGTTCGGCAGGCGGCGCTCGAGCTCATGAACGAGAACCAGCTCGAGCAGTTCACTAAGGACCTCGAGATCGACTTTGCGATCTCGGAGGCCGGCCTCGGGCGGTTCCGCGTCAATGTCTTTCACCAGCGCGGCAATGTTGCGATGGTCTTGAGGTTCATCACGCCGGAGCTGCCGCAGCTCCACGAGCTCGGCATGCCCGAGATCTTGAAGGACATGATCATGCTGCGCCGCGGCCTGATCTTGATGGTCGGCGCGAGCGGCTCGGGCAAGTCGACGACGCTCGCCGCGATGATCGACTACCGAAACAAGAGCTCGGCGTCGCACATCGTCACGATCGAGGATCCGATCGAGTTCCTGCACAGCAACCAAAAGTCGATCGTGAATCAGCGGGAGGTGGGGCTCGACACGCACTCCTACCATCGTGCGCTGCGCAGCGCCATGCGCGAGGCGCCCGACGTGATCCTGATCGGCGAGATCCGCGATCGCGAGACGATGCAGGCGGCGATCGACCTCGCGGGCACCGGTCACCTGGCGATCGCGACGCTGCACGCCAACAACTCGCCGGAAACCCTCGACCGGATCATCAACATGTATCCGAACGATCAGCACAAGCAGGTGCTGATGGACCTCGCGCAATACGTCCGCGTGATCATCTCGCAGCGCCTCGTGCGCTCGAAGGAAGGCAAGCGCGTCGCGGCAGTGGAGGTCATGCTGAACACGCCGCACATCTCCGAGATGATCCTCAAAGGCGACATCAGCGGCGTGAAAGAGGCGTTCAAAGACACCAAAGAGCCCGGGATGCAGAGCTTCGATCAGGCGCTGTTCGAGCACTACAAGGGCGGCAGGATCAGCATGGAAGAGGCGCTGTCGAACGCGGACTCCCGCAGCAACCTCGAAGCCAAGATCAACTTCGGCTAGCGGATCCCTCGTCCCCCGAGCCTTCGCGGCAAGACACGCCGCGTACGGACGTGTTACTTTTTCAGCCCAGACCTTCGAGGGCCGGCGCCCGTCGCCGAAAAGCACAATGGCCTTGTTTTCCTCCGACCCGAAAGTGCAGGCGGTGATGGCCGCCTATCAGGCGCGCGCCGATGCGGAGCGCGGCGCGTTCGACGACCCGAACCGGCACCGCGACGAGCTGCTGCTGCCGGTCGGGCCGGCCACGGCGAGCTTTCTCGGCACGCTGGTCAGGGGAGCCCAAGCGAGGACCATCCTCGAGATCGGCACGTCGTACGGCTACTCAACGGTGTGGCTGGCCGAAGCGGCGCGCGCGACGGGCGGCAAGGTCATTTCGCTCGAGCTGCACGCGCGCAAGGTCGACTACGCGAAGGAGCAGCTCGCCAAGGCCGGCCTCACGGACTACGTCGAGTTCCGAATAGGCGACGCGCTCAAGTCGCTCGAGGCGTTGCCCGGCCCGTTCGAGGTCGTGCTGCTCGACCTCTGGAAGGATCTCTACGTGCGCTGCTTCGACCTCTTCTATCCGAAGCTCGCGCCCGGCGGGATCGTCGTGGCCGACAACATGCTGTTCCCCGAGGCTTCGCGCCCCGACGCGAACTTGTATCGGGCGCGCGCGCGCGCCGCGGCGGGGATCTCCTCGGTGCTGCTGCCGATCGGCAGCGGGATCGAGGTGAGCCGCTTCCGCTGACGCTGAATCGGCGCCGCGTTCGGCTACCGAGATCCGCGGCGTGGCATTGCTCGGTCTTTTGCTCGACCTCGACGATACGCTCGTCGACGACCGCGGAGCGACCCGTGCGGCCTTCCGCGCATTTCTCACCTACCACGGAGTCGGTCGCGGGTCGAACGAGAGCGAGCTGCTCGATCGCTGGCGCGAAATCATGGCGCGGCAGTGGGAGCGCTACGAGCGCGGCGAGCTGACGTTCCACGAGCAGCGACGCGAGCGGGCTCGCGAGTTCTTGGGCAAGCCGCTCGGCGACGCGGCGGCCGACGAGGCAATGCGGCCATATTTCGACGCGTACCAGCGATCCTGGGCCTTGTTGCCGGACGTCGCGGTGTTCCTTGCGCGCACACTGCACGTGCCCAAGGTCGTGGTCACGAACGGCGAGCGCTCGCAGCAGCTCCGCAAGCTCGCGGCCACCGGCATCGGGACTCACTTCGCCGGCGTGTTCGCGCCGGGTGACTGCGGCTTTCCGAAGCCCCATCCGGAAATCTTCCGCGCGGCGGCGCGGCTCATCGGAGTGCCGGTAGAGCGCTGCGTGATGATCGGCGACGATCCGGCGCGCGACATCGAGCCCGCCCGAGCTTTGGGCATGCGTGCCCACCGCGTCGAGCACGGCAACCCGGCGGCGGGCATCCTCGCCGCCTTGGACGGCGGCTGATGGAACGCGACCGCGCCAGTATCACCGCGTTTCGCGTCGCGTTGAGCCGCGCGGCGCACCAGGTGCACGACGAGCCCAGGATCTTCGACGATCCGGTCGCGCTCGAGATCGTCGGCGACCGGTGGGCAGCGGCGATCCGTGCCAACCCGCGACGCGCGCGCCGTGTGTCGTCGCGGTACTTGCGCGCGTTCGTTACGGCGCGCAGCAGGATTGCCGAGGACCTCCTGCACGAGGCGGTCGCGCGCGGCGTCCGCCGCTATCTCGTGCTCGGCGCGGGGCTCGACACGTTCGCGTACCGCAATCCGTATCCGGCCGAGGTGCTGCGCGTGCTCGAGGTGGACCATCCCGCCACACAGGCGTGGAAGCGCAAGCTACTCGCGAACGCGGGGATCCCCGTGCCCGAGTCGCTCACGTTCGTGCCCGTGGACTTCGAGACGCAGCGGCTAGATGAGAGACTGCGAGAAGCGCAACTGCGCGACGACGAGCCGGTCTTCTGCGCGTGGCTCGGCGTGACGATGTACCTCACGCGCGAGGCGTTCGACACGACCGCCGCGTACCTGGCATCGCGCGCGCCCGGCTCGGGCGTGGTTTTCGACTACGCGCTGCCGTACCGATTGCTCCCTTGGCCGATCCGGATCTACATGCGTTTCCGCGCGCGGCGCCTCGCGAAGATCGGTGAGCCGTGGCGTACCTTCTTCGAGCCGGCCGAGCTCGTCGGCGTGCTCGAGCGCGCCGGTTTCGCGAGCGCGCGAGACATCCCGCCGGAGGAAACGAACGCGCGCTTTTTCGCCGGGAGGACCGACGGGCTCAACGTCAGCGGTTTCGCGCACTTGATGACGGCGAGCCGCTGAGCGGCGCCCCGTGCGGCCGCCCGCGGCGTTCCGTCACGCGCGCCGCCGGGGGCGCCGCGTGCTCACGCGGTTGGCGCACTCATGACCTCGCGCACCTCGATCGCGAGCCGCATCGGCCTGCCGCCGGGCCCGGGCGCCGAGGACGCCCGAGCCGCGATCGCGTAAGCCTGCTCAGTAGCCGCGACCTGCACGATCCAATAGCCCGCGAGAAACTCCTTGGCTTCCGCGAACGGCCCGTCGGTGACTTCCGGCGCGCCGCCCTTGCCGGCGCGCACGACCCGCGCCTGGTTCGGCGGCGCCAAGCCCTCTGCGCCGAGCAGCGAGCCCTCGT
>Ga0137409_10000244_pt1 | contig 57447 bp, 57 predicted proteins | sample CZODoug1_16funga_FD_122059 | JGI IMG/M metagenome (GOLD analysis project Ga0137409, IMG submission 122059) | Vadose zone soil fungal communities from Angelo Coast Range Reserve, California, USA - CZODoug1_16fungal (Hybrid Assembly) | ecosystem: Environmental > Terrestrial > Soil > Vadose zone... | reverse complement strand
CTGCGCGAGCAGCTCAAGGCGATTCAGAAGGAGCTCGGCGACGACGACTCGAGCAAAGAGATAACGGACCTTCGCGACAAGCTCGCCAAGCTGGAGCTTCCGAAGGAAGCGCGCGCGGAAGTAGAGCGCGAACTGGGAAGGCTCGAGAGAGCAGGCCGTGAGTCGATGGAAGCGCAGGTGATCCGCACCTACCTCGAGTGGATCGCGGAGCTTCCGTGGAACAAGAGATCCGATGACCAGCTCGATCTCAAGCACGCGGAGACAGTTCTCGAGGAAGACCACTACGGGCTCAAGGATGTGAAGGATCGCGTCCTCGAGTTTCTTGCCGTGAGGCAGCTGCGCGCGAGCCAGCTCGCCGATGAAGTCGAAAAGACCGGTGAGGTGCCTGCAGCGCGCCTTTTCCCCAACAAGGAAGACGCAACTCCGTCACTCGCCGTAGGTGACCACGCCGACCGGCCCATCACCGACAAAGTCGAGGCCAAGTCTCGCGCAATGGCGAAGGGACCGATCCTTCTCTTCATCGGACCGCCGGGCGTCGGCAAGACGTCGATCGCCAAGTCGATCGCGAGATCGCTTGGCCGCGAGTACGTTCGGGTGGCACTCGGCGGAGCTCGTGACGAGGCGGACATCCGCGGACACCGTCGCACGTATGTAGGCGCGATGCCGGGCCGGATCATCCAGGGAATCAAGCAGGCCGGGACGAAGAATCCCGTGTTCCTGCTCGATGAGGTCGACAAACTTGGGACGTCGTACCAGGGCGATCCGTCCAGCGCGTTGCTCGAAGTGCTCGATCCAGCGCAGAACGACACTTTCACAGATCACTATCTCGGCATCCCGTTCGACCTGAGTGAAGTTCTGTTCATCGCGACCGGGAATTTCGTTCAGAACATCCCTGGTCCGCTGCTCGACCGCATGGAAGTAGTGGACTTCGCGGGCTACACCGAGAAGGAAAAGGCCGAGATCGCGAAGAAGTATCTGTTGCCGCGGCAGCTCGAGGAATCGGGACTGAGCGACAAGAACATCGTGTTCACCGAGGACGCCATCATGTCCGTGGTGTCGAACTACACTCGCGAGAGTGGAGTAAGGCAGCTCGAGCGTCAGATTGGGGCGGTGGCGCGGAAGCTGGCTCGCAAGATTGCATCGAGCGAAGCGGTGGAGCACACGGTTGACGCCGAGACGGTGCGAGAGCTGCTCGGCAGGCCACGCGTTCATCCCGAGCATGCGTTGCCCGAGAGCGAAGTTGGCATTGCTACGGGCATGTTCTACACGCCGATGGGCGGAGACATCATGTTCGTCGAGGCCTCGATCAGACGCTTCTACGGCAGTCGCGAAGCTGATTCAACGGGCCAGGTTGGCCCCGGCGGACCGGTATCGCTGATCCTTACCGGACAGCTGGGTGACGTGATGAAGGAGTCGGCGCGTGCGGCATTCACGTACGCGACGAACAACGCCGCCATTCTCGGAATCCCCCGCGACAGGCTCGGCGCGATCGAAGCGCATATTCACGTACCCGCGGGCGCGATTCCAAAGGATGGACCATCAGCCGGAATCGCGATTGCAACGGCGCTCGTCTCGGAGATGGCCGACCGTCCGGTGCGACAGGATGTGGCGATGACGGGCGAGATCACGCTCCGTGGTCGGGTGCTGCCGATTGGTGGTCTGAAGGAAAAGGTGCTGGGCGCGCATCGCGCTGGTATCAAGACCATCATCATCCCGAAGGGCAATGAAGCCGACATCGAGGATGTGCCCGAGGAGGTTCGGAAGACGCTCGAGTTCCACCCGGTAGAAACGCTGAGCGAGGTGCTGAAGATCGCCCTCGTGCCGGCCGAGGTGGGCGAGCAGGCGCGACCCCTCGAGATGGCGGAAGTCGCGTAAGCGGGAAGCGGGAAGAGAGAAGCGGAAGAGAGAAAAGAGGCGTCCCCGTTACCTCTTCCGCCTTTTCTCCTCCCGCTTCCCGCTTCCCGCACGCACTAGAAAATTATGGGCCCCCAGGCGAACAACTTCCACGGATCCGCCTTCAGGGGCGCGGGCTCCGTCCCTTCCACGAAGTACTCGGTGTAGCGGCGGTCTGCTGGTGTTTGGTCAGTCGCGAGCGCACCCGTCGCGCGATCGACGTCGCCAAATATCACTCCAACCGGTGGACTCCACTGATCGGCCGCACGCGACGTGAGGATCTCGGGTTTGGCGGCGTAGTATCGCGCGACCATCTTCCCCCACACCGGAGCCGCGAGCGATCCGCCGGCAGCACCAGGAGTGATGGACGTTGGCGTGTCAAAGCCAAGCCAGACACCCGCCACGAGGTCGGGTGTGAGGCCGATGAACCACACATCGGAGTTGTCGTTCGTCGTTCCAGTTTTTCCGGCGACTGGAATTGATGCCGGCAGATAGCGTCGAATGCTCGATGCCGTGCCGCGCTCGACGACGTCGCGCATCATGTCGCGAACGACGTAGGTGACTCGGGGGTCGAGCGCCGGAGCAAGCGCCTTCACTTCGCGGCTCAGCACCACCTTTCGGTTCCTGTCTTCTATACGGTAGATGAATCGTGGCTCAACGGGCGTGCCGAGGTTCGCGAAGGTCGTGTAGGCCGCCACGAGATCGAGCGGTTGCACCACCGAGGCGCCGATCGCGCTCGACGGAAACGGAGCGATCTTCGAGCTGAGACCCATCCGATGCGCGAGACTCGAGATCGAGTCCATCCCCAGCTTCTGTCCGAGCTGAACGGCGACGACGTTGCGGGACTTCGCCAACGCGTCACGAAGCGTGAGCGGACCCAGGTACTGGCCGTCGGAGTTTTCGGGACTATAGACCGTTCCGTTTGGAAGGTTGATTGCGAGCGCGGTGTCCTGAAAGATCGTGTTCGGTGTGATGCTGTCGGCGATTGCCGCGGCATAGACGATCGGCTTGAACGAGGACCCGGGCTGACGCATTCCGTCGACGGCGCGGTCGAAGTGCGAGTCACTATAGTCCCGCCCACCTACGAGCGCGCGAACATCCCCGGAGGTTGGATCCAGCGCGACTACCATTCCCTGCAGGTAGTTGGTAGTCGTCCGTCCGCCGGCGCGTGAGTCCTCGCCCTTAACGAACTTGGGATGGGCGTAGTCCGGCTGTGATTCTACTGCAGCCGTCTCCTCGAGCAGCGCGCTCATCGCGGCGTTTTGAAGAATGGGATCGAGGCCTGTGTAAATACGATAACCACCCTGACCGACCGGAATTCCAGCCCGAGTCGCCTGGACGCGAACGACATCGACAAACCAGGGTGAGTAGGCGGAGTATCCTCCATTCGGAAACGTGACGAGTGGAGCCGCTTGGGCCGCTGCCGCCTGCGCGGAGGAGATGTAGCCCTGACCCGCCATCAGTGACAGCACGACATTGCGACGCTGACGTACGCGATCGGGATACTTGAGCGGGTCATAAAGCGCGGGCCCCTTGGGCATCGCCGCCAGTGCGGCCGCCTCCGCCAGCGATAGCTTCGATGCGCTCTTCCCGAAATAGTGGCGCGCCGCACTTTCGACTCCGTACCACCCGTGTCCGAATCCAATCTGGTTCAGATATGCTTCGAGAATCTGCTCCTTGTTGTAGTGCTTTTCCATCTCGCGCGCTGCTGACTGCTCCGCCAGCTTCCGGCCGATGCTCCTGTCAGTGCGGTCGATGAGCGTCGGATGCATGTTGCCCACGAGCTGCTGGGTTATCGTGCTGGCTCCTCGGCGCTCGCCGAAGATGTTGTCCTTGAGGGCGCCGGCGATGCCGACGACATCGACTCCGTCGTGCTGGTAGAAGCGGTGATCTTCCACGGCAACGAACGCCTGCGGCAGATACTTCGGCAGCGCACGGATCGATACGCTGGTGCGGATCTCCTTACCGATCTCGCCGATGAGCGACCCATCGCGCGCCAGAACCAGAGACGCCTGCGCCATCGGGACGATCGTCCAGGGCTCGGTGTCGTTGGCCCCCGGCTGCTGCGCTCCCAACAGCGCGGGCGTAAACAGAAGCGCGGCCAGAGCCAGCGCGCGCAGCGGTTGATTGTACCTCTGCGCCATGGCAACTTCAGATGGATGGATCGATCTATTCATCTCGTCGTAGTTCAGTTCAAGCCGCGAAAGGGCGACTATGTCACAAACCTCGCCCGCCTGGCCGGCGTTTTTTCGCAAATCGACTCGCTCGATCCGCGTCCCGATGTGGCAGTCTTTGCGGAAACGGCTCTCACCGGGTACTTCGTCGAAGGGGGCGTGCGCGATGTGGCCCTGACAGCCGGTGCCTTCGCCCGGGACCTTCAGGCGCAGTACACCTCCGCAGTTACTACACCGCGGACTCTCGATGTGTGCATTGGGTTCTACGAGGTGTGGAACAACGCCTTCTATAATAGCGCGCTCTATGTGACACTGGGAGGCGACCAGCCGGTGATCCGCCACGTCCATCGCAAGCTCTTCCTGCCGACGTATGGGATGTTCGACGAGGAACGATTCGTCGATCGCGGATTCGAGGTTCGCGCGTTCGATACCGAGTGGGGCCGCGCGGCCATGCTGATCTGTGAAGACGCCTGGCACAGCCTGACCGGGACCGTTGCCGCCCTCGACGGGGCGACGGTAGTGTTTATCGTCTCTGCCTCCCCGGCGCGCGGACTGTGGCCGCGCGAGGAGGAGGGCTCCGTTCCGGCGAACCTGAAGCGCTGGGAGCGTCTCGCCCGGGATATCGCGGAGGAGCACGGCGTATTCGTGGCCCTCGTTAATCTCGTCGGCACCGAGGGCGGAAAGACTTTCTCCGGCGGGTCGATAATCTGCGGGCCGCAGGGAGACATTCGCGCGCGCGCGCCGTTGTGGGACGAGACGATCATGACGATTTCGCTCGATCCGCACGATCTGACTCGCGCACGATCCGACGCCCCGCTCCTCACCGATCTGCAGACGATGATGCCGCATCTGATGCGCACGGTCGACCGAATTCAGGCTGGCGAGCGGCTGGTGTTGAGCTACGACGATGAGCCGAGCGAGGGTGGGCCGCTCACTCCCGCGTCGCGAAACACGGCAGTATCGAGCGAGGAATCAGCCAAAGCCTCGACGCGATCGAAAAAAACATCACGCGCGCCAGCGATCGCACGATCTGCAAGAGTCGCGAAGAGCGGCGCCGGCACCGACGCCAGTCGCAATGGCGCCGAGCCCATTGCCGTGATGCGCGTTTCCGAGTCTCGCTCGGGACCGCCGCCGCTCGATATCGATCCGGAGCTGACTGCCGGTTGGCTTGTCTCCTTCCTGCGAGAGGAATTCGAACGCCGCGGATTCGAGAAAGCAGTGCTCGGGCTTTCGGGTGGCGTCGACTCGGCAGTGACTGCCTACCTTACCGCCGAAGCGCTAGGAAAGGAGAACGTAATTGCGATGCGGATGCCGTATCGGACCTCGAATCCCGATTCGCTTGCCCATGCACAGCTGGTGATCGATGCGCTGGGGATTCAGTCGCGGCTGATCGACATCTCGCCGGCCGTAGACGGCTACCTCGCGAGCGAGCCGGATGCCGATCCGGCGCGTCGAGGGAACGTGATGGCGCGGGAAAGGATGATCGTGCTATTCGATCAGTCGGCGAAGTTTCACGGGCTGCCAGTCGGCACCGGCAACAAGACGGAGAGATTGCTCGGCTACTTTACCTGGCACGCTGATGACTCGCCACCGATCAATCCGCTCGGCGATCTGTTCAAGACGCAGGTCTGGCAGCTCGCAAAATTCCTTGGCGTTCCCGACGTGATCGTAAGCAAACCCGCGTCGGCCGATCTGATCGAAGGTCAGACGGACGAAGGAGATTTCGGAATCAGCTACGCCGAGGCGGATGCGATTCTGAACTGGCTGCTGAGCGGGTACAATCCAGCATCGTTGGTGGCGCGGGGCTTCGATGCGGACAAGGTCGAGCTCGTTCGGAAGCGACTCGCCGGAACGCACTGGAAGCGAAAGCTTCCCACTGTGGCGCTGCTCAGCTCCACGGGGATCGGAGAGTCATACCTCCGACCCGTTGATTACTGATCGCTATTGCGCCTGGCAGGACCCGCCGCTCAGAGCGAGCTGGGGTGGCAATCTGAACTCGCACGTCGACACGATTTTATATCTGGTGTTGTATTCGCGCTCGCCAGCGGCGACCGCATCCAGCTTGCGAAAAAGCGCGGTGGAGTCGGTGGTACGAGAGCAATAAACCAGATAATAGCGTGGGCCCCCGCACGCTTTCGAGCCAACGGGAGCCGTGCGGCATTCCCCGGCCGACGAACATCCATCGGTTTTGACGAGCGCCTTTGCCTCATTCTCGATTGCGACGATCTGCGCCCAGTCGGCTTTCTGGTCACCGGTGAGCACGATCTTGTCTCCGTCGGGACCGGACGGAGCACCGCCGGGAGTTCCCTGTGAGCACGCAACCAGAACTGTAACCATCGCTAAAAGGCGAACACATCTTCCCATCGCGGCCTCCCTCCCCATATGAGAATCCTGACGATTCGGCATGAAGCCGGCCAGCCATGAAGAGGAGATCTGACGGATAGCCGCTTCGGCGCGCTATCTGCTATTTTTTGGAGACAGAGCTCGACCCGCCCCGTTGGAGAGAAATGGCCACCAGAACTATCCCCGAGCGCAAATCCACAGGATCACCAAGCGCCCGCCTCTCGCCCGAGCAGCTCGTTGCCGCCTATCGCAACATGCTGCTGTCGCGTCGGTTAGACGACAAGGAAGTTCAGCTCAAGAACCAGAACAAGATCTTCTTCCAGATCTCGGGCGCGGGCCACGAGGCGATTCTTACCGCCGCGGGAATGGTCCTGAAGCCGGCGTACGATTGGTTCTACCTGTACTATCGTGACCGAGCCCTCTGTCTCGAGCTAGGTGTTACTCCGGCGGAAATGCTTTATGAGGCAGTGGGGGCAGCGATAGATCCGGCGTCGGGCGGACGTCAGATGCCCAGCCACTGGGGACATAAAGCGTACAACATAGTGTCCGCTTCTTCGCCCACAGGCACGCAGTTCCTCCAGGGCGTCGGGTCCGGGGAGGCATTGCTCCGCGCGAAGCTGCTCGACATCACGGAGGGATTCCAGAAAGACGAGGTCGTGCTCATCACAACCGGTGAGGGTACGACCAGTGAAGGCGAATTCTGGGAGTCCCTGAACACCGCTACGAACCTCAAGCTGCCCGTGGTCTACCTGGTCGAGGATAATGGCTACGCCATCTCGGTTCCGGTCGAGGTGAATACCGCCGGCGGTAGTATTTCCAGGCTGGTTCGCTCATTTCCCGATCTCCTGGTCGAAGAGGTGGACGGCTGCGATCTGCTCGCCAGCTACGACACCATGCAGCGCGCCGTCGACTACGCGAGACAGCGAAAAGGGCCGGCACTCGTGCACGCGCGAGTCATTCGTCCGTACTCCCATTCGCTGTCGGATGACGAGACGAAATACCGTCCGCCCACCGAGCGCGAGTTGGATGCCGCGCGTGATCCGGTAAAGCAATTCCCGAAGTGGCTTATCAGCGAAGGTCACGCGACGGACGAAGATCTGAAGCAACTACGGGACGAGGTGGATGCGATCGTTCTGGCGGCGACCGATGATGCTCTCGCCCAGCCGCAGCCGGGCCCGGAAACAGTCTACTTCGGCGTTTACTCGCCCGACGTCGATCCCACCAGCGAGCAGTTCGACACCGAGGATGATCCGCAGTTCTCGGGAGAGCCGACGACGATGGTCGATCTGCTCAACTCCTGCATGAGGGATGAGATGCGACGCGACCCGAAGATTCTCGTCTTCGGCCAGGATGTCGCTGATGCATCGAGAGACCAATACCTGGACAAGGTCAAGGGAAAAGGCGGCGTGTTCACGGTTACGCGGGGTCTCCAGAAGGAATTCGGAAGCGCGCGCGTTTACAACTCCCCGCTGGCGGAAGCCAACATTATCGGCCGCGCGATCGGTCTGGCTCTGCGCGGATTCAAACCGGTGGTCGAGATTCAGTTCTTCGATTACATCTGGCCCGCATACATGCAGCTGCGGAACGAGCTGGCGACCATGCGCTGGCGGTCGAACAACAACTTCTCTGCTCCGGTCGTCGTGAGGACTACTTACGGCGGGTATATCCGCGGCGCGATCTATCACTCGCAGACGGGAGCCTCGATCTTCACGCACTGTCCGGGACTGCGCGTCGTGTGCGCGGCGACGGCGCTCGATGCCAATGGGCTCCTGCGGACGGCGATCAGGTGCGACGATCCGGTGCTCTTCCTCGAGCACAAGCACCTCTACCGGCAGACGTACAACAAATCGGCGTATCCCGGGCCCAACTTCATGATCCCCTTCGGCAAAGCGAAGGTGGTGCGCGAAGGAACCGACGTCACCGTCGTCACTTATGGCGCGACGGTTCGGCGTGCACTTATGGCGGCAAACGCTATTGCCGACAACGGAATCTCGGTCGAGGTGATCGATCTACGCACCCTGAGTCCCTGGGACAGGGAAACCGTCTTCGAGTCCGTCAGGAAAAACTCGCGCGTCATCGTTGCCTACGAGGATTCTCTCTCCTGGGGATTCGGCGCCGAGATCTCGGCGGCCATCGCGGACGAGTGTTTCGCGTGGCTGGACGCGCCCGTGAAGCGTGTGGCATCGGAAGACACCTTCGTTGGATACGCTCCAAGCCTCGAAGATGCGATTCTTCCGCAGGTCGAGGATTTCAGGCAAGCCTACGAAGAGATCATGAAGTTCTGAATTGCGCCGGCTGACAAGAGAAAAGGCGGGCTCGTTTGAGCCCGCCTTTTCATTTGGCATCCCGTCAACTACCTGGGCGGGATTGCGCCTCCCTGAGCTCCCGGTGATCCAGCCATGCCGGGAAGCGTTACCGGAGTAAAGGTGGAAGGAATCTCGAACACCTTGGGATTCGCATCCACCCATTGGACCGATGTGACTTCCGCCTGGGTATTGGTCACTCGCGTCTGGCCCTGGGAGATCATCGTCGACGAGCTGGAAGCCCGGAGCGGTGTGCTGTTCGGGAGCTTGGCCTGCATCGCCTTCATTTTGTCCGCGAACTCCTTGCTGGAGCTGCCGAACATCGCGGCCATGTCGCCGCCGCTCAGGCTGGCGAAGGGATTGATTACGCCCCTGATGTCGTTCGCGTAGTAATAATCGGACGTGCTCGAGATCTTCACGGTCTGCTCCTGACCCATCGCGCTGATGGTCATGGTCATGCCGGTGCCGATGCGGTAATGAGAAGTCGGGTGGCCGAGTATCGCCGGACCAGCGCCAAGGTTGTCGACCGTCGCTTCCGTTCCCGAGAAGGCCATTTTGACACCAGTCTGTTGCGCCTGCGCGAGCATCTCGGCGGGGCGAACGCGCAGATAGTGGTTGGCCTTGGAATCGAGGTACGTGACGGTCTTTCCGCTATCGGAAAGGATCATGCTGACCTCGCCGCCGGGCCCGCCGAGCGGGCTAACCTGTGCGCCTGGTCCCTTCATCTTCAGGTCCATGCGCAGCTTGTCGGACGATCCGATTGCGTGACCCTGGATGACCCCGGTGTCGGGCATCCCCGAAGTAGTCACGATCGTGCGAAAATCCATCGCCAGGTTCTTCGCCGCGGAGGGCGAGATGGCGATGGGGGACTTGGTGACTGCCTGAGCACTAATGTAAGACAGCGGAGCGAGCGCGAATGCGGCGCTCGCGATGCGCAAAATGAATCTCATGCTGAAATCCCGATTCTTGTGTGTGAGACGGAGGGGGAGTGCTAAAAAAAGACGTTCGGGTCTGACTAAGCGTAACCCCGAAACGCCGTTTAGTGCCCTGTGCGCGGCCATTTTACTGAAGCCACGATCGATGTCCCCAGGAGTACTCCGACCACGCCAAGTGCAGCAACGATCGGGAGATGGATGAGGGGCTCGAGGAGCATTTTGGCCCCGATGAAGATAAGGACGACCGATAGCCCCAGCTTCAGGTACACGAACTTGTCTACAACATTCGCCAGAAGGAAATAAAGGGCCCTCAGGCCGAGCACTGCGCAGATGTTCGAGGTATAGACGATGAAGGGGTCCCGCGTGACGGCGAAGATGGCGGGGATTGAGTCCGTGGCGAAGATGATGTCCGTCGTGTCGACGATGAGGAGGACGATGAAGAGCGGGGTCGCTGCGTACCGGTTCCTGCCCTTGGCGTCGGGCTCCCGGACGAAGAACTTGTCGCCCCGGTAATCAGGGGTCACCGGAACGAGTTTGCGCGCCAGACGCAGAACCGGATCGCGCTCCGGGTTGTACGCTACCTCGTCCTTCTGGAGCGCCATTCTCAGTCCCGTGACGACCAGGAACGCGCCGAAGATGTAGAGCGTCCAGGCGAAGCGCGTGACCAATGCCGATCCGGCGACGATCATGACGCCGCGCAGAACGAGTGCGCCGATGATTCCCCAGAATAGCACGCGGTGCTGGTATTTCTCCGGAACGCTGAAGTAGGAGAAGATCAGCACGAACACGAAGATGTTGTCGACAGAGAGCGCGTACTCGATGAGGTATCCGGTCAGGAACTCGAGTCCCGACTCCTTCCCCATGGTGCGATAGACCGCGAACGCAAAGCAGAGGGAGAGAGCGACCCAGACCCCGCTCCAGATCGCGGCTTCCCTGAGAGAAACCTTTTCCGATCGGCGATGGAGCACGCCGAGGTCGAGCGCGAGAATCGCGAGGACAACGACGTTGAATCCGATCCAGCCCCAGAGACTATTCACAGCCCAACTGTCCGGGCCGCGGGGACGGCCGGGTTACCGACGCTCAAGCGCGTCGCGAACGTCGAGCAGAATCTCGAAGTAGAGCTGCTCCCTACGATATGCAAAGTCGAGCGTTGCCATCTGGGTCTGATCGCCCGAGGCTTTCGCGCGTTCGAACGCTTCGCGGTACATCTCGTCGAGGTTGTTGAGAATCGTGCTGCGCGTGCGTGACATTGACTTGCTCTCCGGGCTCAAGGCGCCGCGATTGTCGATCGACGTGAGTCCGGCGAGGCGCTGGAGGGCCGTCTCCGGATCTTCGTTTTCGAAAATCAGTTTTTTCGCAGCCCCGAGCGCGAGTCTGCGTGGATTGAAGGGCGATGGTGGCGTCACTGCGATTGGTGCTGGATGCGCTGAAAGGTAAGGCAGTAGCTAGAGCAGGTGAAAGACCGCCTCATCGACCGGCTTTCCGTTCTTGAGGTGCTCGACGACGATTCGCTCCAGTAGCGCCGGCGTGACCTCGGAGTACCAGATGCCTTCCGGATACACGACGACGATCGGTCCGTTGCTACACACGCCAAGGCACGGAGTTTCACCGCGCTTGACGCGCTGGGGGCCAAAAAGCAGGTCCTCGCGCTGGAGCAGATCGGTGAGCAGCGAGTAGAGCTGTCTTCCGCCGCGGTTGGGCGAGCAGAAGTCGCCGGTGCATACGAGCACGTGATGCGAGTACGGCTCCATCTGAGGCTGCTTCCGGTCACCCATTAAGCAAAGATACACATGCTTACGCGCGCCACACTTGCCCCGCCGTGCGTTCCACCTGATTATGCTAGAAGCTCTCCTTTTTCAGGAGCGAACCATGGGGGCGACAATCACAAGCAATGGATCCGCCGTCGATCCGGGCATCGCCGGCAAGGGTTACGTGCACCCTGAAGTTCTCGTGAGCACGAACTGGCTCGCCGAGCATCTCGACGACCCGAACATCAGAATCATCGAGAGCGATGAAGACGTGCTGCTCTACGACACCGGGCACATTCCGGGCGCGCAAAAGGTGGACTGGCACCAGGATCTCAATGATCCGGTGCTGCGCGACTACGTCTCTTCGGAGCAATTCGAGAGACTCCTTCGGGAGAAAGGAATCGACGAGAACACGACCGTCGTGTTCTATGGCGACAAGAACAACTGGTGGGCAGCATATGCCTTCTGGGTGTTCCAGCTATTTGGCTTCACCAACGCAAAGCTGCTGGACGGCGGACGCATCAAGTGGGAGCAGGAAGGCCGTCCCTTCAATACAGAAGTGCCGCGCCTTGCCAAAAGCAGCTACAAAGCGCCAAAGCGTTCGGATGAGAAGATTCGCGCTTTTTTCCAGCAGGTGCGCGAGCACTCGTCGGCGGGTAAGCCTCTAATCGATGTACGCTCACCCGAGGAATACACCGGGCAGCGCACCCACATGCCCGACTACCCGCAGGAAGGAACTCTGCGTGGCGGTCACATCAAGGGAGCGCGCAGCATTCCCTGGGCGCGTGCTGCGAATCCGGATGGAAGCTTCAAGGATGCCGCTTCCTTGCGCGCCATCTACGAGCAGGAGAAGGGTCTCAAGAAAGGCGACGATATCGTCGCGTATTGCCGCATTGGCGAGAGATCCTCCCATACCTGGTTCGTGCTCACCTATCTCTTGGGCTACGATCGCGTGCGGAACTACGACGGTAGCTGGACGGAGTGGGGCAACGCAGTTCGCGCTCCGATCGAGAAGGGCCCGGAGAAGTGACAGCACCGGCACCGGCGAAAACGGCGACGAAACCGTCGCTCATACACGTCAATTGGGTTGGTGGTCACCGCTTCGATGCGGGACGTCCGAATGGTCCGACGGCCCGCATCGATGGCGAGGGTGAGACCGGACAAAGTCCGCCTGAAACGCTTCTCAGCGCGCTGGCAACGTGTGTCTCCTACGACGTGATCGATATCCTCGCGAAGCAGCGCACTCCGATCGAGTCGCTGGAGATCGACGTGGTTGGAGAGCGCGTCGAGACTATTCCCCGGCGCTACAAGCACATCACGCTCAACTTCCGCATCGGCGGACAAGGGATCGCGAAGGACCAGGCGTTGCGCGCGATAGAGCTATCGGCGACGAAGTACTGTTCGGTGCGTGATTCGCTCAGGAGCGATATCCAGGTAGACTGGACGGTGGAGCTTGAGGAGGAGTCTTCAGGGACCCATTAACTACAACTGAATAGGCGAGAGGTCCCAGTAGGTAAGTTGCAAGTTATTCAGTTCACGACGCCCGGACTTACCTCTGTGGCATTCAGGGCACAGGCAGTTCCTAGTGCCCTGTATCCTTCGAGATAAGTCGGGGCGTAGTGAACTAACCAACTGAAATCTCTGCCACTGAGACCTCTCGCCTATTCAGTTGCAGCTATTCAGTTGCGACATTCAATGCCGTTTCTTCGCTTTAGATGCTGCGGAGTACGGCGCCCACTTCCTCTCCGAATCCTCAATCTCTTCCCGCAGTCGAAGGTAGCTGTCGTAGCGTTCGGCACTGATCGAACCTTCGGCCACCGCGCGACGCACCCCGCATCCGGGCTCGACCCGATGAGTACAGTCCCCGAACTTGCATTCCGCAATGTGCGGACGAAACTCGCGGAAGCATTCGTCGAGGTGCTGGGACGCGAGGCCCCACATTCCGACCTCGCGCAAGCCGGCAGTATCCACGACGTAACCACCGTCAGGCAACGGGTGGAGCAATGCGCCCACGGTCGTGTGCCGGCCCTTGTTCACGGACTCGCTGATCTCGCCGACGCGAAGATCGAGTCCCGGATACATGGCGTTCATCAGTGAGGATTTGCCGACACCTGACGGTCCGGTGAGCACCGACGTTTTCCCGGCGAGCACGTCGTGCAGCTCGTCGAGCCCGATGCGCTGCTTGACGCTGGTGAGATGCACGGGATAGCCGGCGGCGACGTAATCGGCGAATGCCCGCTCCGTTGCTTCCTTGTCGACCAGCTCGATTTTGTTGATGACGATCCGGGACTGAAGCGAATTCCCTTCCGCAATCACCAGAAACCGGTCGAGCATCCGGCGGTGGGGCTCCGGCTTGGCCGCGGAAAAGACAACGACGACCTGGTCGACGTTGGCGGCGACGATGCGCTCGCCCTGTCCCGCCCCCGGTTCGCGCCGCGCCAGCTTTGAATGTCGAGGCAGGATTTCCGCGATCGCCCAGTGGACGCCGCGCTCATCGATCTCCAGAACGACGCGATCACCGACCGCCAGCTTCCTTTCCTCCTTGCGCTCCTGCTTGAGTCTGCCTCGAAGCGACGCCTCATGCGTCTCTCCGGAGTCGGCACGGACGTGCCATACTCCGCCCGTTCCTTTGAGCACGACGCCCTCCTTGCGCGTCAACTGGTACCCTCGTTGCGCATCGAATCCCACCACGGCAGCAGCTCGCTGCGCCTCGCCTTGATCAGGTCATCGAGTTTCAACTTCACTTCGTTGAGCGATAGCGCGCCCACCATCCTGCGCGCCTCTTCCTCTGTCGCGGCGAAGGCCAGAAAATCCGTCTCCAGGTGCCCGCTCGCGACGGGATCGCCCTGGCCCCAGCGGACGAACAGCAGATAGGCGGCAAAGGGTCGTTGCTTCTCTCCGCTGGTGTCACTCACGATCTCTACGCTGTAGGAAGCGCCATCGCTTCCTTCGAACGCGGCTGGGCGATCGTGTACCGCCATGTACCCGCCGATCGTATTCGGGTCGCCCTTCGAATGGTCGGGGGGAAGGAATCTGCCCATCGTCAGCGGAGCCGGCGCTTGCCGACCATCTCCTTGAATACGTTGCCGGTGAGAAACGCGACGTTGGCCGGACGTTCTGCCAGACGTCTCATGAGGTACGGGTACCATTGAGTTCCGAATGGAACGTACACCCTCATGCGGTAGCCCTCGCGGACCAGCCGATCCTGAAGATCGCGTCGCACTCCGTAGAGCATCTGGAACTCATAACGATCGGGCGCGACATCGTTAGCCTTGGCGAATCGCTTCGCCTCCCTGATGATCGCCTCGTCGTGTGTAGCGATGCCAGGGTAGTTCCCCTTGAGCATCAGCTCGTGCATGCAGCGAACGTAGTTCGCATCGACGTCCTTCTTGTCCGGAAAGGCGACCGTCTCCGGCTCCTTGTAGGCTCCCTTGCAAAGGCGGACGCGCGCCTTCATCGAGATCGCGCGCTCGACGTCGGCGAAGGTGCGGTACAGATAACTCTGGAGCACGATCCCCACGTTCTCGCGGTACGCCGGATAGAGCCGCTGCTCGAACAGATCGAGCGTGCGTTGAGTGTATTCGCTCGACTCCATGTCGATGCGCACGAACGAGGCACAGTCGCGCGCGCGCTGAAGGATCTTCTGCATGTTAGCGACGCAGAGGTCTTCGGAGATGTCGAGCCCCATTGCCGTGAGCTTGACTGATACGTTGGCGTCCGCTTTCTGCTTGTGGATACGGTCGAGCATGCTGAGGTACGCCTCGCCCGCGGCGCGCGCTTCCGCGTCGTTGTGGACGCTCTCGCCCAGAAGATCGAGAGATGCCGTGATGCCACGAGCGTTGAGCCTGGTGACGGCAGCGAGAGCCGTATCGACAGTCTCGCCGGCGACGAACCGGTTGGCAAAGCTTTTTGCCACCCTGTTGTTGCGGACGAATTTGAATATCTGCTGCTGGTCCGAAAGGTAGAGCAGTGCACTGCGGAGCATCAGTTCTGGAGTAGCTGTGTGGTTGACGCTGACGATCGGCGATTGGCGGCGCGACCACGCCTTGAGAGATCGAAGATTCTTGTCACCGGGAACTGGCCACCCTTCTTGAGTTCGCCGTCGAACAGATTCCAGGTAGTGAAGCCGTCGTCGCTCTCCGGCTCGAGCAGATAGACGACGAGCTCGCCGCGTGGCTGCGCCGTAGATACGATGAATGACTTCGATGGAAGAGTCTGCAATCCTCGCTCCCATCGGCCTTTGAGACGGACTTCGTGGTGCCCTTGAAACGTCCGCGGAGCGGTGATGATCGAATCGATTGTGAAGGATTCCCCGCGCGCCCTCCAGGCGGAATCGGAACGATCGACGCGAATGCCGTGGAGCCGGAGTAATGTCGCGACCGCGGTGTCCCCGGGCGCCAGCACGTAAGCCGCCGGGGCTGTCCGATCGAGCGTCGACGTAAAGCGATCGTAGACAGGCATGCGAACCGTTCTGAAGCGCCCGGTGCGCCGCTCGCCACGCGGGACGCCCGGCTGGGTCAAAGAGGAGTCGCCGGTCTTCTCAAGATCCTCCTTGATGACGTCCATCACTCGTGGCGTCGTGATTAGCTCGGATCTAACGGCGATCATTTGCACGGAATCGGGAGACCGACCCCACACCAGCGGCTGGCTATCCGCACGCGCGGTCAGCGATTTGATCGCGGCTCCTTTCTCGGCAACCAGTGAAAGAACCTCCTTGACGAACGCGTAGGTGGAAGCGACGCGCCGGGCGAGCGAATCGTGCGAGTACGCTTCGCTCAGGATTCCGATGCGGCCGCGAATTCCATAATAGTTGGTGCCGAAGCGCGGGCGCGGGTCGTACGTTGCCCAGCCCTCATGCACGCTCGTGTCCGCAATGGCGCCGGGCTGGTCGGAAATGAAGTTTCCGTAATCGAAGACCTCGAAGCCGTCGCGCGTCCGCATTCGCTCGCGCAGAACCGGTAGCAGTGAGTCGCGCGCGTAAACTCCTCCGAACACCGCGGCCGGGCTCAACGACGGGGAATAGGTCAGCGCGTATCCATGGAAGCTTCCGTCGGTCGTGTGGAGATCAACGAACACGTCCGGATCCCAGGTGTTGAACATTGTAAGTGACGCGCGTGTCTCCGGAGCTTCTGCCTTTACGTAGTCGCGGTTGAGATCGAGATTCTGCGCATTCGGACGGACTCCCACCTGCTCGGGCCCATTCTGCTCCGTGCGATTCACCGATTGCGGCGCAAATCGCTCGTTCCCGTCGGCGTTGTAGATCGGCACAACGATCAGAACGATGGAGTCGAGCACGTTCGGCTTGCTCGAAAAAGCGAGATCGCGAATCAGCGCCAGGAGCGCGTCCTTTCCCTCGACCTCGCCCGCGTGAATGTTGCCCTGGACGTACACAATCGGGCGTCCCAGCTGCTTCGCCTCGGATGCCGTGGAAACGAGCGGTCTGGAGGCGATGACATAGGGAATCTCTCTCCCTTCACTCGTCTTGCCGATCGATCCAAAAGCCAGAGGCGCTCGGAGCACCCGCAGCGAGTCGAGAAACTTTCTGACGTCCGCGTAATGAGAGGTTTCGCGATATCGTGTCAGCTCGGGGCGAGTGCGGGGATAGTCCGCCGGAGTCAGCCGTCGCGGCGTTGGTGGCGCGCACGCGACGAGTCCAACCATTGCCGCCACTGCAACAAACGACGAACGCACTTCGGCCGGCACTCCTCTCCTCACGAGCGCTCGTCGGGATAGAAGACCTGCCTCCGTCGAGCCATTTCGAGCAGCAGGTCCGCCGGGTCGAAACGTCCCGGAAAGCGGGCGTTCAGGTCCTCGAGCCGCTGAACGACGATCTGGATGCCGAGTGAATCCATGTAGCGGAATGGTCCGCCGCGAAATGGTGGGAAACCGATCCCGAACACTGCCCCAACATCGCCATCACGCGCCGAGCGAATGATCCCATCGCTCAGGCACCGCGCGGCTTCGTTGAGCATCGCAAGGACGGTCCGCTGCTGAATCTGTACGGCCGGCATCTCCGGTCTAGCCGTTTCCTCCGCTCCCGTAGGAGGCGCGATGGATTTCACAATTGGAATGCTGCCTGGCGTGAGGAACAGGCCATACACCGAAGGGTCGACCTCTCCCTTCTTCCCTTCCTTATCGTACGTGAAAAAACCCTTCTTCGATTTTCGCCCGTAACGCCCCGCCGCAACAACGGCTTGAATCGATTTCGCCGGCTGCATCCGGTCCGGATACGCATCGGCCATGATTTTCCCCGCCTTGGTCGCGACATCAAGTCCGACTTCATCGATGAGCGTGATCGGGCCGACGGGAAATCCGAAATCGACGAGAGCCCTGTCGATTATGTCGACCGCAACACCCTGGTCGAGCATAATGGCGGCCTCGTTGATGTACGGCGAGAGAATCCGGTTGGCGTAGAATCCCGGCCCGTCGTTCACGACGATGACGGTCTTTCCCAGCTTCTTCCCGTACGCGACCGCCGTCGCGGTCACCTGCGGATACGTCTCCGTTGTCGTGATCACCTCGAGAAGCGGCATCTTCTGCACCGGGGAGAAGAAGTGCATGCCGAGCACTCGCTCGGGACGGCTCGATGCCTGCGCGATGAGAGAAATCGGAATGGTAGATGTATTAGTGGCGAAGATCGCATTGGGACTGATCGACGCCTCCGTCTCTCGCAACACCTGATGCTTGATCGCGAGATCCTCGAACACCGCCTCGATCACGAGATCGACATTGCCGAATCCTGAATAGTCGACGGTTCCGCCTAGCAGCGCCATGTAGTCGCTGTACTGGATTTTGTTGATCTGCTTTTTGGTGAGCCGCTCCTTCAGGATATCACGCACCGCCGCGTAACCCTTCGCGACACGAGCGTGATCGGCGTCCTTGAGACGTACGAGACTCCCATGCTGCACCGCGATCGAAGCGATCCCCGCTCCCATGAATCCGGCGCCGATGATCGCGATTTTGTTGACGGGCAGCGGCTCGAACGCTGCGACAGGCAGTTCCGGGTGTTGCGAGGGCTCGACGCCGGGATCCTTCTTCAACTCGTTCGTCGCGAAGAAGAGGAAGATCAGCTGTCGCGACACATCTGTCATCGCCATCTCCCCGAAGTGGCGGGACTCCTCGCGATACCCATGTGCAACGCCCTTCTCGTAACCGGCGGCGACGGCATCGATGGCGGCAATAAGAGCGGGATAATGTCCCCGCGATTTCGCGAGCGTCTGTTCGCGCGCCTTCCGGAGCACGATCGCGCGTCCCGCGGGGTTCCCATCGATGAGCAGGCCCTTCATTCCTCCAGCGTGCCGCTCGCTCTTCCGTTTCCCCTCCGCGACCTCGCGCGCGCGCTGAATGGCTATGGTGCGGAGTATCGACGGGTGCACGAGCTCGTCGATCAAGCCGAGGTCGAGCGCTTTTTTCGCGCGGACCTGCTTGCCGGTGAGAATCAGGTCCAGCGCATTGGTGAGCCCGATTCGGCGCGGCAATCGTTGTGTCCCGCCGCCGCCGGGAATCAATCCCAGCTGGACTTCCGGAAGACCGAGGATGGTCTTGGGATGGTCCGTCCCAATACGGTAGCGACAGGCAAGCGCCGTTTCGAGTCCACCACCGAGGCACGCGCCATGTATCGCGGCGATTATCGGAACCCGCAGGTGTTCGATCGAATCGAGCAGCATCTGTCCATCCCTGCTCAGCCGCTCCGCGTCAGCCGCCGTCTTGAGTTCGAGAAACTCTTCGATGTCGGCGCCGGCAACCCAGACGTCGGGCTTGCCACTGATGAACACCGCCGCCTGAACAGTCGCATCGCGCTCGAGTCTGCTCACGAGCGCGACGAACTCGTCCTTCACCGCGCGGTTCAGCTTGTTGACCGACTCGTTCGGAAGGTCGAACGTGATGATCGCGATGCCGTCGGTGACCTCGACGGAGAGCGCCGGTTTCCACCGTGTCCCGACCAATCCGCCGATTGTCACTTCCGAAGCCGAGCTCATCGTGTTCTCTCTACGACCATCGCGAAGCCCATACCGCCGGCGGTGCATACGGTCATCAATCCGAATCGCCCGTCACGGCGCCGCAGCTCGTTCAGTAGCGTCGTCGTGATTCGCGCGCCGGTCGCGCCGAATGGATGCCCAATGGCGATCGAGCCGCCCATGACGTTGAGCTTCGCCCGATCCACTTCACCCACCGGTTGCGAGAAACCCGCTCTCTCGGCCCACCACTTCGACTCGAATCCCTTGAGATTCGACAACACCTGGGCGGCAAACGCTTCGTGCATTTCCACCAGGTCGATGTCCTTCAACGTGAGCCCGGCCCGCTTGAGCGCGACCGGCGCCGCCAGGACCGGAGCCTGAAGAAGCTGCTCTCCGGGATCGAGCGCGGCGTAGGCGTACGATCTGATTATCCCGAGTGTAGGATAGCCGAGCGCCTTCGCCTTTTCCTCGTTCATGAGGAGAACGCAGGCGCCACCATCGGTGAGCGGCGAGGAATTCCCGGCGGTCACTGAACCGTATTTCCTGTCGAACACAGGCTTGAGCGCCGCGAGCTGTTCGTAGCTCGTGTCCTCGCGAATGCCGTTGTCCGACGTCAGCACGCTCTCGAACTTCGGCGGTACGTAGACCGGCATGATCTCGGCTGTCAGTCGCCCGTCGGCAGTACCCGCGGACGCCAGACGATGCGAACGGAGAGCGAAATGATCCTGCTCCTCGCGCGAGATGGCATTGAGCTTGGCCATCTTCTCCGCCGACTGTCCCATCGTCTCGCCGGTCGTAGGCTCGGCGATCGCAGGAGTGATCGGAATGAAGTCCCTGGGACGAAGCCGGGCGAGAATCCTGATGCGCGCGGGCAGTGATTTCGCCTTCGACGCCAGAACGAGTGTCTCGGCGAACCTCTGCGAGTGGAGAATTGGAATGTTGGAGAGTGATTCCGAGCCGCCCGCGATCGCGACATCGAGGTGGCCAAGGGCGATCTGGTCGGCGGCGTCGGTGATCGCCTGATTCGCCGACGCGCACGCTCTGCTCACGGTATATGCCTGGACACCCTTCGGTAAGAGCGGCAGCAGTGAGACCTCGCGCGCGATGTTCGGCTCGACCACTGATGGAACCACGGTGCCGAACACCAGGGCCTGCACTTCCTTTCCATCCAGATTCGTGCGTTGCAGCAACTCCGCGACGCACAACTTGCCAAGCTCGATCGCGGAAATCGACTTGAAGGCTGTTCCGGCTTTTGCAAATGGCGTCCGCACGCCCGCGACTATCGCGACGCGGCGCCCGTTCCCGAATGTTGCCATGAAGGGAACTTAGACGGGCGCCGTTTATCTATCTAGGACACGCCTTCCTCTCTCATGGCACGCTCTTTCTCGAGCAGCAACCGCTTGCGCTCGATCCCCCATCGATATCCACCGAGCGCGCCGCTCTGTCTTACGACACGATGGCAGGGGATGACGACGGCAGCTCGATTGTTCGCGCACGCGCTCGCCACTGCGCGTACTGCTTTCGGAGCTCCGATGGCACTCGCGATCTCGCCATATGAGCGTGTCTGGCCAAACGGAATCTTCTGCAGCTCACGCCAGACTTTCCACTGAAACGCCGAGGCCTGAATGTCGAACGGAATGTCCAGTCTCACTCGATCGCTATCAACCGCCTCAATGATTTCAGCCACCCACACGCATAGCGAGCTCGACGGAGTTGCGACGCGCGTGCGCGTGGCAGCGGGATACTCGCGCCCAAGCGCTGCCTCGAGAGCCTTCGCATTGTCGCCGAGTGTAACCGCGCAGACACCGCGATCGGTTGCACCGACCAGTAGCGTCCCGAGCGAGCTTGTCGCAATCACGTAGTCGATGTGTGCTCCCGCGCCACCGCGACGATACGTAGCCGGCGTCATTCCGAGCCTCTGGTCGGAGTCGCCGTAGACTCTGCTGCTCGATCCATAGCCGGCTCCGAAGGTGGCGCGGCTAACCGTCTCGCCGCGCTTTAGCTCGCCTTTGAGGCGCTCGCTCTTTCGCGCGCGAATGTATTGGGCCGGGCTGACTCCGAGCAGCTCCTTGAATTTTCGCTGGAGATGATACGGGCTGAGTCCCGACTGCTCGCCGAGCACCCCGAGGGTGATGCGCTCGTCGCCCAAATCGGCGATGTGATTGTCGATGTAATCCCGCGCGCGCTCGACCGCGGGGTGGGTCGACTTCGCTCGATTGGGACGGCACCGCCGGCAGGCCCGGAATCCGGCGCGTTCCGCCGCCTCCGAGGACGAGAAGAAAGCGACGTTATCGCGCTTTGGCCGCCGCGACGGACACGATGGGCGGCAATAGATGCCCGTCGTGGTGACACCGTAGCGGAGGCGGTCATCGGCGGAGGAGTCTCTGTGGAGCACTGACTCCCAGGCAATAGCTTCATTCACGGGAGCCTCCTCCATTGGATTTTTTGCTCTCATTGACACCTTCTTTGTCGCTCGTCCTTTCAATACAGAAATCATAACCACCGGCGGCAGAATCACGCACATGGATATAGGCCCCATCGCGATCCGGAAGTAGCCGCTGGACCACGGATTTAACGGTACCGCTGGAAACATACCGCTCGGCATTTGCGATTCGGTCTTCGACGGCCACTACGCTATAGGACTGCATGGTATCCTCACTGGTGGAAACGATCTGTTTTCTTGTTGGTGCCGAAGGATGCCGGTGCGTCAGCAGGCGCGATATCCGAATCTTGCGGTCAAATTTTCTTATAATTCCGCTGCTTTTGGCACTCCTAATCATCGATGAGAATGGCTGAAATCTCCGGAGAGAAATTCGACGTCCTTGTGATCGGAGGCGGCATCACCGGGTGCGGAGTCGCGCGCGACGCGGCAATGCGCGGGTTGAAGGTCGCGCTCATCGAGCGTGATGATTTCGGCAGCGGGACGTCGGGCCGTTCCTCGCGGCTGATTCACGGCGGCATTCGATACCTTGAACAGGGACAGCTCCACCTTGTTCACGAGTCGATCCGCGAGCGTCAGACGCTGCTTCGAATTGCCCCGCATCTCGTCACGCTGCTGGCGTTCACGTGGCCGATCTACCGCGGCGCGCGTGTCGGAAAAGTGAAACTGAGCGCCGGGCTGCTCGTTTATCAGCTCATGGCCTTGGGACGATCGAGAAAGTACTCGACGCTGAACGCGGCCGAGACGCTGGACCGTGAGCCGTCTCTGAAGAGCACGGGATTGACCGGCGGCGCCGTCTACTACGACGCATCCACCGACGATGCACGACTGACGGTCGCGAACGCCATTGCCGCTCAAGAGCTCGGCGCGACTGTCAACAGTCATACTCGCGTGACCGAGATAATTCGCGATGCCGGCAAGGCTGTGGGCGCAATCGCGAGATCGCAGCACACCGGCGAAAACAGGGAGTTCCGCGCGCGGGTCGTCGTCAATGCCACCGGCGTCTGGCAAAACACTTTCGACAGCGGCGAACGCGCGAGACGGCTGCACGGCAGCAAGGGAGCACACATCGGCGTTCCCCGGGAGCGTGTGGGGAATCGGGACGCGCTTACCCTCATCTCCCCGGTGGATGGTCGCGTGATGTTCTGTCTTCCCGCGGGCACGCAAGCGATCATCGGCACGACGGATACGTGGACTGACGAATCTCCGGAAACGGTGCACGCCTCAGCTGCCGATGTTGATTATCTGCTTCACTCGGCGAATGCGTATTTCCCGCGGGCCCAGCTCACTCGGGATGATGTGGTGAGCGCCTGGGCGGGAATCCGGCCGCTCGCGAGCAGTCAGGGCGCAAACCCGAGCGCGGTCTCGCGCGAGCACAGCATTCTGACCGATGGCTCGGGTGTCATCAACGTCACCGGCGGAAAGCTGACGACGTACCGGTCGATGGCGGCCGAGATCGTAGATCGTGTTCAGCAGGCGCTTGGGCTGAAGAGGAGCGCGGCTCCCACCGACTCCGTCGAGCTTCCCGGTGTGGATCGCCAGAAAGAAATCGCGCGACTACAGCGCGAGGACGCAGCTCTCGCGAAACTGCTGGTCGAAGGACTCGACTATACGGGAGCGCATCTCGTGTACGGGGTTGCCAACGAGATGGCACACACAATTAGCGATTTGTTGATCCGCCGCACGCACCTGGCGTTCGAGACGCGTGATCACGGCAAGAGCGTCGCTCCACAGGCAGCGGACATCGTTGCGCCGTTGCTCGGCTGGAACGATCAAACGAAAAGCGCGCGTATCCAGGAATTTGAGGAGGATATCGCGCACATGTTCGCGATCAGCAGGCAGTAGCGCGTAAGGTCGATCGCCCGTCAGTTTTGCGGAGTTCCGCCGTAGGAATGCGCCACTGGTCAGGCCTCCAGCGCTTCGACGGTTACAGCGGGCGGTGGTTTGAGCAACAGCTCCGTTTCCATCTCCACTTCCGTCTGCAGATTCCTGCGGTCCCGGTTGATCGTCGCCATTGCCCTGCGCTTCCCTCCGACCATATAGGAGACGGCACAGTCCAACTTCATCGCGTCGCCTTCGATTCTGGTTTCGTCCCAGCGCTCGACATGACCGACATACCGAATTGACAACTTGTCGTAGTGCTCACTCCAGAAGAACGGAATGTCGTCGAAGCGAGCGCGGCCGCCGAGCATGTTGAGTGCGACGACCTGTCCCTGGCGCTCCGCGACCACCCAGTGCTCGATGCGGAGACGGAGATCGGAGTACGCGTCCGGCCACCGTGCCACGTCGCCGGCGGCAAAGACTCCACTGGCGCTGGTCTCAAGAAACTCATCGACGGCGAGACCGTTATCGAGCATCAGACCCGCCGATTCGGCGAGCTTGAGATTTGGCCGCACTCCGATGCCGGCAACAACCAGATCCGCATCGAGCCGGCTCCCGTCGTCGAGAACCACACTCTTCTCGTCGACGGATGTGACACTGCGACCGAGGCGGAAAGTGACACCGTGCTGTTCGTGAACGTTCATGACGAGCGTTCCCAGCTCGCGTCCGAGCACTTTTTCGAGGGGAAGTGTCTCCGGAGCCGCGACGCTCACCTTTAATCCGCGAGCGACGAGTGAGGCAGCAACTTCCAATCCGATGAAGCTCGCGCCAATGACAACTGCCGTCTTCGCGGCGCCGAGCATTCCTATGATTGCGCGACAATCTCCGAGGGTGCGCAGATAATTGATTCGATCTCCGCCGGGAACGTCGAGGCGGATGGGAGTCGCCCCAGTGGCTATGAGCAGACAACCGTACTTGCGAGCGCTGCCGTCGCTGAGATGCACCGTCTTCGATTTGATGTCGATCGTGCTCGCCTCCAGCCCGGAGAGAATCTCGATGTGCTGCGCGGCGTAAAACTCGCTGGGGTGCAGTGGAAGCCACTCCTCCGGCGCGTTACCGGCCAGATAATCCTTTGAAAGGTTGGGCCGGTCGTATGGCGCATCCGGATCCGGATCAATGACGAGGATCGGTCCCCGATATGCCTCACGCCGCAGCATCTCCGCGCAAGCATTACCCGCGGCGCCCGCGCCGATGATCACGACCGACTCGGGCCCCGCGGTGGGCGTCTCTTCGAACAGACAACGTTCCGGCGCGCACGACCCCCGAGCTCGGTGGCCTTCTGCTTTCTGTTGACCGTGATCTCGCTTGCGCGTGACTCGTACGATGTCGCTCTCGACAGCAACATCGTACGTGGGCAGATCGTTGAGAGCGGGCGCTCGGGACGCTGCTCCGTTGTGCAGCTCGAAACAGGCATGGTGCCAAGGGCAACGGATGGTTTCGCTGACGAGAACGCCCTCGTCGAGCGGGGCCCCGTAATGCGTGCACTTGCCCCCGATGGCGAACCAGTTTGGTTCAACGTGAACGAGTAGCACCGGCTCCCCAAACGCGTGACCGGCGATGAGCTGACCGGGACCAATGGTGCTGACCTCGACACCCTTGGTCAGGTCGGGGCCAGTCAGCTCATCGGAATGCTCGGTCACTTCTGCTCGTCGAGAAGGCTCTGAGCGCGGTCGCGGTGTGCCACGAAAGCGGGCGCGATCTTCGTCTCCAAATCCTTCACTTGGGCGTTTTGAGTCGCCGGCAGCAATGTATGAGTCACCGCGTCGAGCACCGCATTATGAAAATCAACCTCTTGTTCGAGAAAAGCGCGGTCGAATGCTCTTCCCTTGAGACTGCGAAGAGACCGCATCGCCTGAACGTGCGCCTTGGCGAGGGCGAAGTCCCGGGGTGGCGTCGGGGTCACGTTGAGCGACTTCGCGAGGTCGCGACCCTGTTGCCGGACGTTCCGGTGATCGCGAACGAGCATTGCCCCAAAATCACGAACCGCCTTTGAGTGACCCTTGCTGACAGCGAGCGATCCTGTCTCCATATCATACGTGTTGGCCGCATCAAATATTGCGACAATTGTGGGATCGTCGAGCCTGGGCGCGCTGGTCTGGGACCAGGCGGTAGAGACAGGCGATCCGTAGGCGATTGCCAATGCTGCCATGACGCCATACCTGAGCATGCTACGGTTGTGCGAAATCATTCGTAACCTCCGAGAGAGACCGAACGGGTGAACTGCCTTGCAGTTCGAGGTTATCGGACTCCCTGGAATAAGTCAAGTTTTTCTTTGACTTATTCGCCGGACGGCGTTAAACTGAGGGCAGATGACTGAAATCCAAGGTCGGTTTCCCAAGCTTCGTACGGACGCGACACGCGCTCGACTCCTCGCCCTGTTGCGAGAGGGCGCGTGGACCGTTGACGATCTCGCCGAACGGCTGGGCGTAACGGATAACGCGGTGCGCTTTCACCTGGAGGCGCTCGAGCGCGCGGGAAACGTGCGTAAGGAAGGAGTGCGGAGGACTCGCGGCGCGGGACAACCAGCAACCCTCTTCGCGCTCAGCGCGGAGGGAGAGGAATCGTTCTCCCGTGCTTACGCGCCGGTGCTGATAGCGTGCCTGGATGAGCTCCGTGACCAGACCTCGGCTCCGCAGCTCGTCGCGTTTCTGAAGAGGGTCGGCAAACGACTCGCGCGCGATATCGGTCATTCCACAGGCTCGCTTTCGTCCCGCGCGACGGGCGCCTCGCATTTGCTCAACTCGCTTGGCGGATTGACGGCGGTTGAAAAATCGGGCGGGACGTACCGCATCGTCGGGCGCGCATGCCCGCTTTCGACCGCTGTCGAAGCGGATCACTGCGTGTGTGCCGCCGTCACTTCCCTCGTGGCCGAAGTGGTCGGCGCGGAGGTGACGGAGCGGTGCGATCGTTCGGGACGTCCAAAGTGCTGCTTCGAGATTTCTTCAGACCACAGCGCCCGAACGACCGCTCACGGTTGACAGTCGGCGATTACTGGACCGTGATGGTTCCCGTCATCCCCTGTGTACCGTGCACCGAGCAGTGATACATGTACGTGCCGGCGGTGCTGAACGTCCTGTTAAACGTTCCCTGATCCTGCAGCGCCGACGAGGCGGATCCGTCGTCAAAGGTTACGCTGTGCTGGACGCAAGTCTGACCGCTGTAGGCATCACCCGTGCACGTGCTCCACGCCCATTGAACACTGGCTCCGACAGCCACGGTCTTCGTGCCGGGGCTAAACATGTTGTTGGTGACCGAAATCCCACCGGCTGGAGGAGGAGTGTTGACGCCATTGTTGGTTGGGCTGGTGGTGGTTCCGCCGCCGCCTCCCCCGCAACCATAAAGTGAAGCTACCGCCAGCAACACAAAAACAGCTCTCATGGTGAAACGCCTCCCGACGCATCTGGTTTCTGAGGAGACGCTACCCAAGCGTGCAGGACGCAACAAGCGCTTTTACTGCGCGTGACGGTGGATGACCGCAAACAGGCGGTGAGCGGTGGCGACGAATCGCCCCGCGATTACTCACACTGCGTCGTGTATCGTCTTGAGCTGGATGATCTTGAGGCGGCGCGTCGTTGCCGGCAGCTTGAGCACGACTGTTTCACCGACGCTTCTTCCCACCAGCGTTTTGCCGATCGGGGACGACATGCTCACGTGCCCCTCCTCGAACTCCACCGAGTCGCCGAATACGAGACTGTAGTTCTCGCGCTCGCCCGTCTTCTCGTCCTGCACCACTACCTGCGACCCGAGTCCGACCTTGTCAGAGGGAATCTGGGACACGTCGATCTGCGACAGCTTGCTCAGCCGCTGCCGCAGCTGTCCCAGGCGCGCCTGGACGAACTGCTGGCGCTCCAGCGCGGCCTTGTACTCGCTGTTCTCGCGGAGATCGCCGAGCTCGACGGCGCGGCGAATTTCCTGCGGTAGCGTAACGCTCAGCTCGCGCTGAAGATGCTCGGCCTCTTCGCCGAGTTTTTTCTTGAGTTGGTCGATCATACGAATCGAGCCTTTTGGGAGGTCCCGCGCCTCAGGGGAAAAACGAGCGCCCGACCGCGATGATTGGCCGGGCGCCCGCTACTTCAAGGTAGAGGCTCCGGGGACGGCAGGCAATGATCTCGGCGTCGAGATCGAGGTGGATCACTGGCAATCACAAAGCTGAAGCAGCGAGCTGAAAGCCAACTACGCTGATAGCGCGGAGCTTCCATACTGGCGGTCTCGAACGCCGACTTATCGGTGCTGGGGCAGCTTCGAATCTGTGTGATCGATCGTGGGCGCCTGAACGGAGGATTTCTCATACTCCTGCTGCAGCCTCGTCATCATCGCTTCCCGCCGGTCGAACAACCTTTTGAGAGGTCGCGGCTGGTGCCTCGCAAAAGCAAAGGAGGTCAGCAGCGGCAGCGCGACCGTGGAATCGAGATAGCAGACCACAGCGTCCGGTAGCCGGTCCGGATCGATCTTGCCCCAGCTCACCGCTTCTGCCGGCGTCGCACCGGAAAGCCCGCCAGTATCCGGGCGCGCATCAGTGATCTGAAGGAAGTAATCGTGTCCCTTCTCGTCGATCCCGAGAACCTCCTGGATCTGGGGTTCCGTTTGGAGCATGAAGTTCTTGGGACTCCCGCCACCCAGGATCATGACACCGCTCTTTCCGCCGCCGCGCTTCGCATCGAGAACGATCGAAGCCGTCTCGTTCACGTCGCGGTTGGGATCGAGCAGGAGCTTGTTTCCGTCGAGCGCGAGTGCCGCGATGTTCATTCCGATCGAGCTGTCGCCGGGCGACGACGTGTAGATCGGTACAGCAGCGGAGTACGCGGCCGATAGCAGCGATTTCTGCCCAATCCCGAGCGCTTTTTCCCGCTCGCGGACGTATTTGCCGGCGAGATTGTGAAACTCGGCGCTCGACATCGGGCGCTGGAATTCTTTTCCGGTGATGATCTTCCGGAAGAACGCATCGGTCGAGAGGAGCACGTCGTAATCGAAGAAAATATCGTAGATCCGTACAACTCCTTCCTCGCGCAGCACGACGTCCGACTCCTGCGCATTGCCGCGGTGCATCGCGAGCCCGAGTCCGAAGTGCGTGTCGTGGTAGAGATTGGCGCCGGTCGAGATGATCCAGTCGACGAATCCTCCCTCTATGAGCGGGATGAGCGCCGACATTCCCAGACCAGCCGGCGTGAGCGCCCCCGTGATGGATAGACCGACCGTGACATCTGGCTCGAGCATCTTGCCGGTGAAGAGCTGGCACGCTTCGCGGAGTCGCGCGGCGTTGTAGGCGAGGTACGTCCCCTCGATCAATTCGGCGACGGTCTCTTTCCCATCGATGCGGCGGGGATCGATGCGCTGGCCCTTGAGAAAGCGGCTGGTTTCGTGGGCGGTGTGTTGTTCGCCCTTCTTCTCCCGCTCTTCCGCGGCGAGCTTCTGTTGCGCCTTGGGTCCAGCTGCCGACGCCTTGCCGTGACGCGACGACTTGAAGCCGCCGCGCCCTCTTCCCTCTCCATTGCTCTTACTGTTTTTTGCCATATCGCTTTCCTTCCACCATGTCCTCGAACTGCTGTCCGGCGGTCTTGCCAAGCGATTTGTACGCGGAGATGATCGCATTGGCCGCTTCGGCCGGATCGTCCGTCACGAGCATGAGATCCAGATCGCCGTCCGAGATCTTCCCCTCGCTCAGGACTCGGGCCTGGAGCCAGCGCAGCAGCCCCGCCCAGTAGTAGCGGCCGAACAGAATGACAGGAAACCGATAAATCTTCCCGGTCTGAATGAGTGTGAGCGCCTCGAACAGCTCGTCGAGGGTGCCGAAGCCGCCCGGAAAGATTACGAACGCCACCGAGTACTTGATGAACATCGTCTTCCGGACGAAGAAATACTTGAAGTGGATGAGCGTGTCGACGTACGGGTTCGCGCCCTGTTCGAAGGGCAGCTCGATGTTGCAGCCGATCGATCTGCCTCCGCCAAGCCGCGCGCCCTTGTTGCCGGCCTCCATAATGCCGGGACCGGCGCCGGTGATGATGTCGAAACCAGCCACGGCCAGCAGCCGCGCGGTTTCCACCGCCGCATCGTAATGGGGGTCGTCGGGACCGATGCGCGCGGAACCGAAGATCGTTACCGCTTTCTCGACCGATGCGAGCGTATCGAATCCGTCGATGAACTCGCCCATGATGCGCAGCACGCGCCACGGATCGGTTCTCGTGAAGTCGATGCGCGGCCCTGACTGTTGAAGGAGTTTTTCGTCTTCGGTGACGGGAGACGAGTCGCGAATGGCGTCGTCCACCGTGCGAAGGGCAACCTCCAGGTTTCCCGGGACCTGCTGCGACGGAGGCGTTCTTCCTGCCTTGAGATGCCCTTCCTCCGTCCGCTGTTTGAGTCCCTCGAGCGCCTTTTGCTCGGCGGACGCCATCACTTCAGGATTGAGCTTCTTGCCGCCGGCCGTGCGCGCGCGCGTGGAGCGGAGTCTTACCGGATTCGCCGGGACGTCGTTGGATTTATCTTTTCTATTCTTCATCGTGGGCCGCTGTCGCGGGCTTCGGCGAGCCATCTTCGAACCGGCAGAGAACGATCTGCCGAACCATCTTCGATCCAGCAGAGAACGGTCCTGTAGGCTCTCTTCATTGGGAAACTAAAGTTGCGTGCGTCTGCACAAAGCCCGCCAGGTGATGGTGCTCAGGTTGTCATGATCATAGCGGATGGGGTGAGACCTGATTCTCTCGCTCACTCCATCGACAGCGGTCACTTGCCGGCACTCGCTGCGCTCCGGGAAGAAGGACAGCTCTCTACGATCACGTCCGCGTTTCCGTCAGTTACAGGTCCGGCCTACGCGCCGTTCCTGATGGGAAGATACCCGGGGAGCATCGGCTTGCCGGGACTTCGCTGGTACGATCGCTCGCGACGCGTTGCGAAATTGTCTGGCCACTCGAGGAGCTACGTCGGCGCTGAGATGCGCTTGGTGGATCGAGACATCGACCGCGCTTCACCGACCATTTTCGAGCTCGCCAAGCCGAGCCTCGGCGCGCTGAGCGTGATCTGGCGCGGACTCCGGCGCCGAGAGCGCATCGGTCAGAGCGCCGCGTTCGTCGCCCGGGCGGCCGCGACCCACTTTCGCGGCAATGTGCGGGGGTGGCTCGCCATAGACCGGCAGGTGGGAGAGGAAGCCGCGCGGCGACTGCGCACACAACGCGTAAGATTCGCCTTCATCGCCCTGACGGGAATCGACAAGACATCCCACGCCAAAGGTCACGATGCGCGGATCGTCATCGATGCCATGCGAATCGTGGATGAGACGGTAGCGCAGATCCGCTCCGACGCGGAGCGTGATGGGCGGTGGAAGAAGATGCACCTGTGGGTGGGAAGCGATCATGGACATTCGCCCGTGCGTGAGCACGAAGATCTCGTCGCGCTGATCTCCGGGTGGGGGTACACCACCCTTGCCCATCCATGGGCATTCAATGCTTCCGCGGATGTTGCCGTGATGGTGAGCGGCAATGCGATGACGCACCTGTACCTGGATCTCGAGCAGAAGACTCGACCATGGTGGCCGTCACTCGGTGACAAGTGGAACGATCTCGCTGACAGTCTCCTCACGCGCGAATCGGTCGATCTGTTGATCCTCCCCACCAGCGCGGCCTCGTGCGAGATTCGCGCGAGGGGACGGGGCTCCGCGACGCTTACGTGGGTCGAGTCCAGATATTCCTACACGCCCAACAGCGGCGATCCATTAGGCATCGGCGTACAAGATTCGCTCGACGATGGTGAGGCATACGATGCAACGATCGCCAGTGACTATCCTGATGCGCTCGTGCAGATAGCGCACCTCATCGCGTCGCCCCGCTGCGGAGACATCGTGCTTTCAGCTGCGCGGGATTGGGACTACCGGGCTCGATACGAGCCGATTCCGCACGTCTCCTCGCATGGGGCGCTGCACCGGGAGCACATGCTCGTACCGTTGCTGTTGAACCGCGCACCAGTGGCAATTCCTCGGCGGACCGTAGATGTGATGCCGAGCGCCCTGGCGGCGCTCGGCATCACCGCGCCGAAAACTCTGGATGGGATCTCTTTCTTCTAACGGGCGATTACTGGACGGTGAGAGTTCCGTTCATCCCCGGATGAATTGTGCATTTGAAGCCGTACACGCCCGCAGTGTTGAACAGTCGTGTGTGCGTGCCGCTGTTGAAGACTTCGGTGCCGACACCGATGTCGCCAGTGCCATCGCCAGCGAGCGCCGCGCTTCGCCCTGCAGCATCGTTCCAAGTGACATTGTGCTGTATGAGGGCATCGTTCCGCCACGAGACGGTCGTGCCGACTGCAACCGTCAGCGCCGTTGGCGAGAATGTGTTGCTGATAGTCAGGCAGAACGTGTTGGCCGGACAGTTTCCGCCCCCACCCCCGCCACCGCCGCCGCCACCACCACCCGGAGCAGTCGAGCCCCCGCATGAGGCCGTGATGAGCCCAACAATCAAAGCAGCAAACAAACCAGGGATCTTCCGCATCCTACCTCCTCGTCGAGCTGAATCCAGGTCGGAGCCGCAGCCGGCACCGTGGCACCGCACGGGGCCAGACTTTGAATAAGCGCCCTGCACCGGCGAGCGTAAAGCTGGACTCGGTCACGGTATGACACCGGCCTGCCGGGAACAGGTTATCTCCGGTGAATGCCTATCGCTCGCGCTAGTCCTTCATCGCGCAAGTGTAGAGCCTCCAATCGGAATTCTCGGCCGCCACAGCGGCGATATACCCCGGACGCGGCGTGAAGAGCTTGTGCGTAAGGCTCGCACCCGGGTTGGTGTGATCCGATCCCGACCAGACCCCTTTCCCCTCCGCCTTGAGACGCGCCTCGCGCACGACCCACGATCTGAGGAACGCCGCATCCCGCTCGTCCGGCGCGGTGTTGACAAGTGACCGGAGCTCGTCATCCGACATGAAACGCTGGGCGACGTCGAGCAACCGTCTCACCGGTCGTTCGTTCTCAACGTCTACGCCGACGGAACGATCCGGCGCAAACGCAAAGAGGCCGAGATCCGCAGAGTGCGTAATGTTGAAATGGATGTGGTCGCGATCGACGAGAAAGGGCTTTCCGGAATTGCCATACTTGAAGCGCAGCTTTTCAGCGGATGTGCCGGTAAAGCCGGAAAGGAGAGTTCGCAGGATACCGCGCGCGACGACGAACCGTCGCGCCGCTATCGGAGTGAGGCTCGCGGCCCTGTTCTTCTCCTCCGACGGCAGCACTCGAGCCAGGGTGTCGTAGCGCTCATCGGTCACGTCGAGCGACGCCACCCACACCTGTACTTCTTCCGCCATCAGCTCAAGCGAGGTCAATGATCTCCACCTCCGCCCTTCCGCGCGCGATTATCAATCTTCCGACGTTCGGTGAAATGTTGAATCGTCTCGGGCCCGCGGCTCCAGGATTGACGAACAGTCTTCCATCGTGCCGCGTGACGAGCGGCCGGTGCGTGTGACCGTAAATGATCACATCCGCATCGTAGCGCGCGGCGAGCTTCGCCGGCGTGGGACTGCCGACCTCGTGCCCGTGACTGACGTGAACGCGCAATCCGCCAACCTCGAGGGCGATCTCACTCTCGAGCCCTGGCTCGCCCGGCGGATCGGTGTTGCCGAATACCGCTCTCACCGGCGCGATCAGGCGCAGCTCGTCGAGAATCGTGGACCCACCCACATCACCAGCGTGAAGAATCAGCTCTACTCCCGTCAGCGCGTCGTGAACGCCCGGACGAACCAGTCCGTGCGTATCGGAGATGAGTCCAAGCACGTGCGTATCCGAGAGAGGCATGACCCCTTCTATATATTAGGAGTGTCATGCCATGGCCACGACTCGCGTTCCGATTGGCGTTGCGGGCAACACGCCGTCCGCGACTTGCGATCGATCTGATCCGGATCACCTGGCGATTCAGGTCCAACAGCTGGTACCGGCAGTTTCCGTTTCTTCCATTGCCCGATCCTACGTATCTCCGCTGGCGTATGTACACCGCTTATGGTGACTACGACGCCGTGCCTTCCGTCACTGACGTCGAGCGTTATGCCCGTTGGGCGAGTGTAAACGAGTGATTGCCCCAATCGCTGAGGCTTTGTCCCTCGAACATTTGCTGAAGGCGCAGGCATATGGACTCGGCTTCGATCTTGTCGGTATCACCTCGCTCGGTCTCATGGAAACAGCGGACGCGTTCGACTCCTGGATCGAGAAAGGCTACGCGGGCGAGATGGACTACCTCTCGCGAGGGGCGGCGAAGCGCCGCGACTCGAGGCTGCCCGTTGCCGGTGCCATCAGCGCTGTCGTAGTTGGCTTGAGCTATGGCGGTCGAGAGCCAAGCGGACCCGTTGCCCGCTATGCACGAGGGGACGACTACCACGCCATCATGACGGCCAGGCTCGAGGATTTGCATTGCTGGCTCGAGTCGGAGCTTTGTCGACCGATCGGTGGAAAGGCTTATGTCGACACCGGCCCCATTCTCGAGCGCGATCTCGCGCGTCGCGCAGGGCTCGGATGGTTCGGGAAGAACACGAACATGATAAATCCGCGTATCGGGTCGTTCTTTTTCATCGGCGTGCTGGTCGTGGATCTCGATCTCGTCTCCGACGCTTCATTCGACGCGGATCGATGCGGTAGTTGCACTCGCTGCCTGGACGCCTGCCCGACCGATGCTTTTGCGGGGCCCCGCGTGCTCGACGCCACTAAGTGCATCTCTTATCTCACCATCGAGGCGAAGGGTGCGATTCCGCCCGAACAGCGGGAGAAGATCGGTGGGCTCATCTACGGCTGCGATATCTGCCAGGATGTTTGTCCATGGAACGTCCGATTTTCCCAGGACATTCGAGAAGAGGCGTTTCGCCCGCGCGATATTCTGGACGGCGACACGCGAGCGGTTGCAAGGAGAATTCTATCGATGGATGACGACGCCTTCCGCAAGGATTTCAAGGGGTCACCGATGAAGCGGGCGAAGCGGCGCGGGCTCGCGCGCAACGCCGCAACGGTCCTCGGCAACGTCGGAACTGCCGACGACGTATCCATTCTCGTCGCCGCACTCGAGGATCCGGAGCCCCTCGTGGCTGAGCACGCGGCTTGGGCCCTCGAACGAATCGGGAGCAAAACGACCGCTGGCTGACACCCGGATTACAACACAATCGCAAGCTTGCAACAAAGGGGCGGCGGAATACGTTCCAATCAACAGAGCTCATGAATAAATCGCTCAGAGATACTCGAATCGTTCTTGCTCTCGCGCTCATCGCGCCCGCGACGGCATCGGCCCAGAACGCGCCACGCTATACGGCAGCGGATGTGCGTTTCATGCAAGGGATGATCGGGCACCACGCGCAGGCGCTGGCGATGACGGCGCTCATACCAGCACGTACCTCCCGCCAGGACATCCGATCGCTCGGACAGCGAATCGAGGTTTCGCAGAGAGACGAGATCGCGATGATGCGCCAATGGCTGAAGGACCGTCATCAGCCGGTTCCGACCAGCGACGCGATGCATGATCACCAGGCCGCTGCAGATCACTCCATGAACATGCCGGGCATGGCGATGTCGGATACCCTGATGCCAGGAATGCTCACCGCTGAACAGCTCTCGGAGCTGGCAGGAGCGAATGGCGGTGAGTTCGACAGGCTCTTTCTAAAAGATATGATCCACCATCACGAAGGCGCGCTGGTGATGGTCGCCAGCCTCCTTGGCACCACCGGTTCCGCGCAGGAGGCGGAAGTTTTTCGTTTCGCGTCCGAGGTGGATTCCGATCAGCGCGCGGAGATTGCGCGCATGAATGCTCTTCTGGATACGCTAGGTCCCACTGGCGCAAAGATGCACCGTTGAGCAAATCCAGCCTGAACCACCATACCCCCACCCAGAGAAAACGTAAATGACACCGAGATATACGTTCCCGACTTCGTCCGCTCGACGACGCATCCTTCACCTCCGGCATCTACTCGTACTTGCCGGGTCGCTTCTCGCGGCGACCGCCGGAGCGCAGGGCGATAGCGTTGCCATCAGCCACGATGACCCGCGTATCGGACTTCGCGGCGGCTACCAGGATGCCGCCGAAGTTGCCCGCAATCTGGAGCTGGTTGGCCACGGCGCGAGGCCGCAGAACTTCGGGAACGCGCAGAATCTCGGCGACTTCGCCTTCCTCAACGGCGACCTCGCGTTCAAGGGGAACCTGGCGTTCCAGGGCGGATTCAACGGCTTCCAGGTCTGGGACATTTCCAATCCGAAAAGCCCGACCCTCCGCACATCGTTCGTGTGCCCCGGTGGTCAGGGCGATCCCTCCATATACAAGAACCTGCTGTTCTTCTCTGTGGAGGAGACGCGTGGGCGTCTGGATTGCGGCACTCAGGGTGTGACTGATACGGTCAGCGCCGAGCGTTTTCGCGGCGTCCGCATCTTCGATATCAGCGATCTCGATCATCCGAAGCAGGTGGCCGCCGTACAGACTTGCCGCGGATCGCACACGCACACGCTGGTGATCGATCCGAATGATCCGGACAACGTGTACATCTACGTTTCCGGTACGAGCGTGGTTCGGTCGGGCTCCGAGCTGGCCGGGTGCGCACGCGGCGCATCGCTGTCAGATACGACTACATCGCTGTTCCGGATCGACATCATCAAGGTACCGGTCGCCGCTCCCCAGAACGCTCGGGTAGTCAACTCTCCGCGGATTTTCGCGGACTCGGCGGGTACCATCGCCGGATTGTGGCTCGGCGGAGCACACGGGCCCGGAACGCAGACCACCACGCAGACGAACATGTGCCACGACATCACGGTCTACTCGGCTATCGGCCTCGCGGCTGGTGCTTGCTCGGGGAATGGCATTCTGCTCGACATACGCGATCCCGTCCATCCGAAGCGAATCGCCGCTGTGATCGATCCGAACTTTGCGTACTGGCATTCAGCGACGTTCAACAATGATGGGACAAAGGTGTTGTTCAGCGACGAATGGGGCGGCGGTATGGCGCCGCGATGCCGCCCAACCGACAAAATCACCTGGGGCGCGGACGCGATCTTCTACCGTGCCGGCGACAAGATGACTCCCGCCGGCCATTACAAGCTGCCGGTAGCGCAGACCGATCAGGAAAATTGCGTGGCTCACAATGGCTCGCTCATTCCGATTCCGGGCCGTGACGTCATGACCCAGGCCTGGTATCAGGGTGGCGTCTCCGTTTTCGATTTCACGGATCCCGCGCATCCGAAGGAAATCGCGTTCTTCGACCGCGGACCGATGGATTCGACCAAGCTGCTGCTTGGTGGTGACTGGGGAACGTACTGGTACAACGGCCACATCTATGCCTCGGAAATCGATCGCGGTCTCGATGTGCTCGATCTCAAAGCGAGTGACCAGCTGTCACAAAACGAGATCGACGCGGCGAAGCTGGTGCGCTTCGATGTGTTCAATCCACAGAATCAGCCGAAGCTGGTGTGGCCGGCGAGCTACGTGGTAGCGCGCGCATACCTCGACCAGCTCGTAAGGGACAAGGGAATTTCATCGGAACGATCTTCCGCCATTGCGCGCGATCTCGATCGCGCCGAGAAACTAAAAGCCGCGAGTGAGCGAACGGCGCTGACGCAGCTGGCTACCAGGCTGGATCGGGACGCAAGCACGGCATCGGATCCGACGCGGGTTCAGTCGCTCGCGGCGACAGTGAGGGAGCTCGCCAAGAGGTAGTTCTCGATCAGAACTGCAACTGCAACTGAACAGGCTGCCCGCTGCTGCCCGCTAATCGCTGCCCGCTTTCCGCTGCAAAGTGTCGCGACGCATTATGTGGCGTCATGGCCCAGGCTGTTGATTGTGCCCGGATCCGCGCTACTGTCGTCCCGACGTAGTGAGGCTCGCAGCTATCAGCGTTGGTCAGCAGGCAGCGGGTGGCATGTTCAGTTGCAGTTGCGCAGCAGTCCTGTCGTCGAATTCAGCCAATGGGTCTGACGTCAGGTACGAGATCCCGCACCGCGTTCTGCAGATAGGCCGCGGCGTCGTTTTCATGGGTTGGATCCCATTCTTCGGCCAACTCCGCCAGGTGGATGCGTCGCGCCAAAACGAGGCGCTCCAGCACCTGGCATCCGGACGCGGTGAGCTCGGAATGCGTTGTCGAATCCGCGCGCGGTATGGTGACAAGTCCACGCCTTCGCAGCTCCTCGAGGGCAGCCTGCGCACGCTCAGGTGGAATTCCGCGGCCGCGAGCGAGCTCGAATGGTGAAACCTCTGGCTCGCGCTCGACTTGCACGAGGAGCCAGGCCGCGGCTGGACTGAGCGTCTCCCCAGCGCGCGCGACGATTATCGCGATGTGCGCGCGCTGCACATCCCGATCGGCGAGCGAGGAGAGGGTGGCGTACAAATGTGCCGCGACGGCGTCCTCGTCCGATGGCCGGGCGAATGCTTCGCCGGCTTCGTTTCCCGCATCGCGCGCCGACGCCGCGACCGTTGCGCGGAGTGGGCGCTCAGGCAGGAACCAGGTGAGGACAAACCCAATTGCGCAGACAACGGTGGCGACGAGGAATACAGTGTCGAGCGACGACGTGAACGCGTCTGCGTACAGCGCCCGAGTGGAAGATGGGAGCTGCAACAATGCCTGCACGCTCATGTCGCGAGCCTCTCCAGTTGCGGTACCTGGAGGCAGCAGACGAAGGAGATTGGCAGTCAGTCGCCCCGCGAAGATTGCTCCGAGGATCGCGGTGCCGAGGGACCCGCCAATCAATCGGAACAGCGTCGCACCGGATGTCGCGACTCCGAGATCGTGGTAGTCGACGTCGTTCTGCACCGCGATGACGAGAACCTGCATCACCATTCCAAGCCCGACGCCAAGAATGAGCATTAGCAACGACGCGGTGGTGTTGGTGCTTTCAGGCGTGAGGCGTGAGAGCAGAAAGAGTCCAACTGTCATGATCGCGGTCCCGAGCAGCGGGAATATCTTGTAGCGGCCGGTCCGGCTGATAAGCTGACCCGACATGATCGATGTAACCAGCATGCCGCCCATCATCGGCACCATCTGCATTCCAGACCCGGTCGGCGTTACGCCTTTTACGACCTGCAGATAAAGAGGGAAGTACGTAACCGATCCAAACAGGGCGAATCCGACGATCAGTCCCACCGCGGAAGTGACAACAAACGTCCGCTGCCGGAAGAGATGCAAAGGCAGCACGGGCTCGGCGGCTTTGCGCTCGACCACCGCGAACAGAACGAGGGACAGCAGCGAAACAGCGATCAATCCGATCGACATTGGCGACGACCACGGGTACGTCGCTCCGGCCAGGTCGGACAGAAGCGTGATGCTGCTCAACACTACGGCGAGCAGCCCGGCACCGGCGTAGTCGATGGCGTGAACAACCCGGCGTGAAAACGAGGGGAGCGTCGCGGCCAGCACGACAAGTGCGGCGATACCCACCGGCAGATTGACGTAAAAGATCCAACGCCACGACAGGTGCGTGGTGAAATAGCCGCCCAGCAGAGGACCGGCGATGCTGGAGAGACCGAACACGGCACCAAAGATTCCCTGATAACGTCCGCGATCGCGCGGCGGCACGATGTCGCCCACAACCGCCTGCGTGGTGACGACTAGTCCACCCCCGCCCATTCCCTGGATCGCGCGAAAAAGAATCAGCTGCGTCATGTTCTGGCTCAGTCCGCACAGCGCTGAGCCGATGAGGAAAAGCACGATAGCCGATTGCATCACGATCTTCCGCCCGTACAGATCGCCCAGCTTTCCGTAGACCGGCGTGACGATGGTTTGCGCCAGCAAATAGCCGGTCACTACCCAGGCAAGGTGCTCGAGCCCGCCCATCTCGCTCACGATGGTCGGCAGCGCGGTCGAGACGATCGTGGAGTCGAGTGCGGCGAGCAGCATCGCCAGGACGAGGCCGCTGAACGCGATCAGTATCTGACGGTGACCGAGCACCGCGGGGGATGCGGAGCTCGATTGGCCCGCTCCGGTCATCGCGCTACCATCACTCCTTCTATCGCTTGCGTTCGAATCCCGCTGATTCGATCTCACGCCTGAACTATGAATGCGACCTTCGTGCCGAGCAGCACGATTGATCGCATGACATCGGCGTGAGCGAGAAAGTCAGACGTCCGGTGTCGTCGGCTTCTTTCTCAGCAGAAGATTGGCGATGCCCCCGATCACGCCGACCGCTAGCGCCAGTCCAATGAGTCCCGGCGTCCAGATTGCGGCGAGCCCCAGCGCGGCGTCGAGCGAGAAGGTACCGAACCCGATGAGCGCTACTCCTACGACCGCGGTCGCGATGAGGAGCGGCAACTCGACTCCGTTCGCGGTGGCGAAGAATCCGTTGCGAAGATGTACGCTTATGGATGCGACGAGCATCACCGCGAGAATGAGCGCCGGTCCGACGGGGCCGAAAAGCCCAAGGGCAAAGAGCCAGCCGCCCACGAACTCACTGAACGCGGCGGCTGCTGCGAACGTATATCCGGGGCGAAAGCCGAGTGATTCAAAAAAACCGCCAGTGCCTGCGAGACCGTACCCACCGAACCAACCGAAGAGTTTTTGAGCGCCGTGGGCGACCATTGTCAGGCCAAAGATCACGCGAATCAGCAACAACCCAAGATTGAGCAGCACCGGATCACCGTATGCGATAGCCATGAAATGCACTCCCGGAGAGGTTGTCAATCATGGAGCACTGTTCGTTCCACTCGCTTCAGCGAGGGAACCAACGGCTCGCTGGCTTCTTTGCTTCGCGGCTAAGATTTCATCATCGAAGAACCAGCAGTGCTAGTCGGGCTGGTTCGAACCAAGGATCTTGAGCGCCAGACACGCGGCACCAAATCCGTTGTCGATGTTCACAACTGCTACTCCGGGGCTGCAGCTGGCAAGCATTGTGTTTAATGCGACCATTCCGCCCTGAGCAACACCAGTTCCCACAGAAGTCGGCACTCCGATCACTGGCGCACGGAGCAGACCAGCGATGACCGCGGGTAGCGCTCCATCCATTCCCGCGACCACGATGCATACGCGAGCTGCCGTCAGCTCGGGCAAAATCGATTGAAGGCGATGTATTCCCGCCACGCCGACATCGAAATGAGTGGCTGTCGGAACGCCCATCGCATCGAGAGTAGTCGCCGCTTCCAGAGCAACCGGGATGTCGGCCGTTCCAGCCGTAATGACTGGCACCTGTGGCATATCCCTCTTCGCGCGGGGATTGCGGACAGCCATGCGTGCTTCCGGGTAGATGGCCGCCAGATCGCTGAGGACCTCCATCTGCTCTGTGCTCAACCTCGACGCCATGCGAAGCTCCGCCGTGTTCTCGAAGATCTGACGAAGATGCGCAGGTGTCTTCCCCGGACCATAAACCACTTCCGGAACTCCGGTGCGCGACTCGCGATCGACGTCCCACCGAACCTGCGTCACGACGCCACCACGGGTAGCGAGACACTTCCACTCTGGAGCCCGCCCAAATCGAGCGCCACGAACTTGAAGCCGGCCTTCCTGCAGGCGCTTCGCAGCTCCCGTCGAAGCGGGTCCGTCACGACGCGCTCGAACATCTCCGGCGGAATCTCCAGGCGAACTACTCCTTCGTGCCAGCGCGCGCGGGAGGGCCAGATGTCGTGCAGGCGCAGGAATTCTTCGACTACCTCGATCTGCGCCAGCCGCTCCGGTGTCACTTCGATTCCGACAGGAACCCTGCTTGCCAGGCACGGAGCAGCAGGCTTCTCCGCGTTCGACAGATTCCATCGGCGCGCGAGAGCGCGTACTTCCAACTTGTTGAATCCCGCGTCGACGAGTGGAGCAACGACGCCGCGCTCCATCGCCGCCTGCAGACCGGGCCGGTGCTCGCCGAGGTCATCGACCTGCGTTCCGACGAAGATCACCTCGTCCGAGTTTCGCGTGGCGGCGAGTGCCTGAACCGTGTCGTACAACGCGCTCTTGCAGTAATAGCAGCGATCGCCGGCGTTGGCTCGATATCCGGCGAGCTCCATCTCATTGGTCTCGACTTCCTCGACGCTAGCCCCGATCTCGTTGGCGATCCGATGTGCGTCGGCGCGCTCTGCGGCAGCGAGTGAAGGACTCACGCCAAGCAGGGCAACCGTGTCGATTCCCGCCCGCACCGACGCCGCGAGCACGAGGGTCGAGTCGACACCGCCCGAGTAGCACACGTAGGCGATGCGGTCTCGAGCGGCCGCGCGAACCGCGGAGATGAGTCGGCCCTCGAGATCCAAGTTATTTTCCTCGCGCCGTGGACGAAGCGAGATCGGCTTCATTGAGCGCGCTCATCACTTCCGAGCGAATCTCGGCCAGTGGCCGCGATGTCTCTTCAGCAACGCGGCGCAGGTCGTCGAACTCCGGCTTCGCTCTTCGGGTGCCGTCGGGAAGTGTGGCGACCTTGACCCGGATGTCACGCCCATCGAATCGAACAAGCCGCGACTCACGCTCGAGCGCGTTTCGCACTACGTCGAACGTCTTCACTCCGAGCGTCGAGAACTGGGTGAAGATTTTCTCCTCGAGCCGGGCGAGATCCGACGTCTGCACGAGCGCCTCGACGCGAGTTCCAACCCTTCCTTTTTTCATGGTCGTGTGCAGCAGCACGACATCGAGAGCGCCTTCGGCGCGTAGCACATCGGCGGCGCCCGCGAGCTCCTCCGGCGACATGTCATCGATGTCCGCGCTCAGCACGTGGAGGTGTTCCGTATGAACGTGCTCGCCGTGGTGGTGATCGTGATGATCGGGTCGATCGACCGTGGCTTCGCCTACAATGATGCGGAGCGCGTTGAGCTGGCCCTGGATGTCGCGCGTGCCGGCTCCGTAACCGCTCTGCCGTGGACTGTACTCCTGCGGAGGCGCACCCTTCGACAGAACACGGAGCAGCGCGGCACCCGTTGGTGTCGTGAGCTCGCCCGATCCCGGCGGTCCGTGACGGACGTTGAATCCCTCGAGTAAACGGATCGTCGCAGGCGCGGGCACCGGTAGAACTCCGTGCGCGGTTTTCACCGTGCCGTCCCCCAGCGAGACCTTCGTGTTATAGATGCGTTCGATCCCGAGGATCTCGACGCCCCAGATCGACCCGATGATGTCGAGAATCGCGTCGACCGCTCCGACTTCGTGAAGGTGCAGCTCGTCCGGTGCGACGCGGTGGATCTCGCCTTCAATGGCCGCAATCGCCTCGAATGCCGCGTGGGCAGAGCGCGCGACCTTGTCCGGAATCTTCACAACATCTATCAGGCGATGAATTTCCGAGACGGCTCTCCCGTGGGGCTGCGGCGGAATGTCGAAGTCCACTTTGACGCAGTGAACGTGCGAGCGTTGTACATCGTTGATGCGCACATCGACGCCCGACAATCCGAGCGTGGATGGCAGTCGCTCGAGCCACGACTTGTCTAACCCCACGTCGACGAGGGCGCCGAGGAACATGTCTCCGGCGATGCCGCTGGCGGGGTCGAGAACGGCGATCTTCATGATGTCAAATCTAATCCCGAGTGGCGGGAATCGAATTTGCACCCGCGGCCGGCATGCCTGCACAACGCTACGATGTTGCAATAATCGGCGGCGGCCCCGCCGGACTCTGCGCCGCGCTCTGGCTCGCCCGCTATCTCCACAAGGTCGTCGTCGTCGACTCCGGCGATCCGCGCAACTGGGAGACCCGTGGCATTAATGGTTATCTCGGTCACCAGGGCATCCGCTCGCCCGAGCTGCGCGAGCTGGGTCACGCGGAGTGCGTCAAGTTTGGCGTTGAGTTCGTGAGCGGTGTCGTCGATACGGCGGTCAATGAAACGGGTGACCTGTTCGCCGTCTGCCTTCGCGACGGAACGACGTTTGAAGCCTATAGAGTTCTGCTCGCAATCGGCATCAAGGATTTCTGGCCCGACATTCCCGGACTCGAGCGCTGCTACGGGGAGACTGTTCACGTGTGCCCCGACTGTGACGGTTACGAGACACGGGACAAGAAGACCGTCGTCGTCGGCACCGGGCGGAAGGCTGTGGGGATGGCGCTCGCGCTCGCGACTTGGACCCGGCAGATCGTCATCTGCACGAACGGCGAGAAGCCGGAGATGAGCCAGATTCTGCTCGACAAGCTCAAGGCGCTGAACATCCCCGTCCTGGAGGCACCGATTCAGTCTGTTGTCTCCAAGGACCGCGAAATCGGGGGAATCGAGCGGGAGGGCGCTATGTCACTCGACTGCGAGCGCCTCTACTTCGCGATCGGCCAGTACCCCGCCGACGACCTCGGCGCGCAGCTCGGATGCAAGCGCGACGAGATGGGCCGCTTGGTCATCGACGACCGAAATCACACGTCTGTGAAGAACGTCTACGCGGCGGGTGACATTGCACCCGGTCCGCAGCTGGCGATTGTCGCCGCGGCGAGCGGAGCAATTTCCGCCATCGCAATTCATGCGTCGCTGCTCCCCGAGGCAAGGATGCTTCCGCCACCATAGCCAGGTCGTTGGAATTCACAATCCGGAGCGCCTGAATGGAAGCTCTAGGCAAAGAGCTGCAAAGCTGCCGGCTCCCTGCTTCAGTATTGTGGACGCCAGATCGCGTCACAGCCTTACGCCGAGGCCTTACCAGCGAAGCGTCAGCTGCTGCGCCTTGTGTTTTCTGATGATCTGCAGGTCGACCGAGCGATCGGTTTCATCCGCCTTCCTGATGGCGCGCACAAGATCGATCGGACTCTCGATCCTGATACCGTCCGCCTTGACGACGACATCTCCGCCTCGTAGTCCGGCCGCCCTCGCCGGCGAGCCCTCGATCACGCTAGTGACGAACACGCCTTCGGGTTTTACGCCGAGTGCGTCGCAAAGATCTTGGTTCAACGCCGTGAACTCGGCGCCCGCGAAGGGATAGGTCCCGCCTCCGTATCCCAACGCGGGAGGTAGAAGCGCAGGAAGTGGTTCCGGCACTGGCATTCGACGGATCATTCCGGCCCGTTGAATCTGCGGTCGGGCAATCGCTCCGCTTCGCATCTCCATGATCTCCGGCACCGTGAGCTTGACGACCATGTTCTGCTCCCAGTTGTCGGGACGCCTGCCAAGTGTGCCCCTGATGACGCGAACTGCATCGTTGCGCCGGATTCTCAGCACGAAAGGCGCGCCAACCTTGAGCCACTTGCTGAGCTCGACGGAGCCGCCCCGCATGTCGTGGGAGTTAAACGACAGCAGCACGTCGCCGGGGCGGACTCCTGCCTGCGCTGCCGGCGAGCTGGAATCAACGCCGGTGACGACCGGATATGAGTCAAAGAACGCGTTGCCACTCTCGGGGTCGATCATGGCCTGATCCTGGATCCTCACTCCGAACCAGCCCGTAGGCGGCTGCTCGATCACAAGCGGCGTTCGCTGCGCCTGAATTTCAAGAGGCATGACGAGAAATCCGATCAGCGCCAGCGTGAAGCGCGGCGCATTTCCCGACGTAAGCAACTTCAAGGTGGTCACCCTAGAACCCCCTCAGTCCCACCGGGCGCGCGACGAGCTGCTGCTGCGTGGCCACGCGCGCACCCATCGTCGCCAGGTAGTATTGGTTGATCACGGGATCGTGCGGCGCCGTCTGCAGCGCGCTAACAGTTGCGTTCTCGATCTTGTCGAGCGCTGCCGCTCGCTTCGTGTACATCGTCAGGCTGTCCCTGCTGCCCGTCGACGCATTGTTGACGGCGAGAAACTCTGACGCGCGCTGATAATCGTCGACCGCACGATTGAGCGCGGCCGATGCATCATCCACGGAAGCAAAATTCGCATTGGCCGCCGGCGTGGATTTGCTCGCCGTCGACTGAACCGCGCTCGGCAACGCTATCGTCGCCCGGCCAATCGCGATTCCGCCAACGAGGAGCAGCACCGCCGCGGCGGACCGCAGCCACGGTTGGCTCGACGCCCACCAACGCGACGACTGTGATTCGCGAATCAAACCTTCCTCTCGCGCCCGGGCAGCGATCGTTCGCCAATCGTTGAGCGGGGCCTGCTCGCGCAAGCGTTCCTCCGCGATGATCCGGTCCAGTTGCTCTTCAGACAGGTGCGACATGTGCCTTCCCCTTTACTACGACGGTTGGTGATTCATCCACTAAGTGCGCGAGCAGCTTCCGCAGCTTTGCGCGCGCCTTGAACAATTGCGATTTCGATCCGCCTGACGTGATTCCGAGCTCCTCTCCGATCTCGCCGTGCGTATACCCTTCGATGTCGTGAAGCACGAATACGGCTCTGGCCCCTGGCGACAGCTTGCTCATGGCCTGTTGAATAGATTCCGCCACGAAGGTCCGGTCGGTATCCGTTTCGGTCATCGCGGAATCGTCCTCGATGTCCACCTCTAGCTTCGCGATGCGCCTGATTTTGCGTAGTGCATTCAGCGTGCGGTTCACCGCGATCCGGTGGGCCCATGTTCCGAACTGCGAGTCGCCCCGATAGCTGGGAAGTGCCCTGAATATCTGCATCCAGACCTCCTGCGAGATGTCGGCGGCTAACTCGGCATCATCACAAAGCCTGCGAACGACCGCGTCGATGTGCGGCGCATGCTGCGACCAAAGCCGCTGCATCGCCCTCTCGTCGCCGTCTATCGCGCGCTTGAGGTCGAGCTGATCGAATGGCATCTCGGACTCTTGATTAGTCACTGCACATCTACCTATAGTTTCCCTCGAAAACTGGTGACTTTCCCTCTACGCAATCGTTTGCAAGCGTACGCCTCGCCCACCCGCGAAGCAGCTGGCGCCCATCCCGGCCGGGTCGGAACTTCGGCTTTCGCGGACAGTATAAATAACAGTAGTTCAAGGAGTTAGCGTTGCTTAGAGTCATTCTCACCGCTCTGACGATGACCAGAGCCGGCGATGGTCTGCCGGTCAAGTCACCGACAGAAGTCGGCATGTCCAGCACCCGCCTCAACGCGATAGAGCGTGTTGTAGAGCGTGGAATCAAGGCTGGAGGCTACCCGGGCGCCTCGGTAATCGTGGGCAGAAAGGGCGCAGCGGTGTTCGAGAAGGGATTCGGCAGGCTCTCCTGGAGCGAGAGCAGTACCCCGGTCGATGCCGAGCGCACGATCTACGACATTGCGTCCCTCAGCAAGGTCGTCGGTACTACTACGGCGATCATGATTCTATACGACGAGAAGAAAATCGGGCTCGATGACCCGGTCGTTAACTACATCCCGACATTCGGCGGCGGCGACAAGGACAAGGTCACCATCCGTCAGCTCCTCACGCATACCTCCGGGCTCCCGGCGGGCAGAGATATCTGGCGGATCGCCCAGACGCCTCTCGAAGCACGCGCGCTGGTCCTGAGCACCCCTCTCGAAGGCCGTCCCGGCGCTCAGTACATCTACTCCGACCTGGGTGCCGATGTTCTGGGACTCCTGGTCGAGGTCGTCGCTGGCGAGCCGCTCGACAAGTACCTGACAAGACGCGTCTTCGAGCCCCTCGGGATGAACGAGACGATGTATCGTCCCGCCGACTCGCTCAAATACCGCATCGCTCCTACAGAGGTCACGCCGCCACGCGGGTACCCCCTGAGGGGCGAGGTCCACGATGAGAATGCCTACGCGCTGGGTGGCGTAGCCGGCCACGCCGGCTTGTTCAGCACGGCGGCCGATCTCTCGGTCTTCGCGCAAATGATGCTGAATGGCGGCGAGTACAACGGCGTCCAGATCATCAGCAAGCCGACCGTCGACCTCTTCACCTCCCGGTCGTTCGGTCACCGTGCCCTTGGCTGGGATACGGCTGAGGGAGACTACGGATCGGGCCGGTATCTGGGACCGACCGCCTATGGCCATACTGGCTTCACGGGTACCTCGATGTGGATCGATCCCGAGCGGGAGATGTTCGTGATCCTTCTCACCAACCGGGTGCACGCGGCGCGCGCGCTCAGGCCGGCGAAGGTCATCTCCGATGTCCGCGCCGACCTATCGGATGCGGCGGTACTCTCCGTCCTGGACGGACCAAAGCTCACTTCCGGATCGAGAGCTTTCCGCGCCGACCGCGAAGCCGGCTGGAATCCGCCGCCACGACGCGCGTCGAGACGCCGTCACGGTTCATCCCGGCACCACTCGATAGCCAGCGCGACGTCGAGAAGCCGCGGCGGATCCGCAAAGAAGAGCTCCTCCGGGAAGAAAGCCAAAAAGAAGGCCAATTAGCTTCGATACTGTGAACAAGAGAGGGCGCCCAAAAGGCGCCCTCTCTTGTTTCAATAGGTGTGAGCTAGTGATTATTCGGTAGTCAACGCGGAATCTGTATGACCGACGAATCAACAACGACCCCCACTCCGACTGAAGCGCCTGCCACGAGCGGGGTGGTGTCCGAGGACCAGGTGAAGCTCGCGCTACGCCGGGTGAAGGACCCGGATCTCCAGCTCAACATCATTGACCTTGGGCTGGTTTACGGCATCGCCGTCGATGGCACCACGGTCAAGGTCGACATGACCCTCACATCTCCCGCGTGTCCGTCAGGTCCGGAGCTGATGACCAACGCCGAGAAGGAAATCAGGACGCTGCCAGGCGTCGAGAAGGTGGAAGTAAATCTCGTGTGGATGCCTTTCTGGACGCCCGAGAAGATGGAGCCACGAGTGAGGGCGTACCTCGGCTTCTAGTGACAGTGCTAGTCACCCGATAGTATTGAGCGGGTGCGCCTTGATATCAGAGCCGTAGCTCTCGCGCCGCTCCTGTTCGTCGCCGCCTGCGCGACGAATCCCCAGCCAAATAAGAGAGTAGTTTCTGCCAAACGGTCGGCAGCGGACAGCATCGGCTGCCTGGATACCCTGCATGCGGCTGATTCGGTGTCGATGATCGTCAAGATGAGCGTTGCGTCTCAGGATCCCAAGGTTGCGTTGCCGCGCGACTTCGAGGAGTTGTTCGTGGAGGAGTTTCGCTCGCGCTTCAGGCTGCCGTCAAAATTGGCGTTGAGTGTCGTTATGGGATCACAGCCGTGCGATTCACTGGGTTCACGATGCGTGGGAGGCGTACTTAGCGTGGGGGCAGTAGCGTACGCCACAGTGCACAATGATGGCAAGCTGTCGGACATAGCGGTGGTCGATGTCGCGCTGACACCGCGTTTCGCCGACAGCGTGAAATCCGTGCTGCAATCGATGTCGCGCGCCGAGCTGGTGCCGCCTATTGGGGATATCGATCCGATTCCCGTCATGCTCCAGATTGTCCAGGAGGATGAACCGGACACCGTTCCGAAGGTTCGACACGTGTTTCAAGCCAAGGTGCCGAAGTACGACTGGCCATTCAGCTACGCTTCAATGCCCGCGGCGGGCGTAGATGCGAAGTATCCCTTCACTGCGCGACTGGCGGGCGTCGAGGACAGCGTGACACTGGCATTCACCGTGGACGCAGATGGCGCGATTGCCGCCGAATCGGTCGAGCTCGTGAGCGCCAATTATCGGGATTTCGTCGCGTCGGTGCTCGATGCGCTCGGTCGGACGCGCTACCACCCGGCCCATTTGGGGGACTGCGCCGTGTCGACGCGGATGAGGCAGCGATTCTTGTTCAAGGTGCCGGAATGAGATCGCCGAAGCTCGCGGCGTTGAGCGTTCTGGTGGCGCCACTGATTGCCGTCGGTGCGACGCGATTTGGCGAACACTCCTCCGCAGTGCTTAAGCAGAATTCCGGCCGAGACACCGTGGGTTGTCTCGACACCCTACGCGCCAGCGATTCCCTGATTGCGATCGTGACGATGAGCGTGAGTCCCCAGGATCGAAAGGCCAAGCTTCCCCCCGATTTTGAGGGATTGTTTGTTCAGGAATTTCGATCGCGGCTCAAAGTGCCGGCAAATCTGCCATTGAGCGTGGTGCTCGGCTGGTCCCCATGCGATTCAACGAGCCACAAATGCGTCGGCGGCGCGTTAATGCTCGGAACTCAGGCGTATGCGACCGCTCATCCCGGCGGTACCCTATCGCGAATAGTGACTGTTGATTTTGCCCTAACGCCAACCTTGACCGATAGCGTCCGTGCTGCACTCCACAAGCTCAGCGACGAACAATCTGTCCCTTTTTTTGCACAGCCGGATTCGATTCCTCTGGACATCTCCATTCACGTCGAGCAGCACTCGGACACAGTCCCTCGCTACCGACACCTATTTCGGACAAAGATTCCTCACTATGACTCGCCATTCAGCGAAGCGGCCTGGCCGAAGAACGGGCGAGGACCAAAATACCCGAGCATTGCAGAGCGATCAGGAGTTTCGGACAGCGTTATCATGACTTTTACGATCCTTCCGGACGGAACCGTGGCTCCGCAGTCAGTTGATGTGCGGACGGGCCACTACACCGACTTTATCCGAGCTGTTTTCGACAGAATGGCGACGATGCGTTATGTGCCCGGAAGGGTGGGCAACTGCCCCGTCGCAACTTGGCAAACACAAGCCTTCGTCTTCAAGTCGCGTTGAGAGAGTAATTCCTACCCGGCTCCAGCAAGGGCTTGTACAAAGCCTTCTCCCATCTCCTCTATCTGCCAGCGACGTAGATCGGGAACAGCGGCAAGGTCCTCGATCGTCTTCGCGCCGCTCCGCGCCACGTTCTCCAGTCTCTCCCGCGAGCACAACACCCCGGGATCGAGCTCCAGCCTCGTCGCCGCCGCATCGCGCACGACCTTGAGACGATTGACCTTCTCGTCGAAGTCGCGATCCTTGTTCCAGCGCTGACCCTTGGGAAACTTCGGCAGCTCCGCCTCGGGTGCTTCCATCCCTCGTCGAATTGCCGAGATGATGTCGGCCCCCGCGCGCTCGATCATTCCCTTCGGCACTCCCTTGATCGCGCCCAGCTCCGTCGTGTTCTTCGGGGCGCGGCGCGCAATCTCGAACAGTGCTTCGTTACCCATCACCCGGAACGTCGCGCGATCGAGCTGCGCCGCAACAGTGTCACGCCAGTTGGCGATCTCACGCAGAACAGCGAGCTCGCGACGGGAGAGATCGCGCGCGCCTTTGAGACGGAGGAAGCCTTCCATGCTCTCCTCTACTTCCCAGCGCGTTCCCTCGAGGCGGGCGAACTCCTCCTCTGCCCAGTGCAGGCGGCCGCGACGCTCGAGCTCGCCCTTCATCTGATCTTTGAGTTGCAGCAGATATCTGGTGTCCTGTGCGGCGTACTCCAACATGTCCGTCGTGAGCGGACGCATCGACCAGTCCGCGCGCTGGTGCTTTTTGTCCAGCTTCACGTCGAAGTATTGATCGAGCAGCGCCGCGAGGCCAAATGACTTGATTCCCAGCAGCTGCGACGCGACCCGGGTGTCAAAGATGTTGGTGACGTGCCAGCCGTAGTCCTGGTGCAGCAGTCTCAGATCGTAGTCCGCATCGTGGAAGACGACTTCTACAGCCTTGCTCTGGAGCAGCTGGCCCAGTTTGGCGGGCGATCCGATCGGAAGTGGATCGATGATCGCGCTCTGCTTCCGCGTCGAGATCTGGAGCAGATAGATGCGATCGAGAAAGCGATGGAAGCTCGCCCCCTCGGTATCGAGGGCGAGCTCCTTTACATCGGATATTTCGGAGAGGAAGCGGTCTACCTCGGGTATCTTGTCCAGGTAGAGAGCGCCGTCCGTAGTGGCGGGAGGCATCAACCAAATCTAGTGCGTTAATGGTGACCCGCTCCGCTGGCATTAACTTTCGGCGCGGTCCACTCATTCTGCGATCCCATGACTGAAAACCTGAAAGTTCACATTTATCCAAGCGACTGCGACTTGGTGGGCCACGTCAATCACGCCCACATGCTGACGCTGCTGGAGCGGGCTCGATGGTCAGCGCTCGAGCGTCACATGTCGTACGACGAGTACATGAAATCGAGCCTGTGGGCAGTCGTTCGAAAGGTCGAGGCGTCCTATCAGGCGCAGACGTTCCCGGGCGATGATCTCAGCATCAGGACGGGACTCACGTCCGTCGGAAACACCAGCTTCATCGTGCGGCAGGAAGTACGGAATCAGCGCGATGCGGTGGTCTGCGATGCATCGATCGTGTATGTAACCGTGTCGCATGAAGGAAAGCCGATTCCAGTTCCCGATCAGTGGCGGACGCTCTTCGCCCCGTGGGAAGAGGAACAATCCCGTTGAGTAATCCGGGGCGGCTGTCCATGGATGCGGCCACGTCGGACGAGGGAAGAGTGCGTTGAGCAATCCGGTGCCCGACGGCGTAAGCGCGACAGAGCTGTCGATTCCCGCCCAAATCGGTGCCGTGCTGTTCCGGCACCGCGGCTGGCTGCCACTTCTCTTTCTCGGAATTCCCCTCGTGATGCCGGGAGCCACTTCTCCGTTTCGCTGGGAAGTTGGGATTGCGCTCATCGTGATCGGCGAAGCGATTCGCCTGGCGGGCGTCGCCGCGGCCGGCACCGTGACGCGCCGTCGCTCGCGTAACGTGCAGCGACTTGTCACGTACGGAATCTTCGCGTGGGCGAGGAACCCGCTCTACATCGGCAACTTTCTGATCTGGCTGGGGTTCGTCACCATCTCTGGCGTACTCTGGTTCCTGCCGATTGCGGTGCTGCTCTTTGCGGTCGAGTACGAGCTGATCGTTCGCTACGAGGAAGGCGTGCTCGAATCGATCTTCGGCCGCGAGTACCTCGACTACAAGAACGAGACGCCGCGCTGGATTCCCCGCCCGCCGAAAGGTCCACAACCCGAGGGCGAGTACCATTGGGGTGAGGCGTTTCGGAGCGAGATCAGCACTTTTCTACAGTACGCGGTGCTGCTCCTCGCGTTCTGGATCAAAAGCCAGATTGCCGAAGGGTCGGGTGGAGTCTGGGTGAAAAGCTTTACTATAACCCTCTAGTTCTACTCCAACTGCGAGAAGAGTAAGGTTGGAGGTGCGAGGTATTGGGTGCGAGGTATGAGGTAACGCGCGCCACGTTGCGCTTCCACCTCCAACCTCATACCGAGCACCTCGCACCGCCTACCTAGCTCTTCTCGCTGTTGGTTTTAGCCTTTAGCGCGGCACTCGACGCAAACCGGCCTTTCACTCGAGAACCTGGCCTTCACCTTCTCGACGAACGACCCGTACAGATGCTCATCGCACAGCGCCCTTTTGCACGTCGTGCACACGCCCCCCTTACCAACTCTGAAAAACGCCTTGCACTTGTCGCACTGCCAGCTGAACGCGGACGGGCGAAAAATCGGCACTTACACGATCGCCAGAGCTTGAGAGCCGCTCCACGACGCGCCTGGCTTGAGCTCCACCGGTGATCCGATCTGCGCCGCCTCCACGCACACCATCCTCATGTAGTCTTCCGTGTCGAGCCCGATGAATCCCGTCACCTTCTCGGCCCACGGATTCCAGACGACGGCATCCTTGAAGCCCGCCGAGCGGATCTCGATCCTGCGCTCGTTCCCACGGTCTTCCACCTCTACCTTCTTCGGGGCCTTGAGGTAAACGCGATCGGTTTCGTCCGAGATCACAAGCTTCTTCGCCTCGTCTTTCGTCTCGTTTCCGCCCTGCGTTTTGTCGAGGTACCATTTGCCGGTGAAGCCGCGTATTGCAGTTTCACGGATGTCGGCCACCGCCAGGTACGTATGGAGAGCGGTGGTGAAACTGAACAGCTCGTCGCCGGTATTGAAGGCATCGAGCGTGACGTGGAGCGATTTGTCGTCGATGGCGACCGTGAGCTCGGTGCGGAAATGGTACGGCCAAAGCTCGCGCGTGCGGTGATCGTCGGTCAGCACGAGCTTGACCGACGACGGATCATCCGACGAATCGGCGTTCTCCACGAGCTGCCATTCCGTTTTTCTCGCGAAGCCGTGCTGCGGCAACGGGCCGATGTTCGCGAACTGCGGCCACACGACGGGAATACCTCCGCGAATCGGATCTCCCGGCGCGAACGTCGCCGTCTTCCCCATGAACAGCACTTCCCTGCCGCCGGCGGGAATCCACGAAGTCACGTGCGCGCCATTGAGGTACACATCCGCCGAGCTGCCGGAGGGATGCGAGAGCAGCACGGTGGACATTCCGTTCTTGCCGGGAACGATGGGAGGAGTCATGGGATCAGATATTGAGTGCCGAACACTGGATTCCGCCAGTCGCCCGGATGGAGATGGCTACCGGTTGGGCCGTCCCGGAGGGTTGGGACTCTTGAATACTTCGCGGTTGATCTGGACGAATTCCTTGAGATTCGCAGGCACGTCCTCTTCAGGAAAAATCGCGGTGACAGGGCACTCGGGCTCGCACGCGCCGCAATCGATGCACTCGTCGGGATGGATGTACAGTTGATCGGGTCCTTCATAGATGCAGTCGACCGGACACACGTCGACACAGGCGCGGTCCTTCGTATTCTTGCAGGCTTCAGTTATGACGTAGGGCATGTCGTTCCCGATAATGCCGCGGCGGCGTCACCATGGTGAGCTTGGCCGAAAATGATTCCTTGCCGAAAAATAGACCCGGCCGATTGAATAGCAACCGCATGTCTCTTCACTTGATGGTTCCCAGCACGACGCCCAGCATGACGAGGGCGAGTATCAACAGAAAGACGGTCGCGATCCGCTGCCGGGTCCTCCTGACCGCTGTCCATACTTCTTCGTCCAGGTAGTAGGCTCCCGGCGCCGCCTCACGAATAACGGCGCGATCACGCAGCCGCTTGAGGCCCAGTGAGTGTCCGGGCCCGATAGCCGTATACGACTGGGCTGTCTCGCGCGAGGTCGCGCCGGCAGCGCGGAAATCGTCAACGACCTCTGTCTCCCGTCTGATCAATATTGCGGCGACTGCTGCGCCCATGTCAGCGGCTCCCTTGAGGATTCAACCCAAAACTACCGGCGCCACGGTGGAATGTCGCCCCGCTTCTTATCGAGATCGGGATTTACGCGAAAGAGTGTTGCCGTCCGCCCGATTACCTGCACCACCGCCGAATTGGTCGCCGTGGCGAGCGAGTTCGCCATCTCCTTCGGCTTTACGTCGTCCTTGTTCCCCAGCTTTACTTTCACCAGCTCGCGGGTGCGAAGTGCGTCTTCCAGAGCGCCGACGAGAGATGGCGTGAGTCCGTGCTGTCCAACATGCACGGTCGGATCGAGATGGTGCGCTTCGGAGCGAAGCTCCGCCCGCTCCTTGCCCTTCAATTTCTCATCCTGCCTGGCTTCGTCATGAAAGTGCGCACATCGATCGGCGTCCCATTCCAGTAGTTGGCATCGCTCCGCATTACCTGAAAGTGAAGGTGAGGCGTATTCGGCGGAGCATTGCCAGTCGTTCCGACAAACCCGATCACATCGCCCTCCTGTACCTCGAGTCCTTCCTTCGTGTTCGGCGCGTAGCCCATGAGGTGCGCATAGTACTGCACGTAGCGCCCGCTTGCATCCGCGATATAGATCGTGATTCCGCCCGCGCCACCATTTGACAGCTTGATGATCCGGCCTGGCGCGGCAGCCAGCACCGGAGTCCCGCGCATTGCGAGAATGTCTGTTGCCATATGGATGCGGCCGCCGCTTCGCGCCTCGTGGTAAGTATCCCTTAGCTCCGATGACGCGACTCCTTCCACCGGAATCATCAGCGGATGCGCGCGGAAATAAGCCGAATCGGATGGAAGCATCGGCCGCATGTCGAGTCTGACCGGAGCATCTCCGCCCGGACCCCCGACGACGACAGGCGGCACCTTTTTAGGACCCGCATCGCTCGGAGCGCGAACATTGACGCATGTCGTGGCGCCTATCACCGCGCAGAAGAGCGTCGCGCACACGCGTGAGACGCGCGCCACGCTCGCGCACCGCTCACAAAATCGCTCGAGCTCAGCTCGCCGAAACACCAGCAAACGGTCGCTCTTGCGCCTTGACCATCTCATCCGGCGATCCACATTCCGCGGCTTCCCGCTCTTCCAGTTCGCGAGCCATCTGCGCGATTCCTTCCTCGATGGTTCTCGAATGGTGCATCGAACAGAACTTCGGCCCGCACATCCCGCAGAACTCGGCGCTCTTGAAGTATTCTGCCGGAAGTGTCTCGTCGTGGTACTCCTGCGCGCGTTCCGGATCCAGACTCAGACGGAATTGCTCCTTCCAGTCGAACGCGTAACGCGCGCGTGATAGCGCGTCATCACGATCGCGAGAACCCTTCCTGCCGCGCGCGACGTCGGCTGAATGGGCGGCGATCTTGTAGGCGATCACTCCCTGACGCACGTCTTCGGCGTTGGGCAGTCCAAGATGCTCTTTCGGCGTGACGTAGCAGAGCATGTCGGATCCGAACCAACCGATCATCGCGGCGCCGATCGCGCTCGAGATATGGTCGTAGCCGGGTGAGATGTCGGTGACGAGAGGCCCGAGTGTGTAGAACGGCGCTTCGCTGCACACCTCTTTCATGCGGCGGACGTTCATCTCGATCTGGTCCATCGGAATGTGTCCGGGCCCTTCGACCATGACCTGCACGTCGCGCTTCCAGGCGCGCCGGGTGAGCTCGCCGAGCGTGTCGAGCTCCGCGAATTGCGCGCGATCGCTGGCGTCGGCGATGCAACCGGGGCGAAGGCTGTCTCCGAGCGAAACCGTGACGTCGTACTGGCGAAGAATCTCGAGCACATCGTCGAACCGCTCGTAGAGTGGGTTCTGCTTGCGGTGCGCCATCATCCACACCGCGTGCAGCGAGCCTCCGCGGCTCACGATGCCGGTTATGCGTCCGTGCACGAGGGGCAGATGCTCGATCAGGATTCCGGCGTGGAGAGTCATGTAGTCGACGCCCTGCTTCGCCTGATGCTCGATCATGTCGAGCAGATCGTTGGCGGTGAGCTCCTCAAGCTGCTTGTCCCATTTGCCGTCAGGTCCGCCCTGTACCGCCTGATAGATCGGCACGGTGCCGATCGGAACAGGCGAAGCAGCGATGATCGCGCGCCGGATTCCATCGATGTTACCGCCGGTCGAGAGATCCATCACGGTGTCGGCGCCGTACTTCACCGCGATCTGGAGCTTTTCGATCTCGCCGTTCACGTCGGACGACACCTGCGAATTGCCGATGTTGGCGTTGATCTTCACTCGCGCAACCTTCCCAATCGCCATTGGCTCGAGCGCGGCCGCGAGATGGTGGATGTTGGCGGGGATTATGAGACGCCCGATCGCGATCTCATCACGCACTAGCTCGGGCGCAAGCTCCTCGCGCTCGGCGACGAAGCGCATTGCATCAGTGATCTCGCCCCGACGCGCATAGTGCATCTGCGTACGTGCTTCCATCGCTCGACTCCCTACGCCGGTACTAACCGGATCAGGTTCTGAGGGACTTTCTCAGCCGACGGTGCGCCTCATTGGCGAGGCTGCAATACATGTGGCGCCGGCACCCCTGTCTGAATTCAATATACACCGACGTTTGCCTCTTGACGTCGCCCCCTATGCCACCGACACTCACTAGCTGTGGCGTACCCGCTCCATTCTCTAGACAGAGGATAGCATGGCCATAAACACTTCGAAGGTCCTGGTCGGAGGCATCGCTGCTGGTGTCGTGATGAACATCATCGATTTCGTATCGAACACGTACATCCTCGGCGCGCGCATGAAGGCAGAGACAGACGCGTTCAAGCCAGGCCTGTCCGATCAGATGATGACAGGCTCCGCAATTGCCGGCTACATCGTCATGGACTTCGTACTCGCGATTCTGCTGGTATGGACTTATGCCGCGATTCGCCCGCGTTTTGGTCCCGGGATCAAGACGGCCGTCTATGCTGCAGTTTTATTCTGGCTTCTCGTGTCGATCTCTGTGTCGGGTTACATGCACATGGGAATGATGTCGGCGGGACTCTGGTGGTCATTCGCGTTCATCGGACTGGTGAACTTCCTGCTTTCAGCGTGGGTCGGGGCCAGGCTGTATTCCGAGAACGCCGCGGCGTAGAAAAACGGAGTGCCAATCGCACTCCGTGTTCGTCTATTGGATATGGGAAAACTCTTCGCTTTCATTGGTTCCACGATCGGTGGGTACGCCGGCTGGGCCCTTGGGGCGACTGTGGGACTGACAACC
>Ga0137409_10000243_pt1 | contig 57654 bp, 37 predicted proteins | sample CZODoug1_16funga_FD_122059 | JGI IMG/M metagenome (GOLD analysis project Ga0137409, IMG submission 122059) | Vadose zone soil fungal communities from Angelo Coast Range Reserve, California, USA - CZODoug1_16fungal (Hybrid Assembly) | ecosystem: Environmental > Terrestrial > Soil > Vadose zone... | reverse complement strand
GAGGAGAATCACGGCCTTGCGGCCGACTTCCTTGTACAGCATGTCGTGGGCGCTGAGGTAGACGGCGTCATAGAGCAGCGTGCCGCGCGGGCCGCTGGAACTGCACGGGATGGGGCCGCCTCCGAGGCCAGGGATGCCGCCGCAGCTTGCGCCGCCGGTGTTGATTTTTGTCTTTTCCAGGGCATCTTTTAGGAGCTTCTTGGAGTTGGTGAAGTCCTGGCCCAGTTCTACGTTGACGTCGAAGTTGATGAGGAAGGCCTGATCGCTCTCACGCAGAATCCGGTTGAGAAACAGGGCGCCCATTTCCTTCTCCATGCCAAGAACCCGCTCCTGGCTGCCGCTGGTGTCCACCAGAATGCCCAGAGTTAGCGGCTGATTGGATTCGGCGGAGAAGTACTTGATGGTTTGCGGCTTGCCGTCCTCGAGGATCTGGAAGTCGTCCTTCACCAGGCCGGGAACGAGGGCGCTGTGCTTATCTTTGACGTTGAAAAACACCTGCACGACGTTGACGCGGGACTTGATGACGGTGTCGGACTGGTCGGGGGTCTGGGCGTCCTGGGGATTGTCGGAGGGAGGGGGAGGGGTATTGACCACGCCATCCTGGGCCCTCAAGCCGGGAGTGAGAAGGAGGGCGAGGGCGAAAGCGGGCAGAAAACGTCGGGGACGAACGGTCATGGGGGGAAATCTCACAGGGTGATTTGTTAGTCTATTTCTAACAGTTGGATGCATCTAAAGAAAACGGCGCGAAGGGTGCTGGCAAGAAAGTTTGGCTAGGACAGGGGTGGCTGTGATGCGTGGAATTGGTTATTTTGGGCCGCTGGCACTCGTGCTGGGACTGGCCGGGATTGGTCTTCAGGCGCAGACTCAGCAGCCGCTTCCCGACGCGCCTTCGGCCAAGCGGACGCCGCAGCAGTTGCCGGCGCAGCCGCCGATCAACGAGGCCCCGCTGCCGGCCAGCGAAGAGCCTCCCGCCTCGAGCGATACCCCCCCGCCGCACCCGGACGAAAAGGCCGTCAAGCCCAGCTCGGATGCCCCAGACCGCCCCAAAGTCTCTCCCAACGACAACCCGTTCCCTGAGCCCGGGACCCCCGCCAACCCCTCGACCCCCGCGCCAGAGGCCGCAACTCCGTCGGCGCCCCAGCCTTCCGGCTCCCAGCCGCCTCCACCCCTGTCCGCCTCGCAGCGGGATCTCGGTACGATCAAGGTGACGGTGAATTTCATCGCCGTTCCCGTTACCGTCAAAGACGACTCTGGCCGCCTCGTCTCCGGCCTTTTGCCCAAGGATTTTCAGTTGCTGGAAGACGGCGCCAAACAGGAGTTGAAGTACTTTACCAGCGACCCCTTCGCACTTTCCGCAGCCATCGTGTACGACCAAGGCCTGCCCGACGTCGCCGTTCAAAAGATCAATCAGACCTTCGCTGCCCTGGAAGGGGCCTTTTCCCCTTACGATGAAGTTGCGATCTATACCTACAGCAGCGCCGTCCGCAAGCTGAAGGATTTTGGCGCTTTCGGCAAGGGCACCAGCCAGGTCTTTAGCCTCCTCAAGTCTGAAACCGGCCGCACTGGCGGTCCTCAAGTCTATAGCGGGCCCCTAGCATCCGGACCCACGGTGAACGGCCTCCCCGTAGGCGGCGGGCCCAACCTGATTCAGCGCGCACCGCAGGAAACCCACGCCCTGAATGACGCCCTGCTCAGAGCCGCCGTCGATCTTGGTAAGCGTCCGCGCGAGCGCCGCAAAGTCATCTTCATCATCAGCGATGGCCGCGAATCCGGCAGCGAAGCGGCCTACGCCGATGTCCTGCGCGTGCTCCTGACCAACGAGATCACGGTCTACGCGGTTGCCGTGGACGATGCCGCCATCCCGGTCATCCGCAAGCTCAAGGAAATCAAGCTCCCCAAGAAAGGCTATGGCAACATCCTTCCCAAATACACTTCCGCGACCGGCGGCGAAGATTTCCCCGAGTTCTCCCAATCCGCCATCGAAGAGGCCTACAGTCGCGCCATGGGCGACGCCCGCAACCAATACACGCTTGGCTACTACAGCCATGCGCAGCCCGGGACTTACCGACAGTTGGACGTGAAGGTGGCGCGGGCGGGGCTGAAAGTGGTTGCCAAGGATGGCTTTTTTGCGTTGCCCCCGGCGCGGTCGGCGCAGCCTTAGGTGGGTTCCCAGTAGTAACGTCTGACCTCGTATGTTGTTGTGATATAAAGGGAAGCGACTACATGGGTGTCAATCTGCGTGGCTTGGGCTGCAAGAATCGGCCCTTTGCCCGTCTGGACTGGGGATTCGGTTGAGTTTTATCAATTTTGCAGCCCGCGAAATCAATTGCAAGATCGTCTACTATGGCGCGGGCCTGGGGGGGAAAACCACCAACCTCCAGCACATTTACAAAACCACGGCGGAAGCGCAAAAAGGGAAGATGATTTCGCTTGCTACCGAAACGGAGCGAACTCTTTTCTTCGATTTTCTGCCGCTCGACCTGGGGACGGTGCGCGGGTTTAAGACGCGAATTCACCTCTATACGGTTCCGGGACAGGTGTTTTACGACGCCAGCCGGAAGCTGATTCTGCGCGGGGTGGACGGGATTGTGTTCGTCGCCGACTCGCAGGAAGAGCGTATGGACGCCAACCTTGAAGCTCTCGATAATCTTGGGACGAACCTCAAGGAACACAATATCGATTTCGCCAAGCTGCCCTACGTGCTGCAACTGAACAAGCGCGACCTGCCCAATATTCTTCCAGTGGATCAGCTCACGCGCGAACTCCGCAAGAAAAACGAACCTGTGATGGAGGCAATTGCGTTTCAAGGGAACGGTGTGTTTGAAACCTTGAAGGAAATTGCCAAGCAGGTGTTGACCGAGTTGAAGAAGGGGTAGTTGGCGATTCAAGTCGGGCGAAGTCATCGTCGCGACTGTTTCCATAAATGGCTCATCTTCTGCGCAAAACCCTGCGCGTTCTCCAGGGCACTCGCGGTCGATGGCACTCGCGGTCCATAGCACTCGAGGCCCGCAGCACTCGAAGTTTGTAAACTGTCCGACATCGATTTTGCGTTCTGCGATTTCAATATCGCGAACCGCCGGCGCACCCCTCTGTCCGGGCGTGTGGGTCGATCGCTGGAGCAAGCTCGGACCGCCCGGGAGTGGCCACCCCGCAGAAAACGTTCCTGCAACACCTTTGCTATCCGATACCGTAGCGTAGCGTCAGAGGTCTAGTTGTCAAATCTCCAGTTAGCCAGAAGACGGCGTAGAAGTGTATCGTCTGATGTGGCTGGTGCTGGTGGTGGGTCGAAAATTCAGCAATCTACTTTTCATTCGAGGTTCTCCATGCGGTTTCCAGCTTTGCTTTTCTTGGTGTTGAGTGCGGCGTTGGTTTCGGCGGAGGACATTGCTTCTTCCAGTGCGGGTAGCGGCAGTGCAAGTACCGGCGGGTCGGCAGGGAAGGGCGTTGAACTGGGCGACATGAACCGGTCGATTGACCCATGTACGGACTTTTTCGAATACGCCAACGGAAATTGGCGGGCACAGAATCCGATTCCGGCTTCGATGGTGCGGTGGAGCCGGCGGTGGCGGTCGGGGGAGACGATTAAGGATGACATCAAGGTCATCCTGGACGAGGCGGCGCAGAACACCTCGTCTGCGAAGGGGACGACGGGGCAGTTGATTGGCGACTACTACGGCTCTTGCCTGGACGTGGCCAAGGTGAATGCGGCGGGGATGAAGCCGCTCGCGCCGTGGCTGGAGGAAATTGACGCGGCGAAGGACACGGCGGCACTGCTGCGAGTGATGGCACGGTTGCATGACATCGGCGTGACCGTTCCGTTTGCTCTGACGGGTGCGCAGGATCCGCATGAGCCGACCATGATTCTGGCCGACATCGGAGCGAATGGGTTGAGTTTGCCCGAGCGCGATTACTATCTGGGTTCGGAAGACCGGTTCAAGGAAGCGCGCGCGAAATTCCTGGAGCATGTGACCAAGATGTCGAAGCTGGCGGGCGCGGACGATCCGGCGGCGGCTTTGGCCGCCAAAGCGGTTCTTGATATGGAAACTCATCTGGCCGAGGCATCTTTGGATCCGGCCTCGCTGCGCGACCCGAAGGCGACCGACCACAAGACCTCCTTCGCGCAACTGGAGGCCATGGCTCCGCATATTCGCTGGAGCGACTACTTCGAACACATGCATCTGGCCCACGAAGTTGCGCTGAACGTGCAGGAGCCCAAGTATCTGGCCGAAGTCGACCGCCAGGTGCAGAGTTTGCCCCTTGCCGATTGGAAAATGTATTTGCAGTGGCAGTTGCTGAATTCAGCGGCGCCATATCTTTCGTCGAATTTCGTGGACGAAGATTTTGCTTTTAACGGCAAGTACCTGAACGGCGCGACGGAATTGAAGCCGCGCTGGAAGCGCTGCGCGGAATCGACGGACGATCTGTTTGGCGAAGCCCTGGGCAAAGAATACGTGGAGCGGCATTTTCCGCCGGAAGCCAAGGCGAAGATGAAAGAACTGATTCAGAACATTCTGGCGGCCATGCATGACGACATTCTGAGCTTGCCTTGGATGGGCGAGGAAACCAAGAAGCGGGCGCTGGCCAAGCTGGCGACGTTCAACGTGAAGGTGGGGTATCCGGACAAGTGGAAGGACTACAGCCACGTGGTCGTGACGCGAGACAACTACTGGGATGGCGTGCTGGCAGGGCGGCGGTTTGCCGTGGAGGACAGCCTTTCTACAATTGGAAAGCCGGTGGATCGGGGGCGCTGGGGGATGACGCCGCCAACTTCGAACGCCTACTACACTCCGCTACTGAATGAAATCGTCTTTCCGGCGGGGATTCTGGTGCCACCGGCATTTGACGTACATGCGTCGGATGCCATGAATTACGGGGCCATTGGAGTGGTCATCGGGCACGAGATCAGCCACGGCTTCGACGACGAGGGCGCGCAGTACGACGAGCTGGGTGCTTTGAAGAACTGGTGGACGGATGACGATTTGAAGAAATTCAAAGACCGCGGCGCCTGTGTGGCGAAGCAGTTTGACGGCTACTTTATTGAGCCGGGTGTGCATCACAACGGCAAGCTGGTGCTGGGCGAGAGCATTGGCGATCTCGGCGGCGCGAAGCTGGCTTTCAAAGCCTTCCAGAAATCGATGGAAGCAAAGCCGCGCCCGGCCAACGTGGATGGGTTTACTCCCGAGCAGCAGTTCTTTATTGCGTGGGGGCAGTGGCGTGGGGATGCGGTGCGGATCGAGACGCAGCGTGTGATGGTGCAGAACGATCCGCATCCGATCGGGAAGTTTCGCGTCAATGGGCCGTTGTCAAACTTGCCGGAGTTTCAGAAGGCGTTTTCCTGTAAGGCGGGGTCGGCGATGGTGCGGACGGAAGGTCGGTGTGAGGTTTGGTAGAGCGGTTGATCGACAGGAAGGTGGCGGGTGGCAGAATGAAATTCTTTACCTATTGCCCACCGGGGGCCAGCCCTATGGTTTCCTGGCAGCCAGGATGAGGCGCAAGAGTTCGCCAAACTGCTCCAGCGTCACATTCTTCGCCGGGTCCTCTGTATTTACGCGGTGCACAACGACGACATGCAGAGCGGGAATGACGGCAATGAAGTGGCCCCCGGCACCCCCACCAAAAGAGGATGTGTCGGGACTCGACAAAGTGTCGTGAGGGACCCAGCGACGACACCCGAAACCGTGCGGCCCGTTACACCTGCTTCGGCTTTCACGCGGTTGTAGTAGCGCCAGGTTCGCCTGGGAGAGCGAGCCAGCCAAAACAGGGGCTGGCCACCCGAAAGCTTGGCCCTTCAGAGACCCATTTCAGAGGCGCACTTCAGAGGCGCACTTCAGAGGCGCACTTCAGAGACGCACTTCAGAGACACACTTCCCTCAAGTGCGCCGTGCGGACGTCGAACACGAAGCCCCGGATGGTGAGTTCGCTGTGGATCCAGCTATGGGCATCGAGGCGGGCGAGTTGGACGCGCACGTTGTCTTCCGGGTCGGTGAAGGCGTGGAAGCGGACGGGGGTGTTGGGTGGCAGGCCGGCTTGGCGCTCGATGCGTTCGTGCAGGGCTTCTTCGGTTTCCTTCATCAAGCCGCAATCGGTGTGGTTCACGACCATCACTTCGTTGGTTCCAAGAATGTAATGGGAGATGAGCAGGGAACGGAGCGCGTCGTCGGTGACGATGCCGCCGGCGTTGCGGATGATGTGGGCGTCTCCTTCCTTGAGTCCCAGAGTACGAGTGGAGAGGCGGGTATCCATGCAGGTGAGGACGGCGAGCTTGCGCTCCGGGCGCGGCGTCAGGCGGCGCAACTCGTGGGTGCGCGCGTAGATTTCATTGGCGGCGAGAACTTCGTCGATGACGGTCATGGTGGAGAGAGTTTAGCAAAAGAGAAGAGAGTGGGTAGTGGGTAGTGAGTAGTGGGCAGTGAAGAGAAGAAAAAGAAGGACGCAAACTTAGCGCTCTAGTTTCTTTCGAAGGGCCGCCAGCATGCGGCCGATTTCTTCGGCCAAACTTGCTGCTTGGCCAAATCTGGAGAGGTGAAAAATCCAAGCCGTTTTCCAATCAGAAGATGCGTCTCAAGTTCTTTTAGAGAGCCATTTGCAATGAGCAGAAAGTGCACAAACTCCTTGGAGTGCCAGCGGCCGAAACCCTCCGCGATATTGGCCGGAATCGAAACTGCTGCGCGCCGGATCTGGGATGCCAGCCCATATTGTTCATTCGGCGGCAAGCGTTGCACCAGTTGGTAGCATTCGATGACCAAATCCATCGATTTTTGCCAGACTACCAGATCCTGAAAACTCTCAATTTTCTTCTTGGGCTCAATGGGTGTCATCGTTATATCACGCGTTGCTACCCACTACACATTGCTACCCACTGCCCACTACCCACTTTTTATAGCTGAGCTTCGATCTCTTTGGTGAGTTCATCGTAGTTGACCAGGCCTTGCACCTTTTTCACGATTTTCCCGTCTTTGGAGATCAGGAACGTGGTGGGATAACCGAGCAGGCCGCCGAACTTGTCGGCGACGTCATCGTTGCCGATGACGATGGGATAGTTCATGGGAAGTTTCTGGCCGTTGACGTTGAAGCGCTCCTTGGCGAGGAAAGGAACGACGGCGGCTTTGCCTTCTTCATCCATGGAGACGCCGAGGATGGTGAAACCTTTGGCGGCATACTTTTGTTGCATTTCGATGAGCCAGGGAATTTCGACGTAGCAGGGATCGCACCAGGTGGCCCAGAAATTGACGAGCACGACAGTGCCCTTGTATTGGGCGAGGGTGACATCCGCGCCGTCGAGGTTTTTGAAGGTGACGGCGGGAGCGGGCTTAATGTCGCTGGCTTGAACGGTGTCACTGACACTGTTTATTTGTTTAACGCGAGTGGCCTTGTCGGCGAAATAAGTGCCGATGATCAGCGCGATCACCGTGACTACCGCAAAGATGGTCTTGTTGCCTTGCATCGAAGTGATTTTCTCCCAGCGCTTGGCGATGGCCAACAATAAAATTCCCAGAACGGCCACGCCGATCGCAAGCAAGAACGTCTTGCCTCCCGATCCAGTGGTGAGGACACGCTCGAGCCACAATACGAGGGCGTTCAAGAAACTTAACTTGGCGGTGAGCCAAGTCAACTTGTTGACGAAGACCAAACCTCCGACGAACAGAAGCAAAGCACCACTGAAGAGTTCGACGGCGTGCAGATATTTTCTGAAGTTCTTGTAGAACGTCATGAACTTGCCGATGCCGAGAGCCGTGAGCAGGAAGGGAATCGCCAGGCCGGCAGAGTAGACAGCGAGAAGCAGAATGCCGCGGCGAATATTGTCGCTGGCAGCAGCGAGAGCGAGCACGGACGTGAGGATGGGGCCAATGCAGGGAGTCCATCCAAAGGCGAAAGCGAAGCCTAGCATGAAGGCGCTCCACGCGCTGGGTTGAGCGACTGAGCCACGGAGATGAACGTCGCGGTTCAGCCAACGGGCCAGAGCGGGCCCGAAAAAGCCGATGAGGGAAAGCGAGAAGAAGTGCAGCGCACCGAATCCGGCGAAGAGCGGGCCATGATGAGCCAGAGAAGCAATCCCCAGGGCGACGAGGACAACGCCGAGAATAATGCCTGCGCGGGGATTGAGCTTGATGAGCAAGCCAAGAAGATGAAGACCGAAAAGAAGGATGAGCGCACCGGCGATAGGAGTGAGCGTATTGCGATTCTGCTTCAGGAAGACGCCGACGGCGCTGGCGGACGCTCCAAAAGAGATGAAGACAACGGAAAAGCCGGCGATAAAGGTGAGCGAGGAGCCCAACAAGCTGGAGCTCGGGACTTCGCCCTTGCGGAGCTGCTCCATGCCAATGCCGGAGAGCATGGAGATATAGCCGGGTACCAGCGGCAAAACGCAAGGCGAGAGAAAGGAAACCAGCCCGGCGAGAAAAGCTCCTGCAAGTGAAACGTCAGCATTCATCCTGAGTCAGTCCTTGGTTACGACTTCGCGCGTGCGCTAGACAAAGCGCATGTGCTTAGACTGCAAGCGAAACCTTCTTATTCTCCCATAATTCTTGTTTTAGCTCGCGGTTGCACCGAAATACTTCCCGGCAGGGAGGGAGTGGCAGAATCCCAGACCTCACAACGTCGCTTCGGGGAGAGCTTGCGAAGGACGAGAGTGCGCGGAAAACGCGAGTTACATCTATTAGACGCGCAAGACGAGGAAAGGAAACAGGGCCGGGGAGGGAGCAAATAAGCGACAGTTGACGGATTTGGCTGGCGCGGGGGAGACACAAACTCGGCCGAGCGGCCTGTAAGTGATTGAACAGAAATATCTTGCGGGAGATGGGAGTGGCACCGGGCTTGCCATTGCAGGAGTAGACGCGGTCTCGCGTCTGGCAGGTGAGTATGCGATGGACGCCGAACAAAGTGACGTTTCTACGCGTGGTGGTGGGATTCGCGGCCGTGTGCCTGTTCGGACGGGGAGCGTGGGCAAACCTCACGGCGGTGGGATTGACGGTGGCGGCGATCGCGCTGGATGCGCTCGACGGGCATATTGCGCGGAAGAAAAAAATGGCCACGCCGGTGGGCGCGCAACTGGACATCCTGGGCGACCGGATGATCGAAAACGTTTACTTCACGTATTTCGCGGTAGTGGGGATGGTGTCGCTGTGGCTGCCGGTTTTGTTTTTTGCGCGCGGGGCGGCGACGGATTTCTTGCGGGGACTGGCGATGAAGGCAGGGCATTCGGGCTGGGGTGCCAACGCGATGCTGCGGACGTGGTGGGGGCAGGCACTGGTGGCGTCGCGCTGGAGCCGAGGGTTGTACGCGGCGATGAAGTGCTTGTGCTTTTGCTATTTGGGATTGGAGCTGGCGCTGACGCGAGGGCCGGTGGCGCTGGTGGGCGATCTAGCGGGGGATGTGCACGCGATGATTCGCGTGGGGGCGAACGTGTTGACGTGGATGACGGCGGCGTTTTGTCTGGTGCGTGGTTTGCCGGTGCTGGTGGAAGGGTGGAAATACATTGCGGGAGGCGTCGGGCAGGGGCGCGGAGCAAAGAGCGCGACGCAGGAGGCGATGTGAATCAGCGAAAGGAGGTAGAGGAGATAAAGGAAGTAAATGAGGTAAAGGAGAAGAGCTGCGGGGTGGCTGCGTTTTTTGATTTGGATGGGACGCTGATGGCGTTGCCGTCGCTGGAGCGGAGGTTCTTTCGAACGTTGAGGTACCGGAGGGAGATACGGGCGAGGAACTATTTTTTGTGGTTGAAGGAAGCGATGCGGCTGATGCCGCGCGGAGTCAATGCGATTTTGCAGGCGAACAAAATGTATCTGCGGGGCGTGCAGATTTTTGACGAGCGTGGCGAGAGAGACGGAGAGGTCTCCACTTGGCACAAAAGCGGCCACCAGGCCGAGGGACAGGCGTCGGCTCTCCCTGCAAAAAGGGCGCGGCGCAATCCACGACTGCCTGCCCCGACCTTTTTTACGGAAGCGATTGAACGAATGGCATGGCATGCGAAGCAGAAGCACGAGATCGTGCTGATAAGCGGGACGCTTGAGCCTCTGGCGCGGGAAGCTGCACACGCACTGGAAGCTGAACTCGCGGCTCGCGGGGGTGCAGTGAAAATTCGAGCGATCGCAACGCGATTGGAAGAAATTGACGGTCACTGGACCGGGCGAGTTTTGGCAGAAGCCATGTTTGGGGAAGCGAAAGCGCGCGCGGTGAGGCGATTGGCTGTGGAGATGAAACTTGATTTGGAGAGATGTTTTGCGTACGGCGACAGCTTGAATGATCGGTGGTTGATGATGGCGGTGGGGCGGCCGGCGGCGGTGAATCCATCGAATGATCTTAGGAGTATCGCCCTCTCGCGTGGATGGCCAATTCTAAATTGGGAGGGAAAAAAGAATTTTGCGCAGAGACATCCCGACCGGGTCGGGACAAGCGCCGCCCACAGAGAAAACACAGAAAAGAAAGAATGTCAGAGAGCGATTGCGTAGAGGCGTGATTTTTGTGGGACCGGAGAACCCCGAATGAACGAATTGCCGAATCAGAACTATCAAGGAAGCGAAGCAGCGCTGCCGTGGAGTGCGGAGGCAGGCACAGCGAGAGGCGACGGGAGTGCGACGATCTTTGAGAGGGAGAAGGAAGGGATTGCGGCTTGGGCTAAGCGGGAAGCGGTGGCGACTTGGGCGGCATGCGGGGCATTCGAATGGGTGGCACTGGCCTACCTGGCGATCTCAAGTGCGTTGATCGCGGTGTTTGCGGAAAACCTTGGGCATCCGGTGAAGTTGATCGGCGTGCAAGTGTTGGTGGCGGCGATGATTTTGGTTTTGTGCCGAGTGGAGGCAGGATCGGTTGGACGGGAGGGTTGGGACAGCAAAAAGGGAAGAGGAGCACACAGGAATGTCTGTGCTACATCTACGCAAAGATTCTGGCACTTCTGGCGGTACTGGTATCCGCACTTGTTTTTTCTTTTTTGCTTTGAGGAACTCGCAAAACTCGTGCATTTGGTGACGCCCGGCTGGAAGGATGCGAAGTTGATCGCGGCCGATTACTTGCTGACGGGGGTGCACCCGACGGTGTGGCTGGAGCAATATGCCACGCCAGGGCGGAATGATTTCATGCAGTTCGCTTATCTCACGTACTTCACCTATTTATTGGTTGTGGGAGGAGTCCTCTATTACCGGCGCGATTCGCGAGGGTATTGGTCGGTGATGACGTATTCGGCCGCGGGATATGCGATTGGGTATGTCATCGCGATTTTCTTTCCGATCGAGAGTCCGTGGTTTTCGATGGCGGGGGTGTGGCACGGACCACTGCAAGGGGGGCCATTCACGGCCGCGATCAATTTCATCGAACATTTTGGGCGGGTACGCGGAGCGGCATTTCCTTCCGAACATGTTGCGGGATCGGTGGCGGCACTGTGGGGCGCGTGGCGGCACCGCCGCTGGCTGTCCTGGGTGATGGTACCGCTGGTGGCATGCATGTGCGTTGCGACGGTGTGGGGGCGGTATCACTACGTGGTAGATGTTTTCGGGGGGATGGTCACGGGGACGTTGGGATATGTGATTGGCAACTGGATCATGAAGACACAAGGCGCAGTAGCAACGGACGCACACTAAATCGGCGGCGTGCGATATTGTATTTGCGTACTCTCGAAGATTTTGGCAATGCGCAGCAAGACAGCCTCGCTAGAGACTCCGCCCATGAATTGCAAACCAATCGGCAATCCAGAAGACGAGAAACCGCAGGGAACGGAGATGGCCGGCACGCCGGCGAGATTGGCCGGGCGATTGTGGCGCAAAAGAATCGCGCGAGTCGGATAGTCATGCTTTCCGAGGCGGGAGGATTCCTGATCAATGAGCGGGGCCTCAATGGCGGTCGAGGGATAAACGATGGCATCGGCGTCCGACTCGGCGAGGGCCATGTGGAGTTGTAAGGTGAAGTGTTTCTGAATCTCCAAGGCCCGCAAATAATCGACCGCGGAAACTTTAGCGCCCATTTCTATCCGTGTACGGACATCTTCGCCATACTCGGGGGAGCGCGCGGGAAAGTATCCCTGCTGCGTGTGGTAGAGAATGGCTTCCACCCAGGCGATGCGGTTGCCGGCGTCCTCGGTTTCGTCCAACAAAGGGATGGAGATGTCCGTGGTGGTCATGCCAGCTTTGCAGAGATCGCGAAGGGCGGAATCGAAGGCCTTGCGGACGTCCGTGGAGAGGGCATCGAAAAAAAGCTGACGCGGAACGCCCAAGCAAATCTTTCGTGGGTTAGCCCGCAGAGTTGCGGGATTGGATAGATCTGGTTCGCGGCCGACGCGGAAGTAGACCGCGCCAGTGAGAATGGCCACATCGCGAACAGTACGCGCCAACGGGCCGGTGCAATCGAGAAGCGGGGAGAGTGGGACGACACCTTCCGTAGAGATGCGGCCCCAAGTCGGCTTTAGGCCCACCACGCCGCAGAGGGAAGCTGGAATGCGGATTGAACCACCGGTGTCCGTGCCGATGCTGCCGAAGCAGAGGCCGGCGGCGACCGCCGCAGCGGAGCCGCCGCTGGAGCCGCCGGGGATGCGTTGGAGATCCCAGGGATTGCGGACTGGACCATAGTGCGGATTGTTCGAGGTTACGCCGTAGGCGAACTCGTGCATGTTGGTCTTGCCGAGAAGAACGGCGCCGGCTTGTTTCAACGGCGCGACGACAACGGCATCCTCCTTGGGAACAAAATCCTTAAGGATTTTTGAGCCGGCGGTGGTGCGGATACCTTTCGTATAGATGTTGTCTTTCAGCGAAATGGGAATGCCGTGGAGAGGGCCGCGGTCGCGATGGCCTTTGCGGCCGCGGGGCGCGAAGAGTTCCGATTCGGCTTTTTTGGCTTGGGCGAGGGCAAGTTCACTAGTGACAGTGATGTAGGCGTTGAGTTTCGGATTGAGCCGCTCGATGCGGGCGAGCAAGAGCTTGGTCAGCTCGAAGGGAGAAAGTTTACGCGTTCGAAAGAGTTTTCCGATCACGTCGATAGAAGCGAAGGCGAGATCACTGTCGTTCATGCTCAGAAGATTTTCTCCTGATGGCGCAGATTCCCGAAAGTGCCAATATTAGCGATGATGAACGCGATACGGAACTGATTCTCAGCGCGAACCTGTCCGAGGTTGATGCGGCGGTATTCGACGGCCAAGCCGCAGCAGTTGCCGTTGTAACTGAACTGCACGAGTTGGTTTTGCAACGTTTTGTTCTCAAAGTCGTAGCCGACGCCGGTGATGAGGTTAAGGCCTTTGCGCGTTTCGCTGCCGTAGCCGACCAGAGCGCGAATCTGGTTGGCAAGCGGCTGCTGGAAGTTGGTGATGGGCACCGGAGAAGGATTGTCATTCAAGCGAAAGAAGGCAGTGGTGACGAAGAATTCCCGATAGGGTTTTACTTTCAGGAGCGTGCCGATGGTGACAAGCCTTTGGATTTGCGTGTCGTACTGAAGAATCTGCTCGAGATCGTACGGGCCGCCAGGAGTGATCTTGAAATCGCTGAGGATGGGAGACCAGTTGCGCGGGCCGAAGGCGAAAGCGAAGGGGGAGATGGAATCGAGGGCCTGGAAGACGTTGCGCTGGCCGTCAATGATGGCGCCGCCAAAGGTGGGATCAAAGTAGTGTTTCTGGACGATGCGCCAGGAAATGAGCTCTTGAGGCTGGCCGTCTCCGTCTTTGCGGAACAGCCGCTGGGTGATGCCATATTCGAGTTCGCTGGTGTTGGTGAGAGTGGCATCGGAATCGAAATGGATGAAGTCGGCGAAGCGATTGACGCCGGTAACGTAGCGGTAGGTGAGGGCGGGTTCGATGGTGTGCTTGTAGCGGTGGCGCGTCTGGTCTTTTTTCAAGGAGGTGCGGTCGAAGAAGCGTTCGAACGTAGGAGGACGAAGCTCCACGGTGAATTCGCCGGTGTTGCGTTTGATGGAAGCGACGCTGATGTTTCCGGCCGGGTCGAGTGATTGGCCGTAGCTGGTAGTACGGAAAGCGGCGGAAGTGGTCAGGCCGAGCCAGTAGCCCAAATGGATTGGAATGGTGACGCGCGGGGCGAATTCGAAGCGATCGACGAAGTTGGAAGTCTGATTCATCTGATCGCTGCGGTATACCACGCCGGCGAAGGCGTCAAAACCGAAATAGACGGGTGCGTTTTTCCAGGGAGCTTGTTCCACGGAACCCAAGCGGGCTTCGGGCAGATTGCGAAGGGTCACGCTGGTGGCGGGGACGGTGGTGACAACGCCGGTGGGCGAGGTAGTGGTGGTGGGCAGCGTGAGAAAACTTTTGTCGTCGAGACCCGCGAAATTCAGGCTGAAGCCACCGAAATGATTGGTGAGAAAAATGGCGCTGCGCACTTCGGAGTTGATGGCTTCGCCGTAGGAGTCGGCGAAGGCGAGGCGGAAGGTAAGTGAAGAGAGATGGTTGAAGTCGGTGACGAAGCGCCAGCCCCCGGGGAGTTGCGATTGGATTTCCAAGCGCTGCTGTTCGCCGCCTTGCGGGCTGCGCGTGCCGTCCGGGTTGAGGAGGCCGCGGTCGTCCACGCCGAAATAGGTGTACTCGATCGAAGTATTTTCGAAGGGCTTGGCGCGGAAAGTTCCGCGTTCCAGGTAGCCGCGGCGGCTCATGTACTGGAGGCCGAGAGTGGCGTCCATCCACGAAGTGGGGGCGAGATAAAAAGCGTCACCAATGATAAAACCCTTGCGCGAACTTTGTCCGATATCGGGAATGAGAACGCCGGAGGCGCGGACTCTGCGGCCCGCCGGGGCGGTGGCGTAAGGAAGCCAGATGAGGGGCACGCGAAAAAGGCGGAAGTTGGCGTTGATGAGCGCAACGGTTTTATCGAGATGGATGCGGGCGTTGGGGGCGTAGAACTGCCACTTGGGGTGGGAAGGATCGCAAATGGTAATCCAGGCGCTGTGGATGAGGTAAACGTCAGCGGGGAAGCGTTCAACGTCGCGAGCTTCGAAGTAGAGGGGATTATCGGAAAGAAGGAGAGCGGGATTGGGGCGGCGCTCAATCTTGATGGTGCCGCGAACATTGTGAAAGAGGCCATGGCCGGTGCTGACGTTGTAGTGCGCTTCCTCGGCTTCGAGGTGCTCGGTACCGTAATCGAGAAGAACGTGGCCGCTGGCGGCGGCTTCATAGGTTTTGATGTTGTATTCGACGTGATCGGCGCGAAGACGGCTATCGCCGTAATGAATATCCACGTCGCCGTCGGCGGTGGTCAGATCGCCTTTGCGGCTCTGCGTCTTGGCTTCCAGATTTGCGACCCCGCCTTTGGCGGACGGGAAACGGGTTTGCTGAGCGTGGGCGGTGCGTGGCGTGGCGCTGGCCAGCGCGAAAAGCAGCGCTGCCGGGAGTAGAAAGGGGCGGAGCGCGGAATGAGCCCGTGCATGGGGACAGCGATTTACTCGGAACATGCGGTCAATGCAAACAGTTGGATAGCCTAGCATGCGGTCGCAGGGATTTGAAGGCGCGGAGATGACAAGAGTTGCATGCGGAGACGAACCGGAAAAGCAGCCGGGTTTCCGGGGGCATGTAACGAAGAAGTCGCGCCGCGCGTCTGTCATTGCAATGGGTTGGTTTGCCTTTTCAAAACAATTGATGCCGGAATCGGCTAAGCCGGAGTAATATGCCGAGCCTTGCTGACAGGGAGATGGATATGAAGCATACGTGGACGGCTGTGCGGACGTTTCTGGGCTGCGTGATGGTTCTTGGGGCGTGGGCAGTTAGATCTAGCGCTGGTCCTGGGGATCAGCCGACCCCCACCGATAAATTCAAGAATCTGGAATTCCGCGAAATCGGCCCAGCGACGATGGGCGGACGAATTGACGATTTCGCGGTGGTCGAAAGCAATCCGAACATAGTTTACGTGGGCACGGCCTCGGGCGGAGTGTGGAAAACAACGAACAACGGGACAACTTGGGAGCCGATATTCGATAAGGAGAGCGTCTCGACTATCGGAGACATCGCCATTGCGCCGTCGGATCCCGCGGTGGTGTGGGTGGGAACCGGCGAGCCCAACAACCGGCAAAGCTCTTCCTGGGGAGATGGAGCGTACAAGTCGCTCGACGGCGGGAAGACCTGGAAGAGGATGGGGCTGGAGGCCACGCGTCACATCGGCAGGATTGTCATTCATCCAAAGAATCCAGATGTGGTGTACGTGGCAGCGCTCGGGCACTTGTGGGGCGCGAATCCGGAGCGCGGAGTCTATAAGACGTCGGACGGAGGGAAAACGTGGGCGCAGGTCCTGAAGATTAATGACGACACGGGCGTGAGTGACATCGCCATGGACCCGCAGAGTCCCGACACTTTGTATGCCGCGGCGTACGAGCGGCGGCGGACGCCCTTTGGATTTAACGGCGGCGGCCCGGACAGCGCAATTTACAAAACAACAGATGGCGGCACCACTTGGAAAAAATTGACCAAGGGGCTGCCCTATGAGAATGGCGGCGAAACCGGGCGCATTGGTCTGGATATATACCGCAGAGATCCGAACATTGTCTACGCGATCGTGCAGCACGAGAAGGGCGGAACGTACCGCAGCGAAGACAAGGGCGAAACCTGGAAGAAGATGGGTGATACGAATCCGCGACCGTCGTATTACAGCCAGATTCGCATCGACCCAAACAACGACCTCCGGATCTGGGAGCTTGGCGCGCCGATGTTCTATTCCGAGGATGGAGGAAAGACGTTTTCGACGCAGCGCGTGCGGGGAATTCACGGCGACTATCACGCCATGTGGATCGATCCCGCGGATTCGAATCACATGCTAACGGGATCCGATGGCGGAATTCACTGGAGCTATGACGCCGGAAAAACGTGGGACTTCGTCAACACCATTGCCATCGGACAGTTTTATGAAGTGGCACTCGATAACGAGAAGCCGTATCACATCTGCGGCGGGCTGCAGGACAACGGAAGCTGGTGCGGACCGGTTCAGACGCTAACGCGGGACGGGATCGTGAATGAAGACTGGCAGGTGATTCACGGGGGCGACGGCTTCTACGCGGCCATCGACACTGTGGAGCCGTGGATCGTGTACACCGAATCGCAGGACGGCTACATCGATCGCCGCGACATGCGCACGGGACAGATGAGATCGATCCGGCCGGAAGCGAAAGCGGGAGAGCCGCACTATCGATTCCAGTGGAATTCGCCGGTGGCGGTTTCCGCACACGAGCACACTACCGTTTATTACGGCGGAAACTTTCTGTTTAAGTCGACGGACCGCGGAGACAACTGGACTCGCTTGGGCGGGGACTTGACCACGGGCGTGGACCGCAACAAGCTCCAAGTTTTCGGGAAGACTCCGGATAAGAACACCCTGTCGCGACACGACGGCGTGCAGGAATATCCCACCATCACGACGCTCAGTGAATCGCCGTTGACGCCGAATGTATTGTGGGTCGGAACCGATGACGGCAACGTGCAGGTGACCCGCGACGGTGGAAAGACGTGGAAAAACGTGGCGTTAAGAGCGCCTGGAGTGCCAAAGGGAACTTACGTGAGCCGAGTGACGGCATCGAAGACCGGCGAAGGCGCCGCTTTGCTGACGTTCGACGGCCATCGCGGCGGCGATAACAGCGTCTATGTTTTTGCGACGAGCGATTATGGAGAGAACTGGAAAGCCATTCACAACGGGATCCCTGATTCGGCTGGCACCGTTCACGTAGTCCGCGAGCATCCCCGGAATACGAATCTCCTGTTTGCTGGGGCGGAGTTTGGGCTGTGGGTCTCATGGGATCGTGGCGCGAACTGGACAGCGCTGAAAAACAATTTTCCGACGGTGCCGGTAGACGACATCGAAATCCAGGCCCGCGAAAACGACCTGGTGCTTGCTACTCACGGGCGCTCGATTTGGGTTTTTGACGATCTGACCCCCATTGAAAAAATGGATGCGAATGTGGCGGCATCACCGCTGACATTTTTCCCGCCGCGGACAGCGATTACCTGGCACTTGCGCAATCGCCGCTGGAGTGGAGGGCAAAAAGCGTTCACCGCAAAGAACCCGCCGTACGGCGCACTCTTGAGCTACTACCTGAAGGATGCCGTGGCTGCGGAAGCTCCGAAGAAGGACAAAGACGACAAGGAAAAGAAAGACGCGGTTGAAGAGAAGCCCAAGACTGATGGAGGAGAAAAGAAGGAAGGCAAAGTAAAAATAACGGTGGTCGACAAAGACGGGAAAGTAGTTCGCGAAATGGACGGCCCGGGCGCCATGGGAGTCAACCGCACTAACTGGGATTTGCGCGCGAATCCGACGGCGGAGCCGACACCGGAACAACAGGAAGCGATCGCGGCGGGGTTCGGATTTGGCCCGCGCGGGCCATCGGTCGAGCCGGGGGAATACACCATCAAGCTCAAGGCCGGGGACAAAGAAGCTTCCCAAAAAGTCACGGTGGAAGAGGATACGCGCATCGTGATTTCCGCTGCTGACCGCTCGGCGCGCCGCGAAATGATCGACCAGCTCTATCCCATGGCCAAGACCGCGGATAAGGACCGCAAGACAATCGAAGGCATCCAGACGGCTTTGAAGAACGCGCGAGAGCAGTGGAAGAAGGACGCGGGGAAATCCAGCACGACGAAAATCCCGGAGGACATCGTCAAAACCGCCGATGAATTGCAAAAGAAAGTGGATGCCGTGGCCGAAAAGTTCATCCGGGCGCGAGAAGGCTTGGGAAATGCGGGGCCTCCGTTCGAATGGAAACCCGACCCATTGCCGAGTCAAGTGCAAGACCTTCTTGATGACCTGGATGGTTTCGCAGCCGCCCCCAGTGGACACCACAAAGAGAAGCTGGCGGAGCTTTCACCTTTGGTCAGCGATGCTTCGGCGCAGGTCAAGAAGATCTCCGAGGAAGAGCTGCCTGCTCTGAACAAAAAGATGAATGAAGCGGGGATTCCCCATATCGTTCCGGCGCCGGCGCAGTCGCGTGGCGGACGCGGGGGCGAAGAGGAGTCGGACCTATAGGTCAAATTCAGAACCATGCGGCATAGAGACGCTTCCGTGCAGCTTGCGTCTAAGTGCCATAAAAGGGTGTGTCAGCCGGTGAAGCAAAGAGCAAAGGCCAGCCGATTTGGCAGTTCCAATTAAGAGCTTTCAATTGACGGTACGGAGGAAAACGAGCATGAGCGCGAAGCAACCCAGTCTGCGCGGACTCACCGCGTGGTTCGTGGTCTTGGCAATGGTCCTCGGAGTAATTTTCGCAGACGAAATGGCGGTGAATGCCAGCGCAAAACGCCAGGATATCGCGGAGCAGGAGAAGGACAAAAAAGAAGAGAAGAAGGACGACAAGAAGGACGAAAAAAAGGACGAGAAGAAGGGCCTGCCACTGAAGTCGGACCGAAAGGTCGAATTCACGACCGACGAGGGCACCTGGCTATCCCTCGATGTCTCGCCTGACGGAAAGACAATCGCGTTCGAACTGGTCGGTGACATCTATACGCTGCCCATCGAAGGCGGCCAAGCCAAGCTCATTGCCGGCGGGATGTCCTTCGATAGCCAGCCCAGATTTTCCCCGGACGGAAAGTGGATCGCTTTCCTCTCCGACCGAGAGGGCACTGAAAACGTCTGGATAATGCGCTCCGATGGCACCGGTGCGAAGCAAGTTTCGAAGGATCCAAATAGCGATTTCACTTCGCCGAGCTGGGCTCCGGAGGGGAATTACATTTTTGTCTCGAAAGCGCCGTTCGGCATCGGCACAAATGAAATCTGGATGTACCACGTGGACGGCGGAACGGGCGTGCAGATCACAAAGTCGAAGCCCGCGCCCACGACCCGACGCCAGGATCGCCACAATGCCACGGGCGTCGCCGCCTCACCAGACGGAAAGTATCTCTACTATGCCGTGCGCCGCGGACCGTTTTCCTACAACGTGCAGTTTCCGCTATGGCGCATCGCGCGCCGCGACCGCAAGACCGGCGATGAAGACGACATCGTGGATCAGCTCGAGAGCGCGTTCCGCCCAGTAATTTCACCGGATGGAAAACAGCTTCTCTATGTCACGCGCTATGAAACCGAAACCGGGCTTCGCTTGCGCAACCTGGAAACCGGAGAAGATCATTGGGTGAAATACCCCGTCACGCGCGACGACCAGGAATCCCGCTTCACGCGCGATGTTTTCCCGGGATATGCATTTCTCCCCGGCGGTAAAGAAGTTGTTTACAACCAGGATGGCAAGATCAAACGGCTCGATCTAGCCACGGGCGGCGAAAAGTTAATTCCCTTTACCGCGCAGGTTTCGCAAGAGCTCGGACCGAAACTCGATTTCCCCGAAAAAGTGGAGCAAGGGCCGGTGAAAGTGCGGTTGATCATGGATCCGGCGGAATCCCCCGACGGAAAGAAGCTGGTCTTCTCGGCGATGACACACCTCTACACCATGGAACTGCCGTCCGGTACCCCGCAGCGCTTCACGAGTGGCAACGCTCATGAATTCCAACCGGCGTGGTCGCCGGACGGAAAGGCGATCGCCTATGTGACTTGGTCGAGCGAGGGCGGACAGCTCTGGAAAAAATCAGTAAGCGGCGGATCGCCGGCGCTGTTGTCAAAGTCGCTGGCGGTGTACAGCAATCCAGCGTGGTCGCCAGACGGCACGAAAATCGTACTATTGCGTGGCAACGCCTACGATCGCGAAAACAGCACCTTTGACGGTGGACAGACCGCGAATGCCGATCTCGTTTGGATCCCGGCGGACGGCGGCGACGCCAGCTTGATTCTCCCCGCGCGCGGGGCTGGCGGGCCGCACTTCGCACAGGAAAAGGATCGCATTTACGTTTACACGCCGCAGGGCCTTGTTTCCCTGCGGTATGACGGCACCGACCGGCGCACGCACCTTCAAGTCAAAGGGATGGGAGTCTTTGCGGAGGAGCCCGTGCCGGCTGATGACGTGCAGCCCAGCCCCGACGGGCAATGGGTGCTCGCGCATGTGATGAATCAGCTCTATGTGATCGCCATGCCAGTTGTGGGAGGAGAAGCGCCCACGGTCAACGTGAGTTCACCGGTTGTGCCGGTGAAGCGGCTGACGGACATTGGCGCCGACTATTTTGCTTGGGCCGATGGCGGGAAGACCGTGACCTGGGCGGTGGGCGCCAGTCTTTTTCGCGAACCGCTGAGCGCCATCTCCTTCGAACCGCCGAAGGACGAAAAGAAAGAAGGCGATAAGAAAGACGACGACAAGAAATCCGCCGACGCCAAAGACGCGGACAAGAAAGATGCCCCCACGCCATCAGCCGAGGCCAAGAAAGACGAAAAGAAAGAGGAGAAAAAAGAAGAGAAAAAACTCAAGGAGCAGGAGAAGGACGTCCAGGAAATTGCGGTGAATCTGGAAGTTCCCCGGAAAACTCCCAAGGGCACGATCGTGCTCCGTGGCGCCACCGTGGTGACGATGAAGGGTGATGAAGTTCTGAAGAATGCGGACGTGGTCATCGAAAACAACCGCATCAAGAGCGTGGGAGCAAAAGGCAGCGTTCCGGCGGGAGCGAAAGTATTTGAGGTAGGCGGCAAAACGATAGTGCCTGGCTTCGTTGACACCCATGCACACTGGACCGAAATTCGCCGCGGCATACTGGACACGCAGAACTGGTCGTTTCTCGCGAATTTGGCCTATGGCGTCACGGCTGGGCTGGATGTGCAAACGGGCACAAACGACATGTTTGCCTACCAGGATCTCGTCGACAGCGGCGACATTCTCGGTTTGCGTGCATTTTCAACCGGGCCCGGCGTTTTCCAGGACAACAATTTTCAGTCTGTTGAAGAAGTGAAGGGTGTGCTGACGAGGTACAAGAAATATTACGGCACGCACAATATCAAGAGCTACGTGGTGGGCAACCGCAAGCAGCGCCAGTACATGGTGCAAGCTTCGAAAGAGCTGGGAATGATGCCGACGACGGAAGGCGCGCTGGATTTGAAGCTTAACCTGACGCACGTAATCGACGGCTTCCACGGCAACGAACACACTCTGCCGATTACTCCGCTCTACAACGATGTCATCCAGATGTTCGCCAAATCAGGCATCGCGGAAACACCGACGCTCATCGTAAATTACGGCGGCCCGTTCGGCGAGGACTACTGGTTTGAAAACAGCGAAGTACACGACAACGCGAAGCTGAATCATTTCGTGCCGCACCGCGTCCTGGACCAGAGAACCAAGCGCCGGCCAGAATGGTTTCGCAAGGATGAATACGCATTCCCAAAACTTGCCGCGCAAATGGCCAAGCTTGAGCGCGCCGGCGGCCTGGTAGGTGTCGGCAGCCACGGCGAGATGCAAGGCATCGGGTATCACTGGGAAATGTGGATGCTGGCGAGCGGCGGAATGACTCCCCTCGAAGTGATTCGATGCGCCACCGCCAACGGTTCGAAGATTATCGGCAGGCCCGCGGACCTTGGCTCGATCGAGCCCGGCAAACTTGCAGACCTGGTGATCATGGACAAAAGCCCGCTCGAGGACATCCACAACACCAACACGATTCATTGGGTAATGAAAAATGGAGAGCTGTTTGAAGGCGACACGTTGAATGAAGTCTGGCCGGAACAGAAGAAGCTCGAGCCGCTGTGGTTCTGGAACAATTACGACGTTCCTAAAGCCGGCGAACCGCTGAGCTACGGAAAAACCGCCCAACCCTGAGTTTGAATTATCCGATGCAACGGTCGAGGGGAAAACCTCAGTTCGCCCCTCCACTGCTGTCCACCAGTCACAGATTACTTCTCTGTCTTGGCCGCCGCTTTCGTCTGCGTCTCTTGATACCATTCGAACGTGCGAGCCAGGCCGTCTTCGAAAGTTACTTGCGGAGCATAGCCAAGAAATTCCTTAGCCTGCGAAATGTCCGCCTGCGAATCGCGAATGTCTCCATCGCGCGGCGGATCGTATTTTGCTTCCAGGATCTTTCGGGTGATTTTTTCGAGTTCGCGCAAAACCGCATTTAATGAGACGCGTCCACCCACACCGACATTGAACACTTTTCCGGAAACATTTGGAGCTTCACAAGCCAGTAGGTTCGCCTGCACGGCATTTTCCACGTAAGTGAAGTCGCGCGTCTGTTCACCGTCTCCAAAAACAACGGGCTGGGTATCTTCCAGAAACGCGGTGCAAAACTTGGCCAGCACGCCCGAATATGGCGAACTGGGATCCTGCCGCGGGCCAAAAATATTGAAATAGCGCAGCGAGACGTTTTCCAGACCGTAGCAGCGTCCAAACGTCTGTCCGTAAAGCTCGCCGACGAACTTGGTGACGCCGTAAGGCGAAATCGGCTGCGACTGCATGGTCTCGACTTTAGGAAGAGTCGGCGTCTCCCCATAAGCCGAAGACGAAGCTGCGAACACCACCCGCTTCACTTTCAACTCTTTCGCTGCCACCAATACGTTGAGGGTGCCGTCGATATTAATTTTGTTCGTCTCGATGGGGTCCTTCACGGAACGGGGCACAGACGTACGGGCGGCCAGATGCAGCACGTACTCCGCTTCGTGCATGGCCTTGCGCACCACTTCGATATCGGTGATGCTGCCCTTGATGAACGTAATCTTGTTGCGGATTTCGGCCAGATTGTCTTCCTTGCCGGAAGAAAGGTCGTCGAGCACGACCACGCTATGGCCGCGGCGGACGAGTTCGTCCACCGTGTTTGAGCCGATAAAACCGGCGCCGCCCGTGACGAGGTAGCGCATTCAGGAAATCCTCCTAAACTCTCGCGGCCGCCATGCGGCCGGGGATCATGTCTGCCACCGCTGCAGTTGACGCAAGCCAGGGAAAGACGCCCGGCCCGCGTTTTGATACGCTCATAGTTCGCGGCGCGCCGGCGAAGAGAGCCGGAAGATTTCCGCGTACAGCAAGCTATTGTACGACGGAAGGCTGGCGAGCAAACTTTTGATTCCAGGGAGCGTCACACAAAAAGCATGAGCCGGAAAACGATAGTGGGTCTCGCCGCATTTGCCGCCCTGGGTTTTGGCGCGACAGCGTTTTACTGGCTGCATGCGCGCGGACAGCAGCTTCCGCCTGAAGTTGCATCGGCGGAGCCGCCCGGCTATCGAGAAGCGCCTCCAGTGGAAAAGCCCGGAAGCGCGCCGAGCGCGAAGTCGACCGCACCAGTAGTGCGGGCTGAAGCGAAAAAGGCAGTGCCTCCGGTAGATACCGGACTACCTTTGCGGTCCGGCGAAGTTCTCGAATATTCCGCCAACGTTTCCAATCTCAACAATGTGGCCACTTTGAAGCTGCAGGTTGCCGGCCACGGCAATTTCCTGGGGAAGAGCACCTGGCATTTGAAAGCTTTCGCGCACACGGAGAATCCGTTGCGCATGGTTTTTGAGCTGGATGATCAGTTCGATTCCTACAGCGATGCCGGCACACTCGCGAGTTTGCAGTACGAGATGCACTTGAGCGAGCGCGGCCAGAAAGTGGAGTCCGTCCAGCGCATGAGCGCGACCGGCAAGGAGCCCGCGTCGCCGGAGGCCACCGAAACGCGCGTGTTTCCGGGGACACGCGATCCCCTCGGCATGATGCAGTACTTGCGTAATGTCGATTGGACAAAGACTTCCGAAGTGCGCAGCCCGGTCTACGACGGACACAAGCTCTATGACCTTCGCGCGAAACTCGCGCTCCGTTCCGAGGCCGTCACCGTTCCCGCGGGCGATTTCACCGCTTCAAAAATCGCCATTCGCATCTTTGAGGATGGCGTCGAGAAAAAAGACGCCTCTTTCGCACTCTACCTGGCGAACGACGCCGCCCGCACACCGGTACTACTCGAAGCTGTTATGCCTTTCGCAACAGCCCGCGTCGAACTGCTGAACTCCAAGTAGTCTGGCTTGGCGTGTACTCTGACTCTTGTCGTGAAGGCAGTCCGTGCTGCTGCTTATCCACACACCAACTGTTCGATGAGGCTGCAAGCGATGTGACCGATAGTGATGTGGCATTCCTGAATGCGCTGGGCGTCATTCGAGGGAACATTCAAGAGAAGATCAACTTTGCTGGCGAGCTGCCCACCCGTTTCTCCCGTAAACGCTGCGAGAAAGGCGCCTCGAGCGCGCCCGGCTTCCACTCCGCGCATGATGTTGGGGCTATTGCCGCTTGTAGAGAGGGCTACAAGGATATCGTTGCGTGCGACCAAGGATTCAATCTGACGGGAAAAGATTCGTTCGAATCCGTAGTCGTTGCCTGCCGCGGTCAAAACTGAAGGATTGGTAGTGAGTGCCAGGGCTGCCAAGCCGGGGCGTTCCGTTCGCAGCCGTACTACCAGTTCCGCGGCGAGATGCAGTGCGTCAGCGGCGCTTCCGCCGTTTCCAAAGAAAACGATTTTGCCGCCTGTGCGCAGGGCGGCGGCGGATTTTTCGGCAAATTGGGCAATCCGGCCGATCAGTTCATCGGAAAAACTTTGTTTGACGCGAGCGCTTTCCTCGAGCTGGCGGCGAATTTCTTCGGCAGACGAGGTCATTGCTGCCTAGCAAAGCACGATTTTTTCGCGGTGGCGTACCACGCGGCGGGTGGCGTTGCGCGTGTCGATCACCAGTTTCGAGGCATCGGCGATTGCGGCATAGTCGTAGCTCGAATGGTCGGTGGCGATAATCACGGCGTCGTAGCTTCCCAGCGTTTGCGGATTCAGCGGCACCGATTTCATGCCCTCGTAATTGAAGTGCCGCATCTTGTGCAGTTGCGGGAAATAGGGATCGTTGTAGTCGAGAACCGCGCCGCGCTGCTGGAGAAGTTGCATGATTTTCAGCGTCGGCGATTCGCGCAGGTCGTCCACGTCTTTCTTGTACGCCACGCCGAGCACCAGAATCTTCGAACCTTTCATGCTTTTCTTGTGATCGTTTAGCGCATTGGCGACGGCGTTGACCACATGGTAGGGCATTTCCGTATTGACTTCGCCGGCCAACTCGATGAAACGCGTCGAAAAATCATATTCACGGGCCTTCCAGGAAAGATAGTAAGGGTCCACGGGGATGCAGTGACCGCCCAGTCCGGGCCCTGGATAAAACGGCATGTAGCCGAAAGGTTTCGTCGCGGCCGCGTCAATCACTTCCCAGATGTCGATGTTCATGCGCAGGCTGAGTTGCTTGAGCTCGTTAACCAGCGCGATGTTCACGCAGCGGAAAATATTTTCGAGCAGTTTGGCCATTTCCGCGGCGCGGGTCGAGCTCACCGGAACCACGCGGGCAACCACCTGTGTGTAGAGCGCTAGTGCCGCGCGCCCGCTTGGCGGGTTCAATCCGCCAACAACCTTGGGAATTTGCGCCAGACCAAACTGTTTGTTTCCTGGATCCTCCCGCTCGGGCGAAAACGCCAGGTAGAAATCGCACGCCATATTTTCATTTTCCGGCCCGGAAGCGATGGCGCAGCGTAGTCCGCTCTTTTCAAGAATGGGCAGGACCAATTCCTCCGTTGTGCCCGGATACGTTGTGGACTCGAGAACGACCAACTGCCCCTTCTGCAGATGCGGATAAATCGAAATGGCGGTCTGTTCAACGTAGCTGAGATCTGGTTCGCGCCGCTCATCCAGTGGCGTTGGAACGCAGATGAGAATGGCGTCAACATCTTTCAGTTTCGCGAAATCATTGGTGGCGCTAAAGTGCCTACTGTTCACGAACTGCTGAATTTTGTTCTGAGGAATGTGCTCGATGTAAGACTTGCCAGCATTGAGCATCGTCACCTTGGTGGGATCAACATCAAATCCGGTGACTTTGTGTCCCGCTTCGGCGAAGCGCAGCGCCAGCGGCAGGCCCACGTAGCCGCATCCAATAATCCCCACTTTGAGCTGGGCGCCTTTGAAAAACTCGGGTTTCCGGTCGATGGGCATGAGTTCCGTCGCACTCCTCTTTTATGTCTGACCCCAATCCAATGCGGGTCGAAAAATTCACGTTTTCAGGGATACGGCGTTGCCGGCGTTCGTATAACCACCAGCAGGCCACAGGGCCGACGTGACAGAGACAAGTAAATATAACAGGTTCCGCGCAAACAAAAAAAGCGGCCCATTTTTCGGTGTTACAGCTTGTTCAACGGAGGGTTGCCGCCAGACGCGGGAGGGTGGAAGATAGTGGGGCTTGATTTGAACTAGCGACGCGATACGCTTAGAGCCGTCCTGTCACCATGACATTGATCGTTCTTCTTCTGGGACTTTGTGTTGGCGTACTGGTGGGCCTCCTCGGCATCGGAGGCGGCGTAGTTCTTGTGCCGGCCATGGTCTACCTCTTGCACATGGACCAGCACATGGCGCAAGGCACTTCGCTGTTCATTCTGCTGCCACCCATCGGACTCGGCGCCTTGCACGAATACTGGAAGCAGGGGCAAGTGGATTTGCGCGCCGGAGTTTTGTGTGCGCTGGGAATGCTCTTCGGAGGTTATGCAGGAAGCTTGATTGCGCTCCCCATGCCTTCGCGCCACCTAAAAGGGGGATTCGGTTGTTTCCTTATGCTGGCGGCGTTCCTACTCTGGAGAAAGACGAAGGGCGATTCGAATAGGGCCGCGGCAGGCAGCGGCCAGGTGAAAGTCCGTGCCTGAGGGGATAGGCCGTAGCGCGGGAATCTTCGCCGTCGCGTGTGTGTGCGGAGTTGCCTCCGGCATGTTTGGCATTGGCGGCGGCGTGCTTCTCGTGCCGCTCTTGGCGCTGTTGTTTGCTTTCGGGCAGCACCGCGCGCAGGGAACTTCGTTGATCGCGCTCATACCGCCCACCGGCGTGCTGGCGCTGCTGGCTTATTCGAAAGAGGGATTCGTCTCCTGGAAAACGGGATTGCTGCTGATCCCCGGCGTTTTCGTGGGTGGCATCGCCGGTGGGAAAATTGCCAGGTGGATCAGTCCCCAGCTGATGCGCCAGATTTTCGCCGGAATACTTTTTGTGCTCGGCGCGTTGCAAGCGTTCAGTGCCTGGTGGCGCTAAGGACGGTTCATTCGAATGGTGGATCTACATTGCCATATACTTCCGAGTCTGGATGATGGTGCAGCCAACATGGAAGAATCCGTGGCCATGGCGGAATCGGCGATTGCCGACGGAATTACGCACGTTGTGGCTACTCCACACTCCAGCAGCCAATACCACTTTGATTTCGCGCACGTGCGTGAGCTCCGTGATGAACTTCAATACAAGTTCGGCGACAAACTGCAGATTGCGACGGGCTGTGATTTTCACTTGAATCCGGAAAATCTCTTGTCGTTGCGCAAGGATCCCTGGCCGTATTGCATCAACCAGCGCGATTTCCTGCTGGTGGAGTTCAACGAATTTTCGATTCCTCCTTCGATGGACCAGACGCTGCACGCGATCCAGCTAGCCGGACTGCGGCCGATCATCACGCATCCAGAGCGCAACGGCATTATGCGCTCGCGGCCGGAACGACTGAAAAAATGGGTGCGGCAGGGCTGCTTCGCGCAAGTGACCGGAGGCGCGCTGACCGGGGGCTTCGGCGCCAGCGCGCAGCAGGCTGCTCTGCGCTGGATCGGCGAAGGCCTGATCCATTTCGTGGCCAGTGATGCGCACAACACGCGCACGCGGCCGCTTCGTCTGCAATCTGCCTATAACGTGGTTGTCGATCAGTTTGGGCAGGAAAAGGCGCGTGCGCTCTTTCAAGACAATCCACTTGCGGCTTTCGAGGGGCGAGAGTTGCCGCACGTTCCAGAACTGGCAGATGAATTGCTCCCGCCGCGACGAAAGCGTTTTTTCTTTTTCTGAGGATTTCTTTTTATTGCAGTAACGGCCTCGCTGGCGTTTTCGCGGTGAAGCGATGGTGGCTGTCGAAAAAGCGGGAGCTAGCTCCCGCACTCCAAGGTCAGCGAGCGGGATGCACGGGCAGGCCGGCCCACGCGTTCAACACGCCCAGGGCTTCGCGAACCACATCGAGTGCGTCGCTGGTGGTGCGCCACCAGTGGCGGGGATCGAAAGAGTCGCCGGTCGCGGCGCGCACGATGGCGCGGCCCGGGCCCGGAGCGAGCCTGCGCCAGAGCAGACGGGTGCGGCGCGTATGAGCTTTTGTGGTGACGATAATTATAACTTCGCCCTTACCGCGGGTGAGAGCAGCTGCGGCGACTTTGATCTCGTCAGCGGTATTCAGGATCGGAGGCTGCAGGACGTGAATTGCCTCCGGGGGCACGCCTTCATGGATCAAAACGAGCTTGTTGTAATAGTCTTCGCCGGTGAAGGGTATGCCCATCTCCGCCAAAGTCTCAGCGGGCTCCAAGGAGTGGGTTAGCCAAATTTCAGGGGCGTACCCTTCGCGATAGAGTTTTCCCGCTTCAATAGCGCGCGCCGGCATCGCACCGCTGAGCACAACAATCGCTCTGGCTTTCTCGAGAGGGTCCTCCATTACCAGCCAGCGGCCGATGCCGAAGAAAATCACAGCGGCAACGACTACGCAGCAGCCGCCGATGGCCAAGAGAACGCGCCGTGTGCGAGACCGCGGCCGGGTAATCGAATCGGGACTGCCCTGAATTGGCATTGGAGAACCCGCGCATGCTAAGCATCCTGGTCGAGGCGCCGCATGTCAACCGGTCACGAACGAGGTAATCGAAATATGGATTGCACTTGCCGACGAACCAGGAAGCGCGTGCGTTGCCTGCATTGAGGGCCTGGGGTAAACTCCATCGCAAGTGGCGGAAACTTCTTCCATGGTCGGTCGCACGATCTCCCACTACACCGTGCTGGAAAAACTTGGTGGCGGAGGTATGGGCGTTGTCTATAAGGCCAAAGACGCGCGCCTTGGCCGGTATGTGGCACTGAAGTTTCTTCCTGAACATATCTCCCGAGGCTCTGAAGCGATCGAGAGATTCCGTCGCGAGGCGCGCGCGGCCTCCTCCCTGAATCATCCGAACATTTGCACCATTTATGACATAGGTGAATTCGAGGGGCGCCCGTTCATCGCCATGGAGCTGTTGGAGGGCCAGACCCTCAAGAATCGCATTGCGAAGAAGTCCGTGCCTCTCGCTGAACTTCTGGATCTCGGTATTCAAATTACGCATGGGCTTGAAGCCGCCCACGCCAAGGGAATCGTGCACCGGGATATCAAGCCGGCAAACATTTTCCTGGTGCAGGGAAGCACGGCCAAAATACTAGATTTCGGATTGGCGAAATTGGCCGCAGGCCGGCTGCCTGAAATGGAATCTGCAGGCGAGTCGTCCGAGTCCACACCTGTGTACTTGGTGGAAGACGAGCTGGTCACAAACCCAGGGAGCTCGATGGGTACTGTTGCGTACATGTCGCCGGAACAGGCGCGCGGGGAACCGCTGGACGTGCGCACAGACTTGTTTTCGCTTGGTGTGGTGCTTTATGAGATGGCCACGGGAGTGCTTCCATTTCCGGGCGCGACGATTGCTTTGATTTTCGAAGGTGTCCTGCATTACACGGCGACTCCGGCGACGAGGGTCAATCCCGGCCTGCCTCAGGCCATGGAAAATATCCTTTCTAAAGTGCTGGAGAAAGATACAGAGCTCCGGTACCAGACTGCCGGTGAGCTCAGCACCGACTTGAAGCGTTTGAAGCGCGACCTGGAATCCGGCCAGTCGAATGCATCTGCGGTGCGAGCGGGCGCGCATGAAGAGGAGCGCGCAACGGATGCGCGTCGCGGATGGCGCACCTGGGCAATAGTGGCTGGCTGCGCCGTGATAGCCGTGACAGCGATTACCGGGTATTTCTCAGTGCGCCCGGCAGTACCGCCGCGCGTGCTGCGAACTGTCCAGCTCACCAACACGAATCGGCCCAAATCGGGAGTGGTGACGGACGGATCCAGGCTCTATTTCGTCGACGGCCAAGCGGGCCTTTCCCAGGTTTCCGTGGCGGGTGGTGAGACAGTACCGGTGCCGACTTCTTTGGAGGACACCGGCTTCTCAAACATTTTTGATATTGCGCCGGATGGGCCTGCACTCTTGATGAATACGGCGCGAGGCACCATGCTCGACGGTCCTCTCTGGACCGTGCCCGTGCTGGGCGGCACTCCGCGTCGATTGGGAAATCTCGAGGGCCACGCCGGAGCTTGGTCGCCAGACCGAAAGAGAATTGCTTTCAGCAAGGGCAACGAAATATTTTTGGCGAAGAGCGACGGCAGCGAACCAAGCCGGCTCTTGATCACCGATGGAACGACCAACGACATTAGCTGGTCGCACGACGGATCGTTTTTGCGGTTCACGCTGAACGATCCGCATACCAATGAACGCTCCATCTGGCAAGCTACGGCGGACGGCGACAATCTTCATCCGTTGCTCCCAGGGTGGAACAGCACACACAACGAATGCTGCGGCAACTGGACGCCGGACGGAAGGTATTTCGTTTTCCAAGCGTCGCGCGACGGGACGGCAAACTTGTGGGCCCTCCGCGAACGTGGCGGCCTTTTCGTCTCCAACCACCCAGCGCCGGTGCAACTGACGACGGGACCGATGAATGTCGGCAATCCCGTGCCGAGCCGCGATGGCAACAAACTCTTCGCGCAAGGCTGGCAGCCGCGGGGGGAATTGGTTCGCTACGATGCGAAATCCAGGGTATACGTTCCGTACCTTTTGGGAATCTCGGCGATGGGGCTGGACTTCTCGCGCGATGGCCAGTGGGTCGCATACAACGACGGCACCGATGGCACGATGTGGAGAAGCAAAATCGATGGAACGCAAAAGCTGCAACTGGTTTTCCCGCCGATGTTGGCTTACTTGCCGAGGTGGTCTCCGGATGGCAAGAAGATCGCGTTCTTTGGCCATCCAGTTGGCGAACCGTGGCAAATCTACGCCGTTCCCGCCGAGGGAGGCGCGCCCGAACTGATCTATCGCAACGGGATGAACCTGGCGGACCCCAGTTGGTCGCCAGACGGAAAATCGCTGGCCTTCGGAGAAAATTCACTGAACAACCAGGGGTCAGCCGTATTTGTAATGGACCTGAACACGCGAAAACCGGCCAAGCTGCCCGGGTCCGATGGACTCTATTCTCCCCGTTGGTCCCCCGATGGACGATTCATCGCGGCGATTCCGCTGGATTCGCTGAAGTTGATGCTTTTTGAAATCGCGACGCAGAAATGGACAGAGCTCGCGAGGATATTCGTAGCGTACCCAACATGGTCTCGAGACGGGCGGTATTTGTATTTTAACGGGGCTGCTGACAACCAAGAGGGCTACTACCGCGTGCAAATCACTGACCACAAGCTCGAGCGGCTCTTCAGCATGAAAGGATTCCAGGCGGCGGGAGGAGCGTTCGGAAACTGGACCGGCCTTGGCCCGGACGAGACTCCGCTGTTAGTGCGCGACGCCAGCATCCAGGAAATCTACGTTTTGGATTGGGAGACGCCTTAGCCGAAAGCAACTTGCCTTAATGCTTGTCGGCCTCGGTCAAAGCTAGCACGGCGTAAGCAGTGGCCGCGTCATTCATGAAGAGCGCCGTGTCCGGGCTTAGGTGATGTTCCTTGTTGTTGTTCAAGGAGGAGGACGGCCAGTTACCTTCCGTCTTGCTCTGATTTGCCGCTAGCCACGCGAGCGCGCGCTCGTGTTGGTGATTGTCCCCTTGGGTGCCCGCTAGTTGCAGCGCGAAAGTGATCAAGCCGGTGGCATATCCATCGCTCTTCGTTTCTTGTGGTGTGCCATCGTGCCGTTTCCATTCCCCCGAGAGTGCTGACAAGCTCCAGCCGCCGTCCGGTAGCTGCTTGCTCAGAAGTTCCGTGACGATCGCTTTTTGCTTTTCCGATTCGAGGAGCCCGGGCACTTTCGCCGAAGCCCACAAGAGAACAGCGCGATTGATGGTCGTCTGCGTGGCGCACTCGCGGTTCAAGTATTCACCAAGCAACTTGAAGTTATTTTGAATTTCAGGTTTGGCGCGATAATTTCCGGGAGCCGTGCCTACGGCGAGGGCGGCAAGAATGGCTCCATAAAAGTCGGAGTCGTCCGCTTCCCAAGGCTCATTAGCAAAGCGCAGCCACAGCCATGCGCCTTTCTTGTCTCCTGTGGTTTGCTGTTCCGACCACATGTTGTCGAGTGCGATGCGCGTTTCGTCGCTCAGTTTGCCGTTCTGCGCGTCATTGCTAGCCAGAATCAGCGCATTGAGAACGGATTCCGTGCCGCGAGACTCCACGGTCTTGTACGCGCCGCGATCAGCGTCGCTGTAGAACGGCGCCACTTCTTTCCAAAGCCGCACGCGCTTGGTGACGTTATCCAACAGTCTGCGTTCATTTGCGGAAAGGGCTGTTTCGGCGAGTGGCTTACGAAGAGCGGACCGCGAAAGCGCGTAGGGCACCGCAGTGTGGCAAGACACGCAAAATGTTTCGTGATCACGTGCAGACTTTGGCCATTCCATCCACCAGCTTGCCCTGCGATCGAGATAAGCGGCCGCGGCTTTTTGATCCCAGGAGTTGGCCGTGCTCGATCCTGTGCTCCGCGAGACCGCAAGGCCTCCCACTGCGAGGCACGTGGTCAGCACCGCTATTCGCTGCAAGGCAGCACTCATAGGGATATTCTTCCCGCCTGCAATTTCAGAGCAGGACTCGCACCCAGTTCATGAAGGGCACGGAACTTCAGTCCGCGGGGAAAAGGTTACCACGAACGCTGTCCCGCGCCCCGGACTGTCCGTTCGTTTGGATGTTCCACGGCGGTCGGGCTACACTGTCCAATTGATTTTTCGTGGGAGGGTGCATGCGTGCAGTAGTCACTGGCGGGGCGGGATTTCTGGGGTCGCACCTCTGCGACAAGCTGCTCGCCGAAGGGTGGGATGTGCTGGCGGTGGACAACTTCATCACCGGCGCGAAGGGCAACCTGAGCCATCTCTCGAAGAATAGTAAGTTCAAGTTTCAAAAGGCGGATGTGAGCAAGCCGCTGAAAGTGGCGGGAAAAGTGGGTTACGTGTTGCACTTTGCTTCGCCGGCAAGCCCGCCTGACTACCTGAAGCATCCCATCGAAACGATGATGGTGGGTTCCGTGGGCACGCAGAACGCACTGGAGCTGGCGCTCAAAAAGAATGCCAAGTTCTTTCTTGCATCCACCAGCGAATGCTACGGTGATCCGGAAGTTTCTCCGCAACATGAAGAATACTGGGGACACGTCAATCCCATCGGGCCGCGCGGCGTGTACGACGAGGCCAAGCGCTTTTCCGAAGCCATGACTATGGCTTACTACCGCTATCACAAAGTAGATACGCACATCGTGCGAATTTTCAATACCTATGGACCGCGGATGCGGTTGAATGATGGGCGAGCACTACCAAACTTCGTTTATCAGGCGCTGAGCGGCAAACCCTTGACGATTTACGGAGACGGAAAACAGACGCGCAGTTTCTGCTACGTCTCGGACCTGGTTGACGGAATTTACCGGCTCATGATGTCGAAGGAGCATTTGCCGACAAACGTCGGGAATCCTCAGGAGATCACAATCCTGGAGTTCGCGGAACATATCCGCAAACATTTTGAAAATCAGCCTCCGATTGTTTTTGAGGAATTGCCGCAGGACGATCCGAAACGCCGCTGCCCAGACATCACCAAGGCAAAGCGCATTTTGAAGTGGGAGCCCAAAGTGGGTTTGGAAGAGGGGCTAAAGCTAACGCTGGCCTACTTTAAAGAGGTCTATAAAAAGAGATAAGAAATCAGAAAAGTGGCATTGGAAATGGAGATACCAGCTCGGGACATTTGACTTGGAAATCCGCCATTCTCGCAAGTAGCGCGAAGGCTACTCGCGACCGAAGGAGTAGTACTCGAAGCCTTTTTCGCGCATGGCTTGAGGCGTGTAGAGATTTCGGCCGTCGATGACCAGCTTGCGCGCCATGATTTTCCCGGCGCGATCCCAATCCAGCTTGCGGAACACATCCCACTCGGTGCAAACGAGAGCGGCATCGGCGTTTTCCAAAGCCTGGTACGCGTCTTCGTGATAGTGGACTTGCGGGAATTGCACTTTGGTGCGCGGCATGCCTTCGGGATCCGTTGCATGAACGACCGCACCTTCTTCGAGCAGGCGCTTGAGGACTTCCAGCGCGGGCGCGAAGCGAATGTCGTCGGTGTTGGCTTTGAACGCCAGTCCCAGGACGGCCACGTGCTTGCCTTTCACCACCCAAAGTGCCTGACGGATTTTTTCAAAATAGCGATCGATGCGCTGCTTGTTGACCCGTTCGGTGGCTTTCAAAATGTCGAAGTCAACTCCGACAGAAGCAGACAAGTGAATGAACGCCTGCACGTCCTTCGGGAAACAGAAACCGCCATAGCCAAGACCGGCTTTCAGGAATTGGCCGCCGATCCGCGGGTCGAGCCCCATGGCATGGGTGACTTCCTCAACGTTTGCCCCTATTTTTTCGCAGAGATCGGCAATCACGTTGGCATAGCTGATCTTCAGCGCCAGGAAGGAATTTGAGGCGTGCTTGATAAGCTCAGCGCTGTTGATGGTGGTGACGAGGAATTCCGCCTTGTGGCCCGGAGGGCACGTTCCGTTATGGACGGGGCAGCGGAAACTCTTCTCAAGAATGGGGCGGTAGATTTCGCGCAGTTCCGCGGCCGAAGAAGGATCCTCGACACCAACAACGATGCGGTCCGGGTGGAAAAAATCAAAAACTGCGGTGCCTTCCCGAAGAAATTCAGGATTGGAGGCCACCCGATGCTTCACGTTGGTGTTTTTGGAATAGGCGGCCAGGGCGCGGCTGAGTTCGAGGCCCGTGCGCGCGGGAACTGTGCTTTTTTCCACGACCAGTTTGGACGTCTTGGCTTCGGCGGCGATTTGCCTGGCCACGTTGTCGATCGCCGAAAGGTCCGCTTCGCCAGAATCTTTCGGCGGCGTGCCCACACAAATAAAAATGGCGTCGCCGGCGCGGATGGCCTCAACAGCATCGGCTGTATAAGAGATCCGTCCGGCCTTGCGAGCGGACGCTAGAATCTCGTCGAGATGATGTTCGTAGATCGGAACGCCGCCGGCATTGAGCTTGGCGATGCGTTCGCGATCGATGTCTGTACAAACCACTTCATGCCCAGCTTCCGCAAGGCAAGCTCCGGTAACGAGACCCACGTATCCACAACCGATGACGGAAAGACGCAAGAAGAACTCTCCCTGAGATGAGATTCGGGAGGCGCAAACACCGCCCGCCGCTGATTGGCAACTCCTTATTTTGACCCATTCACCGTGAGGAACAAAGCCTCCCCTTGCTGAATGTACCCAATAGTCTCCCGGATCTGTCACGGCGAGCCCCGCCAAGGCGCAAGGTCGATTCGGCGATCCGAGTTTCGATGCTTCTCTTCAGAAGTTTTATGCCGATGATACTTCCGGCCGGAGCTATTCGTTCGACATCTTCTAGGCGGGTATGTTCACGCCGGCGAACAGAGCAGCGGGTGGGTCTCGAGGCTACGATCGTTCTGATTTTCCCATCAGTAAGCCGCGCAGCCCAAGAAGCACCAGCCGTGGCTGTCGGCGCACCACGTTCCACAACAAGCGCGTGGACTCATCGCGATTGATTTCGCCAAGCGACTGGCGCGTCGAAGCATCCAACAAATCCACTAGTTGTGAATAATCTTTCTGCTCGAAATGATGCAGCGCGCGGCGAATCAGCCAATGCGTTCTCAATTCACGCCGCAAGGCCGTAAGTTCGCGGCTCCTTCCATTTTGCAAAAGCGCCTGCGAAACGCCGAGCGCTCCTCGAAAACCGGTAACGATCCCACCGACGGTCGAAACTTTCACCTGCGCTGCCGCGTCACCCACCAGATAAACTTCGCCGTTCCCGATTTGCCGCCGCACCGGCACCCACCCGCGATACACCGGAATGCGCGCGCCCTGCCATTCGAGTGGCTCCATGTGCTTTTTTTCGAGGAAGCGTTCAAAGCAGCGCTTCGTGTCGCCCCCGTGCTCGCCAATAACGCCCAGCGCTCCGCGTTCCGCCGATTCGGGGATCAACCAGTAAAAGTACGGCGTATCATCCGGCACGAACCAAACACGCGTCGTATCCGGCGGACAGTCTTTCGGCAGCCGCACGATGGCTTGCACCAGCGGCACGGTTTCGATCGGAGGCCAGCCGGAAGCGCGTGCCACGCGGCTCGCCGCTCCATCTGCCCCAACCACGCTGTCCGCGTGCAACTCTTCGCGCTTGCCGCCGGATTCGACCTCCAGCCGCAATCCGCGCGCATTCGGGCCGATTCCCAGGAAACGCGTGTCGTACGACAGCGTGGCACCAGCTTGCTGAGCCTCCCGGGCAAGCGCGGGGATCAAGCGCGACCGCTCAATAATAAGGTCAGGTTTGTTTAGCGCCACCTGGGCCGAACGGCCGTCCGTGAACAGCTCAAAACGTCGAATTTCATTGATGATGCTTTCGCGGGCGGAATCTCCCATCTGGTGGCGGAAATGATCCGTAACGATCAGCGTCCGCGGCGCAGGCTCGAATTGCGGTTTTGATTCCAGCACGCGCACTCGCCGGCCACCGCGGGCCACGCTCGCGGCGGTGAAGAGTCCTGCCGCGGATCCGCCGACGACGATAACTTCCCGATCGCCTCGCACTGCCTGATTTTGTGCTTCTGTCTTTCCCACAGTTTTCGCGCTTCCCAAAGACGTGCCACCCCCCACGGTTCTACACATCAGGGGTCCCACACCAAGAAATTTAACTGCTTTCCCGCTCGACCCGTGGGAGTTGCTCGATGTATGAGTGAAAGGGTGCTCGTCAAGTATAGCGAATCCACTACCGAGGGCCAACACACGGAAAGTTGACAGACCAGAATTGAAGGAGGCTTTCGACTCGTCTACTTTAGGAGGCCGCCGAGGTTTTGCGCACCTGGCGTTCATAAGGCGCGCGCTCGAGATAGACGACACCCGCAAGAATAATACCGAGGGCTCCCGCCCCAACTAAAATTCCTACTCTCGCGGAGAGATAACTCACCAGCACGGCGGCGCCGCCGCCGATGGCGCCAAGCAGATATAGCGTCAGGACTGCGCCGCGATGGCCGAGGCCGAGATTGGAGAGGCGGTGTGCGGCATGGTCCTTCCCCGGCGTCGCGAAAGGCAGCAGCCCACGCCGCGAACGGGAAATCGTAACCAGCGTCGTATCAAAAATCGTTACGCCCAGAATCAAAATCGGCGCCAGCCACGCGGAAAAGTGATTGACGTTTTCCATGCGCAGCTTCAGACCCAGCGTCGCCATTAGATATCCGAGAAACATGGCGCCGCCGTCGCCCATGAAAATCTTCGCCGGTTTGAAATTCCAGCGGAGAAATCCCGTGGCTGCTCCGAGAACCGCGGCGGCCAGAGTGGTGACGAGGGTCTGGCCGCTCAAGTAGGCGAGCATCGCGAAAAAAACGGAGGCCATTGCCGCAACGCCGGCGCACAACCCGTCCATGTGATCGAGAATGCTGAACGACGCGGTAATTCCCACGACCCAAACCACCGTGAGGAGCGCGTCCAGAAAATCACCGCCGCGCCCGCCCACCAGCACGCTGAAGACCTGCGCGCGAATTCCACTGACCAGCAGTATCGCCGCCGCCAGCGGCATGCCTACAAATAGCTTGATCTGGTGATGGAGCAGCCCGCGGTCATCCAAGATGCCAACCGCCGCGACGAGCGTCGCGCCAATTAGAATACCCACGATCTGGGCGCGCGCCGGTCCGTTAAACGCAAAAAGCACGGCGATCACCACCGCGGCATACATTGCCAGGCCCCCTAGAAGCGGGATCGGGGTTAGATGCACTTTGCGAGGTCCGGGCAGATCGACCATTCCCACGCGCAAAGCGAGCGCACGTACGGGAACCACCAGCGCCAGGGATGCAAACAGTGCAATGAAAAAAGCGAGCAGGCCTGCGGCCATGCAACCTCGTTTGTCAGGTGAGCCGAATCCAGCCTGGCTGATACGGCCGGTGTCTTACCTGATTCTCGCCGGGTTGGGGACCCGGCTCCCAAGTCAAGTCGACAAATGGCTGCCCCACGCAGCCTAAACACAATACTGCGATTTTAGTTTCCCTTCAATCGCCAACACGAGAAGAAGTGATTGGTGGGCAGGGCGGCAAGGGAAGATGTGCTTGAGAGAAGGGAACAGTCTTCAGATCGAGAGTCTGTCTGCGGTCGTTGGGGTGGCTTGATTCTTGATTTCTTAATTGCTCGTTAGCTGGCCGATGATTTCCACGAATTTTTCCAATTCCTTTGCTCTGTCATAATCGGGAGCAGCAGCCCTCGCCGCCTCGCCCATGGCTTTCACCTTGGCTGGATCGGAGGCCACCGTGCGCACCGCGTTCGCAACCTCCGCTGGACTGTCCGGATCCGCTGCAATCGCGAAGCCGCGCCGAACTCCTAGCGACACCACGTCTGTCTCTCCCGGCGCCACAGCTACGATGGGTTTTCCCGCGGCCAGAATCCCGTACATCTTGCTGGGCACCACCACGCCTTCCAGTCCGCGCTTTACCGTGATGACATGAGCATCGGCGGCCGCGAGCACTGATGATATTTTGCTCGCTGGGAAAAAATCCAAAAATCGGATATTGCCGGAACCCGCGGCCGCCGCTTCGATTTGCGAGCGCTGCGCGCCATCACCGACGAACACCAGCCCTACACCTTCCTTCGCAAGGCTGCGTGCTGCAGCCACCAGCGTGTTCCATGCCCCGTAGAAGCCAAGATTTCCCGCGTGCACCAGAACAAACGAAAAACTCCCTCGGATCGTGCGGATAACCTCGGGATCGGCGGCGGGAAGAAGCGCATTTTGCGGAAGCATTTCGGTTCCATCGCGGACGATCGCCACCCGGGCCGGGTCTACGCCTTTTCCTACTATTCGCGCGCGCATGTCCTCCCCAAGAACAATCACGCGCTCGGCTCGCCGCAGCGCCCAGCGATGGAGTTTTTCCCAGATTCTCGCGAGCCGGCCAGGCTCGACGATCGCGCCGCCCACCGCCATATCCGGATACATGTCTCGAATGTTGTAGACGTACGGCCTGCCTTTCAGCTGTGCCACTATCGCGCCAACGATCCCCTGAAACGGCGGATCGGTCATCGCCATCACTGCGTCGCATTGCACAAACAGCGCGCGCGGAATCACCAGTGCAACATAGCTGAAATAATTCGCCAATCGTTTTTTCATATCCAGGCGCGGAAAATCCGTCGATCCCACGCGAACAATGCGCACCCGTCCGGAAATTTCGGTTTGGTAGAGCCGCCAGGAGCGGCGTTCGGCAGGGTCGTACGACGGCCGCCCGCAGAGCACCGTCACTTCATGATAGATGGAGAGAGCCTCCGCGACGCTGTGCGCCATCTTCGCGGTCGCGGAAGTATCCGGTGGGTAATAAAGATTAAGAAGAAAAATGCGCACGGAAGGATTGTACCGAGTTCCGTCACTGCGCGCAGAATGGCCGCCTGACGATCTTAGGCAGGCTTCTTGAAGACTGGCGCGGCCGCCCGCGCCAACTCATGGGCGGTCGGTTTCTTCTTCGGTGGCTTCTTGGTTTCTCGTTTACCTCTGTCTTTGTTTCCCATGGCCGATAGCTTGCCACAATTCGCAATCTCTGGCTAGTGGCCTTGAATTTCAAGTCGGTGGATCAAGGGCTAAGGACGAGTGATGAGGAAATCGCCAAGGACCAGCGCATCCATCTGCGTGCGCAGGAAACAATCGATCGCTTCTTCCGGCCGGCAGACGATGGGCTCGTTGTCGTTGAAGGAGGTGTTGAGCACCACCGGCACGCCGATGAGGTCGCGGAAAGCGGAAATGAGCGCATGGTACCGGGGATTGGCTTCGCGCGTGACCGTCTGTAGCCGGCCCGTGCCGTCGACGTGCGTCGGCGCCGGAATCTTGTCGCGCTTTTCGGGACGTACGGAGTAGGCCAGCGTCATGAAAGGCGAAGGGTGGGACTTCTCAAAATACTCCGCGGTGTTTTCCGCGAGGACGGACGGAGCAAACGGGCGAAAAATTTCCCGGTGCTTGATCCGCCGGTTGAGAATCTCCTTCATTTCCGGACGTCGCGGATCGGCGACGATGCTTCGATTACCCAGCGCGCGCGGGCCCCATTCGGCGCGGCCCTGAAACCAGCCCAGAATTTTTCCGTCCGCAATGATCGCCGCAGCGCGCCGCGGCAGTTCTTCTTCGCTCAATTCCGTAATGGAATAGCCGCTCTTCGTCAGGCCATTTGAATCTATCGCGCGGCGAATCTCATCCCGCGAATATCCAGGGCCCCAATACGCGTGTTCCATCGCGAACGATCGCGGCTTGCCTAATTTCTGATGCCAGATATAGTACGCGGCGCCCACTGCGAGGCCCGCGTCTCCCGCCGCCGGATGAACGTAGACCTGTTCGAACGGTGTCGCATCAAAGATTTTCCCGTTGGCCACGCAATTGAATGCCACTCCTCCCGCAAGACACACAGCTTTTAGCCCAGTTCGCTCGCCGAGTTTTTTCAACATGCCCAGATAAACCTCTTCAAGCCTTGCCTGCAGCGAACATGCCAGATTGCGGTGGCGATCTTCCAACTCTTCCTCGGGAGCGCGCGCCGGTCCTAGATGCTTGGCGATCTCCTCCGAAAAAACTTTCCCCTGCGTCGGTGTTTTATCTGCTTCAGCCCAGGTCATTTCCGGGCCCGTCCTGTGATGCGTGAAGTACTCGAGCCCAAGACGAAATCCGTTGCCGTTGGAACCGCTTTCAAAACGCACGATGTCCCGAAAGACACCCATTTTTTCCGGTTGGCCGTAGGCCGCAAGTCCCATGACCTTGTACTCGTCCCCAAATTTCAGAAATCCCAGATACTGTGTCACCGCGGTGTAAAACAAACCGAGCGAATGCGGAAAGGCCACCGCGCCGTCGATCCTCATTTGATTGCCAGCTCCGGCGCCCCACATTGTGCTCGCAAAATCGCCAAGCCCGTCGGCGGAAAGCAAGGCGGCTCGTTCGAACGGCGAAACGAAAAAGCTGCTCGCCAGATGCGCCTGGTGATGCTCGACGCGATGAAACTTTGCCTCAATTTGTTTTGGATCGGCTTCAAACGCCGCCGCCAGCGCTTCAGGTATCCCGGTGAATTTTGCCAGCACCTTGACGCGGTCTCGCGCAAATGACGGCATCCGCATCGCGTAAAATAGTTTCGTGCCCAGCCTTGCGTACGGATTTCGCGGCACCCCAACGTGATCGATATCCTGGAGTCTGAGGCCCGCTTCCTTCAGGCAGTAGCGGATCGCCTGAGTGGGAAATCCCGCCGCATACTTCACGCGGTTAAATCTTTCCTCCTCGACCGCAGCGATCAGCCGCCCATCGCAGACAATCGCCGCCGAAGCGTTCCCGTGGTACGCATTGATCCCAAGAATATTCATTCGCGTGTTTTTCAGTGTATCTCAGTAGGAAGTTTATGCGGCGAGGTGTCGGCGGCACCACTCGTTCAACACATATAACGACCACGGGCGCGACCACGTCGTTTTCCCGGCAAGAAAATCCGTCCAAACCGTTCGCATCCCGCCCGAACGCAGATAAGCCGCAAGCGCCGGAGCGGGGTCGCCGAAGCTCGCTTCCACCCGCGCGCGCAATGGTCCGTGCAGCCACTCTTCCCACGGCAGAGTGAACGTGCGTTTCTTCTGCCCCAAAATCTCCGGCGGCAGCAAATCGCCCAGCGCCTCCGCCAGCAGCGCTTTCTGCGTACCTGGCCGCCAGCGCGCCGCATCCGGCAGTGAACCCACGAACTCTACTAAGGGAGTGTCCAGAAGTGGTACGCGTACTTCTAGCGACTGCGCCATGCTCACTGCATCTGTGTCGCGCAGTAGTGTGCTTGCCATGTACGTACGCATCTCCAGCCAGGAAACTTCGGCCACTGGCTCCAGCTTGCGCGCTTCGTCAGCCGTTCGCTCCAGCCAGCCCAGCCACGTTGGATCGAGTGTGACTCCGTCCGCGCTCACCGTGCTCGGCCGAAACCGCGCTTCGATGACTCGTTCGAGCTGCCCCGGCGGGAAGAGCGTCCGCGCAAAGAAATAAGCATGCGGCAAAGCATCCGGATAGGCCCACGCTGCCGCAGCCTTGCGCCCCGCGTCCGGGGAACCGGGCCGCGCCGCGAGACCCGCGACGAGCGGTGCCGTCATCCGTCTCACCACCGCCGGCATAAACCATGCGCACCGGATCAGCCTCGAAAGTCTCGGCGTGTCTGCAAAAGTTTGATATCCTGCGAAAAGTTCATCCCCGCCCAACCCCGATAATGCCACTTTCAATCCAACTTGCCTCGCGGCCCATGAAACAAAGTAAGTGTTGATCCCATCCATCGTCGGTTGATCCAGGGCGGCCAGCGCCTCATCCAGCCGCGCAACCATCGACTCTCCGCTCAACGGCACTTCCTTATGCTTTGTCTTGAACCGGTTCGCCGCCAGCCTCGCGAGCTCCCCTTCATCGAACGCCGTTCCCGGAAACGTCAACGTGAAACTTTCAATTCCGCTCCGTGCCTGTGCGGCAAGCGCCGCGATCGCCCCGGAGTCCAATCCGCTCGATAGAAACAATCCCACGGGCACATCAGCGATGAGATGCGCTCGCACCGCGTCTTCCAGAAGCGGCCGTAATTGTTTCGCCGCTGTGGCCAGATCGCGCGGTTTTCGAGGTTCGCGCGCCGCGGGCGAAACCGCGAGGTCCCACCACGGCCGCGCTCGCGGCACGCGCCGCCGCTCGGGAACGTGCAGCAGCATGCGATGTCCAGGCGGAAGTGAAAACACTCCCTCCAGAAGTGTCACCGGTTCCGAAACGCTTCCAAATAACAGATACGAAGTGACGGCATCCTGTGACAACCTCTTGGGCACCACTCCACTGGCAAGCAGCGCTCGTATCTCCGAGGCGAATGCAAATCCCTCTGGCGTTTGCGTGTAATACAACGGTTTAATGCCCTGCGGGTCCCGTGCCAGCAACAGGATCGGCGCCGTGGCGTAACGCTCGCGAAGATCCAGCAGTGCGAACGCGAACATACCCCGCAGTTCGGTCAAGCAGTCTTCGCCCCATTCTTCCCACGCATGAACCAGAATTTCCGTGTCCGATTGGGTGCTGAAGCGGTGACCGCAAAGCGTCAGGCGCTCGCGCAAGTCGCGATAGTTGTAAAGCTCGCCATTGCATATGACCGCGACGTCCTTGCTTTCGTTCCAGGCGGGCTGGTGGCCGCCGGCCAGATCGATGATGCTTAGCCGGCGCATCCCCAGGGCAAGTCCCGGCGCTCGCGCGTCGCCGGCAAGGAATCCCTCTTCATCCGGACCGCGATGGCGCATCGCCGCGGTCATCGCTCGCACGCGAGCTTCGGCATCCCCGCTGCGCGAAGCAAACGCGACGCCGCAGATCCCGCACACGCTACTGTTTAATCTCCGGCGGGGAGAAGAAGGCGGCACCGGCTCGGACGGCATGCTCTCGCAGATGAAAACGTGGAATTCTCAAACGGCTGTCCGCGTACCAGGCCAGTACCGCCCTTAAAAGCAGGAAGAACAGCGTCGCCACGCCGCTGACCACCAGATAGAAAAAAGATTCTCGCTCGAGGAGTAAACTCCAGTCGACCGCTTCGTCCCACCCCGGACTGATGCGGTCCAGCAACCTCCGCAGATGTAGCCCTTCGAGTGGCAGCCGCGCCAGCCGTATATGCGCGAATTGGTCGTAGTTGTACTCCTGCGGATAGTTCGGGATAGCTCCAGTAACCTGCGCAAAGATGGCTGGATTCTGCAATTCCTTGCGCGTCATGAAATTACCCTTCGCATCCTTCATGATGATCCGGTACGTGGGATCGACGATTATCCATCGTTGGTTGATCAATACCTCGGCAACTACATGCTTCGTCTGTCGATCGGGGGATAACAGCAGCAGGCGGCGCACTCGCAGATCCGAACTTCGCGCCAGATTCAAGAAAGCATTCGTCGCTGTTCCGCAGACGTTTAGCAATTGCCGGTAGGTTAGCGTTATCTCCGGATCGCGCTTTGCCAGCGCCTCTGGATTCGTCGCCTCGGCTCGCGACGGCTCGGCGCGCATCCAATCCAGGATGGCCTGGACTTTTCGTGCTTCGGGCACACTATTGGGCACGATCGCGTCTGAGAATCCGTCGAGATACCTGCGCACGGAATATTCCCGGACACAAGAATAAAGCATCGCCACGAACGCAATGGACAGCAGCAAATTGCTGCCCCACCAGATGCTCCGAAAAACTCGATGTCGGCGCGTTGGCAAAAGTCTACTCCGCTAGCCTAGATTCTGCCCTGACCCATGGTTTGAGGCAAGCGCGGTATACAGCATTTCCATCCCGAGTACCGGTTCCTCCCAGTTCAGCCGCGCCGTGACGCTTGCACATCCCCTCGCGAGACGCGACGCTAGTTCAGGTTCACCTAGCATCCGCTCAAGCGCTTTGGCAATCGACGTCTTGTCGTGGCCCACCACCAGTCCAGCTTCATCAGCAAGCAGGGGCGCTATCCCGCATTGTTCCGTGACGATCACCGGTGTCCCCGCGGCTACTGCTTCTGCCGCCGTATTCCCGAAGTTTTCATTCTGCGACGGCAGCACGAAAACATCCGCATCGCGGTAAGCCGCCCACTTGGTCTCGCCAAATATCGGCCCGGCGAATTGTACTCTTGTTCGAACGCCCAATCGCTCCGCCATTTGCTCCAATTCCGATTTTTGTCCGCCCTCGTCCGGTCCCGCGAAAACCAGTATCATTGGTATTCCGCTCGAGGCCCTGGAAAGTTCCGCGAATGCTTGCAAGAGTAAATCCGGACTCTTTTTGGTGGACAGACGCCCTAAGAACAACACCAATTTTTCTTCCGGCGAAATCCCTCGCTCCTTCCGGAACGTGCCTCGTTCCGGCCAGGTAGAAGGAACCTCCACCCCGTTCCTTCGAAGTACCACTCTTGCCCGGGAGACCCCACCACTGGCCAACTCCTCGATTTCCTGCTCCGAAGTCGCGATCACCGTGCTTGCTCCCGCAAACAATCGCTTCCCCCAGATCGCGTGGTACATCCGTTTTAACCACACATTTCGCACAATGGGCACGAACATTCCGATGGGCTCAAGCACATAGGGTAGCTCGCGTTTGCGGCTCTCTGCGGCTACCGCTGGGCCCAGCAAGTCGTAGAGCCCGAAAATATGCACGACATCGAAGTTCTGCAACCGCGCCCGGCAATAACGATTGACCGCCGGATTCCAGCTCACTGTTCGATAGCGCAACCAAGTCGGCACATAAATGGCCTGTACGCCATTTTCCTGCCGCCGCCACCCGAACGGCGATCGCTCTGCCGTAGTTTCCTTTTCCTGTCCCTGCATCCTTTTTTCCAGCCCCCAGTCGGCCGTCAGCACTGTCACCTGGTGGCCTCGCCGCGCCAGTCCTTCGGAAAGCGCGCGCACCTTCACGGGCGGGCCGCCAAATTCTAGAAAGGGAGCGTACGTTTCCGTGACGTTCAGGATTCGCATTGTTCGCGCAGGATTTTTTTCAGTGATTTCGCGAAGACATTAAAGCGGAATTCGTTCTCCGCGCGCCGCTTCCCGCGCGCGCCCATTTCTTTCGCATGCGCCGGGTCGGCCAGCAATGCTTCAATCGACGTAGCCAGCTGAATCGGATCACCGTGCTGCACCAGGTATCCGGTCACTCCGTCTTCGATGATTTCCGGCGCCCCGCCATGCGCTCCGCCGATCACTGGTTTGCCGCAAGCCATGGCTTCCAGATACACCAATCCAAATCCCTCTCCACTGCTGGGCAACGCAAAAATTTCGCAAGCCGCGTAGCACGCGGCAAGTTCCGAATAGCTCAATCCCGGCAGGAAATGCACGTGGCGGTTAACGCCGTTTTTCTCCGCCAGGTCTTCCAGCCACGCCCGGTCATCGCCGGTTCCCACCAAAACCAGTTGCACTTCCGGCCAGCGCGTCAGCAGCCTTGGCAGTGCTGTAATCAACGTGTCCATGCCCTTGTATCTTTCCGTAGCCAGCCAGCGGCCCACCGTCAGGATCACCCGCCCGGCAGGAAACTCGCGCGGCGGAGCGCCTTGTGAACTCGCCGCGATCAGAGCCTCGAATTGTGGATCGAGCGCCCACGGCAGCACCCGAATCCGTCCGCGCGCGACTCCTTGCTCTGACGCAACGTGCTCCGCGGTATCTTTGCTCGGCGCCAGAACCAGGTTGGAGTTTCGCAACGCCCTTCGGCGCAATCCACCCAGCGGCTCCCAGACATCAATCCCATGCGTGCAGATAATGCTCCTCATCCGCGGCGCCACAATCCGCATCGCCTGCACCACCGGCCCCAGATTGGGATGCGCGGCCAGCACCACTTTCGCTTTGCGCCGCGCTGCTCGCAGTGCCGTCACCGTGAATCGCCCCTTGGCTCGCTCGCAACCCGTGAACACAAACTCACGACCTCCCAGCGTCATCCGGTGCAGTTCCGGCGAATCGTTCAAGCTGAGCAGGCGGCAGTCCATCCCGCGGCTTGCTGCGAATTCCGTCAGCACCGCCGCCAAATGGCGTCCCGCTCGCTGTACACCGCCTGGCGCGTCCAATTCTGGGAAGAGTCCAATCAGCACGGGCAAAGTCTGCCAAGGGCCGCGTCCAATGGCAAGTGCGGAAGCAATGTAGTGCTAAAAACGCCGCATTCGAACGGTGGGGTTCAGGAGAAAATGGCCTAACTGCGGACCGGCGCGTTTTTCAAAGACCGCGCGGCGCTTAGGGTTTGCGATCGGGGGAAACAGGTGCAGAGCTGGGGCGGTTTCTTTCCGCCTGAAAATCCTCTCGCTTCAGCGGCATGTCCCCATCAACGTAAGCGGTGAATTCCATGCCCTGCGTGAAAACGACTTCCTTCCCGGAAGACAGTGGATTAATCGCTCCCGTCGAATTATTTGAACCAGTAGTCTCTTGGAAGGACCGGACCGTCGCCTTTTCGTCGTCCTTCAGCCGCACGAAGTTCACGCTGAAAGCCAGCTTTCCCCCGTGGCCCATGCGTTTTTTCGGTTCTGCCTCGGAGACCAAACCAATCGCCGCTGAACCCGCGGGAATCACCGAAATGCCATCTACCATCACCTCTTCCACGACCGTTAAATCCACGATGTCGCCAACGTGCGCCGTCGCGGAAGAAATCGTCTTGCCCAGTTTCAAGTGAATCGCTGTGCCATTGCGCAATGTGATTTCCGAAGGCGAGGACGGCGCAACCGGCGTAACTTCCGCGTGTTTTGCCGGCGCGTCATACATAATTCGCTCCCTGGCAGGCTGTATCGTCTTTGGTTCCGGCGGTTTGGCCCCCGGCTTGTCCTTCACCAAGAGCAGGCTCTCCACTGGAACGTAACCGATGTCGCCCTTGGCTGTGCGCACTCCGAAATAGCGGTCGTACCGCCCGGTAATCTGTACCTGCTCGCCACACTGCAGTGTCGTGCGCACATCCAGCGTCGTCATCGAACTGTAAAGGTAGACGTATCCGTCTCCTCGCGGGCATTCCACCTGCCCCACGCTTTGCGCTCGGGCGATCCCTGGCAATATCAGGCAAAAAAGTACGGCGAGGTATTTGGCGCTCGATCTCATGCTGCACCTGTTGGTCGGAAAGGTAGAAACATCACGCTACCATCTCAGCGCAAATAGGCTCCTGCTGACAAGGAATCGCGCCGCCCCACTTGCATAAAGAGGTACGGTGCGCTTGGGGACCATCAAGGCGAACAGCCAATCGTCTATGCCGACGCTACCGTTGGATCGACGCGCATAGCTAACCATCTGCTAAAGCCGCTGATTCTTCTCACGAACTGGAACGAAGCAGCTCGAAACCGCTCAGCAGTGGCGGGCGAATCGCCCCCTGCAATTCACTCGGCGCGAAGAGCCTGTATGACGTCGATGCGCGCGGCGCGCGCGGCCGGCAGCCACGACGCGACCACGGCTGCGGCCAGCAGCACGAACGCAGAGAGGACCACGGGCAATACCCCCGGCATCTTCATGTCCGGGAAATAGCTGCCTGCCAAACGCGCCAGCACAAATCCGAAAGCCGCGCCCGCGAGGACGCCTGCAGCAGCCATCACAGCGCCTTCGGCAATAACACCTTTCAGGAGACTTCGCGGCTGCGATCCAAGCGCCAGCCGGATTCCGAATTCGCGGGTCCGCGCGCTGACGGAAAACGCCAGCACGCCTGCGACGCCAACCAACGCAATTGCCAACGCTACGGCTGCAAACACGCCGAACACCAGTGAGTTCAAACGGTCCGGGGTGAGTACCTCGGCTCGGACATCTTCGAGAGTGGCAGCGTGTTCAACGGGCTGATCAACCGACATGTCGCGAATAATGCGCGTGACCGGGGTGACCAGCGAATAAGGATTTGCGGAGGTGTGGATGAAAAGGCGGCCGCCAAAGATGGGACCTTCTTCAAAGGGACTGTAGAACGTGACGATTGGCTCAGGAACGACGTGTTGGTCGTCTATGTCGGCCGTGACGCCGATGATGCGGTGCGGCGCGGCGTTGATCCCGGGAGCGAATTGCAGCACCGGATCCGTCCAATAGACGTGTCGGCCGACGGCATCTTGATTGGGGAACATGCGCTTTGCGAGCGTCTCGCTGACGATAGCGACGGGCTCTTTGCCTTTTTGGCCGTCGAGTTCGTCGAAATCGCGGCCGCTAAGGATAGGTACTCCGAGCGCTGCAAAGAATCCGGGAGAGACGACGCGCAACTGCGCGCGAGGATCCTCGCCGGGCTTGTGAACATGACCATCGGCGGAGAATTGTAGACCGAAACCACTGGCACCGACATCGCGCCACGGGACCGACAGACCGAAAGCTGTCTTGTTCACGCCGGGTAGCGCATCAATGCGGCGAATCGACTCCTTGTAGAATTCGATCACTTGCTCAGGCGTCTTTCCATGGGACATAGGGGGAACGCTGATGGTGAGGACGTGACGCATGTCGAGACCTGTCTGCGCCGTTTGCAAGGCGATTAGCGTAGTGATCACCGTACTTGCGCCAGCCAGAAGCACGAAGGATGCGGCGATTTGCGTCACTGCGAAGATGCGCTGGCGGCGGCTCGTGCTGCCGGTGATCCGTGCAGTGCCGCTCGATAGGCTATGGCCATTGGAGGTGTCCGCCGACGGCAGCCGCGGAACAAAAGCTAAAATCACCGCGGCGACGACGGCCAGCGCCGCCCCTACCCAGAGCAGGCTGGAATCGACCGTCAAATCCAGCGCGCGGACCGAGAAGCGCGACGCGTAACGGGCCAGGATGGCCACCAACGGCTGCGCACTCCATACACCAACCGCGGCCCCCGCGCCACAGAGCAGAAGGCTTTCGGCCAGCAGCATGCGTCGCAGCGCACCGGTGCTTGCGCCGAGCGCCGCACGGGTCGCCAGTTCGCCTTCGCGGCGAACCGTCCGGGTGAGAATCAGGTTGGCGACGTTGGAACACGCGATGACGAATACCAGCGCTGACGCTGCCAGCAGCACCAGCAGCACGGTTCGGGCGCCCGAAGTGATCTGTTCGCGAAGCGGCTTGGCCCCGATCTGGTAATTCGCATTGGCCGGGTATGCTTCGGGATGTTCTTTGATCATAGCTCCGTAAGCCGAGCGCAACTCCGCGCGCGCTTGTTCGACGGTAGCACCGGGGGCGAGACGCCCGAAAAGCTCCGTCATGCGATGCACGCGGCCCGTCACCATCGTTGCCGACAGGTGGTGTGGGCTGGTCACAATGTTGGCAATGAGTTCGGTGTCTTGAGGATAGGGGATAGAGGGTTCGAGGACGCCGATAACGGTGCCTGAACGGTCCCCCATGAGTCCGCTATCCAGCCGGACGGTTTTGCCGAGGACGGAAGGATCTTTCCCGAGGTTGGTCGCCCAGAAACGATACGTGAGAACCACGACCCCCGCGGCTTTCGGACCATCGTCTTGAGGTCCGATGAGACGACCGAGCACCGGATGGAGGCCCATGACTTCGAAGAAGTTGCCGCCGACCACGCCGGCTTGCACTACGCGAGGCTCACCCAGGCCGATCACCGTGAATTCCGTGGTTGAGAAATCGCCGAACGCGCTCAGGGTTTTAACGCTGGCGCGCAAATCCAGGATTTCTGGCACGGAGAACGCTGTGTCGTCGTCTCCCGTGCCTGGGGCGCTCTGGCGGATGTAGATCAGCCGGTCCTCGTCGCGGTTGACGAGAGGCTTCAGCAGCACACCGCGCACTAGCGTGAAGATGGCGGCGTTGGCGCCGATTCCCAACGCCAGGGTCAGGATCACGGTGATCGCGAGCCCCTGCGTCCGCATGAGCGAATAGAACGCAACTCTCAGATCTCTAAGGAATGACATGATTTTGCTCTTCCTTCCCGGAAGTCAGCCTCCCAAGCGATAAAAGCTGCCACCACCTTTACACCTACATCCGTCTTGCCCGCATTTTAGAGAAGTGATGTCGAAGATAGAAGTGCAATCCGCAATCCACCGTGCCGATCAAATCTAACCTCTTTCCTTTGACTGTGTTACTCCCAACACGCCAGGCCGTCTTATACCACGCGTTGCGCGATTTTGGGATGCTTTGTCCAGATTCGGACAGCCTCCGTCGCGAGTTTAGCCTTCCACTCCCCCCAGCACCGCGATCTACTCTGCCTGGATTGGCCTGCTTCTTGATGCTAGACTCCTCCGCGTTATTCTCCGGAAACCATTCATGTGGCGACTGCCCGCTCCCTTGCCGCACGCCATCCCTTTCTTAAGTCTCTGCGTTGCTATTTCTTTGCCGCTCTTCGACTCTCCGCCCTGCTTGTTCTCCTCTCCTCAGTCGGACCCTCCCCGGCAGAATCTTCATTCGGTGCTTTCCAAATCCGTTCTTACCCCGCCTCTGCGCAGTCCCGAGGCCACTCTTCATTTCAGTCCCAACGGAAAGTATCTTTTATTGCAGGACGCCTCCGGAATTGCTGTCCTCTCAACCACTCCGTTGGCCATCGTTTTTTATTTCGCCTCTGACGATCTCTACCCGGCGCAATTCTCGGCGGATTCGGAGCAACTCACCGCTGTCTCTCGTAGCCTCTCCTTCGTCACTTGGAAATTGCCCGGGGGAACGAAAGTCGCTGCTGGCGACTTGCTGCTGCACTCCGATTGCCTGGATGGACAACTCTCCCCAGACGCTCAGTACTTCGCTTGTCTCACTCCGGATTTCAAGTTCTCACTCGTCGAGATTTCCACCCAAAAGAGCCTCTTTGAGGATTCCATCAATGGCCCGGCTCATTTTTCGCCCGGCTCTGTCCGGTCAAAGACCGCCTCTTCCTTCATGAGCTTCGTCTCCTTGGACTCTGATTCCGCATTTTCCAGGCCGTTCGGCGTCATTCGAACCTCCAACCCCAGAGTCAGTCCAGGCCGCTCCTTATCTTCGTCTTCCATTTATTTCTGCGCGGACTCCAAAGTCCTGATGATTAATCTGCCGCGCGCAGGTTTCGGCCTGGATTTGACTGCCAGGAAAAGATTCGATGTTTCGGACCGTTTTCAAAAAATGAAAACCGGTGCACTCGCGCTGCAGGGCGCGGATCGCGCCGTGGTCATCGAAGAGGAAAAGGACAAGGAAACCAAGTCCTCGATCATCTCCCTGAAAAACGGCAGAGTTCTGGCCAGCCCTCACTTCACCGCGGACCGCCTGCGCCTCGCCTCCAATCCGCGATACATAATCCTCCACACTTTCGAATCCGGCAGATCTGGCGCCGGCGCTTTCGATCTCACCGAATCGCGGCTGCTGGACGTTCCTCACAATGCCAGCATGGATGTTTTCGAAGATCTCATGGCCCTCTACGATAGCGGTGGATTGGTGGCTCTCTACCGCGTGGGCGACCGGGAATTGCTCTCCAGCCTTCGCGTTCCCCTCGTCGCTCTTCCCGTCCTCTCCGCTGCATCCGTATCTCCCGGCCTGGAGCAACTAGCAATTTCCGTGGGGGGAGAAGGTGCTTTATTTCAAGTTTCGAGCGGCAAGCGTTCCAGCACATTTGGAAAATTCACCGCCGCCAATTTTTCGGATCAGCGCAACGCCATTCTCCTCCAGGCAAACAGCCGTCATGATCCACCGCGCGTCCTGCGCGTCGACGTTTCAAATGGGGAAACCTCCCCGGCCTGGGAGATTCCCAAAAACGTTGCACTTCATTCCAATGGTCCCGTCCTGCTGGAGTATTCCTACAAACCAGAAATCATTACGGCTCGCTGGGACTTCGAAGTGCCGGAAGCGCAAACTCCTTTCCGGCTCCGCGCTCTTGATCCCGCCAGCGGAAAGGAATTGTGGAAACGCGATTTTGGGGCCAATGCTCCCACTCCCTTTGCCGATCCGCAGGGTGACCGCCTGGTCCTCGGTTGGAAGGCGAAGAGTTGGGACGCGAAGGAAGCTGCGTCGCGCAATCCCGCCGTAAAATTAATCTACAAAAACGCCAAACTCACCGACCAGGACTCCTTTTTCGAAGCGCTGGACGCCCGCACCGGAAAATCCCTGGGTGGCATCCTGGTTCAAGTGGGAAGCGGCCCCATCAGTTTTGACTCCGCCTTTTCCGTTGGAGACACCATGATTCTGGTCAAAGACAGCGTCCGCATTTCACTTTTTTCTCTTGCCGACGGGCAGTTGAAAGCGCGTCTCGTAGGCGTTGGTCCAAGCGTGAGTGCGGAGAGTAAGCTGCTCGCGCTGGACCTTGAATCAGGCCGCCTCGGCATTTACGATTCGAACAGCGGAGTAAAACTGCAACAATTCATTTTTCCTGACAGTATCGCTTATACCCGATTCTCCGCGGATGGAACGCGCCTCTTCGTTCTCACTCAACATCAGGCTGCCGTCATCCTCGACGTCAGCAAGGTGCGCGAAGCTCACACTGAAAATCCCGCAGCAGAAGGAAAAAATTAGCCGTTTCTTGGCACGGCTACCCGGAGCATTGCAGAAGAAACAAGCCAGTGTTACTCTCCGCGCCAAGGTAATCAGGAGGGCAAGTTTATGCGCTATACCTCTACCCTTGCAGTCTTTTTCTTGCTGGCTTCCGGAGCGCACGCGCAATCCACTTGTCCGCCTTTGCAAACTCCCACTCCCGACCCCGCCAAACTCGTTTTTTCTCCCGGGCAGGAAATGGAGTTGGGGGAAATCGTCCGCCAGCAGCAGGAGAGTGATTTCCTGGTCATCGAAGATGAACAGGTCACGGGTTATCTGCAGCGGATTGGGGATCGCGTAGCTCGGCATCTGCCGGACATCGGTTTGCGCTACCAATTTTTGCTTTACGACAAACCAGAGATTCAGGCCTTCAGTATGCCCGGTGGGCGCGTCTATGTCTCCCGCAAGATGGTCTCTTTTCTTCGCAATGATGACGAACTTGCTGGCCTTCTTGGACACGAATTGGGACACCTTGCCGCAAGGCAGCACGCACTCGATTTGTCGCGCTACTTTCGCGACGTGCTTGGCATCAAAACGCTCTCCGCCGACGAAGACCTTTTTGGGCTCTACAACCGGTTTGTCGAGACTGCTGCCCTCAAGAAGAGACACTCCCAGCCTTCCGGAGACGACGACAAGGGGCAGAAGATTGCCGATCAACTCGGCGTCCAAGCCGTCGGCCGGTCCGGGTTTGCCCCTCAGGCCTTTCCTGACCTATTGGATCGCATCATGCAAACGAAGGGAAAGACCGGAAACTGGTTCACGGATTTGTTCGGGGCCACTCACGCAGATTCGAAACGGCTCCGGGAAGCTCTCAAGGATATCGCCACCTTGCCCGCTTCTTGCATCGAAGCCAAGGAAACAGTTCGCTCCGAAGAATTCCAAAAATGGCAAGCCGCGGTACTGCACTACCGCGGCATCGGGCACGCGGAGCATCTCAGCTCTATTGTCACTCGCAAACAGTTGAATAGCCCTCTGCGCGGCGACGTCGAACATTTTCGTTTCAGCCCGGAAGGAAAATATCTGCTCGCACAGGATGAGGGCGGCATCTATGTTCTCTCCCGCGATCCGCTGAAATTCATATTTCGAATTGATGCTGCGGACGCTCAGCCTGCCCAGTTCTCCCCGGATTCGCGCCAAATCGTATTTTTCAGCTCCAGCTTGCGCGTGGAATCCTGGGACGTCGAACACCAGGAACAAATCAGTGTCACGGACGTCCCCGCATTGCGTGGATGTCGGCAGACCGATCTCTCGCCCGATGCAAAATATCTCGCCTGCCTGGACAATGCTCTGGACCTCACTCTTTACGACGTGGCCAGTGGAGAAGTCATCTTCAAAAAGGAGAAGTTTTTTGATTTTGATACCGGATTTAGCGGTTACGCTGGCTTTTTCAAATTCCTTTACTTCATTACCCATAAGGAAGTTGCGACCTTGCGTTTTTCGCCCGATGGACGCTACTTTGCGGCGTCCTCTCGCACCAGGGAAGAAGTTGTCATTGACCTCAGCACGCAAAAGAAGATCAGTGTCCCCGGCGCAATTCACACCGCAATGGAGTCGGCTTTTACCTTTGTTGGTCCAGACCGTATCGTCGGAACCGACCCTAATAGTCCGCAGAAATCCCCGCTTGTGGAATTCCCCTCAGGGAAAGTGCTCGACCGTATGCCCCTTGGCGGGGGTGATCTTGTTGCGGCCACCAATCCAAAGTACATTCTCATTCGCCCCATCGTTGAACGCCCTGTCGGCGCTTTTGACTTGGACCAAAAGAAGATTGTTTATTCGAATCGTATGTCCGCGACCGATGTTTGGGGCGAGGTCTGCGCTAGCGAAAGACTGGACGGGGAAATTGGCATTTACAAAATTGCCGATTCAAAACCCAATGCCGTTTTGCAATTGCCGCTAGGAAAACTTGGCGTCCTACGGACCTTTACCGCTTCTCCCGACCTGAAATGGCTGGCCATTTCCAGCCGTACGCGTGGCGGCGTGTGGAATCTGGATTCCAACACTCGAGTCTCTCACATCCGCGCTTTTCAGAATGCCTACTACGCCTCGACGGGAAATTTCTTCATGGATTTTCCAGAGTTCGAGAAGAACAGCCGGGAGATGGTCGTCCTCAGCCCCGTCACGCAGCAATCCAAAGAACGGCCAGTTGATAAAGACGATGATTTGACTTTTTTTGGCGACACCTATCTGCGCACCAAGCACAACGACAAGATTCGCGGCGTTCGCCGCAACTTCGAACTGGAGGCTCTGGATATGGCCACCGGAAAGCAGCTGTGGTCGCGCAATTTTCCAAAACAAGGTCCTTGGATTTCCGGATCCGTTTCCAGCGGAAAGATTATTTTCGTATGGAACGCCAAGGCCGATGGTCTGCGCACCGAACTGGCGCAAGATTCCAGACTCCAGGAACGTTGGAACAAAGAGAATCCCGCCGATGCCGACGCTTTCATGGAAGTGCTGAATGTTCGTGATGGAACTGTCGCCGGCGGAGTTGTTGTTCACACTGGCAAGTATTCGTTCGAACCGGAATCCCAGGTGGCCATGGGAGACTGGCTGGTCGTTACGGACAACCGCAATCGAGTGCTCCTTTATTCCATCTCCAGCGGTGAGCAAAAAGCGAAGTGGTTTGGCTATCGCCCGCAGATTTCTCACGATGGCGACCGCTTATGCCTTTCCAACGGAAGGGGTCACCTGGTGGTCTACGACTTGCACTCTTTGAAACAGATCGCCGATTTTTCCTTCGCCAGCCGCATTTCCGCGAATCTATTTTCCGCTGACGGCAAGCGCCTTTTAGTGCTCACGAATGACCAAATGAGCTACATCCTTGACGTTGCGGCCGTGCCCGCAACGACTGCCTCGTCGAAGAATTAACATTCGCTTTCGCTGCTTGGTGGAGCGAATTTCAGTGCCGTAGCAAAAAAAGTTTGTTTGCTCACCTGTGATTCCCGAGTAGCGGGACGAGGTCGGCGAGGCGGTCGAGATAAATGTCGGCCGGGTGGGCGGCGCGATCGTGGGCGCCGAAGCCGTAATTCACGGCGGCAGCGAGGGTGCCGGCGTTGCGCGCGGTTTGCACGTCCACTTCGGAGTCGCCGATCAAAATTGCTTCTGGCGGAGCGGCGGCGAATTCGCGAAGAATGGTTTGCGCGCCGAGAGGATCGGGTTTTTTTGTTTCAAAACTGTTGCCGCCGTAAACGGCGCGAAAATATTTTGCCAGGCCGAGCGCTTCGAGGATTCGGCGGCTGATGCGTACCGGCTTGTTTGTGAGGATGGCCATCGGATACGAAGCGAGTTCTTCGAGAGCTTCGGGAACTCCAGGGTAAGCGCAGGTCGAATCCATTTTGTGGTCTTCGTAATAACCCAGGAAAAATTGCAGGGCGCGCCGGCGTTCTTCTTCCGATGCCTTCTGGCCCAAGGCCTGCCCAATCAGTTGCGGCGCGCCGTGGCCGATGTAGGCGGAGATGGTGTCTTCGTGGAGTTGCTCCCGGCCCATTTCCTCGAGCATGGCGTTGACGGAACGGATCAGGTCGCGTTGCGAATCGATGAGCGTGCCATCCAGATCGAAAATCAGCGCGCGCACGGAGGAAAAATTCGGGGCAGTCATAAGCAGACAATTGTAATATGGCCGCGCCTGTTTCCACATTCATGCATCGCACGCTGACGTTCATCGATCTCGCGATGAATTTCCACCGAAAATTAACATAGCGCCTTTTTCGGAATTCCGGCTTGTTCGCGTAAACTAGAGTGATTCGCTGGCAGCATAAAAGGATTCCGGAGACTCCATGGCCCAGGTTTACCCCTTCCGCGCTTTTCGCTACAACCCCGAACGCGCCCCGTTTGACCGTGTACTGACGCAGCCGTACGACAAGATTTCTCCGGCCATGCAGGAAAAATATTACGCCGCCGACCCGCACAATCTGATCACGGTGGAGAAGGGTCGCGCGTATCCGAGCGACACGCCGCAGAACAATGTTTACACGCGCGCGCAAGCGGCGATTGAGGACTGGATTCGCAATCAAGTGGTGGTGCAGAATCCCGCGCCGTCTTTTTATTCTTACACGCAGGAATACAGCGTGCCG
>Ga0137409_10000242_pt1 | contig 57819 bp, 52 predicted proteins | sample CZODoug1_16funga_FD_122059 | JGI IMG/M metagenome (GOLD analysis project Ga0137409, IMG submission 122059) | Vadose zone soil fungal communities from Angelo Coast Range Reserve, California, USA - CZODoug1_16fungal (Hybrid Assembly) | ecosystem: Environmental > Terrestrial > Soil > Vadose zone... | reverse complement strand
TCCCCGGGCTGCAGGTCCGACTCCGCGGCCGGTCCCTGGCTCTCGCGCGACAGCACTTCAACCGCGTGCGCAGCGCTCAGGCCCAGCGCCCGCACCAGTCTCAGATCCAGCGGCCGGTCGCGCGCCCCCACACCGAGCCAGGCGCGGCGCACGCGTCCCTGGGTGAGGATCTCCGTCAGCACCCACTGCGCGGTCGCCGCGGGAATGGCGAAGCCGATGCCCTGCGCCATGGCGATGATCGCGGTGTTGATGCCGGCCACGCGGCCGTGCGCATCCACCAGCGGCCCGCCGGAGTTTCCGGGATTGAGCGCCGCGCTGTGCTGCACGACGCCTTCGATGAGGCGGCCGTGGCGGCTGCGGAGCGAGCGTCCGAGCGCGCTCACGACGCCGGCGGACACGGTCGACTCGAACCCGAATGGATTGCCGACCGCGACGACCAGCTGGCCGGCGCGCAGACGCTGCGTGCCGGCGAGGTGCGCGTACGGCAGCGCCCCGGCCTGCGCGCGCAGCACGGCGAGATCGGTGGCAGGATCGCGGCCGGTGACGACGGCCGGCACGCTGCGACCGTCGACGAACGTGACGCGCGCCTGCTCCACGCGCTGCACGACGTGCTCGTTGGTCAGGAGGTACCCGTCGGGCGTCACGACCACCCCCGAGCCTGCGCCACCGCGCGCCCTCGCCGCTTCCGCGGCGCCTCCCACGTACACGCTGACCACCGCCGGACCCACCTCCTCGACCGCGCCCACGACGGCGGCCGAATAGGCGTCCAGAGGGTCGGTCGACGAGGGCTCCGGCGGCACGGCATCGAGCATCGCATAGCCATGGGGCCCGGCCGGACAGAACTCAAGGGGTGCCTTGAGGCCGACGCTGCCGATTCCTGCCAGAATCGCGCCAGCGCCATGATCTCGCTCGCCCAAACCGCGATCCTGCTGGCCGCCGCCGTCGTCGCGGTGTCGCTGTTCCGCTTCGCGAGGCTCAGCTCGATCCTCGGCTACGTCGCCGCCGGGCTCGTGATCGGGCCCTGGGGCCTGAACCTCATCGGTGACGTCGGCCGCATCCTGCAGGTGTCGGAGTTCGGCATCGTGCTGCTGCTCTTTATCATTGGACTGGAGCTGCAGCCGACGCGCCTGTGGGTCATGCGGCGCGTCGTGTTCGGGCTCGGGGCCGCGCAGGTGGCGGTGTGCACCGCGCTGCTCGGCGCCGGGGCCTGGGCGCTCGGTGAGCCGCCGGTCGCAGCCGCCGTCATCGGCTTCGGCCTGTCGCTGTCGTCCACGCCGCTCGTCCTGCAGGTGCTGGCCGAGCGTGGCCAGCTGAAGACGAAGCACGGGCGCGCGGCCTTCGGGATTCTGCTCTTTCAGGATCTCGCGGTGCTGCCGGCGCTCGCGCTGCTGCCGCTGCTCGCGCCGCTCCCGGGGACTCACCAGGCCGGCGACCCCTGGTGGGTGGGGCTGCTGAAGCTCCTCGCGGTGATCGCGGTTGTCATCGGCGGCGGGCGGCTGCTGTTGCGGCCGGCGCTGCGCATCGTCGCGCGCGTGCGGGTGGGTGAGGTGTTCACCGCCGCGGCGCTCCTCACCGTCATCGCCACCGCGCTCCTGGTCAACCTCGTGGGCCTGTCGATGGCGCTGGGCGCGTTTCTCGCCGGCGTGCTGCTCGCCGACAGCGAGTTCCGGCACGAGCTCGAGGCCGACCTCGAGCCGTTCAAGGGGCTGCTGCTCGGGCTGTTTTTCGTCGCCGTCGGCATGTCGGCGAATCTGGGGCTGCTCCAGTCCGAGCCGCTGACGCTGCTCGCGCTGACGGGCGGATTCCTCTTCATCAAGATCATCGCAATAACCGCCTTGGGCAAGCTCGCCCGCAAGCCCGGCGACTCGGCCCGGCGGCTGGGCTTCGCGCTGCCGGCGGGCGGGGAGTTTGCCTTCGTGCTGTTCACGCTCGCGGCGCGCGAAAGCATCCTGGACGGGGCGACTGCGGATCTGCTCATTCTCGCCGTGACGCTTTCGATGATGCTGGGTCCCCTGCTGTGGATTGCGCACGACTCGGTCATCAAACACTGGCTCGCTCCGCCGCAGCAACCCTACGACGCCATCGAGGAGCACGACGTTCCGGTCATCATCGCCGGCTTCGGGCGCTTCGGTCAGATCGTGGCGCGCATCCTGCGCGTGAAGGGCCTGCCGTTCACTGCGCTCGACAGCAGCCAGACGCACGTGGATTTCGTACGGCGCTTCGGCAACAAGGTCTATTACGGGGACGCCTCCAGGCTGGATCTGCTGCGCGCTGCGGGTGCCGAGGGCGCGCAGATCCTGGTGCTGGCGATCGACGACGTCGACGCCTCGACCCGTACCGCCGTGCTGGCGCGCGAGCAGTTCCCGCACCTCAAGATCTTCGCCCGCGCGCGTAACCGCCAACATGCCTTTGCGCTCATGGACGCGGGCGTGACCAATGTGATCCGCGACACCTACGGCTCGAGCCTGGAGATGGCGGCCTCGGTCCTGGAGGCGCTCGGGGAAACGCCGGCGAAGGCCCGCGAGGCGGTGCGCAGGTTCCGCCAGCACGATGAGGCGACGCTGGCCGCGCAATACCAGGTCAAGGACGATGAGACCAAGTTCCTCGCCACCACGGCCGAGTCCGCGCAGCAGCTGGAAAGGCTGTTCGAGGCCGACCGGACCACGCCCGAGTAGGACATGGACGAGGCGCGCAGCGTCCGCGAGTTCTGGTTCGGCAAGCTGCCGCTGTCCGCCGACGGCTTGAATCGCCGCATCCGCTTCTGGTTCGGGGGCGACGCCACGGAGCTGGGCCGACTGCGCGACGAGCACATGCGCGTGCGCTTCGGCGAGCTGCTCGAGCAGGCCGTGAGCGGAAGTCTGGCCAGCTGGGCGGACGGTCCGCGGCGGCGCCTGAGCCTCATCCTTCTGCTCGATCAGTTCCCACGCAACATGTTCCGCGGCAGCGTGCGCGCCTTCGCCTACGATGCCCAGGCGCTCGCACTCACGCTCTCGGGCATGCAGTCAGCCGCTGACGCCGCGCTCGATGCGGTCGAGCGGATGTTCTTCTACATGCCGTTGCAGCACGCCGAGAGCCGCGACGTACAGGACGAATCGGTTGCCGCCTACCGGCGACTGCTCACCGAGGCGCCCCCGGAACTGCGCGGACCCTTCGCCGCGTCGTCGCGTTCGGCCGAGAATCACCGCGCGATCATCGAGCAGTTCGGCCGCTTTCCTCACCGTAACCGGGTGCTCGGCCGCGCGAACACGCCCGCAGAAGAAGAATGGCTGCGCAAGGGGGGCGAACGCTTCGGTCAGTGATCGCTCGCGAGGCGCTCGAGACTGCGGATACGCCGCTCGAGCTCGCGCTGCGCTTCCAGCAGCTCCAGCGCCAGCGCCGCGCCGCTGACATTCACGCCCAGATCGTGTATCAGCCTGCCGACGACGCGCAGGCGCGGTAGCGCCGTAGCCGGAATCTGCCACTCGCCGGGGGGAATTTCGCGCGGCGCAACGACACCGAGCTCGGCGAGCTCCATCACCGCGCCGAGATCAAGCCTGCACAGCTGGCAGATCTCGGTCGCGGCAATCCAGTCACTTTCGCCGAGCACATGAGCCTCGAGCCGATGAGTCACCCGTACCATGCATCACCTCGACAGGTTGGCGCGTGGATCGAAATCGAGCTTGCTGCGCATCTCCTCATACAACGCCTTTGCCTGCGGTGTGTTCGCGGGCGGCAGCACCACCTTCAGTTGCACGTACTGATCCCCGGCGGGTTGTCCCGGCAGGCCGCGGCCGCGCAGCCGCAGCGTCTGACCGGACTGGGCACCGGCGGGAATGTGCATCTCGACCGTGCCGCCCAGTGTCGGCACCGTAACCGAGGCCCCGAGCGCTGCCTCCCACGGCGCGACCGGGAAGGTGAGCGTCACGTCTCGACCCTCGAGCTGAAACAGCCGGTGCGGCTGGATGTGCACCTCGAGATACAGATCGCCCGCCTGCCCTGCGCCGCTGGCCGGTTCGCCCTGGCCGGCGAGCCGGATCAGCTGCCCCTCGGTGACGCCGGCCGGAATGGTGACGCGCACGGTGTGCGTCCGTAATTCCACCGAGCCATCGGGTTTCACTTCGGGGCGCCTGAGCTCGAGCGTGCGCGTCGTGCCGCGGTAGGCCTCCTCCAGCTCGATGGCGACGCGCGCGTGATGATCGCGCCCGGCGCCGCGACCGGCCCTCTCAAATGGTGTGCCGCCACCGAACAACGACGAGAAGAAATCGCTGAAGTCCTGTTCGTGAAACGCGCCATCCTCCGCCGCACCGGCGCGGCTGCGTCCCGCCCGGCCTGCTCCCCGCCTGGCGCCGCCGGGGCGCCCCGCGCCGCCGGAGAACTCGAAGCCGCTGCCCCAGTCCGGAGGCGGCCGGAACTGCTCGCCGGCTTTCCAGTCGGCGCCGAGCTGGTTGTACGCGGCGCGCTTCTCGGGGTCCTTCAGCACCTCGTAGGCCTCCTGCATCTCCTTGAAGCGCGCCTCCGCGTTCGGCTCCTTGCTCACATCGGGGTGGTACTTGCGCGCCAGCCGCCGGTAGGCGGTCTTGATCTGGTCCGCGGTGGCGGCTCGCTCCACGCCCAGGACCTTGTAGTAGTCACGGAATTCCATGTTCGCCCTGAGCCGGTTGCCGCGCGGGAAGGGGATTCTAAGCTGCGCACCGCGGCGGTGCGTAAACGCCCGTTCCGGCGCCATCGTGATGCACGGTGCCCGTCGCTTAGCTCGCGGTGCGCGGGCGCGCTCCTTATCCGGGCGGGGCACGGAACTTGCTCTACCGACTCATGCGCCTGTCCCGACCCCCGCCCCTGAGAAACCTGCGGGCGTTCTGCGCGGCGGCGCGTCAGGGCAGCTTCAAGTTCGCCGCCGATGAGCTGTGTCTGACGCCCTCGGCCGTGAGCCACCAGATGAAGGAGCTCGAGGCGGCCTTGGGGCTGCGCCTGTTCGAGCGCAAGACGCGCTCGCTGGAGCTCACCACCGCCGGTCATCGCCTGCTGGAAGAAGTGGAGCCGCTGCTCGAGGCGCTCGACAGTGCCCTGGCGCAGCTCGCGCGAAGCCACGGCCGGCAGATGCTGCGCGTGCGGCTGCCGGCGTTGTTTGCCAGTGAGCTGTTCATCCCGCGCCTGGCGAGTTTCTGTGAGACGCATCCCCTGATCGACGTGCAGCTGGATACGCACGATCCGCGCCCGACGAGCCATCCGGCCACCGCGGATGTCTCCATCCTGCTCAGCGACGCGGCGCCGCCGGGATTGAAGAGCGCGCGACTGTTCTCGTGTGCGCTCACCGCCGTGTGCGCGCGCGAACACCTCGCCAGCGTCGCGCGCCTCGGACGCGAGGTGTTCAGCACGCTGGCGTTGATCGTCGACCGCACCCGGCCGTTTGCGTGGGCCAGCTGGGCCGAGGAGGCGGGCCTCGAGACACCGGAACCGAAGCAGGTGATCGAGCTGGACACGATGTCGGCGGTGGTGCGTGCGGCGGAGCGCGGCCTCGGCATCGCATTGGTGCCCACGCCGTTGTGCGACTCCTGGCTGCGCTCGGGTGCTCTGGTGCGCGTATTTGCGGTGGAGCTCGCCACCCGCGACGCCTACTACCTGGTCAGCCGGCCGAAGGACGCAGACCGGCCGCAGGTCAAGGCGCTCACCCGCTGGGCGCTCGCGCAGTACCAGCGCGGATGAGTCCCCGTCATCCGTCGGGTCAATTCTTTTCGTTTGTCGCCGCGTGCACGGGGCAAGCAGACTTTGGCAGGATGACCGGAGTGGGAGACGGGGTGTCCTATTCGATCCCCCTCGAGCGCATGCCCCGTCTCCCCTCCGCTCACCCTCTGGAAAAAAATGCGCCGCGAGGCGGGGGAAAGTCGCATCGCGGCGCGCAGCAGCGAACACGGGGATTTGTTCGCCACTGGACTGGGACGAGCAAGGGCTATGCCAGACCCTGAAATTTATATAAAACAGTTAGTTGGGGCTCCCTGCCCGCCCCGTGCAGGGTGACGTGAATTGTCACTTTGGAGCGCGCCGGAGCCACCATGGCCCCGCACGCGGGTCAGCCGGCGCGCCGCGTCAGACGGTCAGTGCGGCAGGACCGGCACGCAGGACTGCGATTGTTCCCTGAGCGAATCACACAGGGCGCGCGCCTGCGCCTCACCGGCCGCGGGAGCCTGCAGCCGATAGAGCTGCCCCGAGGTGTTGTTGCTGGCCGCCACGATACGGGGTGCCAGGCCGCCGAGCTGCGCACCAAAGCGCCCCTGTAGCCGCCGCCATTCGCGGTCCGCGCTCGCTTCGCTCCCGAACGCGCCCAGCTGCACGCTGTACAAAGGGCCACTCGTCCCGGCGGCGGTGTTGCGGTCGCGCGCGGGCGCTGCCTCCGCGGGCTCTGCCCGGATGAGCTGCGCGGCCACTGAGGCGCTATCGTGCACGGCGGGCGGCGCCCTCGCGCTCGCGAGCTGCAACGCGCGCACGCCGGAGGGCCCCTGAGGCGTACCCCCAGGCTGCGCCGGTGTCTGCGGCACAAGGCGCGGCGCGGATCCCAGGGCGAAGGCCTCGATACGGATGCGCGCTTCCTCGGACCATTTCCCGCTCGGATGCTCGGCCAGGAACGCCCGGTAAGCATCCATGGTTGCGACTTGGCCCGCCTGCACCCAGTCGCGCTCTTCCGCGAGCTGCGCGAGCCGGACGCGCGCCTGGGCGGCGAGCTCGCTGTCGGGATGCTGTTCGACGAAGCGTCCGTATGCCTCGTGGGTGTCGGCGGCTTCCGCGGAACGCCAGTCCTGCTGCTCGCGGCTGCACCCCGCCGCCAGGGTCGCGAGAACCGCGATCAGGGCAACTCTTCCGGCATGGAATGTGATCATCATCGGCATCCTCAGGCGACGGTCGTTACGTATTATGACCCCGCCGCACCCAGGGAGCACCGGATGAGTGAGACATTGAAGCGCAGACTGATCGATCAGATCGGTGATTCGCCGACCTTTGTCGCGGAAGGGTCCCGCCTGACCGGCGACCTGGAGACGCCGGGTCCGCTGGTGATGTGCGGCATCGTGCGCGGCGATGGCCGCATCGGCGGCCCGCTGCGCATGTCCGTGACGGCGGAATGGCACGGGGAGATTCACGCGCTCGCGGCCGTGATCGCCGGCAAGATCTCCGGCAAGCTCGTGGTCGAGAACAAGCTCGAGGTTGGCTCTACGGCGGTGATTCGGGCCGACATCGTCGCGCGCAGCATCGCGGTCGCCAAGGGCGCCGTCATCGACGGCGTCGTGACCGTGACCAGCGGTGAGCCGGTGGTGCAGTTCGAGGAGAAACGCACCGGACGTCGCGGTAGCTAGCGCTATCGATCGCGCAACAGTCAAGTGACCGCTTGACTATACGTCGGGGTCACTCGTGAACTGCGCCCCAGCTCGGCCAGGATGCGCCGCTCGAGCCACGTCGGACCGGTGAGCTGCTGGAAGAATCCGCAGTGACCGCCGTAGCGTGCGACGGTGATCGACAGGGCTGCGGGTCGCGCGAGGCGCGCGAGGCCGCCGATGGGAATGATCGGGTCGTCGAGGGATGTCAGGATGATCGCCGGCACTTCCAGCCGCGCGAGGCGCGCGCCGGTAATGGCGTAGCCGTTCAGGTAGTCCTCCAGGGTCGGAAACTCGGTGTGGCTGCGCACCAGTTCCGCCGTCATGTGGCGCAGATCGCGCGCCCGCGCCAGGGCGCTGAAATCGTACGCATCGGGCCAGGCCGCCTGTTTCTTGCGCAGCGAGCGCAGCCACTTGCGCACGAAGTAGCGCTGGTAGCCCGGCAAGCCCCGCTGCAGCGCCGTGAGCGTCTCGTCGGGATCGAGTACCGGTGAGACCGCGATCACCCGGGCGAGGTCGAGCCCGGCCTCACGCGCCTGCGCCGCCACCCGCAGCATGAAATTACCGCCGAGTGAGAAACCCAGGAGCTGCAGCGCTGCGCCCGCGAAGCGCTGCTGCAGGGCGCGCACCGCGCCGATCACTTCCGGCAGGCGGCAGGAATGGAACAGCTCGCGATTGAGGTGATGCGTGTCGCCGTGATCGCGCAGGTTGAGCCGCATCACCTCGAAGCGCTGCGCGAACAGCTGTTGCGCCAGCGACAGGACGTACAGCGAGTCCGCGCTGCCCTCCCAGCCGTGCAGCAGCACCACCGGAGGTCCGCTGGCGTGCGCCGGACTCGACAGGAAGCACTGCAGCCGCACGCCCGCGCCGCAATCGAGCAGCAGCTCGCGCTGCGCAGCCAGCAGCGGCGCGGCGGCGCGCAGGATGCGGCCGCGACGCCAGGCGGTGCTCGCCAGCATGGACTGCAGGTGAGGGTTGCGTAACCAGCGCGGCGGCCGGAAGTCATCGTCGACGGACTGCAACGTCAGTGCACGCGAACTTCGACGCGGTTATTGGCGCTGGCGGCGCGGTTCCACTCCCCCGCGGTCAGATAGCTGACCACCGGTGGATATGGCGCCAGGACGCTCCCGGCGTCGCCCGCGGCCACCTGCACCTGCAGCGCGCCGTGGGTGGAGCTGCGGATGTCACCGATGAGGTTGGCGAGCGCGAGCGGCGTGCGCTGGCCCGAGAGTGCATCGTCTGAAGGGTTACCCACCACGTCACACTTGGAAAACGGCATCTCCTCCGGCGCCAGGGAGTACCCGTCCAGCGCGTTACCGACGAGGCAGAAGCGTCCCGCAGACGTCCTGATGTCCACGACGCCCGTCACCTTCTGCCGCGCCAGCCGGTAGAGGAGTTTGCTGATGAGCTCGAGTCGGGCGCCGCCGAGCGCATCCGCCCCGTAGGGCACCGGTACCACCAGCGGCTTGCTGTCGCTCGGGATGGCCGTCGCTGCGGCGAGCGCGGCAGACTGCGGTGTGGAAGGCTGTGCCGCTGCCGCGGGCGTCGCCGCGGCTGCGCCGGCCGGCGCCACCGCCGCCAGCGCCTGCGCGTCCTGATGCTCACGCAATTGGGTCAGTTGGATCGTGAGACCGTCGAGTGCTCTCACGGTGCGCCACCACAGCGCGGTGCTCAGGAGTGCCATCGCGAGCGCCGCGCCCGCGACCCACCACGCCCACGCCGGAGTGGCGGCGCGCGGCGGCGGCGCGCCCGCCTCGGGGAGCGGCGGCAGTGATTCGAGCAGCAGCGCGCGCACCTCCCCGGTGATGCGATCGGTCTGGGTGTCGATGCCGGCAACGAGGGCGCGGCGCAGGTCCGCGAAATGTTCCCGCAGCGCGGTGTCGGTGAGCGGCCTGGACGGCACGGCGGCGCCCGGCTCCGCCGGCACCCCTTCCACGCGCACGTTCAGCGGCGTGAAGCTCGACTGCTCGGAGGAGCGACGGTCGGGAACCAGGTGCAACTGGTACAGCACCTTGGAAACGTCGGTCGGCTTGATCTGCTTCGGCAGCACGCCCACCGCGCCGAGCGCGCGCGCCTGACCCAGGTACAGCTCACCCTCCTGGGAGGTGTACATCAGGATGGGGATGGTGGCGGTGCGCGCATCGTTCTTGATGGCCTGCACGGCCTGAAACCCGTCCATACCCGGCATCAGGTGATCCATGAAGATCACGTCGGGGCGGTTGCTGCTCAGGTACTCGATCGCCGCCTCGGCGCTCTCCGCGCTGTCGACGTCGATGTCGTACTTCTCCAGGGCCCGGGCAAGAAACAGGCGCGCGGACTTCGAATCGTCCACGATCAACGCCCGTTTTGCGCCCATGCTTCGCTCCCAGCGCCGCCCCCGGTATCGAGGAAAGTGTAGCTCAGAACACCCCGCGTTCCACGGGTGTCGCGGGGCGACGACTGTGGGCCGTGCGCAGCTCGCCGTAGAGTTCGGCGAGGCGCCGGGCCATCGCGGCCGATGACCAGTTGCGCGCGTAGGCACGGCCGCGCGCCGCGAGTTCCTCGCGCAGTCCCGCCTCCGTGAGCACGCGCACCACGGCCGCGGCGAATGCCTCCTGTTGCTCGGGCACGATCAGCGCACCGCACCCGGGCACCAGGATCGAACGCGTGCCGAGCTCCGCGGTCGAGACCACCGGCGCGCCCTGGGCCATGGCCTCGAGCAGCACCAGCCCCTGTGTCTCGGTGCGCGATGCAAACACGAACACATCGGCCGCCGCGTAACAGTCGAGCAGCGCCGAGTCGCGCTCGAGGTACCCGGCAAAGTGCACCTGGGCCTCGAGCCCGAGATGCGCCACCTGTTGGCGCAGCGGTTCGCGCGCCGGACCTTCACCGGCGATCACCAGCAGCGCCTCGGGCACGCGCTCAAGCACCTGGCGGAACACCTGCACCAGGAAGCCGATGTTCTTCTCGTGCGCGACCCGCCCGATGTAGGTGACCAGCGGACGTTGCGCGTCGATGCCGGCATGGGCGCGAAACGCGCGACCGTCGCCGGCGCGGAAGCGATCCGCCGCGAGCCCGGTCGGCAGCACGTGGATGGGAGTGGTGACTCCGTAGCCGGTCAACACTTCGCGCATCGGCTCGGAGGGCGCGATCAGGGCCTGCACGGCCGCGCACTGTGAGCGCGTGAAGCTGCGCGCCAGCAGCTTAGCGAAGCGCCGCGGCAGCACCGGCAGGTAGTGATGCAGATACTCTTCGAAAAACGTGTGGTAGGTCGCGAGGCAAGCAAGGTTGGCGCGCCGCGCAAAGCGCACCCCGGCGTAGTGGGCCACGAAAGGCGTGTGGATGTGCACCAGATCGAACTCGCTCCCCGGCAGGGCATCGAGCGCGCGCGTCAGGGCGCGCCAGTGCATGCGGCGGTCTTCCGGATCACGCGGCACGCGCGCCGCCGGCACGCGCAGCACGCCTGGCTCTTCGGGCGCGGCGTCGGGCGGCGCGTCGTAGCGCGGCGCAACCAGATGCGTGTCCACGCCCTGGTCGACGAGGTCCTGACGAAACGTGCGGATGGAAGTGGAGACGCCGTTGACGCGTGGAAAGTAGACGTCGGAGATGAACAGCACGCGCACGCGCTGGGTAGTTTACCCGACTGACATGCCCAGCTCTGCCAGCGCGGCGCCGATCGCCGCCCCGGCGAGCACATCCGAGGGGTAGTGCAGGCCCAGAACCACGCGCGAGCCGGCAATCAGTGCCGCCAGCGGCAGCAGCACCCAGCCCAGCTCCGGAAAGTGCGCACTCGCCTGCCACGCGAACGACACGGCGTGCAGGGTATGACCCGAAGGGAAGCTGTAGCGATCGAGCGGCGCCGCCGCCGGATCGATCGCCGTATGAGTGATGAAGGGCCGCTCGCGCACGAACAGGCGCTTCAGCAGCGTGTACAGCGCGACTCCGAGCCCGCCCGTCAGCGCCATGACGATCGCCGGCCTCACACCCGCCGCGCCGTACAGCAGCGGCAGCGCCAGAATCAGCGCGTACCAGAGGGCGCCATCGCCCAGGCGGCTCGCGATCTGGAAGATCCGGCGTGGCAGGGCGAAGGAGGCGCCGTGGTTCAGCGTGCGGCACAGGCCGTACTCCGCCGCGTCGATGCGCGCCATGAACGTGTTGAAACCCGTGGCTTTCATGCGAGTACAGCCTCGCGCATGCGCACGTCAGTCAAATTGCAGATTTGTGAAAGTTTTGTTGCGCCAATGACTTAGGCGCTATCGAGCCCGTCTCACATAATCAGGCGAGCGTGGCGAGCGTCGCCGCGACCAGGCGCTGCGCCGAGCCCGGCGCGTGCCCGAAAAACAAAGACGGCTCGGTCAGCTCCAGTTCCAGCAGGCACGGGGCGCCGGCGGCGTCGCGGATCAGATCCACGCGCGCGTACAGCAGGGCGCCGAAGGGCAGCGCCGCCAGCACCCGCTGCGCGACGATGAGCTCATCGGCCTCAGGCGTGCGCGCGGTGATTTCCTCGGGCGCGAACAGAGCGCCGGTTGGCGGCCCCCCGGGCGGCAGCAGCGGACCCTTGCGAACGGCATGGCTGAAGCTCCCGCCGATATGGATCACGGCGGTCTCGCCGTCCCGGTCCACACCCTCGAGGTAGGGCTGCAGCAACACGCTGCGCCCGGCGGCGAGCAGCTGGCGCATGTGCGCCAGCGTTTCCGCGACGGCGGTGCGCGCGTGGCGGCGCGTGGCGCGCGAGCCGGCGCCCACGGCCGGCTTCACCACCAGCTCTGCGCAGGTCTGGCGCGCGAGAAATTGCCCGAGCACCTGATCGGGGTCCGCGCCGGCTTCCGCGAAGCGGCTGGCCACCACCGGCAGGCCCGCTCGTGCGAGCTCGAGCAGGTAGTGCTTGTCGGCGTTCCAGCGCACCACGGGCGGCGGATTCAGCAGCGTCGTCAGCGCGGCAACCCGCTCGACCCAGGCCAGAAATTCGCTCAGGCGCTCGGTGTAGTCCCAGGCGGAGCGCAGCAGTGCCGCATCGAAGCGTGCCCAATCGGCCTTGGGGTTGTCCCAGTCGACGATCTCGGCGTCGGCGCCTGCGGCGCTGAACGCCGCCAGCAGCGGAGGCATGTCATCGTCGAGACCGCGCGCGGCGCGCGCGCTCACCAGGGCAACCGCCGTCCTCACTCCCTGATTCCCGTGCCCCGGTTCATCAGCGCGACCGCGGCAGCGAACAGCGCCGCCGCCGCGGCCGCCATCAGCGTGAAGGCGATGCCGATATTGACATCCGACACGCCGAGGAACCCGAAGCGGAACGCGTTCACCATGTGCAGGATGGGGTTGACATAGGACACCTGCTGCGCCCACGGCGGCAGCAGCGTGATGGAGTAAAACACGCCGCCGAAATAGGTGAGCGGTGTCAGTATGAAGGTCGGGATCCAGTTGACCTGATCGAAGTTCTTGGCGAACAGCGCATTGAGGAACCCGCCGAGTGCGAAGATGACCGAGGTCAGGAGCCCCGCCGCGAGGATCACCAGCGGGTGCTGCACCTGCAGGTGCGTGAACAGCAGCGACACGACGGTCACCGCGACCCCCACCAGCAGCCCCCGCACCACCCCGCCGGTCGCATAACCGGCGACGATCACCCAGTTAGGGAGCGGCGAGACCAGCAGCTCCTCCACGTGCTTGCCGAACTTCGCTCCAAAGAACGATGCCACCACGTTGCCGTAGGAGTTGGTGATCACCGACATCATGATGAGGCCGGGCGCGATGTACTGCTTGTAGTCGAAGCCGCCCATGACGCCGACCCGGCGCCCGATGAGGCTGCCGAAGATCACGAAATACAGTGTCGCGGTCACCACCGACGGCACGATGGTCTGCCCCCAGATACGGATGATGCGCCCGTACTCGCGAATGACGATGGTCTGGAAGCCGATCCAGCGCACCACGTTGAGATTGACGGGCGGCGCGCCGGGAAGTGCCACGCTGCTCATCGCGGCGCACCCGCCTGCAGGGGTGCGGCGCCCGCCGAGCCGGGCTGCGCCGCGGCGGCTGCGCCGCGGGCACCCTCGCCCGGGGCCCCGCGCCCCTCGACCAGCTGCATGAAGATCTCTTCCAGGCGGTTCACCTTGTTGCGCATGCTGAGCACTTCGATGCCGAGCGCCGACAGGCGCGCGAAGATGTCATTGAGATTCTCCTCCTTCGATACCTCGATTTCGAGCGTGTGATCGTCGACCAGAGTCGCGACGTAACCCTCCAGATGCGGCGCTGCCGCGAGCGAGTCGCGCAGGTTGAGCACGAAGGTCTGGACGTGGAGCCGGCGCAGCAGGCTGCTCATGCGATCACGTTCGACGATGCGCCCGCCGTTGATGATGGCGATGTTGCGGCACAGGGTCTCGGCTTCCTCGAGATAGTGCGTGGTGAGAATGATGGTGGTGCCGCGGTCATTGATCTCGCGCAGGAACTCCCACATCGAACGGCGGATCTCGATATCGACCCCGGCGGTGGGCTCATCGAGAATCAGCAGGCGCGGCTCGTGCATCAGCGCGCGCGCGATCATCAGGCGGCGCTTCATGCCACCGGACAACCCCCGCGAGATGCTCTTGCGCCTGTCCCACAGCTGCAGCTGCTTGAGGTACTTCTCGGCGCGCTCGCGCGCCACGGCGCGCGGGATGCCGTAGAAGCCCGCCTGGTTGACCACGATGGTGAACGGCGTCTCGAACATGTTGAAGTTGAGTTCCTGCGGCACGATGCCGATGCAGGCCTTGGCCGCTTCCAGCTCGCGGTCGATGTCGTAACCGAAGACGCGCGCCTCGCCGGCGGTCTTGTTGACGAGCGAGGTGATGATCCCGATCAGGGTGGTCTTGCCGGCGCCGTTGGGTCCGAGCAGCGCGAAAAAGTCGCCACGCTCGACCTCGAGGTCGACGCCCTTGAGCGCCTGCACGCCGTTACTGTAGGTCTTGGTCAGACCGCGTACTGAAAGTGCATTCATACGGAAAGGATCGGGGCTCTCGCGTTCGAGCGCAAGTGAGCAGGCGGGGTATTGACCCGCAGCTGCGCGCACGCGTGCGCCGCCTCTCAGCTGGCGGTCTTCAGCAGACCGGCGTCGGCCGGCGCCGGCTCATGAAACGACCAGCCGTCCCGGCCGCGCCCCTTGACGGCGTAGAGTGCGGTGTCGGCCTCGTGTACGGCGCGCTCATGGGAGTATTCGCCGCCCGGCTCGACCGTGCTCACCCCCACACTCACCGTCACGCACGGGCGTGTGGTGGAGGCGCTGTGCGCGATCTTGAGATCCGCCACCGCCTGCAGCACGCTGCCGGCCGCGCCGGCCGCAGCGGCGCGATCGCCGCCGACCAGTATGGCGATGATCTCTTCCCCGCCGTAACGCGCCACTACATCGAGCGGCCGGCGCCGCACCGCGGCGCGGATCGCGGCGGCGACTTCGCGCAGGCAGCGATCGCCCGCCTGGTGCCCGTAGCGGTCGTTGTAAGCCTTGAAGTGATCGATATCGATCAGCATCACCGACACCGGCAGGCGGGCGACCTGCGCCTGTTGCCATAGGATGCGCGCCTGCTCTTCGAGTGCGGCGCGATTGAGCAGGCCGGTGAGGCCGTCGTGCGTGGCGACCTCCGCGAGCCGCCGCCGTTCCAGGAACGCAACGCGGTTGGCGTACTCGAGCGCGTAGCAGCCGGCGCCGCCGATCAGGTTCGCGCACAACAGCACGAACAGCGAATAGATCGCCACCGGAGTCGCGATCGCGCCCAGCAGTGCCGCCGTGGCGTAGGCGGCGATGAGCAGCAGATTGGTGCGCAATGCCGCCGAGAACGACAGCCCGAGCATGAAGTAGAAGTAGAACGCGGCGAGCAGCAGCCGCGCAGCCACCAGCGGCAATTGCGCCGGAGTCGCCTCCACGGCCATCAGCACCGTGCCCACGCCGAACAGCGGCGCGGCTGCCTGGATCGCCGGCTGGTACCAGCGCAGGTACAGCCGCGGAGCCGTCAGCACCATCATGATCAGCACCAGCGGCAGCTGCAGGCCGAAGCGCCAGATGTCCGGCCGCGCCAGACGCGCGCCCACCAGCAGCCAGTGATCGATCACCGTGAAGCCGAGCACCGTGGACAGCGCCACCACCAGGCTCACGCGGATCCAGGGCCGGGCGGCCGCCCGATAACTCAGGAGAAATTGATGCTCCAGCTCCGGCTCAGCGAACCGCAGCTGCAGACGCCTCACGGCCCGCCCCCCGCGACGCGATTCTGACCGCTAATGCAACGGGTCGCGCTCGCGCTCCGGCATCACACTCGAGGATGCTTTGACGCGGGTCCGCCACACTTCGTACGGATCCCAGCCCGACTGCGGGCGTGCCACCCTGTCCAGACCATTCGCCATCGCCGTGAATTCTTCGTTGGCCGCCGCTGACATCCGGTGTGCAGCGGCCAATCCTTCTGCTGCTTTTCGTTTCATCTTCCTGCGCTCCTGCTTCTGTTCTTTCCATGCCCCGTCGCCCTTCCATGGCGCGACCTGGGAGATAAATTTTATGTCGTCCCAGAGCCAAAAGCGAATGACAAAGTGTCTGGGATTGCATGACGAAACGATCGATTATGTAACGTTGACCGGCAGCTGGACTATACTGACTTCGAGCGTTTTTAGTCTGCGAAATAACGGCTTAGGTACTCCTCAAACGTTCCCCGGTCGCTGGCCTCGATCGCCCGCTGCACTGCGACAGACTCCTCGGCTTCGTGCGCGAATTCGCGCAAGCGCTCTGGGTTGGGCGGATACAGCTCGAGGAAATAGGCTTTGTGCGCTGCGGACATGCGCAGCGCGAGATCGAAGAACGATTCTCCGCCCGCGAGCTCCGCCATCAGCCGCGCGGCGGGCGTGAGCGCCACATTCTCGACCTTCGCCACCTGGGCGGCGAGCGCCTGGGAATAAGGCCGCGTCGCATCTCCGCGATCGAGAATCTCGCAGATACCCCCCATCGAATCGAGCAACTCGCGCGCCCACTCGCGCAGCGGCACGCTGTGTCCCTCGCGCCACAGTGCGAGCCCCGGCTCGCGGCCGCGGCGCGCCACCGTGAGATGATTCTCATCCAGCGCAGCCTGCTCGGAGTCACCGATCGGGGCACTCTCCTTCATCAGGCACAGGGCGAGAAACGCCTCGAGGAAGCGCAGCTTGCTCTGGTTCACGCCCACGGGGTCGAAGGCGCTCACGTCGAGCGCGCGCACCTCCACGTACTCGACCCCGGCGCGGCGCAGCGCCTTGGTGGGCCGCTCCCCGGAGCGCGCCACGCGCTTGGGACGAATGAAGCTGTAGTACTCGTTTTCGATCTGCAGGATGTTGGCGTTAAGTTGGGCGTACTCGCCGTTCACCTTGACGCCGAGCGCCTCGTAGGGTGGATGCGGCGTGCTGATCGCCCGCTGCAGGTCGCGCACGTACTCCTCCAGGCTGTTCACCGACACCGCCAGCCCCGCCTGGTTGCGGTTGCGATAACCGACATCGCTCATGCGCAGGCTGGTGGCGTACGGCTCGTACGCCGTGCCGCTGCCGAGGTCCGCCAGCTGCAGCTCCCGGCCGCGCAGGAACGACTTGCAGACCACCGGCGACACGCCGAACAGGTACAACACCAGCCAGCCGTGACGGCGATAGTTGCGCAGCAGGTCGAAGTAGCACGCGGAGATGAACTGCGCACCGCTTTCGCGCGCGCCGCGCGCCGCGCCGTAGGCCTCCCAGAACGGCAGCGGGAACGAGTAGTTGAAATGCACCCCGGAGATCGCCTGCATCATGCGGCCGTAGCGCAGGCCGAGCCCGTTGCGATACACCGTCTTCATGCGCCCGACGTGCGAGCTGCCGTACTGCGCCAGCGGAATGTCCTCGTCGCGCTCGATGGCGCATGGCATGCTCGTGGCCCACAGCAGCTCATCGCCCAGGTGACGGTAGACGAACTGATGCAGGTCGAGCAGATACTGCAGCAGCTCCCAGCTGTGCGTGAACGCGGGCGTGACCAGCTCGATCAGCGCCTCGGAATAGTCGGTGGTGATGTGCTCGTTGGTGAGCGCGGATCCGAGCAGCGGCGGGTGCGGCGTCGGTGCCAGCCGCCCGTTCGGCAACACCCGCAGCGATTCCTTCTCCACCCCCTTGCGGCCGCCCTGCAGGATCTGCGGCTCCCCGGCGTTGACCAGGGCGGAGAGGCGTCGCTCGAAGACGCGATCGATGCCGGCTCTGCTCATGTTGCTGCCTTGCGGTCCGCGCTACCAGCGCATGCGGCCCGTGAGCACCTCGGCCAGCATGGAGAAGTCTCCGCGCAGGCTGTAGAGCGGATAGCGGAAAGTGGCCGGCGAGTTGCCTTCGAAAAAAAAGTGCCCCACCCACGCGGGCAGGTAGCCGGCGAGCGGCACCGCCAGCAACCACGCCCAGCGGGAGGTAACCAGCGCGCCGGCGGCGATCGCGACCGCGAGCAGCGTACCGCTCACGTGCAACCGGCGCGAGGTGCGGTTGCCGTGTTCGCCGAGATAATACGGATAGAACTCGCGAAAGCTCGCGAAGCTCGGCGGCGGTCCGGTTGGCGCGGCGGAAGCTGTCATGGCCCGATCTTATCCAAGCCTGCACAACCTGCAACCGGGGTTGCGCCGCCCGGCCCGTAAGCCGCGCCCGGCGAGGTCTTCCCCGGCCTGCGGACTGCCCCGCGGTGTGACGGTCAGAACTTCGCGGTGAACGAGACGAACAGCTGTCGGCCCAGTGTATCGTAGATCTCGTAGGTATTGTTGGCGCCGCCGGCGGTGATTTCAGAGGTGGCGAGCGGCGGATCCTTGTCGAGGATGTTGTTGATGCCGATGCGCAGCTCCGAGCCACTCGTCATATTCCAGCCGACCTGCAGATCGAGATAGTTGAAGCTCGGCAGCCGTGCGTTGAACAGGTTTAACGCCGGGCCGCCGGTATTCTGGTTGAGGAAAGTGTGACCGAAGAGTAGCGGGTTGGAGTTGTTGTTATCGAGTGACACACTCTGGAGGAACCGCCAGGTAGCCGCGACATTGAAGTTCCCCGGCAGGTACCAGGTGCTTCTGAAAATGTGACGCCAACGGGGATTCACCGTGCCACACAGTGCACCGAACAGACCGGCACAGTCGTAGGTCGGTCCGCCCGTGAACGGCTGGGTCTCGTTCTTCAGAAGATAGGCCCCGTTAAGCGCGAACCCGAGCGACCCCCAACCCGCGGGCAGGGTCCGCCGATACGTCCCCTGCAGATCAATGCCGCGGATATTTGCCGCTCCAATATTGATAGCGGTCTGAACGATGTAGCCGCCGCCGGGGATACTGGCTCCGGTCAGTCCGCCGTTGACCGGGTTGCGTACGATCTTGGTACAGAACAGCGGATCACCCGAGTTCATGCACCCCTGCAGTATCAGCCCCGGCGGAATTGCGCCGATCGAATCGGTCAGCTTGATCTGGTAGTAGTCGATGCTGCCGCTGAAGTCCGGCAGGCTGCGCGGATTCAGTGTGGCGCCGATATTGAACGTGTTCGCCCGTTCGGGCTTTAAGTTGGTATTGCCTCCCAACTCCTGCGACAGCTGGCTCGCGGTGCCTTGCGGGATGGAGCCGGAGTTGTATTGGGCGGGCGTCACGCCGGTGCGCATGCATTGCTGCAGTGTTGCGACGATGCGGCCGGTGAATTCACTCGGCGCGCATGGGTCATCACCCGAGGTGATCAGGCCAATTGCGGCCGGATTGTACAGTTCGATGAGGTTCGGGGCGCGGAGCGCGCGCTGGAACGAGCCGCGAAAGCGTAGATCGGCCGTGGGTTGATATTGCACCTCGAACTTGCCGGTAGTGGCCCTGCCGCTGGTCGTGTAGTCCGACAGCCGGGCGCCCAGGTCGACGATCAGGCTGTGAATGCCCGGCTTGTCCTGCACCAGCGCGCCGCCGAGCTCGATGAATTCCTCATCGAGACTCAGCCCCCGATGAACCGAGGCTGCGGCCCCGCCGAATCCCGACAGCAGACCGCTCTGCTCGCCGGAGTCCGGATCAAACGCCATCCTTTCCGCACGATGCTCGTAGCCGACGTCCACCGACAAGCCATCGTTCGCCCACGGGGACCTGAGGCCGTACTTGCCGAGATCGCCGGCCACGTCCGCGTGCGCGATGCGCTGCGAGTTTGTGCCGTAGGCCGAGCCATTCAGGTACAGGTACTGCAGCGCGGCGGCCGTCACCCCGCCGTCCCTGAAGATGTTGTATGGCACGCACGGGGGTCCGCTGATGCACACCGGATTTGCAGCAGTGCCTTTCACCTGCAGCGCGTTGTCGATCGAGGCGAAGTTGAGGTACTGCTTGTTTACATTGAAGAAGCTGGTGTAGTAGTACTGACCGTAGACGTCATAGTTCCACGCCGAGGCCAGCTCGCCCTTGAGCCCGATCACCGCGCGGTAATTAGTGTGCTCGTAGTAGGACTCGCGTCCGCCACCTTCGATGTTGCGACGGCCAATGAGCACGTTGGCGCAGTTGGGGGACGGTCCACCGCCGGCCGGAAATATGCACGCCACCCCCGGGTTGGCCACGACGTAGGCGAGCTGCGCGGGCGTGCACAGTAGGGAAGCCTGCTGCGCGCTCAGCAGCGGGTTATCGCAGTTGACGTTGTAGTTCCCGTTGCCGGTCGGATCGAGCGGATTGGCCGAGCGGAACAGGGCCGATGGGGCGATCTTCTGGTCGGTGCGGTCGTTCATGAAGCCGAATTCGGCGTACGGCCTGATATGATCATTGACATCCACGTGCGCCAGAAAGCCGGCGGTGTAGCGCAGGTCATCGCGCCCGTTGTAGATGTAGGGCTGGGAGTTGAATACTGCCGGCGGGGTCGTTGCGGCTGACCCTCGCGGCACGAACTGACTGCCCAGCACCGAGAACGTCGGGCCGGTGCCGACCTTGAAGAAGTTCGAATTACCCGAGCCCGAGCAGAACGCTCCCGTAAACGCATCCCCGGCGGCGTTCGGGCTGGCGTTGAGCTGGCAGGCGCCAAAGTCGCGGTTGCCGCTCGGGATCGGATTGGCCTGCAGGTAGCCGGCGTAGCCGGTGACGTTGCCCCGGCCATCGGCGATGCTCGATCCGAGCATGACGTTGAAGGAGCGGTTGTTGCCGTCATGGATACTGCCGGTCGGCGCCGTGATGCCATTCGACGCTGCCAGACCCTGCGTGAAGGAGCTGTGCTGTGAATGCCAGTTCTGCCCCAGCTGGCCATCGAACTGGATGCCCTCGAAGTTGCGTTTCATGATGAAGTTGATCACCCCGGCAATGGCATCCGACCCATAGGTCGCGGATGCCCCGCCGGTAACCACATCCACGCGCTCGATCAGGTCGGTCGGAATCTGGTCCAGATCCGCTGCCGGATTCGGGTTGGCGGTGTTGGCATCTGCGACGCCCAGGCGCCGCCCGTTGACGAGCACCAGTGTGCGCTGCGGACCGAGGCCGCGCAGATCCGCGGTCGCCAGGCCGCCCGCGGTGGTCAAGCCACTGGTGCGGTTGTTGAAGTCGCTGAAGGAGTTATTAAAGTTCTGCGGCAGTTGCAGAATGATGTCACTGATGTCGGCTTTGCCGGATACCCGGATGTCCTTTTCCGTGATGACCTGGATCGGGCTGGTGCTGACCATGTTGGGCAGCGCAATGCGCGAGCCGGTGATCACCACCTCTTCAATCTCAATCTTGCCGGCGTCCGGCGCAGTCGCTGGCGTTTGCGCCTGCGTAACTGCAGCCAGCGCGCCGACTGTCATCGTGGCCACCGCCACCCGGAGTACCTGCGGAAAATTGCTGAAACGCATGTGATTTTTCCCGAGCCGATGCGTCACGGAAGGGGCCGCAGTGTGTGAAACTGCCGCGCACCTGTGGTTGCAACAGTTGCCATTTGTGGTTGCTCAGAGGCAATCGCCCCCCCAACGCGCACCCGCGGCAGAGCCCGCGTGTGAATATGCGTTCCCGTGGTACGCTCGCGACAGCCCGAAGCAATATCTGCAACATCGACGGCGCAACTGCTCTTTACGCTTCCGCTCAGTGACGTCATCTCGCTCGACGCGTCTGGAGGGCCACTCAGTGATTTATCGGGAAATGCCGCCGCTGTGGGACCGGGCGTTCCGCGTGCGCTTCTACACCCACTGGGGCCGCGAAAGCGCAGTGATCTCCGCAACGACGCGACGTGTGGAATACCCGGACTACACGCAGCTTCTGTCGATCAAGATGATGACCGGCGGAAGCGAGGACTACTTTGTAGACGGGCGTCGAATCTGCGTCGACGACGACACGTATCTCATCCTCAACGCCGGCCGGCGCTACGCCAGTCGCATCGATGCGATGCACCCCGCTCATTCATTCTCGGTCTTTTTCCGGCCGGGCCTCGCGGAGGAGGTCCGGGACTCTGTGCTGCGGTCCACGGAGTCATTGCTGGCGGACCCCGCGGGCGGCCATCGCGACTCGATCGAGTTCGACGAGCGGCTGCGGGAACATGACAGGACGGTCACACCCGTCCTGCGCCATATCCGGCAGGCCGTCGACGCGGGCGTGGGCGAGGACGGCTGGGTCGAGGAGCAACTGCACTTCCTGCTCGGTCGCATGTTGCGGCTCGAGCGCCGGCAGCGGCGCGCTCGCGAGCTCATCCCCTCGACCAAACCCGCGACTCGTCGTGAGCTCTACCGGCGCATCGGGCTCGGCGTGACGTTCATCCACACGCATTTCCGCGAGCCGATCGGGCTGAAAGACGTGGCGCGCGCAGCGCACCTGTCGCCGTTTCACTTCCTGCGGACTTTCAAGGCACTCCACGGCGTGACGCCGTCGACCTATCTGAGTCGCAAGCGAACCGGTGCCGCGGTACGCCTGATAAGCGAAGCGAAATGGACCTTGACGGAGATCGCCGAACTGGTCGGCTTCGGAAGCCGTACTACATTGTTTCGTCACCTGCGCGCTTCTCGCAACATGTGATACAGCCGCGTGCGCCGCGGCATCTATCATCGGGAGCGATGCGGGAAACACCCACGGGTCGCTGGCTTGCATACGTCGCATGTGCATACGCCGCATGCGCAGCGATTGCCCTGGCTGCGGCGGCGGACGCGGCCGCGGCGGCCGACGCTGCCTATCGAATCAAGGACTGGGCTAGGGCGACACCCCTGTATGAGCGCCTCGTGCACGAGCAGCCCGATGGCTATACAAACTGGCTGCGCTTGGGCGCCTGCCTGCACGGAATCGGTCAGAATGCCAAGGCTCTTGAAGCGTATGAAACAGCCAGGACGCAGGGCGCCCCGCCGAGCGCGGTTGACTATGGTGTTGCAATCGCTCTCGCATCGGTGGGTGACACCGACAAGGCCTTCGCGGCGCTAACTGAGGCCGTGAAGCAGGGGCACGGCCGGCCGGATCTGCTGCTCTCTGACCCGGACTTACGCAGCCTGCGTATGGACGTGCGCTTTGCTGCCCTGGTAAAGCAGGCGCAGCAGAATCAGGCGCCGTGCGAGTCCCGCGCCGAGAGCCGTCAGTTCGATTTTTGGGTTGGCGACTGGAACGTGGTCACCACCCGGGAGCTCACCCCGGTCGGCCGCAGCCACATCGAGCGCGGATTAGGCGCTTGTGTCATCTGGGAGAACTGGACTTCCCTGGGCGAATCCGCTTACTCCGGCAAGAGTTACAACGTCTACAACCCGGACCAGAAACGCTGGGAGCAGTTCTGGGTCGACAATCAGGGCGGCATGATCCATTTCCATGGAGGCCTCACCGAGGGCGTCATGGATCTGTATACCGACGGCATTCCGCAAGCGGACGGCAAAGCGCTGAAGCGCCGGCTGCGGTTCTATAACCTTGGAGCGGATCGCGTTCGCCAGTTCAGCGAGGGGTCAACGGACGACGGCAAGACCTGGACGGTCGAGTACGACTTTACCTACAACCGCGAGAAATGAGGCCGGTGAATTCAGCTGCTGGCTGCCCGCGAACGCGCGACCTCAGTTGCTCTCCATCAGCTTCAGGAAAGCGCGCACGCGACGGGCGTTGGCACCGACATCGCTTAGGCCCACCCGCGACTTCGACCTGACGTCGAGGCGCGAACCCGCATCGCTGGCGCGCACCCGCACCACCACGTCGTCCTTGAAGCCGAAGAAGGCGCTGCTGTCGGTCGCCTCGAGGCGGCCATCGCCGGGCACGTAGGCATCGATCTGCCAGCCGAGGCGCTGCGCGGCGCGCTGCGCAGCCTGCAGCGCCGCCGCCGGCGCGAGCCCCAGGTGCAGCGGCTGGATGTCGGGATACCGCTGGCGCTGCAATTCCGGCACCTCGATGATCCTGCCGCCCGGCGCGCTCACCCGCGACACGTATTCGGAAGGGTTGACGGCGTGAGCGTCGCGCCGCAATGCCGCAACCACCACGAACGCCGGCGGATCGGCGAGATCGGTGCTGATTTCGTGTATCGGCGGCGCCGCGCGCGCGCGCGCGATCCAGCTGAGCAGATAGCCGCTGGCGAGCAGGCCGACCACGATCGCCACCATGGCCGGGCCGCGCGCAAAGCGCAGGCGCTGGGCACTCGCCACCAGCATGCCGACGATGGCGAGCAGCGTGCCCGCCAGCAGCAGCAGCAGACCGCCCGCCAGCAGCAGCAGCGCGACCCTGAAATTCGCCAGCCCGAAGCGGTGCGACGGCCCGCAGATCAGGCACAGCAGCAGCCCCGCGCCGATCAGCCACAGACCCACATCGAGCAGGCGCACCGGCCAGCGCGGGGGTCCCAGCGAGGGAAACGGTGTGCTGCTCATGAGGATGCCCCGTTCGAGTTGTTGTTGCGCGGTGCTTTCAGGCATCTTGCCGCGTGGCGGGCCATCCGCGCAAATGAGCGTTCCGGGAGCGCAGCGAGCCATGATCGGCATCATCGGTGGTAGCGGTTTGTACGCCATGCGGGAGTTGGGGACGCCACGCGCGCACACGGTGACGACCCCGTTCGGAGCGCCGTCCTCGCCGCTCATGACCGGGACGCTGCACGGTCGCGAAGTCGCATTTCTGGCGCGCCACGGCCTGCAGCACCAGCTGCTGCCCGGCGAGATCAACTTCCGGGCCAATATCTGGGCGCTGAAGAGCCTCGGCGTGCGCACGGTGATCGGCGTGTCGGCGGTGGGGAGTCTGCGCGAAGAGATCCGCCCGGGCGATCTCGCACTGCCGTCGCAGTACCTGGACTTCACCCGGGGAACGCGTGCCGCGAGCTTCTTCGGCGGCGGGCTGGTCGCGCATATCTCGAGCGCGCACCCCACCTGCCGCGCCACCGCCGCACTCATCGCACGCGTGGCGCGCGCCGGCACTGTGGCGCTGCACGAGGACAAGACCTACGCCTGCGTCGAGGGTCCGCGCCTCGGCACCCGCGCGGAGAGCCTGTTCCTGCGCGCGGCGGGTGCGGATATCGTCGGCATGACCAACGTGCCGGAGGCATTCCTCGCCCTGGAGGCGCAGCTCGGCTACTGCACCATCGCGCTAGCGACCGATTACGACTCCTGGCTCGAGGATCCAGCGCAACATGCGTCGGCGGAACAGATACTGCAGCTGTTCCGCAGCAATCTCGGCCGCGTGCAGCAGCTTCTCGCCGCCACGGTGGCCGAGTACCGGGAGGACGAGTCACGGCCCTGCCGGCAGGCGCTGCGTGGCGCGCTGCTCACGCCGCGCGAGCAGCTGAACGCCGCACAGCGCGCGCTGCTTGAGTTCCTGCAGACCTGAAGCAGTCAGTGCCCCCGGGTCTCGCTGCACGACGCGCCGTATTTGAAGCAGCTGAAGCAGCGATGATGTCGCAGCATGACGCGCCGGCCGAGACTGGCGCTGAGAGAGCCGCCCTGATCGTAAGCCGGATCATCGTCCACCAGCGTGCAGGCGTAGACCCGCATGCGCCCGTTGACCTTCACCACCATCTTGCTGTACGCGCACATGAACTCGCGCCGCGTGGCTTCACTGTGATACCGCGTCATGCAGTTCTCCGTCACGGGCGGCACGGGCGCCTGCGTGCCGGGGGCGCCGAAGTCCGGGAACGCCACGATGTTCAGATCCTGCGGCAGCGCGTGCGCGTGCATCACAGCCCGGTAGGCGTCCTCGACCGCGGTACGGTTCTCGCCCGGCTCCATCTGCCGCGCGATCGACACGCGAAAGCCGGCGCCGTGCAGCAGCGCGAGCGCAGCCCAAGCCTTGAGGAAATTCCCCTCGCCGCGTCCGGCGTCGTGCCGCGCGCGCTGCGGGTAATCGATGCTCACGCGCAGTGCCAGTGCGTGCGGCCGTGCCCGCAACTCCGCCAGCTTCGCCAGGCGCTTCGGCACCGCGTCGACGCCGTTGGTCAGCACCAGGCACGGCGCGCGCTCCAGCGCATACGAAAGAATGCGCACCAGATCCTTGATGAGGAACGGCTCGCCGCCGGTGAAGGAGAACTGCCGCACGCCGAGCTGGACCGCCTCGTCGATGAAGGGTTGCAGGTCCGCGAACGTCACGCGCCCGAGGCGCCGATCACCGGGCCTGGAGCCTTCCAGACAGAACGGGCAGGCGAGATTGCACGCCGTGCCGGTGTGAAACCACAGCTCCGACAGGGTGTGAGGCTGGATGTAGCCGCGTGCATCCCCCAGCGGGGTGAACAGCCACTCGTCGCGCCGCAGGCTCGCGCCCGCCGCATCGCCAACGCTCACTGCCGCGCTTCCCGCGCCCGCGATGCGCGATACCAGCGCTCGAGCGTCACCGGATCGATGCCCAGTACGAAAGCCAGTGCCAGCGTGCGGTTGCGCAGCGTGCGCCGCAGCAGCCCATCGCGCTGCCAGCGGCGCTCGCAGACCGTCATCGGCAAAGCCACGGCGACGAAACGCCGGGTGCGCCTCAGGGCACGCACCAGCGCCACTTCTTCGAACAGCGGCTGCGCGCCGATCCCGGGACTTGCGTCGTACGCCGCACGGGTCACGAAAATGCCCTGATCGCCGTACACCATCGACAGCCGGCAGCGCCACGCGATGCACGCTTCCAGGAAGCGTTTCAGAGGGCTGCGCGCGCCGCCGAAACGGAACCTGAAGTAGCCGCCCGCCGCGCCCGCAGCCGCAGCCTCACGAATGGCGCGCGCGCTCGCGGCGTGGGGCTCGCAGTCCGCATGCACCATCCACAGCACACCCGCTCCCGCGGCCCGCGCCGCGGCGATGCCGGCATTCAGTTGCACGCCCCGTCCGGCCCCGGAGGGCACCCAGGTGCAGCCGGCGCTGCGGCACAGGGCAGCCGTGGCCTCGCTCGCGGCGCCATCGACCACGATCACTTGCTCGGGAGGCATGGCGAGCCGACCCAGGAGCGGCAGCAGGCGCGCCAGCGCCGCGTCGTCGTTCAGCGTGGGAACCACGACCGCTATCGCGGGCGGAGCTAAAGAGTGCGCGTCAGCCACCACCTGAGTGTACCCGCCGTGAACGGCGTCAGTCGCGTGCGGCTGTAGCTGTCGAGGATACGGCGCAGGTACTCCGAGCGTGTCGGGTACGGGAGCACCAGCGAGCCGAGGCTCTTCAGGCCCAGCCCCCGGGTCAGCGCCACGACCAGGGGTGCCAGCTGCTCGCCGGCGTCGCGGCCGACGATGGTGGCACCCAGGATCCTGTCCGAGCCGCGCGCGGTCAGCACTTCCGCAAAACCGTCGGCCGCGTCGTCGGTCTGGCCGCGATCGAGCTCGCCGAACTCGACGCGATAGCGATCGAAGGCACGGCCGGCCCCCTGAAGCTCCCGACTCGTGGCCCCCACGTGCGCGAGCTCGGGCCGGGTGTAGGTGCACCACGGGATGACCAATTTATCGGCGCGCGCGCGCCCCAGGAACAAGGCGTTGCGCACCGCGATGCGCGCCTGCGCATCGGCCGCATGCGTGAACTGCAGCGCCGCGCACACGTCTCCGGCCGCGTAGATGTGCGCGTGGGAGGTCTGCAGGCGGGCATTGACGGCAATGCCGGCTTCGCTGTCGAAGCGCACGCCGGCGCGCTCCAGCTCCAGGCCCTCGACGTTGCGTGCGCGGCCGGCGGCAACCAGCACCTCATCGGCGGCAACCGACGTGCCGTCCGCGAGCATCAGCACCTTGCCCGCGAGCGTGCGCGAGGCGCCCGTGACCCGCGCGCCGAGGCGCAGCCTGACGCCGTCCCGGACCAGGGCGTCAGCCACCCGCTGCGCCGCCTCGGGTTCGTCCTGCGGCAGGACTTGGGACCCAAGCTCGAGCAGCTCGACCTGCGTACCGAGGCGCGCGAAGGCCTGCGCGAGCTCGCAGCCAACCGGACCGGCGCCGAGCACCGCCAGACGCCGTGGCTGCTCGGTTAGATCGAACACGGTCTCGTTGCTCAAGGGTGTGATCTGCGCAAGTCCGGGCAGCGGCGGAATGCGGGCGCGCGCCCCGGTGGCGATCACGGTGCGGCGCGTGCGCAGCGTCGCCGCTGCGACGCGAATCTCATGCGCATTGCTGAAACTCCCCTGCCCGAGGAACACGTCGACTCCCGCTTGTGTGTAGCGCTCGACCGAGTCGTGTCGGGCAATGCGCGCACGCACCGCGCGCACCCGCTGCATCGCGAGTGCGAACGTCAGGCCGCCGCGCACCGCCGCCAGCAGTGTCTTCGAGGGCACGCAACCGACGTTCAGGCAGTCTCCTCCCATGGCATGCCGCTCCACCAGCGCGACTCGCGCGCCCAGACCCGCCGCGGCGATCGCGGTGACGAGGCCCGCGGGGCCGGCGCCGATCACGGTGAGGTGGTAGCGCGCCGCGGGCGTGGGATTGCGATAGTCCGACGGAAAAACCAGCCGGCGCCACAGCGCGTCATCCTCGTTCATGGGGCGAGCTCGTGTTCGAGCTGGCGGCGCGCGAGGCGCGTCACCAGCGCGGTAACTGCGACGGTGGCTGCCAGACCAACAACCAACAGGACGGTACCGGTTCTCCCGGTACGCACCCGGCCCGAGAGCGCCTGCGCGAGATTCGCGGCCGCGGATCCGGCGTACACGTACAGCACCGTGGCGGGCAGCATGCCGAGCCAGGAGGCGGCAATATAGTCGCGTGGCCTTACCGCCGTGACCCCGTACGCGTAGTTCAGCAGGTTGAAGGGGAACGCCGGCGACAGCCGTGTGAGCAGCACGATCCAGAAGCCGCGTTCACCGAGGGCGCCGTCCAGCGCCCGGAACCGGGGCCAGGCCGCGATGCGCTGCTGCGTCCACTCACGGGCAAACGTGCGCCCGATGAAGAACGCCGCGCTTGCCCCGAGCACGCTGGCTGCGGATACCAGCGCTACGCCCCCCGCCAGGCCGAACATCGCGCCGCCCGCGAGCGTGAGAATGAGGCCCGGGATCAGACATACCGTTGCCAGCACGTACAGGGCGATGAACACCAGCGCGGATGGTGCGCGGTGCGCCGCGGCCCAGGTGAGCGCCGCGCCCAGCCACTCCCTCACCGGCAGCAACCACCCCGCCGCGGCGAGCAGCAGCACGGCCGCGACTGCCCACACCACGCGCCCCTTCATGCGTTCACGCGACCTTCACCAACAGCTCATGCAGCCGGCGGCGCGCCGGACGATTGTCGTCTGCGAGCGCGCGCCGTGCGATGCCGAGATCGGACACTTCGTCGACGTCGTACGAATCCGGCAGCCGCGTCACGGAACGAGCGTGGCTGCGGCAACACGCCTCCAGGCCTTGCGCGAGAGTCGGCGCGCTCCACGGCAGGGGAGCCAGATCCGGCCACGCAAGCCGCGATCCCATCAGCGTCACACCGCCGTCCCGGGCCGGAACCAGCACGACATCCGATCGATCCAGCTCAGCTTGCGCCGCGAGAAGATCCGGCAGGGTCAGCGACGGGGCGTCGCTGCCGATGAACAGGACGCGCTCGTGGCCGAGAGCGCGCACCGCGCGATCGACTGCGTTCAGACGCTCACCCAGGTTGCCGCGCGGCTGGGGCTGCACGCTCGCCTCACGCTCGAGCAGGCCCTGTGCCCAGCGCGCCTCAGTTGGATTCTCCGGTGCAATGACGAGCCCGCCCGGCCACGCGAGCGCATCCTCCAGCGCGCACTCCAGCAGCGCCTGCGCGATCGCCAGCGCATCTGCCGCGCCCAGCGCGCGCGCCAGTCTCTGCTTGCCGCGTCCGATCTGCGGGCGGCGGCAGAACACGACCAGCACCGCGCCCGAGAGTGCCTCCATGTGCGCATCATGGCGCGCACGGTGCGCGGGCGCTAATCGGCGCGCGACGCGTGCGGCGGCAGTGCGAACAGATCGCCGCGCCACGGTCTGCCGCCGCGATACGCGGAGAGTCTTTCCGCCATCACGCGCGTATTCCACGCAAGACTGTGGGCCTTGCGGATCGCAATCTGCTGCTGCGCGCTCGCCTGGCGGAAATCCCCGTTGGCCGCGCAGGCCGCGGCGACGGCTTCAAACATCTGCGGATCGGACTGAATCTCCCCGGCGGCGAGTTTCATCGCCACACTCAGCGCCGTGCCCGGATCGCGCACCGCCTCGAGCGGTGAGGCGGCGAGCAGGGCCACCACGTGCTTTCTGACGTAGAAGCTGTCGGAGGTCGCCGCCCGCTCCAGCAGGCCGTGCGCCTGCGCGGCCTGCGCGCCTGAAGGGTCGGCGCTCAGCAGATCCGTTGCCAGTATCAGCTGTGCCGAGGCGCTGCCGCCGTCGGCGGCGTGCCGCAGCCACACCGCGCCGTTCACCTGGCCGTGGCACACGGCGGTGGCGTGCAGCTCGCTCCCCACCCAGTACTGGGCGCGGGAATCGCCGTCGCGCGCCGAGGCGAGCAGCAGCTGCCCCGCTCTCGCCGAGGAGATCCCGAGCGAGGCATCGAGCGTTGCCGTGAGCCCGACCAGGTACCCCGCTACCGGGTCACCCGCATCGGCGCGCTGCCGGGCCGACTTGTAGGCGTCCATTCCCGACAGCCCACTGCCCCCCTCGATGGCAAACAGCGACTTGGCCTGGAGCCTCGATTCGACGGGCGCCCCGCCGCGGAACGCCGGCACGAACCGCGCGTTCAGCCACGACTCGACGGCCGCCGCCGGAAAACCCGTCTCCGGCACCGCCAGCAGAATCTCCGGGTCGCGGGCCAGGCCATCGACCCCGATCGTCAGCTCGGTGATCACGATCGCGCCCTGGCGCGTGTCACCGGCGAGCCGCGGGGACTCCGGCGCGGGAGCCTGCAGCACACTCGCGGCAACCTGTTCCCGGCAGCCGAAGTCGGGGCTGACAATGCCCTGCGTATGCAACGCATCACGGCCGTAGCGGGCCACGATGCCCGCGGCGGCGGCCGACTCAGCGGCGCTCAGCTTCGCCGTAAGGCCCGCCACCTTGTTGCCCACGAGTTGCTCGCAGCCGTTGCCGGCGGCCGCCTGCAGCCAGCCGACCCCGCTGCCGGCATCCTTCGGGCCGCCCTGCCCCTTCAGCGCCATCGCTCCCAGGTTGAACTGCGACGAGCAATCGCCGAGTTCCGCGAGCGCCAGGAACTGCGCGTGCGCGAGCTCGTAGTGGCCGGCGTTGTATTCGCGCAGCGCGGCCTGGAAATCCGCGTGTACTGGCATGGCGCTCGACAATGCGCTTAACGTCAGCGTGGCGCACACGCTCCTGACACCCATTGTTCCTGCCCCCTTCAGCGCTCGACGATGGCCGTCACTCCCATCCCGCCGGCGGCGCAGACCGAGATCAGTCCGCGCTTCGCGCTCGTATCGCCTGCGAGCATCTTGGCGAGCGTGCCCAGAATGCGCGTGCCGGTGGCGGCGAACGGGTGCCCGATGGCCACGCTACCGCCCCTTACGTTCAGCTTGGCCCGGTCGATGCTGCCCAGCGGCGCAGGCAATCCCAACACATCGCGGCAGTAGTCCGGTGATTCCCAGGCTTTCAGCGTGCACAACACCTGTGCCGCGAACGCCTCGTGAATCTCGTAGTAATCGAAGTCCTGCAGTGTCAGGCCGGCATCGCGCAGCATCGCGGGTACGGCGTAGGTGGGTGCCATCAGCAGCCCCTCCTTGCCGTTTGCGAAGTCGACCGCCCACGCCTTGCCGTAGCGCAGGTAAGCCAGCACCGGCAGGTTGCGCTTGGCTGCCCACTCCGGCGTCGCCAGCAGCACCGCGCTCGCCCCATCGGTGAGCGGCGTGCTGTTGCCGGCGGTGAGCGTGCCGTCCGCGGCGAAGCTCGGCCGCAGCTTGGCGAGTTTTTCGGGGCTGGTGTCGGCGCGGATATTGTTGTCGCTCTTCAGTCCCAGGTACTCCACCACCAGGTCGTCGTAGAACCCGGCGCGCCATGCGGCCGCGGCCTTCATGTGGCTCTGCTGGGCCAGCTGGTCCTGCTCGGCACGTGTGATCTGCCAGCGCTTGGCCATGATCTCGGTGCTCTGCCCCATGGACAATCCGGTGCGCGGCTCGACGACCGCGGGCAGCACCGGCCTGAAGTGCCTGGGCCGCAGACCCAACCACGGCGACAGCCGCTGCCACGCGTTGCGCCCGCGGTAGCTCGCGAGCAGCAGTTGCTGATACGCGCGCGGGTAGACGATCGGCGCATCGCTGATGGAGTCGGTGCCGCCGGCGAGACCGGCGTCGATCTGTCCGAGCGCGATCTTGTTGCCGATGTCGATCGCGGCTTCCAGGCTCGTGCCGCAGGCGCGCTGCATGTCCAGCCCGGGCGTGTGCGGATCGAGCCCACTCGACAGCACGCTCTCGCGCACCAGGTTGTAGTCCCTGGAGTGCTTGATCACCGCGCCTGCGGCCACATCCCCGAGACGCTCGCCCTGGAGCTTGAAGCGTTCGACCACGGCGCGGAACACAGCCGTGAGCATGTCCTGGTTACTCGCGGTGGCGTAAGCCGAATACGAGCGGGCAAAGGGAATGCGTAAGCCACCCACGATGGCCACGCGTCTGACCGCGGATCCGACCAGCATGACTCCTCCCCAGGGCGCAACGCGTTAGAATGCCATGGTCGATCCGGCGAAGCCATCGGTAGCCAAGTCCATGGGCGAGTACTCCACCATCATGGCCCGCGACGGCCACGAGTTTCAGGCTTGGCTCGCCGCCGCACCCGGACGCCCGCGCGGCGCGCTGGTCGTGATCCAGGAGATCTTCGGCGTCAACAGCCACATCCGCAAAGTGACCGACGGCTTCGCCGCCGACGGTTACACGGCGATCGCGCCCTGCCTGTTCGATCGGGTGCGGCGCGGTATCGAGCTCGGCTACTCCGCCGCCGAAATGCAGGAGGGTAGCGGCTACACCAAGCAGCTGACGCCGGAAGATACGCTGCGCGATCTCGCTGCCGCGCTCGCCGTGGTGAAACACTCCGGCCGGGCGGCAACCGTCGGCTACTGCTGGGGCGGAACCCTGTCGTATCTTGCGGCCTGTCAGCTGCCGCTCGCCTGCGCGGTGGTGTATTACGGCCGGGTCGCGAGCTACCTGGACCAGAAACCCAGGTGTCCGGTCATGTATCACTACGGCAAGGAGGACCGCAGCATCCCGCACGCCGACGTCGCGCGGACCAAGGCGGCGAACCCGCACGCGCCCCTGTTTGTCTATGAGGGGGCGGGCCACGGTTTCAACTGCGAGCAGCGCGACGCCTACAACCCGCAGGTCGCCGCGCTGGCGCGCGCACGTACCCTGGACTTCCTCGGCCGCTATGTTGCCGGCGGCGAGCCGCTCAAGAGCTGAAGACTCAAGGAGAGCCGCTACATGAAATTGCGCGATGCGGATCTGCTGCGTACCCGCGCCTTCATCGGGGGCAAGTGGGTGGACGCCACCAACGGCGCCACGCGCCAGGTCGTGAATCCGGCGACCGGCGAGCCGATCGGCGCGGTGCCCGACATGGGCGCCGGCGAAACGCGGCGCGCCATCGAGGCCGCCGCCCAGGCATTCCCGGCGTGGGCCGCGCAGACCGCCAAGGAGCGCGCGGCGGTGCTGCGTCGCTGGTACGAGCTGCTGATGGCGAACCTCGAGGACCTGGCCACCCTGATGACCGCCGAACAGGGCAAGCCGCTCGCGGAGTCCAAGGGGGAAATTGCCTACGCGGCCTCGTTCATCGAGTGGTTCGCCGAGGAAGGCAAGCGCCTGTACGGGGACGTGATCCCGGGGCACCAGGCCGACAAGCGCATCCTGGTGCTGCGCCAGCCCGTGGGAGTGGTCGCGGCGATCACGCCGTGGAATTTCCCCCTGGCGATGATCACTCGCAAGGCGGGACCCGCGCTCGCGGCCGGCTGTACTTTCGTCTGCAAGCCCGCGAGCCAGACGCCCTACTCGGCACTCGCCGCCGCAGCGCTCGCGGCGCGCGCCGGGGTGCCGGCCGGCGTGCTCAACATGATCACCGGGGACGCGGCCGCGATCGGCGGCGAGATGACTTCCAACACCAGCGTCCGCAAGGTCACGTTCACCGGCTCCACCGCCGTGGGCAAGAAACTCATGGCGCAATGCGCCGGCACGGTGAAGAAGCTGTCGCTGGAGCTCGGCGGCAATGCGCCGTTCATCGTGTTCGAGGACGCCGATCTGGATGCCGCGGTGGCGGGGGCGATCGCCAGCAAGTACCGCAACACCGGACAGACGTGCGTGTGCGCCAATCGCCTGCTGGTGCAGGCCCCGGTGTACGAGGCGTTCACGGCTAAGCTGGTGCACGCCGTGGCACAGCTGCGCGTGGGCGACGGGCTCAAGGGCCCCACCGACCAGGGCCCGCTGATCGATACCAAGGCGCTCGCCAAGGTGGAGCAGCACCTCGCGGACGCCACAGCCAAGGGCGCGCGCATCGTGCTTGGCGGCAAGCGCCACGCCCTCGGCGGCACGTTCTTCGAGCCGACCGTGGTGACCGACGTGACTGCCGACATGTTGGTGGCGCGCGAAGAGACCTTCGGTCCGGTCGCACCCCTGTTCCGTTTCGAGACCGAGAGCGACGCCATCCGCATGGCGAACGATACCGAGTTTGGACTGGCGGCCTACTTCTACACCCGCGACCTGGCGCGCTCGTGGCGCGTGGCGGAGGCCCTGGAGTACGGCATCGTGGGCCTGAATACCGGCATCATTTCCACCGAGGTTGCGCCGTTCGGGGGGGTCAAGGAGTCGGGCACGGGCCGCGAGGGCTCAAAGTACGGGATCCTCGACTACACCGAGCTGAAATACCTGTGTGTGGGCATTGGCTGAACTTGCGGTATCGTGAGCCATGCGCTCCGCGAATCCCGAACGTATCGGCATCCTGCTGGTCAACTCCGGCACGCCGCAAGCCGCCGAACCGCGCGCCGTGCGCGCGTTCCTGGCGCGCTTCCTCGCCGACCCGCGCGTGGTGGAGCTGCCGCGCGCACTGTGGCTGCCGCTGCTGTACGGGGTGATTCTCCCCTGGCGTCCGCGGCGCATCGCGCGCAAGTACCGCCTCATCTGGACTGCTGGCGGCTCGCCGCTGCGCAACCTGTCGGAGCGCTTGCGTGCCGAGCTCGCCAGCTCGCTCGCGCAACGCATGCTGGCGCCCCTGTCGGTGGAGGTCGGCATGCTTTACAGCCCGCCCGACGTGCGCGGCGCGCTCGGTCGATTGCGCGAGTCCGGCGCACAGCGCATCCTGGTGCTGCCGCTGTTCCCGCAGTATTGCGGGGCCACCACCGGTGCCGTCTACGACCAGGTGAGTGCCGAGTTGCGCCGCTGGCGCTGGCTGCCGGAGCTGCGCTTCATCGCGGACTATCACGAGCATCCGGGCTACATCGATGCGCTGCGCGCCAGTGTCACCGAGCACTGGCAGGCTCACGGCCGCACGGCTCACCTGCTGATTTCCTTTCATGGCATTCCGGAACGCTACGTCCACCAGGGCGACCCGTACTTCTGCCGCTGCCAGACCACGGCGCGCCTGCTCGCCGACGAACTGCTGTTGCGCGACGGGGAGTGGAGCGTGAGCTTTCAGTCGCGCTTTGGTCCGACGGACTGGCTGAAGCCCTACACCCGCACGGTGCTCACCGGGATGCCGGCCCGCGGTGTGCGCGAGGTTACCCTGGTGTGTCCGGGTTTTGCCGTGGACTGCCTGGAGACGCTCGAGGAGATCGATATCGAAAATCGTGACGTCTTCATGCGCGCCGGTGGTGAGCGTTACCAGTATGTGCCGGCGCTCAACGCCCGCGCCAGCCATGCGCAATGCCTCGCGGACCTGATCGAGCAGCACTGTCAGGGCTGGACGCACGCCGGGCATGGCCGCCTTCCCAGCGCCGCGCGCGGTACCTCCGCGTGAGGTCGAGCGCGCCACTGCCCCTGCTGGGGACTTTTCATGAGACCAGCATCGCGGTCGATGATGTGCGCGCCTCGATCGAGTTCTACGAACGCTTGGGGTTCACCCAGGCCCTGACCACCGATACGCTGACGCATCCGTACGGAGTGCTGACCGACGGCCGGCTGGTCATAGGCCTGCATCAACGGCCCGGCGCCTCGCCGGTTCTCACTTTCGTGCGTCCGGGCATTGCCGAGTGCGTGCGGGAGTTTGCCGCGGCCGGCATCAAACTCACACGGTGCCGCACCGGCGAGGAGGTATTCCACGAGATCGGTCTGTCGGACCCGTTTGGCCACGCGGTCGCGGTGCTGGAAGCGCGCACCTACTCGCCGGTGGCGCGCGGGGTGGCCGAGGTCTCGCTGTGCGGGGACTTCGCCGAAGTGAGTCTGCCGGTCACGGACTTTGCCGCCGCGCAGGGTTTCTGGGAGCCTCTGGGCTTCGTCGCCGCCGGCGAGGTGGCGGCGCCCTATCCGCACCTGCCGCTCACCAGCGATTACCTGGACGTCTCGTTTCACCCCCTGCAGGTGTGCGAGCGTCCGATGCTCGTGTTCCGCGACCCCGCTATGCGCGCGCGCATTGCGCGGCTGCGCGAGATGGGCATGGCCCTGTCCGCCGTCGTGCCGGGCGCCGCCGGGCGCCTCGGCAACGCCATGCTGGAAAGTCCGGACGGCACGACGCTCATGCTGCTCGAATCAGAAAGCTGAGGATCCCCATGCGCCGCAGCTGTCTGCCCGCCGTCCTCGTGCTCCTGGTATCACCGCCCGCGTTCAGCGACGGCGGCATGTGGACCTTCCACGACTTTCCGCAGGATCTGGTGAAGCGCCAGTACGGCGCCGACATCAGCTCCGCCTGGCTGGATCGGGTGCGCACCGCCACCATCCGCCTGTCGAACTGCACGGCATCCTTCGTGTCGCCCGACGGGCTGATCCTCACCAATCACCACTGCGCCGAAGCCTGCCTGGATGAGCACTCGAGCAGCGAGCGCAACCTGGTGCGCAGCGGCTTCCTCGCCCGCTCCCGGGAACAGGAACTCAAGTGCGGAACGCAGATCGCCGACGTACTGATGGGCGTGGAGAACGTCACCGCCAAGGTCGCAGCAAGGATCCGCGGACTCGATGACCGCGCGGCCAACGACACCCGCAAGAAGACCCTGACGCAACTCGAGCAGGCCTGCGAGCAGGAGAGCCAGCACGCGAAATCCGGTCCGCTGAAGTGCGAATCCGTCGACCTCTACCAGGGCGGGCAGTACTGGCTCTACAAGTACCACCGCTATGACGACGTGCGCCTGGTATTCGCTCCCGAGCGCGGGATTGCCGCATTCGGCGGTGACCCGGACAACTTTCAGTTCCCGCGCTGGTGCCTGGACATGTCGGTGCTGCGCGCCTACGGAGCGAACGGCAAGCCCGCCGCGACGCCGAGCTTCTTGGCGCTACGGCCGGAGGGGCCGCAGACGGGCGAGCTGGTGTTCGTATCGGGGCATCCCGGTTCCACCGACCGGCTGTTGACCGTTGCGCAGCTCCAGACCCTGCGCAATGTGGAACTGCCGCGCTGGCTGCTGCGCGCCTCGGAGTTGCGCGGGCGTTTCATCGAGTTCGGCAAAACGGGCCTTGAGGCGGACCGCATCGTGGAAGATCCGCTCAATAGCCTGGAAAACTCCATCAAGGTGCGCCGCAAGCAGCTCGACGCGCTGCTCGATGACCGGCTGCTGCAGGCCAAGCGCGACGAGGAAGCGGCGCTGCGGGCCAAGGTCGCCGCCGACCCGCAGTTCGCCGCCGCGATCGGCGATCCCTGGTCGGACATCGCGAAAGCGCAACTGCGCGAGCGCGAGCTCTATCTGCCCTATACGTTCCTCGAGCTGGGCGCCGGCTTCAACAGCAGGTTGTTCACCTATGCGCGCACCCTGGTGCGCGGCGCCGCCGAACGCCCCAAACCCAACACCGACCGCCTGCGTGAATACCGCGACGCGGCGCTGCCACGCGTCGTGCAGCGCCTCACCGCCCCGATACCCGTGTATCCGGCGCTCGACAAGCTCACGCTGTCCTTTGCGTTGGAGCGCATGCGCGAGTGGCTGGGGCCGGACGCCCCGATCGTGCGTCAGCTGCTGACGAAGGATTCACCCGACACGCTGGCGGCACGGCTGGTGGACGGCTCGCAGCTCGCCGATCCGAAGCTGCGCCAGCGCTTGTGGGACGGTGGCGCGGCGGCGCTGGAGGCCGCGCACGACCCGATGATCGAACTCGCGCGCAGCGTGGATGCGCCGGCCCGTACGGTGCGCAAGAGCTATGAAGACGAGGTGGAAGCTCCGGTCGACGCCGCGTCCGAAAAAATCGCGCGCGCCCGCTTTCGCGTGTATGGCACGAGCGTGCCGCCGGATGCGACCTTCACCCTGCGCCTGAACGTCGGCTCGGTGCAGGGCTGGAAGGAGGACGGCCGCGAAATCGAGCCGTTCACGTACCTGTCGCGGCTGTTCGAGCGCGCCACCGGCCAGGAACCGTTCCGGATTCCCGACAGCTGGCTCAAGGTGAAGACCGAGCTCGATCCGCAGACGAGGTTCGATCTCTCCACCAACAACGACATTGTGGGCGGCAACTCCGGCAGCCCGCTGATCGATACCGGCGGCAGGCTCGTGGGACTGATGTTCGACGGCAACATCCACTCGATCGCGGGCAGCTACTGGTTCGATCCGGAGCTGAACCGCGCAGTCGCGGTGCACCCCGCCATCATGTTCGAGGCGCTGCGCAAGGTGTACCAGGCCAACGAGCTGCTGGCGGAACTGAACCGCCACTAACTACTAACTGGAAGCGGCCGCGAGCGCAATGAAGCCTTCGGGGCCGTGAAAAACAGGGACGTTTTTTTTGGAGCCCCCAGGGATGGGTTCACGGCGTCCCCGAAGGGTTCAGTGCGCTCGCGGCCGCGCGCGCCACGAGGCGGAACCGCACGCGCATCTCGTCCTGCACCTGCAGTGCACCGAGCAGGGCGCTGAAAGGCGTGAGCCCGATATCGCTCTGCCGCAGCGGGGTCTCGCCGGATACGGTGATTGTGCCGGCGGCGAGGCTGTAGCGCACCGGCACGCTGATGGTGCGCACCTGCCCGCGCACCGTGGTCTGCACCCGGGCCAGCACCGCCCGCGCCTCGCCGCCGGCTTCGCTCCCGGTGCCCGCCGCCGGCTGCCCGGCAGACTCGAGCCGCACAGAGCGCAACACGATCTGCGGGTTGCGCTCACTGTCGAGCAGCGCCTCCCCGAGCATGTTGCGCCGCGTTCCCTCCCGGGCGCTGTCCGGCACCTCGGGCGGGAAATCGGCGCTGTGCTCCTGCGCGCGCAGCGCCGCTTCATCGACCGTGAACGAGGCCACCGGGATATGAGCCTCGAAGCTGGTGCGCATGAGGTCCGCGGGAACGTAGATCGTACCGGTCAGGGCGTGCGAGGCGATCACGTGGTTGTGGCCGGCGCTCGCGAGCGTGCCGCCGCGATACACGCGGATGGTGAGCAGCGATTCATCCGCCACGATGTCGTAGGGAACCCCCTCGTGAGGCGCGGGAGTCTCCACCGCCGCCAGCGGCGGCGCCGCGGGAACCCGCGGTTGCAGCGGGCAGCCGGCGAGCAGGACCGCGAGCAGCGCCACGCCGGGCAGCCGCAGTTTGCAACGCGCACTCACGCGCATAAGCTTAGCGGCATGGTCATACGGAATACCACACACCGCTGGGGTGCGGTCGCCCAGCTGCTGCACTGGCTCATCGTCGTGCTGATCATCGTGCAGGTCACCCTCGCCGCGCTCGCGGGCGATCTGCCGCTGGGCATGAAAAAGCTCGCCATGCTCGCGCGCCACAAGTCCGTCGGTCTCACCATCCTGGGACTCGCGATAGTGAGGCTCGGCTGGCGGCAGCTGAACCCGACGCCCGCGCTGCCGCAGACGCTCAAGCCGTACGAGCGCACCCTGGCGCGCTTCACGCACGCCATGTTGTATGTGCTGTTGTTCGCCATGCCCCTGTCAGGCTGGATGATGTCCTCGGCACGTGGGTTTCCGGTAAGCTGGTTTGGGTTCTTTCAGCTGCCGGACCTGGTGCCGAAAAGCCAGCCGCTGTACCACGCGCTCGTGACCACCCACCAGACCCTCGCGGTGGTGCTGGGTGCGGTGGTGACGCTGCACGTGGCGGCCGCGCTCAAGCATCACTACGTGCTCAGGGACGACGTGCTGCAGCGCATGCTGCCGCTCTCCACCACGACGCAGGGAACCAGGCGATGAGACCAACAGGGCATGCGCTACTGACGGCTATTTTCCTGGCCACGGCCTCCGGGCCGTGCCTGGCCGCGGCGGCGCCGGCGAGCGCGCCCGCCGTCACACACTACGTGCTCGATGCGCCCAGGAGCTCGCTGGAATTCACCTTCCAGCAGGCCGGCGCACAGAACAAAGGCAAGTTCACCCGCTTCGCCGTGAGCTTCGACTTCTCGCCCGACAACCTCGCGGCCAGCCGGCTCGAGGTCACCGTCGAGATCGGCTCCCTCGACACCGGCGACCAGGAGCGCGATGACACCCTGCGCAGCGCGGATCTGTTCGCGCTGGCGAAGTTTCCCCAGGCGCATTTCGCCGCCAGCCAGTTCAACAAGACCGCCGGCGGCTATGAAGCGATCGGCAAGCTCACCATCCGCGGCGTGACGCGCGATACACGCGTGCCGTTCACGTTTCGCACCGCCGACGAGCACGGCGTGGCCGTCGGCTACATGAGCGGCAAGACGAGCATCCGGCGGCTCGACTTCGGCGTCGGCCAGGGCGAATGGAAAGCCACTGACCAAGTGGGGAACGAGGTCGGCGTGTCCTTCGCGCTGCGGCTCACGCCTACGGCTACCGCTCACTGACCATCAGACAGGAGTCCCGTCACGGCGGGTCATGCGGCCGCGCGCGTGCACCGGGCTCCACAGCAAGTCCACCTCCGGGTCGGAGTAGTGCGCCGTGTCCGCCGCGTCGCGGTTACTCACCTCCAGGTACCGCGCCGGGCGATCGCTGCGATTGATGAGCTGATGGCCCTGCTCGGCGCCGGCCGCAAAGCCGGCGCACATGCCGGCAGTCAGCAGCTGCTCCCCGGGGCCGCAGCGCAGCACCAGCTCGCCCTCGAGCACATACACGAACTCGTCCTCGTGCGTGTGCCAGTGGCACATGGAGGACTCCTTGCCCGGGCCCAAGGTCGTCAGATTGACGCCGATCCGGGTAAGTCCGAGGGCGTCCCCGAGAGGGCGCTTGTCGCGCGGCATTACCCGCGAGCGGTAGGGCTCGGGGTAAGCGCTGCTGGAATGCACCGCGACGCTGCGCGGATCAAGCGCGGGTTTGTTGACTGACATGCCTTGCCTCCATGGTTGTAACTCGTAACCGTTGACGCGCGCCGCCTGCTTCAGTGAGCATGCCGTACTGCATGCCAGAGATACTCGATGACGTCGGACACTGCGTCGACGCGGTGCTGCGCCGCGTGGGACCGCGCATCGTGCTGGCGCTGCCGCTCGGGATCGGCAAACCCAATCCGCTGGTCAACGAATTCTACCGCCGCGCGCTGCGCGACTCGACGATCGATCTGACCATCCTCACGGCGCTGTCGCTGCTGAAGCCCGTGGCCCACTCGGCGCTGGAGGCGCGCCTGCTGACGCCGCTCGCCGCACGGGTGTTCGGCACTTATGTGGAGCCGGAATACGCGCGCGCCATGCAGAGCGACACCCTTCCGCCCAACATCCGCATCGTCGAGTTCTTTCTGGCGCCGGGCGCGTTTCTCAATTCGCGTCACGCGCAGCGCCATTACCTGAGTACGAATTACACGCACGTGGCGCGCGATTGTCTGGCGCGCGGCGTCAACGTCATGGCCCAGCTGGTGGCGCGGCGCATGGTGAACGGCGAGCTGCAGCTGAGCTTCGGCTCCAATGCCGATGTGAGCGTGGATCTGCTGCCGCTCATCGAGGAGGCGCGCGCCACCGGCCGCGACATCGTCATGGTGGCGCAGACGCACGCACAGATGCCGTTCATGACCGGGCACGCGCTGGTTGATCCCGGGCGCTTTGACTTCCTCATCGACGATCCGCGCTACGACTACGACCTGTTCTGTCCGCCCAATCCGCCGCTCGGCACGGTCGACCACGCCATCGGCGTGTACGCCAGCGCCCTGGTGCGCGATGGGGGCACGCTGCAGATCGGCATCGGCGAGCTGGGTGACTCGCTGGTGTATGCGCTGCTGTTGCGGCATCAGCAGAACGCGGCCTGGCGCGGTGCTCTGCAGGCGCTCGGCACGGCGACGGTCACGCCGCTGATCCACGCCGCGGGGGGCGAGGCGCCGTTCTGCGCCGGGCTGTTCGCCTGCACCGAGATGTTCGTCGATCAGCTGCTCGAGCTGTATCGCGCCGGGATCCTGTGCCGCCGCGTCTACGACTCGCTGCCGATCGAGAGGCTGCTGGGCTCCGGGCAGACGGGCGAGCGCTTCGATGAGCGCATTCTCGGCCTGCTGGCCGCCGCGGGTGCCGGCCCGGTGCTGAGCAGCGCGGAGTTCGCGGACCTCAAATGCCACGGCGTGTTTCGCGAGGATGTGGAGTTTGCCGACGCCCGCGTGCGCGCCGCGGGCGGGGAGTGGATTGCGGCCAATCTCGCCGATCCCGCCAGCCGCGCGCGCCTGGCGGCGGAGTGCTTGGGAAGCGAGCTGCGCAACGGCCAGGTGCTGCATGCCGGGTTCTTTCTGGGTCCGCGCGGATTCTATGCGGCGTTGCGCGAGCTGCCCGAGGGCGAGCGGGCGCAGTTCGGCATGCGCGGCGTGGCGTTCGTCAACCAGCTGTACGGCGCCGACCAGGAGCTGCGCATCCTGCAGCGGCGCGCCGCGCGCTGCATCAACACCACCATGATGGTCACGCTGCTGGGAGCTGCGGTCTCCGACGCGCTGGAGAACGGGCAGGTGGTGAGCGGCGTCGGCGGTCAATACAACTTCGTCGCCATGGCGCACGCGCTGCCGGGCGCGCGCTCGATCCTGTGCGTGCGCGCCACCCGCACGCGCCACGGCCACACCACTTCAAACATCATCTGGAACTACGCGCACCAGACCATTCCGCGGCACCTGCGCGATCTGGTGGTCACCGAGTATGGCATCGCGGACCTGCGCGGCCGCACCGACGAGGAGATCATCATCGCGCTGCTGAACGTCGCGGACTCGCGTTTTCAGGACGCGCTGCTGTCACGCGCCCGGTCGGCGGGCAAGATCCGCGCCGACTACCGCATCCCGCAGGCGTTCCGCAACAACCTGCCGCAGCGTCTGACGCGCGCGTTGCGCGGCCACCGCCAGCAGGGATACTTCAGCGAATATCCGTTCGGCACCGACCTGGCGGAGGAGGAGATTGTCCTCGCGCGGGCGCTGAAGTTTCTCGCCGGGCGCGCCTCCAGCCCCTGGGGCCGGGTGAAGACCGCCGCGGCATCCCTCGCCGCCGGTCCGGCGAGCCGACATGCCTCCGCGCTCAAGCGCATGGGCCTCGATCAGCCGCGCGGACTCTCCGAGCGGCTGCAGCAGCGCCTGGTGGTGTTCGCGCTCAACGCCAGCAGCGCTTAGCGCCTGGCTGGCGCGCGCCGGCCGCCCGCTGCCGCGCGGCGCCGCCGGGCCGGGCCCGCCCGCGCGCTGCGGCGCGCGGCTGGTTTGCGTCCCGTGGCCGCCGGCTTCTTGCGCGGCGCGGAACGAGCGGTGGCGGTGCGGGGTGTGGCGCGTGCCTTGGCCCGCGCCGCTTTGGCCGGCTTGCGAGGCTTGCCCGCCGCCGGGCGCCGCGCCGCGCCGCGCGCTGAGGCGGGCTTGCGAGCGGTGCCGGGTGCGGCCCTGGGGCTTTCCGTGCCGCGCAACTGCTCGAGAATCGCCGGGTTCTCGAGCGTCGAGACGTCCTGGGTGATCTCCTCGCCGCGCGCGATGGCCTTGAGCAACCGGCGCATGATCTTGCCCGAGCGCGTCTTGGGAAGGTTGTCCGCGAAGCGGATGTCGTCGGGCTTGGCGATCGCACCCAACTGCTCCCCCACCCACTCGCGCAGCTCCTTTACCAGCGCGCTGCTGTCGCCCGTCGGGCGTTGACCGCGGCACACCACGTAGGCGAACACCGACTCGCCCTTGATGTCGTGGGGCTTGCCGACCACGGCGGCCTCGGCCACGCGCGGATGCGCGACCAGCGCCGACTCGATCTCCATGGTCCCGAGCCGGTGCCCGCTGACCTTCAGCACATCATCGATGCGCCCCATGATCCAGAAATAGCCGTCCTCATCGCGGTGGGCGCTGTCGCCCGCCACGTACAGGCGATTGTTGAATTTCTCCCAGTAGCCGGCGATGTAGCGCTCGTTGTTGCGCCAGATGGTGCGCAGCATCGATGGCCAGGGCTTCTTGATCACGAGGTAACCGCCGGCGTCGGCGCGCTTCACGGTGTCGCCATGATCGTCGACGATGTCCGCGTCGATCCCGGGCAAGGGTTGCGTGCACGATCCGGGTTTGGTCGCGGTCACGCCCGGGAGCGGGGAGATGAGGATGGCGCCGGTCTCGGTCTGCCACCAGGTATCGACGATCGGGCAGCGGCCCTCGCCGATCACGCGGTGATACCACATCCACGCCTCGGGATTGATGGGCTCCCCGACGCTGCCGAGCAGCCGCAGACGCGAGCGATCGTACTTCGCCGGCAACGCATCGCCGAGCCTCATGAGGGCGCGGATCGCCGTGGGCGCGGTATAGAACACGGTCACGCCGTGCGTCTGGCAGTTCTTCCAGAAGCGTCCGCCGTCCGGGAATACGGGCGCACCTTCATACAGCACCACGGTCGCGCCCGCCGCGAGCGGTCCGTAAGCTACATAAGTGTGTCCGGTGACCCAGCCGACATCCGCGGTACACCAGAACACGTCCTCATCGCGCAGATCGAACACCCACTGCGTAGTCACTTTCGCGCCCAGCAGATACCCGCCGGTGGCGTGCTGGATGCCCTTCGGTTTGCCGGTGGAGCCCGAGGTGTACAGCAGGAACAGCGGATGCTCCGCGTCCACCCACTCCGGTTCGCACGACGGCGACTGACCTTCGACGACCTCGTGCCACCAGAGGTCGCGCCGCGGATTCATGGCGACCGGCTTAGCTGTGCGCTTCAGCACGATCACGCGCCGCACGCTGCGACAACCGCTGTCGAGGGCATGGTCGGTGGCCGCCTTCAGCTCGATCGCCTGTCCGCCGCGCCAGCCGCCGTCGGCGGTAATCACCAGCACCGCTTCGGTGTCCTCGATGCGATCCTTGAGCGCCACGGCCGAGAAGCCGCCGAACACCACCGAATGAATCGCGCCGATGCGGTTGCAGGCGTGCATCGCGATCAGGATCTCGGGCACCAGCGGCATATAGATGATGACGCGGTCGCCGCGCCCCACACCCTGTGCCTTGAGCGCGTTGGCGAAGCGGCACACCTCGGCATGCAGCTCGCGGTAGCTCAGGCGCCGCACGTCGCCGGGCTCGCCCTCGAAGATGACCGCGGTCTTGTGGCCGCGCTCGTTCAGGTGCACATCGAGGCAGTTGAAGGAGGCGTTCAGGCGCCCGTCGCTGAACCAGCGATAGTTCGGAGCCCGCGCGTCGTCCAGCGTCACCGTGAAGGGCGTGTGCCAGGCGAGCTCCTGGGATGCGAGATCCGCCCAGAATCCGACATGGTCGTCGCGCGCGCGCTTGCGCAGATTTTCCAGGTCCGCAGGCTTGATGCGGGCGCGCGCCGCGAAGGCGGGCGGCGGGGGAAAGCTGCGCGTCTCCAGGAGAGCCGATTGGATGTTCTTGTTCGCCATGGATCGCTCCTGAGAAAGCACTCGGGCTGCGAGGCGCAGCATAGCGAATTGCGCGCGCGCGGTCTGTCAGCGCCGCGCCTGCGCCAGCAGATGCTCGATGATGGCGCGCGCCTGCAGGGCGTAACCGCCGCCGAACAGGTTGGCGTGGTTCAGCACGTGGTAGAGGTTGTAGAGCTCACAGCGCGCCTGCGCTGCCGGTGCCAGCGGCGCCGCCGCCTGGTACGCCTGGTAGAAGCGCTCGCCGAAGCCGCCGAACAGGCGTGTCATCGCCAGGTCGGTCTCGCGATCGCCGTAATAGACCGCCGGGTCGATGAGCACCGGCTCACCGCTCGCGCTCGCGAGCCAGTTGCCGCCCCACAGGTCCCCGTGCAGGAGCGACGCCGCCGGGCGGTGACCGGCGAGCAACACGTGCACTGACTCGAGCAGCCGCTCGCCGGGAGTCGCGAGCAGCTCCGCAAACCCGTGCGCCTTGGTGAGCTCGAGCTGCGGGCGCAGGCGCCGCTCGCGAAAAAATTCCGCCCAGTCATCGCTCGCGGCATTCGCCTGCGGCGTGCGGCCGATGGTGTTGTCGCGCACCCAGCCAAACCGGGGCGCGGTCACGGCATGCAGCGCGGCGAGCTCCTGACCTAAGCGCGCCTCGCAATCCGGTCCCGCCACGCCGACCTCGATCCACTCGAGCGCCAGGAACGCGCACCGCTCCGTATGGCCGCTCGCCAGCACCCGCGGCACGCGCACCGCGTGCGCCCACTCAAGCTCTGCGAGCCCGGCTGCCTCGGCCGCGAACATGGCATGCGCCTCGGGCGCCGCGACCTTCACGAACATCGCGCCCGCATCGCCGGGCCAGTAGTAACATTCATTGATGCAGCCGCCCGTCACGCGGCGCTGCGGCGCAGGCGCACAGCGCGTCCCGGTCAGGGCGGTGATCTCACGGGCGATGGCCGCAAAGCGCTCCATGCCTCACGCCGCGGCGCGCGCCGATCTTCAGCCGGCGGGCAGTTGCGCCAGCCGCTCGCCCTGGCGGCGCAGGAAGGGTCCGAAGCCGAGTCTGTCGTACAGCTCTGCCAGCGCCGGCATGTCCGGCACCCGGCGTCGCAGCCCGGGGGCTGCGACGTCGAGCCGCAGATCGCAGGCGATGCGCGTGAGCTGCCGCGCGAGGTACACCGACTCGCGATGCTCGCTGAGGCGCTCCCCTAAGGTTCCCGCGCCGCGCAGCTTCAGGCGCGCGACGCCTGCCAGGTCAGCGTACAGCTCATCGAGCGAGCTGAACGCATGCATGAGGGAAGCGGCGGTGCGGTGCCCGATGCCGGGCACGCCGGGAATGTTGTCCACCTCATCGCCGGTGAGCGCGAGATAGTCGGCGAAGCGCTCAGGTCGCACGCCGAAATGGCGCTCGATGTCGTGATAGCCGAACTGCTCGCGCGCGCCGAAGTCCCAGAACAGATCCCCGTCGCGCATCAGCTGGGCCAGGTCCTTGTCGCGGGTGATGAAGGCCGAGCGCACGCCCTGCTCGCGCATCAGCGCGGCGAGCGTCCCGATGATGTCGTCGGCCTCGTAGTCCGGGTCCACGAACACTGCGAGCCCGAGCCGCCGGCACACCTCACGGCAGTGCTCGAACTGCAGCGCCAGGTCCGCCGGCGCGCGCTCGCGGTTGGCCTTGTACGGCGGGTAGATGCGATTGCGGTAGGAGCCGGCGCGGCGCTGATCGAAGGCGACCGCCATGTAGGTGGGGCGCACCCGTTCGATGAGATCGCCGAGGAAGCGCGCGAACCCGAACACGGCGTGCGCCGGGTTGCCGTCCCGGTCGCGCATCTCGGGGAGCACGGAGTGCCAGGCGCGAAAGACGTAGACCGAAGCGTCGACGAGAAAGATCAAAGCGCCGCTCCGCTGCTCATGCCCGGGGCCACCTTAGCAGCCGGCGGGCAGGATCGCCACGCGCTGAGCGCGCGGCTCTGGCGTGCGGCGCCTTCAGGACAGCCAGCGCTGGATGCGGTCGTGCAGCGGGCTCGAGCGCGGAAAATGTGCCACCAGGTATTCCATCTGATCGGCCAGCACCCGTCGCCCCTTGAGGAAGATGTATTCCGCATAGGTCGGCATGAACGGCACCGCGATCAGCTGCATGCGTGCCTGCTCGGGAGTGCGCGAGGCCTTCTGGTTGTTGCAGCGGCGGCATGCCGCCACCACGTTGGTCCAGATGTCCGTGCCGCCCTGGCTGAAGGGGCGGATGTGATCGCGTGACAGCTCGCGCGAGGCAAAGCGCTGGCTGCAGTACATGCACAGGTATGCATCGCGCCGGAACAGCGTCTGGTTGTTCAGCGGCGGAACGTAGTCGTGGCGCGTGTTGCCCGGATTACCGGTGTGCCCGACCGTGGCGACGATGGAGTTGACCTCCAGCACCGTGCGCCGCCCGCTGCGCGCATTGGTGCCGCCATACAGCTCATACAGCAGCGAGCCGCACGTGTAAGCCACCTGCTCTTGGGTGTACAGTCGCGCGGCTTCCTTGTAGTCGATCCACTCGAGCGGCATGCCGGCGACGTCCGTGCGCAGGACGAGCTGCGACAGCCCGCGCGCCGCGGGAGTCGCGACTATCGCGAAGTCGTCCGGGAGGCCGTGATCGGCGCGCTCGAGATCGATGCCCAGCATGGCGGCGTAAGATACGGCACTTGTGTGCAAGAATTCAACATCGCAAGATCTTAATTCAATTGGGGATTTCCAAACACGTGGGTGGCCGGCCACACGGCTTGCCATGCGAGGGGCGTGAATGTCAGTAACCATTGGCGCGCTGCGCGAGAGCGCGCCGCGTGAAACGCGGGTCAGTGTGGTTCCCGAAGTGGCCGACAAGCTGGCCAGGGAAGGCGCGCGCATCCTGATGGAGCGCGGCGCAGGCGTGCGCGCCTGTTTCCCGGACTCTCTTTATAAGAGTGTCACCTGGGCGGACTCCGCCGCCAGCGTGCTCGCGGGGTCGGACGTGATCCTGACGGTACAACCGCTGACGGTGGAGCAGATCCGGCAGCTGAAGCCCGGCGCGGTGGTGGTCGGCTTCATGCAGCCGCACGCGCGCGCCGCCGAGGTGCGCGCGCTCAAGGCGCACGGCGTCACCAGCTTCGCCATGGAGCTGGTGCCGCGCATTTCGCGCGCGCAGTCGATGGATGCGCTGTCCTCGCAGGCCTCGATCGCCGGGTACAAGGCGGTCCTGATCGCCGCCTCACACCTGCAGAAGTTCCTGCCCATGCTCACGACCGCCGCCGGCACCATCCGCCCGTCGCAGCTGCTGATCATCGGCGCGGGAGTGGCGGGACTGCAGGCGATCGCCACCGCCAGACGCCTGGGCGCGATGGTCGAGGCCTACGACGTGCGCAGCGCCACCCGCGAGCAGGTGAAGTCCCTGGGCGCGAAGTTCGTCGACACCGGCGTGAGTGCGGAAGGGTCCGGCGGCTACGCGCGCGAACTCACCGCCGCGGAGAAGGCCAGGCAGCAGGAAGTGCTCGACTCGCGCATCGCCGTGGCGGATGCCGTGGTCACGACCGCATCGGTCCCCGGGCGCCCGGCGCCGAAGATCATCTCGCGCGCCGCGGTGGAACGCATGCGCGCCGGATCGGTAGTGGTCGACATCGCCGCCGAACAGGGCGGCAATTGCGAGCTCACCAAGGCCGGCGAGGTGGTCGAGCACCAGGGGGTGAAGGTGGTGGGGCCGGTGAATCTCCCCGCCGAGCTCGCCTATAACGCGAGCGAGATGTACGCGCGCAATCTCTACAATTTCCTCAAGCCCGCCCTGGTCAAGGGCGAGCTGGTGATCGACTGGAGCGACGAGGTGTTTGCGCAGTCGTGTCTGACCAGCGGCGGACAGATCAGGCACGAACCGACGGCTAAGGCGCTGGAGGGGTGACATGACCGGGATGGTGGCGCTGTATATCTTCATGCTCGCGGCCTTCACCGGTTACGAGGTCATCTCGCGTGTGCCGGTGATCCTGCATACGCCGCTGATGTCGGGCTCGAATTTCGTGCATGGCATCGTGCTGGTGGGCGCGATGGTCGCGCTCGGCAGCGCGCACACGCCGCTGGAGAAGACCATCGGCTTTATCGGCGTGCTGCTCGGCGCCGGCAACGCCGTGGGCGGTTACGTCGTGACCGAGCGCATGCTCGAGATGTTCAAGTCGAGCGGCGCGCGCAGCCAGCCCAAGAGGCCGCCCTGATGCTGGCCGGGCTTTCCGCGGACTCAGGCGTCCAGGCGAGCTACTTCGTCACGGCCGTACTGTTCATCATGGGGCTCAAGCGCATGAGCTCTCCGGTCACGGCCCGCAGCGGCATCCTGTGGGCCGGTGCCGGCATGCTGGTGGCGACCCTCATCACGTTCCTGTACCCGGGGATGTCCAACTACGGGCTGATTCTCCCGGCGATGCTGGTTGGCGGGGTGCTCGCGTGGTGGAGCGGCAAGCGCGTGGCCATGACCAACATCCCGCAGATGATCGCGCTCTACAACGGCATGGGGGGCGGGGCCGCGGCGGCGATCGCGGCGGTGGAGCTGTATCGCGGCGGGACCGAAGGCTACGCGAGCACGACGCTCGCGGCGGCCGGCGGCATCATCGGCGCGGTGTCCTTCAGCGGCAGTGCGATCGCCTTCGGGAAGCTGCAGGGCCTGATCACACGCAGCATCCGCTTCCGCGGGCAGCAGTTCCTCAATCTGCTGCTGCTCGCCGCGGCGCTGGTGCTCGGTGCGCTGGTCGCCGCACACCTCAACGCCTCGCTCGCGGTGGTCACCGGATTGTTCGTGCTGGCGCTGGTACTCGGGCTCACCATGACGCTGCCGATCGGCGGCGCCGACATGCCGGTCGTCATCTCCCTGTACAACGCGCTCACGGGACTCGCGGTGGGCCTGGAGGGCTTCGTACTCAACAACGCCGCGATGATCATCGCCGGCACGGTGGTGGGCTCGGCCGGTACTCTGCTCACGCAGCTGATGGCGAAGGCCATGAACCGCTCGCTCGGCAACGTGCTGTTCTCGGGGTTCGGCGACACCGGCGCCGCCGCCACCGGCGAGGTCAGCGGCAGCCTCAAGCCCATCGAGGCCAGCGACGCCGGCGTGATGATGGCGTTCGCGCAGAAAGTGATCGTCGTTCCGGGTTACGGCATGGCGGTGGCGCAGGCCCAGCACAAGGTCTGGGAGCTGTCTCAGCTGCTCATCGAGCGCGGCGTGCAGTTGCGGTTCGCGATCCATCCGGTCGCGGGACGCATGCCGGGGCACATGAACGTGCTGCTGGCGGAAGCGGGTGTGCCCTACGACCTGATTTCCGATCTCGATGAGATCAACGCCGAGTTCGAAACCGCCGACGTCGCGCTCATCATCGGCGCCAACGACGTCGTGAACCCGGTGGCGCGCACCGACAAGTCGAGCCCGATCTACGGCATGCCGATCCTGAGTGCCGACAAGGCGAAGAACGTCATCGTCATCAAGCGCGGCCAGGGCGCGGGATTCTCCGGGATCGAGAACGCGCTGTTCTATCTCGACAACACGCGCATGCTGTACGGGGATGCGCAGAAGGCGGTGGCCGAGTTGATCCAGGCGATCAAGGCAGTCGGGTGAGGCGGCGAGATCGCACGTGCATCGTAGAACCCTGCTGAAGGGCGCAGCCGCGCTGCCGGTGGTTGCGCTGCTGTCTGCGGCCCTGTCTGCCGTGCAGGCGCGCGCACGCTCGCTGCTGCGGCGCGTGCGTCCCGGGGATGCCGCCTGGCCCACTGCTGCCAGCTGGCAGAAGCTCAAGGACGCCGTGGGCGGCAATCTGATCGAAGTGCATTCGCTGTTCGGCGCCTGTGAGAAAGAGCCCGGCGCCGCGGCTTGCCTGGAGGCTACCGAGAACATCCACAATCCGTTCTATATCGGCGACCAGCCCGCGGGCACGCAGGTCTCCGGCTGGCTCGATGCCTGGACGCCGGCGCCGAGCGTCTATGCCCTGAAGGCCCGACACACGGCCGACGTGGTCGCCGGCGTCAACTTCGCGCGCCAGAACAGGCTGCGGCTGGTCGTCAAGGGCACCGGCCACAGCTATCAGGGCACCTCCAACGCCGCCGACTCCCTGCTGATCTGGACCCGCGCGATGAACCAGGTCACCGTGCACGAGGCCTTTGTCGCCAGCGGCTGCGAGGGCAAGGCGCAAGCCGTGCCCGCGGTGAGCACCGGGGCGGGCGCCATGTGGATCGATCTCTACCATGCCGTGACCTCCAGGGCGGGCCGTTATGTGCAGGGCGGCGGCTGCACCACCGTCGGGGTCGCGGGCCTCGTTCAAAGCGGCGGCTTCAGCAGCTTCTCCAAAGGCTTCGGCACGGCGGCCTCGGGACTGCTCGAGGCCGAGGTGGTCACCGCGGATGGGAGCGTGCGCACCGTGAACGCCTGCACCCATCCGGACCTGTTCTGGGCAATCAAGGGCGGCGGTGGCGGCAGTTGGGGCGTCATCACCCGCCTCACGCTGCGCACCCACGAGCTGCCGGAATATTTCGGCGCCGCGTGGGGGCTGATCAAGGCGCAATCGGACGACGCGTTCCGCAGACTGCTGACCGCTTTCACCGACTTCTATGCCGGCAGTCTTTTCAACCCCCACTGGGGCGAGCAGGTTGCGATCGGATCCGGCAACACTCTCAAGCTCTCGATGGTCTCTCAGGGGCTCGACCGGCAACAGACGCAGCAGCTCTGGGAGCCGTTCTTTGCCTGGGTCAACGCGGCGCCGCAGGACTTCACCGTCACCGACGAGTTCGGTACCGGGGCGCTGAAGGCGCAGCACTGGTGGGACCCCGCCGGCACGCATCGGATGGTCCAGGACACGCGTGCCGGAGCGCCCGCTTACCACGCGTGGTGGCAGGGAGACCAGGAGCAGGTGGGGGCATACCTGCATGGTTATGATTCGCTGTGGCTGCCTGCCGCGCTGCTGCAGGAGCCGCAGCGGCGGCGTCTTGCGGAGGCGCTGTTCGCGGGCAGCCGCCACAAGGAGATCGGACTGCACTTCAACAAGGGGCTCGCGGGTGCCCCGCCCGAGGCGATCGCCGCGGCGCTGGATACCGCCACCAATCCTGCGGTGACCGAGGCCTTTGCACTCGCCATCATCGCCGACGGGGAGGGGGCGGCCTATCCGGGGCTGGCGCGCCCCGCGATGGATCTGGCGGCCGCGCATGAGGACGCGCGCGCGATCGATCGGGCTACCGCGGAGCTGCGCCGGATTGCCCCCCTCGCCGGCTCCTACGTCTCGGAGAGCAACTATTTCAATGCGCAGTGGAGCCGCGCTTTCTGGGGCGAGCACTACCAGCGCTTGCGGGCCGTCAAGGCAAAGTACGATCCTGACGGTCTGTTCTTCGTACACCACGGAGTTGGCAGCGAAGACTGGAGCGCCGATGGCTTCACGCGGTTGGCGTGAGAGGCGGCGGCTGTCAAGCCCATGTACGATTCTGCACCGCATGCTGCATCTGTTTCATTGCGACGAGCGCGACCGATGAGCCATCCGGCGCCGGCACCGGGCGCGGCGTGCGCGGGCCTTGCCCTGGCGCTGCCGCTGCTCAGCGCGGCGCTGCACGGCGCGACCCCGGCGAACGAGGTACCCAGGAAGCCGCTCACCGGCGCGGAGGTGCTGGCCGCGTCCACCGCCGCGGACTGGCGAGCGCTCGACCCGTCCAACACGCTGTACCTGGAGTTGCCCTCCGGGCGCGTCGTCATCGAGCTCGCTCCCCAGTTCGCCCCGCACCACGTCGCGAATGTCCAGGCGCTGGCGCGCGGGCACTACTTCGATGGGCTGTGGATCATGCGCGCCCAGGACAACTACGTCGTGCAATGGGGCGATCCGGACGGCAAGAAGCCGGTCGGCGCAGCGCACCGCACCGTGGGCGCCGAGTTCGAGCGCCCGCTGCGGGGTCTGTCGATCATGAGGTTTCCGGATCCGGATACCTATGCGCCGGAAGTCGGATTCGTGGACACCTTTCCGATCGCCGCCGATCCGGCGATCGGTCGCGCGTGGCTGGTGCACTGCTACGGCATGGTGGGCGCCGGGCGCGACAACGATGTGGATAGTGGCGGCGGTACCGAGCTGTACGTGGTGATCGGCCAGGCCCCGAGACATCTGGATCGCAATGTCACGCTGCTCGGGCGCGTGGTGTCCGGCATCGAGCTGCTCTCGGTCACGCCGCGCGGCAGCGGGACGCTCGGCTTCTACGAGCACGCTGAGCAGCGCACGCCGCTCAAGTCCCTGAAGGTCGCCGCGGATGTGCCGGCGGCGCAGCGCACCGAGCTGGAAGTGCTGCGCACCGACACACCGACGTTTCTCGCCTACGCCGAGGCGCGGCGCAGCCGGCACGAAGAATGGTTCAAGGTGCCGGCCGCACGCCTGGACGTGTGCAACGTGACGATCCCGGTGCGGCCACGCAGCAACGGCGGCGCCACGAAATAAACACCGCAGGCAGGATCAGCGGTGCGGCGGCGGCGCCTGGGGCGGCCGCAGCACCGGGCCTTTCTGTCGCGCCTCGCGCGCGTGCTCGACCATCTGCCGGCGCTGGGTGGGGTTCGCAGTGCGCCATTGCTCGCGCAGCAGCTGGCGCCGCGCCGGCGGCAGCTGCTGGAACTTGTGAAAATTCTCCCGCACGTTCGCCTGCTCGTTCGGCGGCAGTGCCTGGAATTTCTGCCAGCGGTTGCGCAGCGCATGGCGCTCCTCGGAGGGGAGCGTCTGCCAGCGCCCGAAGCGCTCGCGCGCCTGGTCGCGCTGCTCGGCCGACATCCCGAGCCAGCGCTCGGTGCCGTGCGCGAGCGCCTGCTGGCGCGAGGGCGGCAAGCCGTCCCACTGGCCTCCGAAGCGCGACAGCAGCTTCTGCTGCTGCGGCGAAAGACTCGACCAGGCAACCGGGACCGGGGGATTCGCGCCGGGCGCGGGGGCTTCCTGCGCAAACGCGGGCGCTGCCGCGAGCAGCAGCAGGGCGAAGATGCACGCACGCCATCTGTTACTCATTATTTTTCGCTCCGGATGCGCTCGGCGACGGCGGGGGCGGTGCTGCGGGCGCCGCGTGGCCCTTGGCGGCAAGGCGCGCGGCGCGCTGCGGATTTGCCTGGGCGAGATAGTCCGGGTTCAACTCGGCCAGGCGGTCGACGCTTCCCAGGAACTCGAGAAAGCCAGGATCGGGGTCCTCGGGCTGCGGCGTGCGCGTCTCGTCGCTGCGAGCCAGGGCGCAGGCGAGCGCCAACACGGCCAGCACCCCACGGCCCACCCGACGTGTGCACATCAGCCCTCGCTCTGGACATTGTCAGTCTGCGCGGTCGCCCATTCATAGAACGGGCCGTCCCAGCCATCCAGCAGTTCCAGTGCTTCACTGTCTGCCAGCAAATCCATGTCCTCCGCCGCGTGCTGTGCCTCGAGCACCGGCGGCTCGCCGGAAGGCTGGCGGTGCCACAGCACGACGGCCACCAGCAACGCGGCCGCTGCGGCGCCCGCGGTCGGCATGAGCGTGAGACTGCGCCACCACGCCGGGCGACCCGCGCCGGCCGCCTCGAGCGCCGCGTGGCGCGCCTGGTTCAGGCGCGAGCGGGTACGGCCATCGATACGCGACACGCTCTCCTCGAGCACCACGCGCGCGTTACGCTCGAATTCCGTCAGTGGCTCATTCATCGGGCTCATACGTAGAGCTCTCCGAGTTGCGCGCGCAGTGCCTGCAGTGCGCGAAAGTAATGCGTCTTGACGCTGCCTTGCGAGCAGCCCATCGCCGCCGCGGTCTCGGCCACATCCAGTCCCTCCAGCGCGCGCAGCAGAAACGCCTGCCGCTGCCGGCCGGGCAGCTCGCCGAGCGCCTTCTCCAGCCCCGCCACGGCCTGGTCGAGCTCCAGCCGTCTCGGCGGTTGCGGCTCCGGGCTCGGCGCCTGGGCGATGGGGTCTGGCTCGTCATCACCCTCGTCGCCGCGGAACGGCAGCCAGGCGATCACCCGTCCCCGCACCGTGCGCCGGCGCTGCATGTCGCGAATGCGGTTCTCGAGAATGCGGTAAAAGAGCGGCTTCCACTGCTCCGCAGGCCGGTCGGCGTAGGCGCGGACCAGCTGCAGCATCGCGTCCTGCACTGCATCGAGCGCGTCATCCTCGTGCCGCAGCGCCGCCTGTGCCATCTTGAATGCCTTGAGCTCGACGCCGGCCAGGAACTGGTTCAGCGCACGGGATCGCGTCTGGGCTTCAAGGTCCGTCAGGTCCACGTCGCCGTGTCGTGCGGCCGGCATGCTATAAGGCGACGCGAGCGTAGCAAACTCGGACATGGCCTGTATAACGCGCGCGCGCGTGACCTGGTTGACGGGCCGGTTGCGGCACAAGTACCTGATTTAACTTACACGTGAGACCCGAGCCCAAAGTCTTTCGGGTGGCGCTCGACACCCCGCTGCGACGGCTGTTCGACTACCTTCCCCCGACATCCCCCGGCGCGCTGCAGCTGCCCGCACCCGGGTCGCGCGTGCGGGTTCCCTTCGGCCGCCAGCGTCTCGTGGGCGTAGTTGTGGCGAGCGCAGACACTTCGGAGGTTCCAGCCGGGCGCCTGAAGCCGATTCTCGAGGTGCTGGATCCCAAGCCGGTGCTCGACGCGGCGGCGCTCGAGCTCCTCGGATGGGCCGCGCGCTACTACCACCATCCCATCGGGGAGGTGCTGGCGGGAGCGCTCCCTAAGGCGCTGCGGCTGGGGGCGAGCGCCACCGGGAGCGAAGAGCGTTGGGTGGCGACCGCCACCGGAACCCGGGCGTGCGCGGCGGGTGAGCCGCGCCGCGCCGCAAGGCAGCGGGCGCTGCTCGAGTTTCTGCTCGAAAGCGGCGGCGCCGCGGCCGGCGCCCTGAATGAGCGCCTCGGCTCATGGCGTGACGCCGCCCGTGCACTGCTGGCGCGCGGCTGGATCGCCCGCACTGAGAGCGCGATCGAGGGTCCGGCGCAGGCGGCGCGCGTCCGCGCCGCAGGTCCCGCGCTGCTGCCCGAGCAAAGCGCAGCCGTGGAAGCCGTGGCCGCGTCCCTCGGCCGCTATGGCGCGTTCGTGCTGCACGGAATCACCGGCAGTGGCAAGACCGAGGTCTACCTGCGCCTGATCGAGCGGGTGCTCGCCGCAGGCCGGCGCGCGCTCGTGCTCGTGCCCGAGATCGGCCTCACCCCCCAACTGCTGGGCCGGTTTCGTGAGCGATTCGACGCCCCGATGGCGGTGCTGCATTCGGCCCTGACGGATCACGAGCGCCTGGTCGCCTGGCGCGACGCTTTCAGCGGCCGGGCCCGCATCGTGCTCGGTACCCGCTCGGTGGTGTTCGCCCCGGTGCCGGAGCTCGGGCTGATCGTCGTCGACGAGGAGCACGACCCGTCATTCAAGCAACACGAAGGGGGCTTTCGCTATTCGGCGCGCGACCTGGCGGTGATGCGGGCCCGGCACGCGGCCGTGCCGGTGTTGCTCGGCTCGGCCACGCCGGCGCTGGAGACCCTGCACAACGTCGCCGCGGGCCGCTATGCGCGCCTGCGGTTGCTGCACCGGGCGGGCGAGTCCCAGCCCCCGCGGCTCGCGCTGCTGGACCTGCGCACCAGCGCCATGCGCGCAGGCGTAGCGACACCGGCGGTGCTGGCGATCGAGCGTCATCTCGCCGATGACGGCCAGGTGCTGGTGTTCCTCAACCGCCGCGGCTACGCGCCGACGCTGCTGTGCACCGCGTGCGGCTGGATCGCACCCTGCCGCGAGTGCGACGCGCGGCTCACCGTGCATCTCACTGCCGGACGGCTGCGCTGTCATCACTGCGGCGCCGACGCGCCGCTGCCGCAGCGCTGTCCACAATGCGGTTTCGCCGTGAAACCGGTCGGCCAGGGCACGCAGCGCATCGAAGAGACCCTCGGCACCCTGTTCCCCGGCGTGATCATTGCGCGCCTGGACCGGGACGTCGTGAGAAGGCGCGGCGACCTGGAGGAGGTGATGCGCCGCATGTCCTCGGGCGAGGCGCGCATCCTCGTCGGCACGCAGATGGTCACCAAAGGGCATGACTTTCCCAACGTGACGCTGGTGGTGGTGCTCAACGCGGACCAGGGCCTCTTCAGCACCGATTTCCGCGCACCCGAACGTCTCGCGCAGACGATCGTGCAGGTGGCGGGGCGCGCGGGGCGCGGCGCGAAGCCTGGCGAAGTGCTGATCCAGAGCGAATTCCCGGATCACCCGCTGCTCACCAGTCTGCTCGCAGAAGGCTACGACGGCTTTGCGCGCGCGGCGCTCGCGGAACGCTCGCAGGCGGCCTGGCCGCCGTTCAGCCGCCTGGCGGCGGTGCGCGACTCCGCCACCACGGCGCAAGCCGCGCTCGCCTTCCTCACCGACGCCCGCAAGCTCGCGCCGCGCCCGCCGCGTGGTGTGCGCCTGTTGGGTCCGGTGCCGGCGGCGATGGCCAGGCGCGCCGGACGCTACCACGCGCAGCTGCTGGTGGAGAGCCCGGAGCGCTCGCGCCTGCACGAATTCCTGGATACCTGGCTGGCGCAGGTCGAGCAGCTGCCGAGCGCGCGCCGGGTGCGCTGGTCGCTGGACGTGGATCCGATCGAGCTGTTCTGA